>Ga0302278_10006761_pt1 | contig 10754 bp, 10 predicted proteins | sample III_Bog_N3_2_FD_194543 | JGI IMG/M metagenome (GOLD analysis project Ga0302278, IMG submission 194543) | Peat permafrost microbial communities from Stordalen Mire near Abisko, Sweden - III_Bog_N3_2 | ecosystem: Environmental > Terrestrial > Soil > Wetlands > Peat | place: Sweden: Abisko... | reverse complement strand
TACATCGATCTCGATCAACTTTGCCTTTCCCCCCAATGCGGTTTTTCATCGACGGTCGAAGGCAACAGTCTCACTTTCAGTGATGAGGTCGCCAAGCTTCGCCTCGTCATAGAGACGGCGCACGAAGTATGGGGCTGATCCGCTCGACCAATCTCGTCTAGTCGCGCCAGTTGTCACTTGAGTATGCGCCGATGGAAGTTCGGAACGCATCACAAGATTCCGCGACTCCTCAAGAATCGGTGAGAAAGTCTCGCTAGGGCGTCGACGTTCGTCAAGACGAATGTGAGCCCACGCTCGGCACGAAGTCTTGTTGGCGAACCAGGGCGAACGCGCCGATCGATCCCACCAGAGCGATGATCCCCGCGATCAACACAATTGTGTTGAGACTGGATGAGAAGCCGGCGCGATACGCATTTAGCAAGACCGTTCGAGCCGGGCCGGGCAGCGTTGCCGCCAGGTGGCGAACGTCCCCTCCGAGAACCGCGGCGCGCAGTTGGCCAGCACCACGAGCCGCGATGGCTGTACCAGTGTGTGATACCTGTAGAGCTTGCACGGTCTTTTTCTCAAGCTGGGACTGGAACACCGAACCCAGGCCGGCGATTCCCGTCGCGATACCAACTTGACGAAAGGTGCTGTTGGCGCCCGAGGCCATTCCACTTCGTTCCGGAGGGACGACCGATATGGCTGATGACGCCAGCACGGGGTTGACGGCCCCGATACCGACGCCCGCGAGAATGAAACCGGGAAGCAAAACAGTCCATGTCGAGTTGGCGTGCGTAAATCCCATGGTGAACAAGCCAGCGGCGATGAGCAGCAGACCCCCACCGAGCATGTAACGCGCCTGCACGCGCACCGTCAACTTACCTGCGACTGGCGCAACAATGAACGCAAGAGCAGTGAGGGGGAGGAAACGTACGCCCGAGGCGAGCGCGCCATAGCCCAAGTCATCTTGGATGAAGAGGGTGAGATACAAGAACATGGCAAAGATGGACGCTGAAATGGCGAACGCCGCAAGCGAGACACCGGTCATCGCTGGTCGCTTGAACAGGTGCAAGTCGAGCATGGGATCCGTTTGCTTGAATTCGGCGACGACGAAGATTGCGAGCAGCACGACCGCCGCGACGAGTAGCCCCACGATCAGCGGACTCGACCAGCCGTCATCGTTACCGCGGATGAGCGCGAAGACGGACATGAACCCTGCAGCAGAGAACGTAACGAATCCAATCCAATCCACTCGACGTTTGTTGGCGTCGCGGGACTCTTGAATTTTGGTCAACGTGATGATGATGGCCACGACCCCAATCGGAACGTTGATGAAGAAAATCCACCGCCACCCGATACCGGTAGTAATCGCGCCACCCACCAAGGGACCAACCGCGACGGCGCCGCCGAGTACTGCACCGTAGATTCCAAACGCCGTACCGCGTTCTTTCCCACTAAAGGCTGCGGCGATGAGCGCAAGCGACGTGGCGAACATGATGGCGCCGCCCACCCCCTGAGCAGCCCTGGAAAGATTGAGCATCAACGAGGAATTCGACAATCCACAAATCAGTGACGAGACGCTAAACACGCCCAACCCGACGGCGAAGACCTCGCGTCGACCGAACATGTCTCCGAACACACCTGCCGTGAGTAAGAAGGCAGCGAGCGTGAGCGAGTACGCGTCCACGACCCACTGAATGTCGCTGAACGAAGAATGCAGCGCGATCTGGATATTAGGCAGGGCCACGTTCACCACCGTGATGTCCAGTAGGAGCATAAACGTCGCGGTGCAGACGGCTATGAGCGTCCACCACTTTCGGTCAAGCGCGGCCATGAAGTTCTCGTTCCTCGTCGGAGTCGACGCCACGGAATCCGACCGCGTCAACAGAAAGTCTTTGCTAATCGTAAGGGTTTAAACTTCGAATCATGACACCCTCCACCAATGCAAACCTCTAATTGTGTGGCGCCACTGGCCGTCAACTTGGAGGGCGACGTGACGATTGGTCGGCTGGACCCATCAGTGAAGATTACGAAATTCCGCAACATCATTGGGAAGATGAAGTGGTGAAACCGCCGTCCGAGGACCAGTTGAGACGACCCAAGAATCCCGGGTTCGAGGCGTCGCAGTCTGGTCAATGGTCGGTCCCTCTTTGAGTGACCCAATCAACCTGTTAAGCCAGGCTCCACCCGCCAGAAGCATCCCCGCTCGGGTGGACTTCAGGAGAGTTTCATGGTGCCTTCGCGCAAGAAACGCGCGTGCCACGAAAGTGACTCGTCGATTAAGTGCGGCGTGTGCTTGCCCGGAGCCGTTGCGCTCGCTCGGTCGAAGTAGTCCTGGAGCATGGGCTGGTAGTCCGGATGCGCGCAATTGTCGATAATCTTCTGAGCTCGTCGACGCGGCGCCAGTCCCCGCAAGTCGGCAACTCCCTGTTCGGTAATGATTACGTGCACGTCGTGCTCGGTATGGTCCACGTGACTGACCATGGGAACAATCGAAGAAATGGCACCGTTCTTCGCGGTTGACGGCGTAAGGAACATCGCCACGTAGGCATTGCGGGCAAAGTCTCCCGAGCCGCCGATGCCATTCATGATGCTCGATCCCATAACGTGCGTGGAATTCACGTTGCCGTAAATGTCGGCTTCGATGGCACCATTCATCGCGAGGCAGCCGAGTCGGCGTATCACCTCGGGGTGGTTGCTGATCTCCTGAGGACGCAGAATTATTCGGTCGCGGTATTGGGCGATGTTGGCGTGCAGGTCCGCCGCCCCCTCTTCGCTGAGTGAGAATGCCGTCGCAGAGATGGTATCCATTGTGCCCGACTTCAATAAGGCGAGCATGCCATCCTGGATGACTTCGGTGTACGCGGTCAAAGGACGAAAGGGGCCGCCGTCGAGTCCACGCAGGACGGCGTTGGCAATGTTCCCCACGCCCGACTGCAGGGGCAGGAGCGACGCGGGCAGTCGCCCTCCTTTCACCTCAAAGGCGAGGAACTCCAGCAGATTCTCGGCGATCCGCTGGGAGTTATCGTCAACTGGTTTGAAAGCGGTGTTGCGATCAGGGGAGTTCGTTTCTACGACTGCGACGATCTTCTCTGTAGGACAGTGGAAATAGGGCACGCCGATTCGATCGGATGGTCGAATGATCTGGATAGGTTTACGATTCGGCGGTAGCGCGGTGCCGTAGTAGATGTCGTGCATCCCCTCCAATGCCGCTGGCTGCCACGAGTTCACTTCGAGAATCACGCGGTCGGCCACGTCGATCCACGTCTTGTTGTTGCCGACCGACGATGAGGGAATCAGTTCGCCATCCGCAGTGACACCGGCAATCTCTATGACCGCAACGTCAAGGTGGCCGAACGCACCTTCCCAGACCATCTGAGCGACGTGTGAGAGATGCATGTCCAAGTAATCGAGGAGTCCGGCGTTGATTTTGGCGCGGCTCACCGGGTCAGACTGATAGGGCATGCGCATGTCAATTGCGTCAACCGCCGCCAGAGCGCCGTCGAGCTCGGGTGCGGTCGACGCGCCCGTCCAGACACTCACCGCAAAACGCTCACCCTGCTTGGCAGCATCCTCGACACGACGCACCAGGGCCCCGGGTACTTCCTTGGGATAACCGGCTCCGGTAAAGCCGCTCATCCCCACGTTGTCGCCCGGGCGTATAAACTCGGCTGCCTCATCGGCTGTCATGACGCGGCTGGCAACGACGTCGTTTTCGATCCGAGACTCGTGAATAGGGGGCACTCGCAGAGCCTAATGCTGTCGGATTTCAGAGCTTCCTCGCCTGAAGGCGGAGCGTACGGAGGGCTGCCCGGTGGACTCGACTACGTCCTCTCCTAGGATCGCCGATTGAAGACACGTCACGCGGAAACAAGCATCGAAAACTGCATGACCCCCTAAAAGCACGCGAACCGTCTAGTCGGACGTCAGGATCGCTTCTCGGACTTTGATCTCTTCCCGTCTTTTTTCTTACGCTTCCCGAGATTCTTGCCCTTATCCTTCTTCCTCGCCTTCACCTCTTCTTTCTTTCGTTGCTTCTTCCGCTTTTTCTTGCCGAGATTCTTGCCCTTGTATTTCCTCTTGATTGGCTCTTCCTCTTCGATGATGCGTGTGCTTTCATCGAATCGACCTAACACGCTCGAAGTAGGTGCTCGCAGCGGGCTCGGAGCCGCCGATGGTTGGCTGACGTGCACTGGTGCGACGCCGTGACCCTTCGCAGTGACGACGTCGAAGAACACACGTTCGACTACCGACATCTCGTTCTCTCGAACGTTCTTTACAAGCATCGCGCTCGGCGGAGTTCGCTCGACGGTCGACTGGTCGCTGATGAAAAGGTCCCGTAGGAGCGTTATTCGTGCTTGAGCGATGCAGGTCGCTCCATAGAGTTCCAAGAGATCTTCTACGGCCACATCGAGAAACGCCCGCAGCGCCGGAAGACCATCCACCGATAGCCGACGCGAGTCCATTTCGTACGCCGCGTAGGTAGAGCGAGCCACACCAATCAAAGTGGCGGCTTTCCTCTTGTCAATGCCAAGTTCAATTCGCCGCTCGATAAGCGCCTGTCCGAGGGTCGTCTTCTCCACTAGACGCTCACCACAACGTAACGCCAAACCTTGGAAGCTTCTCTTCGACAGTTCAACTCCATCGGTACAGTTTCGCAGCAACCGGCGATCAATTGTGTTCACTACCGCGAACTTCGCTCAAGGATCGCCCTCCGACTCGTCGAGGGTCTTTGAGAATTCCCTACAACGCCTAGGTATTTGGCACAAGCTCTGCCCCGCGTACTGTCTCCTCGCCGTACCCTTTACGGCCGTGACCGAGCAATGGCTCGAGCGCCGACTGCTCCCTCGCCCGGGTCCTGACCTCGATGAAGGACCTGCCAATGGCTCGCTATTTGTAACGCAAGATCGACTCAAGGGAACTGTTTCGTTGTCTACACGAGGTGACTAGGTTTACTTGGAATTCGCGTGACGGCAGAAACACCGCACCGGGAGCTCCACGCCATCACGTCCCAGAACCGAGATTACGAGCACCGCGGGTGGACGAGAGACTACAAAGGAGTTGCGATGAACGACCACTACGAGAAGAATCCCGAGGCAGTCACTCGCCTAAGCACGAGACAGTACGAAGTGACTCAAAAGAGTGCCACGGAACCAGCCTTCGATAACGAATTCTGGGACAAGAAGGATGCCGGCATCTACGTTGACGTCGTCTCAGGCGAACCACTTTTCGCCTCGACCAAGAAGTACGACAGCGGCTGCGGATGGCCGAGCTTCACGGCTCCCCTCGATCCGACGAACGTCGTCGAACACCGCGACCGCGCCTTTGGCATGGTCAGGACCGAGGTCCGCTCGACCCACGCCGATAGCCACCTGGGCCACGTATTCACCGACGGTCCCGTGAGCGAGGGGGGCCTGCGTTACTGCATCAACTCCGCGGCCCTACGCTTTATTCCGTACGAGGAACTCGAGAGCGAAGGTTACGGAGAGTACCGGCAACTGTTTGACGATTCCTCAACGACGAAAGAGGGGACGCGATGAGTCAAGCAACCGAGAAGGCAATCTTGGCTGGTGGCTGTTTCTGGGGCGTACAAGACCTCATCCGCCGCCGTCCGGGCATCATCGCGACGCGCGTGGGTTACAGCGGGGGTGACGTCAAGAATGCGACGTACCGTCACCACGGCAACCACGCCGAGGCGATTGAAATAATCTTTGATCCTTCAATCACGTCCTACCGCGAAATCCTGGAGTTCTTCTTCCAGGTCCACGACCCAACCACGGTGAACCGTCAAGGTAACGACCGAGGCACGAGTTACCGATCGGCGATCTTCTATCTCGACGAAGAGCAACGTCGAGTTGCCGAGGACACCATCGCTGACGTGAATGCGTCGGGACTGTGGCCGGGCGAGGTCGTCACCGAGGTGAGTCCGGCGGGGCCCTTTTGGGAGGCCGAGCCCGAACACCAGGATTACCTCGAGCGCTACCCCAATGGCTACACGTGTCACTTCCCGCGACCTGACTGGGTGCTGCCACGCCGAAGCCAGAGTGCAGGTCACGTCGACGACTAGCCGAGAGGCTCCTCGCTAGAGCAGCGCGTCAATCTGGCCGACGGCCAAGGACATTCCCTCTTGCATTCCCATGGAGAGGAATGTCTCCATTGCCTCGACGGACGGGAACATCGACTCAATCGACATTCGAGTACGTTGGGACGCTTCCTCGCTGAGTGTGACGCGAACGACCATCGCGGGCATGTCGGGGTGTGGTGCCCCCGTTTCGTCGGCGATACCATTCGCAAATTCAATTCGGTAAGGCGCTTCGATGGCGGCGATGTGCCACCAGCCACGTGACAGGTCACCATTGGGCCCGGTCATGTGGTACGAAACGTCCCCACCCACGCTGAAGTCATGCTTGGTCACGGTGGCTGGATACGTTGGCGGCCCCCACCAACGTTCGAGCTGGCGCGGGTTTTCCCAGAGCTGCCAAACCTTGGCCACTGATGCATCGAATTCGGCCACGACGGTCAACGTCATTGCCCTTTTGTCGCTCGTAACCTTCGTCACTGTCATTACTTCGCTCCTTTTGTACGGTCCTCGACGAGGATCTCTTCCATACGGTCAATGCGACTGCGCCACAGTTCCTCGTAACGACGCAGGTACTTCTCAGCTCGACGGATCGCCACGACGTTGCTTCGAACGAACTGTTCCCTACCTTGGCGCCTTTTCGTGACAAGTTCGGCGCGCTCGAGAACGACGACGTGTTTTTGGATGGCCGCGAAGCTCATCGGGTACAGACGCGCCAGCTCAGAGATGGAGTAGTCGCGTTGAAACGTCTTTTCCACAATGCTGCGACGAGTCGCGTCGGCGAGAGCGTGAAAGAGGACGTCGGTTCGACTCTGGAGTCTATTATCTACAACCATATGGTTGTAGATTAACAGCATCATCGGTTCGTGTCAAACTCATTTCGTACTACATCACTAGCTTCAAACGGCCATCTACTTGGCCGCCGCCGCCGCATTCCTCTTCAAGCACTGCGGGGGACGATCCACTACCCCTCGTGCATCGAACTTGGCGCGGGCCGCCCTCGGAAATTCACGAGCCCTTCAGACCGCTCGCCTACACGCCAAAGAAACGGTCCGCTTCGAAGGTTACGCTGAACTTCGATTCCTGACCCTGGATGAACGTGTCGACGCTTCCCAGTTTCATCTTTTCACGCTGCGCCGGTCGTCTAGGCGGCCAACTTGGCACTGGTTGACGAACACCAGCTGGATGACCTCGACGCGATGTTCGAGAGCTACGACCAAAAATAGGTGCAACGATGACGCGCACGGGCTACGCCGATCGCTTCGAGAATATTCAGAAACCTCAAGGGCTCTTTCGATGAGGAGACACAGAGTTGCGAGTGAAGAGTCAGGGCGGCCCCGTGGATTTGTTGAGACGCACTATTTCTCGCTCTCCATTTCGCACTGCCAGCACAATTTCTTGTCCGCTTAATCGGAAAGGTCGAGACTCTTGAGGCTTCGCTAGTACGATTGACGCCGAGGCCGAGGAATTGTTTCGGAAACGTCGAGAGGCTGCGGAGGGCACATGACATCGATCATCACTCTCTGCATAGTGATCGTCACCTTCATCGCAATCTCGGTGATCATTTCCAAAGCTGGGTATTCGCGTGCTTGGGCTCTCATACCATTCGCCCCATTGGTTACCTGGATCGCCACGCTGGTCATGGCCAAGATTCAGTTGCACACCTTCGTGGTCTTTTGGGAGTTGGCACCCTTCTATCCGCATTCAATAAGCATCCTTCTAGACGTCGACAAGATCACAATTCTGGCCTCGTGGTTATTTCTTCTTCTCTTCGCCTTCTCAAGTTGGCCTGGCAGATCCGTAGCCGCAACCACCGAAGTGCCTGCGGCGAAGTCCCGTGGACAAAGGCCAGTACGAGGAATTGCAAACGACGGTGCCAGCACCGCTACCGCCAGCACGCCCCATCCCGGTTCGCGCTATCCGTTACCTCATGGCCCGGGTTTTGGAACGATCGGGTTTGTCGCGGGGCCCGGCGCAGCGATGCACGAAGATTCCTCCAGCGTCGCCACGAAGCCAAGGGGTAATCAGCTGGCGACGTTCTGCGCTCGTTGCGGTGACTCCGTACCCGGGAACCGAGCGCTCGCACACAATTGCCCTAACGCGGGCCATCCTGCATCATTCTGTCGCTATTGCGGTAAATCGATACCCGAAGGTTCCACCTTTTGTCCGGCGTGCGACGCGGCATCTTAGATTCATAAATCCCACAGACTTTTCGTCGGGAAACCAACGCCTTGTTGCGCCCCAGTCCAGTGAATCCTGGAAAGGATTCCTGGCAAAACCACCCGTCTCTTAGATTGCCCCGCTGGGGCCACCGTGGGCATTTTCCTCGGCTGCCCGAGTTCGAAAGATCGAAAAAAGATCGAACTTGTCTGCATCGTTCTTTCCAGAGGTCTTGGAAGGAGAGGTGTGGGTTGATGGCTTCTGCGCATGGACAGTCTTCGCGGGAGCCTTCTTCACGGCCTTCTTCGTCGCTGCCTTTTTGGCGGGCGCCTTCTTCTTGGCAGCCTTCTTCGCGGGAGCCTTCTTCACGGCCTTCTTCGTCGCTGCCTTCTTGGCGGGCGCCTTCTTCTTGGCAGCCTTCTTCGCGGGGGCCTTCTTCACGGCCTTCTTCGTCGCTGCCTTCTTGGCGGGCGCCTTCTTCTTGGCAGCCTTCTTCGCGGGGGCCTTCTTCACGGGGGCCTTCTTCACGGCCTTCTTCGTCGCTGCCTTCTTGGCGGGCGCCTTCTTCTTGGCAGCCTTCTTCGCTGGAGCCATTTTCAGTCCTCTCTGACTTCGAAATCAAAACACTTGGACAATTTAACCAGACTTCAACACGTGAGTCCCGCATTACCCTCACTTATGCCCGGGCCCGAATTCTCCAAAATCGACACCGTCTAGCGCTACTGGAACGAGGACGGTCTCTTGATTGGCTCATCGCGCCCTCAACGCGGTCACGTTCAGGGCACCAGGTAGTTGATCCACTGAGAACGAGCCAAGGCCGTGCCCCAAGACGACACCAAAGGACGACTACTCCGCCAAAAGAGAACCCCTGAAACCCGCGTTAGGAGCAGGATTGGCCGGTGCCAAGCCCAATATCGGGCTCGTCGTCACTGTCGAATGGCCTACATTCCTCGAGCATTGTCGCTGAATTGATGCTCCCCTGCTGCCTAGGCGACCCGATGAACCCTCAGTTGACGGCTCACCCACCACCCTGGAGATGAACCAGAAGAACCGAAACAACGACCAAGGCAACTCCGGCGCAACGCATCATCCACTTTCGGGCCACCAAGTAGCGAGCAGAGACCAATGACCGTTCGCTCTGTTCGTGCAAGGTGAACTCGGTGAATGATCCTGACTTCTTCCCGCCGCGAGGTGCGTGGGCCGACCCATGGTCCACAGGACTCGACGCCAGCAGGATCACCTGCTTCTTCGACCGGCCCTGTCGCAACGCTGGCGACTCGTCGACCGGCGATAGTTGGTCTTGAGGCCCTCGCCCTGTCCTGGCACGAACGCCCGTAGCCTTTTGGGCAACTTCGAGCAATGCCACCGAAGGTCCGTCACCATTCGCTCGTCGCGTTAATCCCCGTGGCTCTACGTCCTCCAAGACTCTCTCGCGTGTTCGCGTGCTTCGTACCGGCTCGTCTGTCTCTGTTCTCTCGACCAGAGCACGCTCCTCGTCTTCACGCTCCCCTTCTTCTTTCTTCTCCTCAAAGAGTTCCACGAGCCAAAACACGACCACCGGGATTGGCAACACAATGAAGCCAACCTCTTCGACCAGATGTCCGCTGTGCAACGTGTGCTTGAGAAGTTCGCCGAGCAGCACACCTGTGGCAATGATGATCGCCCACGAAACGATACCGTTGGGCTTCCATTTCGCTACCTTGCGACTCTTGGGTATGCGTTCTTCGAAAAGTTCGAGGGTGAGGGGCGTAAAGAAGATTAGGGCACCCACGATGAGCGCCCAACTCGCTCCGAGAATCGCCACCGCGATGAAGACGAAGACAACGATTTGCGCCGCGAGCGACACGGCCCTTTGCAGTTTTCCAGACTCCAGGCGCCCTTCGTGACGAACCGAGGCGAGGCGTCCAGGAAAATAGTGCACCACGATGGTCTCTACGATGATACGAATACCCACGAACGCGAGCACCGCGAGGACGATGGTGCCGACGTCATGGTTGATCGGTAGTTCGACCCCCGACAAACCCGACAGCGCGCTGGTCATCTTGTCCGCCACCCACGCCGCGAACAGTCCACAGACCACGAGGTCCGCCATTCGTTCCCATAGGGCGTCAATTCTGAGCGAGACGGCTCGGCGCAACGGGCGCAACGCAGCCGCCGCGAGGGGCACCGCGAACCAGACGAGGAAAAGACCCATGCTGAGTCGAAGTTCAGGAGCCGAAGTTATATGTCCCGCAAACAATGAGCACAAGATGAAAGATGAGCCCGCGAGGAGACCGAACAAGGAGTCAAAGACACCCAGCGCCAAGATGACCAGGAAGAGTCCCAGGCTCGGCGGTACGGCGTACCAGCCCGAACTCGCCGACGCGTACGCCCCCAGTCCGATGCTGGCGAGACAGAGGCCGATCCACACGCTGCCTAGGACGGCGCGCAGATAGTCACCGTCGATGATCACCCGACCCGCAACGGGAGAGATCGTCGCGGCTTTGCGCGGGAACGTCTTGGACCATCGATCCAAAATTTTTGTGCCGGGCCA
>Ga0302278_10006760_pt1 | contig 10754 bp, 7 predicted proteins | sample III_Bog_N3_2_FD_194543 | JGI IMG/M metagenome (GOLD analysis project Ga0302278, IMG submission 194543) | Peat permafrost microbial communities from Stordalen Mire near Abisko, Sweden - III_Bog_N3_2 | ecosystem: Environmental > Terrestrial > Soil > Wetlands > Peat | place: Sweden: Abisko... | reverse complement strand
TCAGAGCATTCCAGCTACCGTCTGGCGCCTTTGTGATCTTGAGAACAATTCGCAGAGTTCGGCCTGGCTGAGTGCCTCCTCCTGATAGTTGCAAGGTTCCCTGCCAGTCGCCCGATATGTCACTGATGTCGTGCTTCGGGGCATCCGACGGGGACACCACCACCTGAGCTTCGGTTCCATCGACGGAATGCGTCTGAGCAAACCCCGGGACGCAAGCACCAGCCGCCCCCATCACGATGATCAACGCCGCCCTGATGGGACGGAGTGTTATCGATTGCTGCCAGTTCATCACAGACCACCTCTTTCGATACCTTGAGGACTGCATCGCTATGGCCGAGCCGAGCATGGCGAGCCAGTGTCCACTATGGTGTAGACGCTGGGGGTGATTCCCCGCTCGGTTTTATTTCACCCGGTGGGGTTCGTTAGAAGAAAGGTTCGGGCTGTGTGGTGGGGTGGATGGCGTCGGGGTTCCTTCGGCGGCGCTCAGGACAGGCTCTTCGGCTTCGCCCCGTAGGGGCTTCGCTCAGGATGACAAGCGTTGGTGGTGGTCATTACGGGGCGATAGGTCGGGCCTTCAGCCTGGGCTGGGATGGGGCGCCTTTGGCGCTTGAGGCTAGTGGCGACGCCGAGAAGCAGGTCCCTGCGGGATGACAAGCAAGAAAGGCAAAGGCGACGGGCAGTCCTTCCGGGGCTAAAGCCCCATCTTTCAGGCAGGCGATCGACAGTGGGCTAAAGCCCACTTCTCATCCGGTAGAACGGGCGGAGAAGGGAACAACTTTAAAAGGATTTGGTGAAGTTGTAGTTGAGGGTGGGGCCGTGCCCTGCTCCCCAGGCGAGATAGGCTTGCGCGACGACGTTTCCCTGAATACGGAAGGTTGCGCCTGTACCTGCGTCCTGGCGGAGGTGAGCGTAGGAGAGCGAGGAGAGGTTGGGGCCGACGGTGCCTGCGTCGTAGAAGATGAGCAGGCCGATGGGGTCGTAGATGGGAACCGTGTACTCCGCCTGGAGGAAGGTGGAATCGGCATCGCGAAAACGATAGTCGGGGAAGGCGCGAAGGCTGACCTGTGAGTCGATGTCGGAGCCGCCGACGGTGGGGCGCAGGTAAAAGGGGACGGTGGAGGTTCCGCCGGTGTTGGAGGCGGTCAGGTGCGAGCGGATGTCGAGCGTGCCGAAGTCGCATTGCTGCGTGACCTTGACGACGTATCCATCGGGCGCGCCCTTGACGCGGTTGGTGTCTCCGCAGGCGCTGCTGAGGACTGCGTAAAAGAGGTGCGAGAAGGGATTCGTGATGGTAGAGCGTGCGACACGCTTTCTGACGTTGGAGCCGAGTTGAATGGACTCGTCGCCATTGAAGATGAGTTGCTGGAAGGAGTTGGAGGGAGTTTGAAGGCCAGCGTACCAGTGGTATTGGAAGTCGTTGTGGAAGGTGAAGCGGATGTTGCGCTTCATGAGTGGGCCGGTGTCGTTGGTAGCGAGGTCGTCGGTGATCGGGTTGCTGAGGTAGGTGGGTGCGGTGAGGATGCCGACGTAAGAGTGGATGAAGACCGGCTGCGAGGTGAGGCCGGGGGCAGTGACCGGCGTGAAGTTGTTGCTGACGGAGAGAGGGTCGGAGGTGGGAGGAAGGGCGGGCGCGAGGACCTCGGTGGAGGCTTCGGCGACGAGGTTTTCGGTGGACTTGTTGTCGAGAAGAGGGAAGCGGACTGACGCGAGGGCGTAGGTGTCGTTCTGATGGAAGGTGTGTTTGATGGCGCGGGATGCAGGGCCGAGACCGTAGAAGGAGATGGTCTGGAGGCTGCGGTGGGTGGCCTCGAATCGCAGGGCAAGCTGGCTTTGGGTGCAGAGACCGAGGAGTTGCTGGCAAGGGTGCTTCACGCCGATGCTGTCCACACGATGGCCGGGATGGTAGAGCGGAGGGATGAGGATGAAGGAGCCGCTGGCGACCCAGCTTTGATTGATGGAGCCGACGATGGAGAGCTTGAGATCGGAGGAGGCGAGCTTTCCGACTGGAGGAGATGCGATGTCCTTTTGGGGGGAGAACTCAGCATGGATCTGCGGCGGAGATTGCGGGAAGTAAGGAGAGATGAATTCGTTCTTCTGCTCGAAGGCGCCACCGACGGCAAAGCCGTTGCCGGGCGGGAGGCCTGAGGCGGTGAAGTGAAAGCGAGGGTCGGAGAAGAGCGCTTCGCCGCAGACGATGCGGTCGTGAATGGAGGCGGAGGATTGGAAGAAGGTGCGGCAGGTCGACTTTGACTGGGCACGAGAGGATGCGGAGGAGGCCGTCAGGATGAGCGCTGAGAGCAGGAGGGGCCAGCGGGCAGGAGTTCTCATTGGGCCGCTCCTGACTTGACGAGGTTCTGCGTGTTCTGAAGGAAGCTGGAGACCTTGGCGGCAGTGGTGAGGTCGGGAGGATTGGCGGAGCCAGGGACACCGCGCTGCTTGAGAGAGAACTGCATGGCCTGGGCCATGAGGACGGAGAGGTCGGTGGGCTTGCGTACTTCGGCAGCCGCGTTAATGGCGACGGGCTGGGAGATGACGGGGTCCGGAAGGTCGACCGTGTCCGTACGAATGTCATTGCCGGTGAGGACGAGAAGGTTTTCAAAGGTGTTGGCCTGGGCTTCACGCCAACTGAGCGGCTGCGTGCCGGGGCAGAAGAGTTTACGGACGGTGGCGACGACGGAAGAGTGTTCGAAGTCGCGATCGTTGATGACGGTGTTGGGCTTGATGCAGGGGGAGATGAAGACCGCGGGAACGCGGACGCCGAGGCGTGTGAAGTCGAATCCGTTCTTGGCAGGAGCGAGCGGAGGCAGGCCACCGTTTTGCGGAAGCGGCTTCAGGGTGGGAGGGATTACGTGATCGTAGGTGCCGCCGTGCTCGTCATAGAGGATCACGAAGAGGGTACTGTTCCACTTGGGACTGTGGCGGAGGATGGAGTAGACCTCGGAGATGAGAGCCTCGCCGCGGTCGATAGGGAAGTCGGGGTGCTGGCTGTTGGCGAAGTTGCCCTGGCCGTCGTCGTCATAACGGGGCTCGATGAAGGTGTAGGCAGGAAGGTTGCCGCGAGTTGCGTCATCTTCAAAGCTGGTCTCGTAGTCGAAGAACTTGTGCTGGTTGCGCATCAGGAAGTTGTTGGCGAGAAGGATGGATGCGCCGTTGGTGTAGATGCGGTAGTCGAAGGGTGTCTGGTCGGTGAAGCTTTCGTAAATTGTCTTGAGCATGAAGGGCGCGGCTACGGCGTCCTGATTGACGGAGCCCACAGAGCTGGCGCCGTGGACGTAGAGACGATTCGGAATGGTGGAGCCGGGGATGGAGGAGAACCAGCGGTCGCAGACGGCGTATTCTTTAGCGAGTGTGGAGAGGATAGGAAGTGTTTCAGGCGTGAAGCACTTCATCACATTCTCGGCGTGCAGAGGGTCATTGCAAGCCTCGAAGTAGTTGCGAACGAAACCCTTCATGTCCGCCGGCTGCGTGATGCCGTTGCTGAATATCTGTGCGGTGACGTCGTCAAAATCATGGTTGGGATCGGGATTGAGATCCTGGACATCGCCGGCGTCTTTGCTGACGGGGACATCCGGCATGAGTTCTTTGGCGGGGAAGTTGGTTTCATTCCCCGTAAGGCCATTGATGGAGATGGTTGGGTCCTCATATTTGAGGAAGCCCAGCATGTGGTCAAAGGACCTGTTCTCCAGCATGAGGACAACGAGGTTTTGAATCTGCGTCGGCATGGAAGCGCACCTCCAAAGCGTCTCTGCATGGTGCAATTATTTATGCCGCAAGATATCACAGATGAGAGCAGATTAAGTCGATAATTGGCTTCTGTTGTGTCCTGATGTCGAGGGATAGGATGACGGATTCCGCCTGGCGGGGTGAGCGGCTGAGGTTCTCGATCATCGCACGATGAAGCGGTGCGATGAACTGGGCACCCGGCAAGAGCAAAGACAAATACAGGAATACTTCCCCTTCCCCTTCACAACGTTCAGGGTCAGGGTCAGGATGACGGCAGTAGGGTGGCCGATTTAGCCCGTTCTTTGCGATGAGTGGGTGCAGGAAGTCCGGGGCTTCGCGTGGCGGGTGAGCGGCTGAGGTTCCCGCTCATCGCACGATGGAGCTGTGCGATGAACGGGGCACCCGGCAGCGGTAGTCAGTTGGCGATGCCGGGGTCGGGGGTGTCTTCTCCGAGGGCGGTGGCGAGGGCGTTGAGGTGGTCCTGCTCGTCGCGGAGGATGTCGCGGAGGTCTTCGGAGAGCGCGAACTCGTCGAGGGCGTCGGCCTGCTTGACGCGGCGGCGGTAGTTGCGGATGGTCTCTTTTTCGTTTTCGAGATCGAAGCGCAGCATGTCGGTGGCCTTCTCGCTGGTCTTGACGGGCTTGGCGGTGACGGCGGGCATGCCGCCGAGCAGGTCGATCCAATAACTCAGTTTCAGCGCGTGCTTGAGCTCTTCGCCGGCGTGGACTTCGAGTTCGCCGGCGATGTTCATGTAGGCCGCGCCCTTAAGCACTTGCGAGTAGTTCACGTATGCCATGACGGCCTGGAACTCGCGCTGGAGATCTTCATTGAGGAGCGCGACGAGCTGCTTGCGGGTGGTGACGGAGGTCTTTGCAGTCTTCTTGGATGCCATGAGTATGCCTTTCCGGTGACGGGTGAGAGGATGTGCCTCTGCTTGGATGATGGTGAGGAGGGATTGGTCACTTCGCGCGGGGGAAAAATTGGCGCGGGCTATGTGGCCAGGGACGATTGAAGCTGTTCGTAGCAGATTTCGAGGGTCTCGGTGGCGACGGCGGTGGAGTCGGCGACCAGATCCGGTCCCGACCAGCGGCAGGGGAAGGCGTTGGAGAGCTTCCACACCCAGACGGGGTTGTCGGACTGATCGAGCAGCGTGATGGCGATGTTGCGGCGGTCCAGCGTGCCGGTGAGGTTGTTGTGGATCCAGTTCCAGAGCGCGAGGTCCTGGACCAGGCCGCGGGTGAGGATGATGTTGGGATAGCTGGCGAGGCCGGGGAGCTTCTGCTCGGCGTTTTCGAGCGCGCCGCCCTGGCGGTAGTCGACCACGTCAATCACGGTCGCGAGGCCGGAGACCGCGCTGAAGGTGGCGGTCGTGATGTTGTCGATCTCGACCCTGAAGTTGCGGGCAAGGTAGGGGGCGGTGCTGGGCGCGGTGGGCATGAGGGTCTCCGTCGTCGTTCGCGATGGCCGACGCGAAGATTGTACAACGGCGTAACGCCCGTTTATTTCGATGCGACCTGGACGACCTGCCCGACCGCGGGCGCAGCGGAGTAAGTGGCGTTTCCGGCCTGATTGGCGATGATGCCGCAGGCTCCGGGGTTGAGGAAGGTCACCGTGGTTCCGGAGATGGTGCAGTTGCCGTTGTTGACGTAGGTCCAGGTGATGGCCAGACCCGAGGTCGCCGCCGCATAGCCGGTCAGGTTCAGCGGGGTGCCGACCTTCTGGGTGGCGATGGTCTTGAAGGTGATGGTCTGCGAGAGCAGCAGAGCGGCGGCGACCTGCACCACTTGTCCTACGGCGGGCGCGGCTGCATAGCTGGCGTTACCGGCCTGGTTGGCGATGATGCCGCAGGCGCCGGCGTTGAGGAAGGTGACGGTGGTTCCGGAGATGGTGCAGTTGCCGTTGTTGACGTAGGTCCAGGTGATGGCGAGGCCGGAGGATGCAGTGGCGTAGCCGGTCAGGTTGAGCGGCGTGCCGACGTGTTGTGTGGCGATCGTGTTGAAGGTGATGGTCTGCGGTTGCTGCGCGGCATTCACTGTGAAGCTCTGCGTGACCGGTGTTGCGGCTGCGTAGGTGCCTCCGCCCGGCTGTGATGCGGTCAGGGTGCAGGTGCCGGCGGCGAGCAGGGATGCCGTGCTGCTGGAGACGGTGCAGACGTTCGGCGTGGAGGAGGCATAGCTGACCGGGAGTCCGGAGGTTGCGGTCGCGGTGAGGGTGAGCGGGACGCCGGAGGTCTGAGCGGCGATGGCGGCGAAGGTGATGGTCTGGGCTACCGGCGTGACGACGGTGACGGTCTGCGCTACGGACGTCGCTGCGAGGTAGTTGCCGTTGCCGGGCTGGCTGGCGGTGATGGTGCAACTGCCGGCGGACTGGAAGGTAACGATGCTGCCGGTGAGGGTGCAGACGGTGGTGGTCGTGGAAGTGTAGGTGACGGGCAGACCGGAGCTCGCCGTGGCGGTGAGCGGAAGCGTGTTGCCCATGGCCTGAGACGGAATGGCGGCGAAGGTGATGGTCTGCGGCGTCAGCGGCGTGAGCATGCTCACCTGGTAGCTGTTGGGTGACTCCTTGCCGTTGGCGTCGACCGCAGAGACGACGTAGAAGTAGGTGGTGCCGACTGCCGCGGAGGCATCTTCATAGGTCTGCTCGAAGTTTGTGGAGGTGAGGTTGGTTGTGTTGGTTACGCCGGTGAGCGTGGTGTAGGGACCGCCGCTGACCGTGGAGCGCTTGATGTTGTAGTAGGAGGCTCCATTGGCGCTCATCCAGTTCAGGAAGTTGCCCGCGCCGTTGCCGGCGGCCACCTGCAGACCCGCGGGTGTGTCGATGGGGGTGGTTACGGAGACGGAGGAACTGAGAGCGCTGGTGCCGCCCTGGTTGACGGCGGCGATGGTGTACGCCGGCGTCGATTCGCCGAAGAAGATGCGCGTGTCCGTGTAGCTGGTGGCCACAACATTGGCGGCGATGGGAAGACCATTCTGATACACGTTGTAGGTTGCCGCGCCGGGGGACGCCTTCCAGGTGAGGTTCACCTGATACGGCCCGACTGCCGTGGCGGTGAGGCCGGTGGGCGCGGCCGGTATGGACGGGACGGAGGTGTTCACGGTGAGGTTGTCGATCTCCGGCGCGGCCGTCCCGGAGGGAGCAATCTGGATTACGTTGTTGCCGGAGGCCAGCGGCACCGTCACGCTCACTGTGCTCCAGGTGGAGTAGCTGCCGGTTGAGGTAAAGGAGATGGGTGTTCTGGCTACGCCGTTGACGGTGAGCGGCATGGAGAGCGTGCCGCTGCTGCCGTTGGAGTAGCGGAAGGTGATGCTGTAGTTGCCCGCTGCGACCGCGCCGACATGCGAGAAGCTGAGCAGGCCATTGGTCAGGTGATTGGCGTTGAAGTCGACGGCGCCGGCTCCGCTGAAGCCCGAGTAGGCGGTGGTCCAGTCGGCGGTATCCGTTGCGCCGGTGGGGCCGTCGGCGAACTCGGCCTCATAGACGTTGGGTGTGGTGGTGGAGACGAGATCGAGATCGGTCACGCCATATCCGCCCAGACCGTAGAGCGTGTCCAGACCGCCGACGTTGCCGACGCCGAAGAGGTAGTTGTAGGCGCCCGAGCCGCCGAGGTTGTAGAAGCCGACGCTCTGGTTGTAGCTGGCGATACTGCGCTGGACCAAGAGGCTATTCACGCTGTTGTAGTCGCCGTAGAGCTTGTTGAGGTCCATGATGGAATCCTGGATGGTGGCTCCGGAGGTGGGACTCTGCGAGAGGATGCCGTAGCCAATGTTGCCGTTGAACTCTGACTTGGTAATCAGGTAGTTGGTGCCTCCGAAGTCAAAGTGGAGACCATCTCCGGCGTGGGCGTTATCGAAGCGGCAGTGGGTGACGGTGACGTTGGTGGAGTCCACGAGGTAGACATTGTGGGCGAAGCTGCCCGGGACATTGTCATGGGCATAGACCTGGTTGAGCGTGAGGCCACTCATCAGCGCGAGGTGGATCCCCTCGCCTGCGTTGCGGACCTCGATGTTCTGAAGGGTCACGTTGACGAAGGGGTAGGTGTAGGCGTTGAAGTTGATCCCCATGCCCTGGTAGGGGTTGTTGGTTCCACTGGGAGTGACGAGGTAAGCGCCGCGGGGAATATTGCCATCTACTACAAAGTTGGAGAAGGTGATGTTGGAGACGCCTTCGGCGGCGTCGTCGATCAGATCCCAGGTGTAGGGTGTCTGCGGGCCCAGGAGGATGGTGGAGGAGCCCTGGCCGTTGATGGTGATGTTGCTGGGAATCTTGAGCGTGGAGGTGAGATTGTAGGTAGCGGCTGCGAGGTTGATGGTTCCGCCGCCGGCAGCGGTAATCTGAGCAACAGCTGCAGGGAGATTTCCTCCGGCGGGCAGGTTGATCACTAATTGCGCTTTGGCCTGTAGTGCAGACAGCAGAAATGATCCCAGGCAAGCCACCGCGATCGCACCCAACCGAGCGCTACCCAATACAACCCCTACATTCTTCGTTTGCATATTCGTTCCGATCTCGCTAAGGCGATTGTAGGCCTAAGTACTTCTGGCACTGTCGGCTGACGGGGATAGGATGCCGAAACGTGAACCCACGTCAGCGTGGACCCCTGGATTGGTTTGTTTGCGGCTCGATTGTGACGCTTGGCGAGTGATAGAGTTCCTAGCGTCTCGATAATCGAATAAGGAGATTCACCATGCACAGAGGGATTGCCGGAAGCCGCACCGATAGACGGAGTTTTCTACAGGGAGCAGGGATGCTGACGCTGACCGCGGCGCTGGCGCCGGAGATGCTCAACGCCGAGGTTGCCGATGTGAAGGGCGCGGATCTGAAGACTCCGAGCGGCAAGCCGCTGCGCGGGCTGTATCCGATTATGGAGACGCCGTTCACTCCGGACGACAAGCTGGACACCGCGGCGCTGGCGGCGGAGGTTGCGTTCATCAACCGCGGGCGCGTGAATGGGATGATCTGGCCGGTGTTCGCGAGCAGCTGGTCGACGCTGTCGGATGCGGAGAGGATCGAAGGTGCGGAGACGATTCTGGCCGCGGGCAAGGGCGGGCGGTCGGCGATGGCGATCGCCGTGCAGAATACAGCGTGGGATGTGCCGACCTCAGTGCGCTACGCGAAGCACGCGGCGGCGCATGGCGCGGATGCGATTGTGGCGATGCCTCCGAACAACGGATGGAATGTGAGCGACGATGTCATCCTGGATTACTACACCACGATTGCAAAGGCGACCGACCTGCCGTTGATTGTGCAGACGCGCGGGACGGTGAGCGTCGACCTGATGATTAAGATGTTTCAGCAGATTCCGACGATGAAGGCCACGAAGGACGAGGTGGGCGATACGCTGGCGCGGGCGACCGAGCTGATTCAGCGTACGGACAACAAGCTGGCGGTGTGGGCCGCGGGCGGAGGGACCGGGCCGCAGTTGCTGGAGTCGCTGCCGCTCGGAGTCGTCGGGTTGTGCCCTACGCCGCAGGCGGCGGACCTGCTGCAGCAGGTGATGGAACTGTACTGGGCGGGGAAGAAGCGCGAGGCGTTTGACATGTACGGGCGTGTGCAGGCGCTGGCGACGATTCCCGGCGCGATGGAGTACCTGATGGTCGCGCGCGGCGTGTTTCCGGAGGGGACGAAGCAGCGTCCGCAGCCGATGGAGCCGGAGGCGAGGCAGGCTGCTCGCGGCGCGGGTGGTGGCGGTGCTGGCGGGGGTGGTGGCGCCGCTGGAGGCGGGCGCGGCTCGACGGTGCTGACCGACAAGGAGAAGGAAGCCATCCACTACGCGTTGGATGTGTACCTGAAGCCTTCTCTGCGGGCGTGAGCGATGAAGCTGGTCAGGTGCTTCGCGGCCGGCCTGGTGAGTAGACCAGCAGCGGCGTGCACGCGAGCGCGAGACCGATGCTGATGTGGTGCAGCAGAAGGAACGGCGAGAGCGCCCACAGGAGATCGAACGGCAGAAGGAATGGCCAGAGCCTGAGGTACTTGTCGCGCAACGCCGGCGCACGGAAGGGTACCGCCGTTAGCAGGAAGGTGCGGACGGGAATCAAGACCGCGGCGGTGACGATGAGGACGGTGAAGATCAGGGCAGCCTTCGGCAAAGCGGAGAGCAGGTCGTTGATCTCCGGCAGGTTGGCGAGCGCGCCGACGTAGAAGCCCACGTACATCAATTGCAAGAGGACGAAGAGCGTCTGCACGACGTTGTGCGAGGCGTGGGGGAGTTCTTCGGGTGTGGCGAGGAAGCTGCTGCTAGAGATTGGGGTGGGGTCGCTGGGCGTTGATGCGGGTGGAGTCGAGCCGTCGGGCGAGATGCGCTCGACGGGAGCGACGAAGCGATAGCCGCGGCGGGCGAGGGTTTCGACGAAGCGGGGATTGACGGCGGCGTCGCCGAGGGCTTCGCGGATGCGGTTGATGGCGGAGTTGACGCCGTGGTCGAAGTCGACGAAGGTCTCGCCGGGCCAGAGCTCGCGGGCGATCTCTTCGCGCGTGAGCAGCTCGCCGGGGCGGGCGGCCAACATGCAGAGCAACTGGAATGGCTGCGCGTTGAGCTTGATGCGGACGCCCTTGCGGCGCAGCTCGCCTGTGGTCTGGTCGGCCTCAAAGATGCCGAAGCGATAGCGCGTTGCTGGTTGCGGGAGCGACATGTCAGGGGCCAGTGTATCGAATGGCGGGCGCTGAGGCAGTGTTGTAGGTGATGGAGGAGTTTGCGCAAGCTGCTCAATCGAGGCCGCTTATCCGGTGAGGAATAAACATGCTTCGTGCGAGCTTTGTTGCATTGCTTCTGCGGAGCGAAGCGGGCACTGTGACGTACATGATGCGTCGCTGGATGGGGACATCTCGAATTTCTGTTGTGCTGCTGGGGTTGCTGATGGCGGTGGCTACTTCGGTCCGGGTTAAGGCGGAGCCGACTGCAGCCGCGGCTGCGGCGTTCGATGCTTATGTGCGCGTGCTGGAGTCTAGGCAGGCGCAGCAACACCGCTCGCCACGCGGATTTGTTGTGGTGAGTCCGGAGGAGCAGACGCGGTTGCGGCGGGGAGAGTTTGTCGTGG
>Ga0302278_10006759_pt1 | contig 10757 bp, 11 predicted proteins | sample III_Bog_N3_2_FD_194543 | JGI IMG/M metagenome (GOLD analysis project Ga0302278, IMG submission 194543) | Peat permafrost microbial communities from Stordalen Mire near Abisko, Sweden - III_Bog_N3_2 | ecosystem: Environmental > Terrestrial > Soil > Wetlands > Peat | place: Sweden: Abisko... | reverse complement strand
AGCTGCAGTCGATCAATTGAGGATTCGGTGAAAATCGGCGAGGCCGGCGATTGAATTCGTTGACCCTGCCTCAGTTTCTTGCTATTGTAAGAAGGTTCGGCAAGAACGCCTCCGTCCGTGTGTCTGAACGGTGGCGTAAGGATTGACCCGGCGGACTGCATCAGGCTGGGTCGAAATCCTAGGCCAGGCGCAGTTGGACCGGCCAGACAAAGTCCCGGAACGGCTCTCATCTTGCAGAGGGCAGGGGCGATCGCTACGGAGTCCGCGCGTTCTCCACCTTGGAGGGCTATGCGGACCGGAACCGCGAAACGGAGCTGGCTTTCCTTGAGTATTGCGGGAAAACGTCCGGCCACCGTCCCGGTTTTCGTCTGAGGTGGAACGAAGGCAGACGCGAAGCAGCAACTTGAGGGCTTTCTTGCGCCTTTACGGATTTGTATGCCGTGAAGGGCGAAAGAAGGTCCGAAGGATTCTGCGCGCGGCTGAAAAGTTTGGATTGCAGCAGGGTTTCGAGTGTAAGGAGTTTTGGTTTGCCAACTTTTAATCAGCTTGTTCGCAAAGGGCGTACGGCCCCCCGTTACAAGACGGCCTCGCCGGCCCTTCAGGCTTCGCCGCAGCGGCGCGGTGTTTGCACCCGTGTGTACACACAAACTCCCAAGAAGCCGAACTCGGCGTTGCGGAAGGTTGCGCGCGTGCGCTTGACCAACGGCATCGAGGTCACAACTTACATCCCAGGCATCGGCCACAACCTGCAGGAGCACTCGATCGTGCTCATCCGCGGCGGCCGTGTGAAGGATCTCCCCGGCGTGCGTTATCACGTCGTGCGCGGCACACTGGATTCGGTTGGCGTGGCTAACCGCAAGCAGAGCCGGTCGAAATACGGAGCCAAGCGCGCCAAGGGTGGCGCGGCGCCGGCGAAGAAGAAGTAATAGGGCAGGGATCGGGTTTCAGGGGTCGGGACGGCCCGGAGACCGAGCCCTGAAACCTAACACCTGATCACTGAAATCGGTTCCGGGACGGATCACTGAGCTCGGACTAGGGCAGCAGAAGGCGCTTGAAGCGCGGAAGGTTTTGGGAACTATGCCAAGAAAAGGCCACATTGCGAAGCGGGAAGTTGCGGCAGATCCGGTCTACGGGTCCACGCTGGTTACCAAGTTTGTGAACTCCATGATGTGGGGCGGCAAGAAATCGACGGCCCAGGGCATCTTCTATCAGGCGATGAAGAACCTTGAAGAGAAGGGTGGCGGCGACGACGCTCTCAAGCTCTTCAAGAAAGCGGTCGAGAACTGCAAGCCTCTGCTTGAGGTGAAGACCCGCCGCGTGGGTGGCGCCAACTACCAGGTGCCGATCGAGGTTGGTCCCGATCGCCGCACCTCGCTGGCCATCCGGTGGCTCATTACGTACGGCCGCAATCGCGGAGAGAAGGGCATGACCGACAAGCTCTCGAACGAGCTGCTCGATGCCGCCAATGGGCGCGGCGCGGCCATGAAGAAGAAAGAAGACGTGCATCGCATGGCCGAGGCCAACAAGGCCTTTGCTCACTACCGCTGGTAGCACGCAGGGACTAGGGACTAAGGGGCCAGGGACTGGAAGAGCAGGACCCGGGCCGGATTGAACAGAAAGATCTAACCGCGGGTGAAGCACCCGCAAGGAAAATGCCGTGGCTCGCACCATACCTCTGAATCGTTGCCGGAACATCGGAATCATGGCGCATATCGACGCCGGAAAGACGACAGCGACAGAGCGCATCCTGTTTTATACCGGCATCACCCACCGAATCGGCGAGGTGCATGAGGGCACTGCGACCATGGACTACATGGAGCAGGAGCAGGAGCGCGGCATCACCATTACTTCCGCTGCAACGACGTGCATGTGGAAAGACGTCCGCATCAACATCATCGACACGCCCGGCCACGTGGACTTTACGGCTGAGGTGGAGCGCAGCCTGCGCGTGCTCGACGGCGCCGTTGCGGTGTTCGACTCCGTTTCGGGCGTGCAGCCGCAGACTGAAACTGTCTGGCGGCAAGGTGACAAATATCGCGTTCCCCGCATCTGCTTCGTGAACAAGATGGACAAGAACGGCGCCGACTTCGAGCACGTTCTTGAGACTATCCGCAAGCGCCTGGGCGCGCGTCCCGTCGCCTTGCAGATTCCCATCGGCGCAGAAGCTGGCTTTAAGGGCGTCATCGATCTCGTCGAGATGAAAGCAATCCTGTGGCATGACGAGACCATGGGCGCCAAGTATGATGTCGAAGAAGTTCCGGCCAGCCTGCTGAAAAAGGCCGAGGCCTTCCGCCTGCAGCTGATCGAAATCATCGCCGAAACGGACGATGTGCTTCTCGAGAAGTTTCTCGAAGGCGAGACGCCGACCATTGCCGAACTGAAGGCCGGCATTCGGCAGGCCACCATCGATCTGAAGGTCTTCCCGGTCATCTGTGGCAGCGCCTTCAAGAACAAGGGTGTGCAGACGCTGCTCGACGCGGTCATCGATTACCTGCCCAGCCCGCTCGACAAGCCTCCGGTCGAAGGCCCGAATCCTTCGCATCTTGAGAAGATTGAAGTGCGCAAGCCTTCTGACAGCGAGCCGTTTTCGGCGCTGGCTTTCAAGATCATCAACGACCCGTTCGGCAAACTGTGCTTCATTCGCTTGTACTCGGGCACGCTCAAGACCGGAGACACCATTCTCAATCCACGCACCGGCAAGACCGATCGCGTTGGCCGCCTGGTCAAGATGCACGCGAACAAGCGTGAAGACATCACAGAAATCCAGGCTGGCGATATCTGCGCCTGCGTGGGCCTGAAGGAATTGAAGACCGGCGACACGCTTTGCGATCCGCATCACCCCATCGCGCTCGGCGCCATTACCTTCCCCGAGACCGTGATCTCCGTGGCCATCGAGCCCAAGACCAAGGCCGACCAGGAAAAGATGGGCGTGGCTCTTTCGCGCCTTGCCGACGAAGACCCAACCTTCAAGGTGCGCACCGACGAAGAGTCTGGCCAGACCATCATCAGCGGCATGGGTGAGTTGCACCTGGAAATTCTGGTCGACCGCATGCGCCGCGAGCATAAGGTTGAAGCCAATGTGGGTGAGCCCAAGGTGGCCTTCCGCGAGACTATTCGGAAATCTGCCGAGGCCGAGGGCAAGTACATCCGCCAGACGGGCGGTTCGGGTAACTACGGGCATTGCAAGCTGCGCATCGAGCCCAACGTGCCGGGTGCGGGTTATGAGTTCATCAATGCCATCAAGTCCGGCTCCGTGCCCAAGGAATACATCAAGCCCATCGATCAGGGCGTCCAGGGCGCCATCGAACTCGGTATCCTGGCCGGCTATCCGTTGGTCGACATCAAGGTGACCCTGTTCGACGGCAGCTATCACGAAGTCGATTCGAACGAAATGGCGTTCAAGTTTGCCGGCTCCATCGCGTTCAAAGAAGCCGCACGCAAGGCGTCTCCGGTTCTGCTTGAGCCGGTGATGGCTGTCGAAGTCACCGTCCCTGAGGAGCACATGGGTGTGATCATCGGCGACATCAACTCGCGCCGTGGCCGGATTGAAGGCATGGAGCACGTGGGCGGATCGCAGTTGATCAAGGCCATTGTGCCGCTGAAGGAAATGTTCGGCTATGTGAACGAGATTCGTTCGTCCACGCAAGGCCGGGCGTCGTATTCAATGCAGTTCGCGCGGTACGAAGAAGCGCCGCGCATGATCGCCGACGAAATCATTGGCCGATCGCAGGGGAAGTAAGTAAGACAGGGATCAGGTTTCAGGGATCAGGGATCAGTTAGAGCATTGGCAAGTGAGCCGATACGGCTGAATCGAGCAAGCTAAAAACTGACCCCGGAAACCTGATCACTGACAACCGGTTTATTGGGGCTGGAGCCGGAACGCCGGCGCCCCGAGTTGCAACGGGCAGCACAGCTACGAAAGGGATTCGGGACTTTTATGGCGAAGGAAAAATTTGATCGTTCGAAGCCGCACGTGAACGTGGGTACGATCGGGCACATCGATCATGGCAAGACGACGTTGACGGCGGCCATCACCAAGGTATTGCAGAAGCACAACCCGAAGAACACGTTCCGTTCGTTCGATTCGATCGACAACGCTCCTGAAGAGCGCGAGCGCGGTATCACGATCGCGACGGCGCACGTGGAGTACGAGACAGCCAAGCGCCACTACGCGCACGTTGACTGCCCGGGTCACGCCGACTACATCAAGAACATGATCACCGGCGCGGCGCAGATGGACGGCGCGATTCTGGTGGTTGCTGCCACCGACGGCCCGATGCCGCAGACCAAGGAGCACGTGCTGCTGGCACGCCAGGTTGGCGTTCCCTGCATCGTGGTGTTCCTGAACAAGTGCGACGCGGTTGAAGACACGGAACTGATCGACCTGGTGGAAATGGAAGTGCGCGAGCTGTTGTCGAAGTACCAGTTCCCGGGCGACGACGCTCCGGTGATTCGTGGCTCGGCACTGGGCGCGTTGAACGGCGAGAAGCAGTGGGAAGACAAGATCGACGAGCTGATGGAGGCGGTGGACAACTACGTTCCGCTTCCGGCACGCGCGATCGATCTGCCCTTCCTGATGCCGATCGAAGACATTTTCTCGATCTCGGGACGCGGCACAGTTGTGACCGGCCGTATCGAGCGCGGCAAGGTGAAGGTGGGCGAGGAAACCGAAATCGTCGGCTTCCGCGAAACGCGCAAGACGGTTGTGACGGGCGTTGAAATGTTCAAGAAGCAACTCGACGAAGGTTTGGCGGGCGACAATGCCGGACTTCTTCTGCGCGGCATTGCCAAGGAAGACGTGGAGCGCGGGATGGTGTTGGCCAAGACCGGCTCGATTACGCCGCACACGAATTTCAAGGGTGAGATTTACGTTCTGTCGAAGGAAGAAGGCGGCCGTCATACGCCGTTCTTCAAGGGCTATCGTCCGCAGTTCTACTTCCGCACGACAGACGTGACGGGAGTTGCGGAGTTGCCGGAAGGCGTCGAGATGGTGATGCCGGGCGACAACGTGCAACTGGCGATTGAGTTGATTACGCCGGTGGCTCTGGAAAAGGGATTGCGTTTCGCCATCCGCGAAGGCGGCCGCACAGTCGGCGCCGGCACGGTGTCGGAGATTACGAAGTAAGCGAGACAGTGGTCAGTTTTCAGTTGTCAGTGTTCAGCAAGAGGCTTTTGAACTGACAACTGATCACTGAGAACTGACAACTGAAAGGAATTCAAATGCGGGAAATTGTGACATTGCAGTGCACTGAGTGCAAGGAGCGGAATTACTCAACTACGAAGAACAAAAAGACGACCACCGGCCGTCTCGAGTTCAAGAAGTTCTGTAATCGCTGCCGCAAGCACCAGCCGCACAAGGAAACGAAGTAACTCGACAGTTGTCAGTGGTCAGCTGTCAGTGATCAGTTTGAGCGTACACGGGGAAAGCACATTGGCTTCAACCCGCACGACGAGACTGAAAACTGATCACTGAATACTGATCACTGTTCTTAGGGGCGTAAGCTCAACGGTTAAACTGTCGGTCTCCAAAACCGAACTTGGGGGTTCGAATCCCTCCGCCCCTGCCAGATTTTTTGGAGTCAGCCGAAAGTTGAGAGCTAAGGCTGATAGCTGTTTTCGGGAATGCGCCCGGCACGACGCTGGACGCGAAGGAATGAAGGTATGGCATCCAAAGCAGCACTCGCGAACGGTGAAGAGCGTCCGTCCTCCGGCAAGTTGACGCCGGCAAAGCGGCCGAACGCTGAGCCGAACGCATTGGAGCGGGTGACCAATTCGTGGAAAGAATTCACCCACTTTCTGAGCGACGTCCGCGGAGAAATGCGCAAGGTGGTCACCCCTTCGCGCAAGGAAGTCGAAGCGACCACGACCGTTGTCATCGTGGCGGTCTTTATCTTCGGCTTGTTTTTCTTCATCGTGGACAGCATCTTCGCATACGGCCTGGATCGGTTGCTGAAGCAGCTGGGCGGCGTGCAGTAGTGAATTCCGCCTGGAATCGAGAGCATGATGGCAGATGAACTGGAACAACCCGTAGCAGCGGTAGAAGCCACCGATGGCGAAGCGCAGCCGGAGAAGAACGAGCGCTTCAAGTGGTATATCCTGCACGCCTATTCGGGCTTTGAGCGCAAGGTGCGCGAGTCCATCGAGAGCCGCGTGCAGGCGTTCGGCTTGAAAGATCGAGTAGGCCGCGTCATGATCCCCACCGAGCCCGTGACCGAGATCGTCAACGGCAAAAAGCGCACCGTCGATCGCGTGTTCCTCCCTGGCTATGTCCTTGTCGAAATGGAACTCGACAATCACCTCTGGCATGTGTTGAAAGATACGCCCAAGGTGACCGGCTTCCTGGGCACGGGCGACAAGCCCGTCGCGCTGAGCGAAGAAGAGGTCAGCTCGATCCTGTTCCGCAGCGAGACCGCCAAAGAGAAGCCACGCCTCAAAATCAAGTTTGAAAAGAACGAGCAGGTCCGCATCACCGATGGCCCGTTTGCCAACTTCAATGGCGTGGTCGACGAGATCAACGAAGATCGCGAAACGCTCAAGGTCATGGTGACCATCTTCGGCCGCTCCACGCCGGTAGAACTCGAGTTCGGCAAAGTTGAAAAGATTGAGTAGCTGCAGCTCTTAGCTATTAGCTTTTAGCTTCTAGCCGGTTGAGCCACCTGGCGGTGAGCCGGTTAAAAGCGAACGTTAGGCACGCAGCACCAAAATTCAAACAAGTGTTGACCAGCTAAAAGCTAAAGCCAGGAGCTAGAAGCTGGTTCCAGAGGAACCAATGGCACCTCCGAAGAAAATTACCGGGTATGTGAAGTTGCAGATTGAGGCCGGCAAAGCAACGCCCGCTCCTCCCGTAGGCCCCGCGCTTGGTCAGGCGCAGGTCAACATCATGGAATTCTGCAAGCAGTTCAACGCGCGCACGCAGAACAAAGAGATGGCCGGCCTAATCATTCCGGTCGTCATCACCGTCTACGGCGACCGCAGCTTCAGCTTTATCACCAAGACGCCGCCCGCGGCCGTTCTGTTGAAGAAAGCGGCCGGCATCGCCAAGGGGTCGGGCACGCCCAACAAGGAGAAGATCGGCAAGGTCACCGAGAAACAGGTGCGCGAAATTGCGACACAGAAGATGCCGGATTTGAACGCGGCTTCCGTCGAAACCGCGATCAAGAGCATCAAGGGCACCGCGCGCTCCATGGGCATCGAAGTGGTCGCGTAACCTCAGACAAGATGTCTTTCCTTACAGAAGCCTCACTCCATCGGGTGGGGCTTTTGTGCGTTTGCCGGGTCACTCAGCCAATACTTCGTGCCGGTCCCCTCGCGAATATTTGCGCACGGCCCCTTGACACCGGAGCGTATGTCGTCGCATTCTTCTATAGAAATCTAGGGGAGGCGCATCTTTGACGCGCACGAGAGGCGACAATCTGCAGGGAGCCCTGGACCTTCTGGTCCTGAAGAGCCTCGAGCAAGGCCCCATGCACGGCTGGGGCATCACTCTGCATATTCAGCAGATTTCCAACGATATCCTGCGCGTTGAAGAGGGATCGCTTTATCCGGCGCTGCATCGCATGGAGGAGGAGAAGTGGATCGCCGCCGAGTGGGGCCTGAGCGAAAATAACCGGCGTGCCCGGTTCTACCGGCTGACAGCGGCTGGCCGCAAGAAGCTCGCGACGGAGCGGGAGAATTGGCTGCGCATCACCAGCGCGGTTGGGCTGGTGCTTGGTTTCGGCGAAGCGTAAGTTCCGGAGGCTTCTATGGGATGGCTCTCACGGTTGCGACGCACACTCGGTAGTGAGAAGCTCGCGCAGGATCACGAAGACGAGCTGGATTTTCACCTCTCGATGCGCGAGGGTTGGAATGTCGAGCAGGGACTCGCCCCGGAGGAAGCACATCGCGACGCCGCAATTCGCCTGGGAAGCAAGAGCGTGTGGCGCGAGCGCATGAGGGAAATCGACCTGATGCTTTTTCCGCAAACCGTTTGGCAGGATGTGCGCTATGGCGCGCGCATGATGTTCCGCAACTCCGGCTTCACTGCTGCTGCCATGCTTGCCTTGGCCATTGGCATCGGCGCCAACACGGCGGCATTTACTGCCTATAAGGCATTCTTCAAACGGCCTCTCGACGCGCGCGACGCGGGCCGACTTGTGAATGTGGCGCTGAGCCTGCAGTCGGGCGACGCTGTCCCCTGGCTTAGCCTTCCTGACTTTGAAGCATATCGGGCCAACGTGCATGCCTTCAGCGGACTCACCGCAAGCAGCAATTTTGAGGTCCTCACGCTTTCCGGAGCCGGTGGTGTCGCAAGCGCACGAAGTGCATCGGCCGGTACCTTGATAGGCAGGTCGGGATTCTTTCCTATCGCCCAGAACACTGAGGTCGCCAGCGCCCATCTCGTCGCGAACAACTACTTTTCCGTCCTAGGAGTCGCGGCGTTACGCGGCAGAACCTTTGCCGATCAGGATTCTTCGAATCCCTCTTCCGCTCTGATGGCGATGATCAGTGAGAATTACTGGCAAAAGCGGTTTGCCGGCGACCCCTCGATCCTTGGAAAGACCTTTCGCTTGAATGGAGTTCCATTCACTGTTGGTGGTATTACTCCACATAACTTTGTCGGGACCAACGTGGATGCTCCCGACTTCTGGCTGCCCCTCAGTGCGGAGCCCCTCATTCATCCCGCGTCGAATTGGGTGCGCGATCGGGAAAATGCGTGCTGTAGGTTGTTTGCGCGCCTCGCGCCGGGCGCCACGATGGCACAGGCGCAAGCAGAGATGTCTGCCGTCGCTGATCACCTGCGGGGCCTGCATGCAAAGGATTCCGATCTCGCCAAGCCGGTTACTGCCATGGTCTGGCCCGGCTCGCCGTTTCCCATGCCCCTCGATCATTTCCACGGACTGAACTACGTTCTCATGCTGATTCTTGGCTCCGTAGGGCTCGTGCTGGTCATCGCGTGCGCCAATGTTGCCTGCCTGCAACTAGCGCGCGCGGCTTCGCGGCATAACGAACTGACCATGCGTCTATCTCTCGGAGCAGGCCGCGTCCGCTTGATCCGCCAACTGCTCACTGAAAGCGCGTTGCTCAGTGTCGTCGCCGGTGCTGTCGCGCTGTTGTTCAGCTGGGCTTTTCTGCAGCTTATTGTGGTGATCACCGCGAACGCTTTTCCTTCCGAGTACGGCACATTCGTCTTTCACGTGACCCCCGACCTGGGAATCTTTGCCTACGTCTTTTGCCTCAGCCTGGTCGCGGGAGTGCTCTTCGGCCTCGCTCCGGCGCTCGAGAGTTCAGGAGCGGCGCTCTCATCTGCGCTGAAGGCGAACGCCGGAACTTCGCCCGCGCGCAGTCGACGGCTGCGCAATACGCTTATCGCAGTCCAGGTCAGTTTTTCGCTGATGCTCCTTGTCGCAGGCAGCATGTTGATCCGAGGTTCGATTCGTGCCCTTACCATGGAAACCGGATATGACAGCAAGCATGGTTTGGAGCTCGAACTCCAGTTTCCGGAAGGCGGCAGCTACAGCGAGGCCAGCAAGAATGCGCTCGTGCGCGAACTGCGCACCCATCTTGCGTCCATCGCGGGAGTAGCCGGGATCACCACCGCCAACGCACCCGATGGAGGAGGTCTGCGCACCGCCGCCATTTCACTGAACGGCGAAAAACCTTCTGCCAAGAACACCCAGGCAGTGCTCTTCTACAAATACATTCAGGCCGACTACTTCCAAACCCTTGAGATTCCTCTCCTCTTCGGGCGCGCATTTCAGGCGCAGGCAGGCGATCCGGAACCCGTTGTCATCCTGAGCGATTCGGCCGCGCGACAACTCTGGCCAGGCCAGAATCCCATCGGTCGCAGCCTGCGTATGGGCACCGACGGCCAATTCCACACCAAGGAGCAACTTGTTCCCGATGGCAAGGCCTACGAAGTGATCGGCGTGGCGCGCGATACGCGCGGCGTTCTTATGGATGGTAGTGACTCGCAGGTGGTCTATGTACCGCTACCCGAGAATCGCCTTCAGGATTATCCGATTCTCATCCATACCCATGCGGACCCCGCTCAGTGCCTTGAAGCCATCGGTTCGGTGCTAGCCTCAGTGGACCCCGATGTGGTTGTCACCTCGTCCACGCTTGAGCAGTTGCTGCTCCAGACTCCGTCCTTCGCGGTCTCTGGCATGTCTGCCATCGTCGCCACCAGCATCGGCTTGCTGGGCCTGGTCCTTGCTTCCATGGGCATCTATGGCACTGTCAGCTATATGGTTGTTCTGCGCACGCGCGAGGTGGGTATTCGCATGGCACTCGGCGCAACCCGGCGCGACGTGCTGCTGCTCCTGTTGCGTGAGAGCACGCGCCCGGTTCTCGCGGGGCTTTTTGCCGGTATGCTCATGGCCGTGGGCGCCGCGCATCTTCTGCATAAGGTTCTCTACGGGCTCGGCACGATCGATGGAATCTCATTCGGAGGTGTCGCGCTGCTCTTTCTGACAATTGCCCTGCTTGCCTCGTGGTTGCCCTCGCGCCGCGCTATGCGTATGGACCCCATGGTGGCGCTGCGCTACGAGTAGATCCCTTGTTGTCCTAACATGGCGCGAGCACAGAAAATGCTGCGCGCACTAAAAAGGCCCCACGCGTGTGCGAGGGGCCTTTTGCGTATCGAGAGCGATGGCTGCTTACTTCGGTGGCGCGGGGCTAAATACCTCGCGCTTGCGGCCGGGCTCTGGTTTCGGCTTGGGCTTCGGCGCTTTCTTGGCTTCTTTCTTGCCTTTGTCTTTGCTTCCCATGGCTAGAAGTGT
>Ga0302278_10006758_pt1 | contig 10760 bp, 11 predicted proteins | sample III_Bog_N3_2_FD_194543 | JGI IMG/M metagenome (GOLD analysis project Ga0302278, IMG submission 194543) | Peat permafrost microbial communities from Stordalen Mire near Abisko, Sweden - III_Bog_N3_2 | ecosystem: Environmental > Terrestrial > Soil > Wetlands > Peat | place: Sweden: Abisko... | reverse complement strand
CCGCAATCAAGCCGTTGATGAAAGACGCGAAGCCGGTCTTGTACCCAAGCTCCGCATAGTACATGAACGTAATGGTGCCGATCTCGGTGGCCGCCAGCGTGGCGATTCCGATGTACTTGCCGAGATGCCGCCCCGCCAGCAGGAAGTCCGACGCGTTCGAAATGTATTTGCGGCCCGCGAGGCCCGCGACCAGCGTAAGAGCGATGTAGACTGCGACGATGACCCAGTCGAGCGAAGTGAAATTCACCGCCGGTCCCGTTCCGCGCGCAACGCGGCCAGCGTCGCCCGCAGATCCGCTACGCCTTTGAAGGCCACCACGGCCGCGATTCCCGCGAACGCGCTGCCGGCAACTATGAAATTAATCGTCCAGAACCAGCCCCAGAAAGCCATTGGAATCCATCCACAGTACCACTGGCTTCGCGAGATGTGTCGTAAATTAGATTACGGCGGGGGCTGCATGATTAACATCCTTACCATCGAGCGCGAATTCGGGACAGGCGCTCCGTATATCGGGCAGAGTATCGCCGACCGGCTGGGCTGGAAATACTGGGATCAGGAGATCACACAGGAGATTGCGCGGCGCCTGAAGTGCAAAGCCGAGCAGGTGGAACGGCGCGAGGAAAAGCTCGACTCCATCTATTACCGGCTCATGAAAGCCTTCATGCGCGGCAGTTTTGAGTCGCACACGGAGACAGAGGGGATGGAACTGCTTGACGCGGAGCATCTCGCGGTGCTGTTCGAAAAGGTGATCACGCAGATCGCGCAGGGTGGCAAATGCGTGATCGTGGGGCGTGGCGCGCCGTGGTTTCTGCGCGAGCGCAGGGACGCTTTCCATGTCTTTCTCTATGCGCCGTATGAGGAGAAGTTCCGGCGTGTTATGGAGTTTGGAAAGAGCCGCGACGAAGCGGCGGAACTGCTGGGGTCGGTCGATCGCGAGCGCGCCGCGTTCGTGCGCAAGTATTACGACATGGAGTGGCCCGACCGCTATCTCTACAACATGATGCTGAACGTTGGCACTGGTGATGGAATTGCAGTTGAGACCATACTGAACGGGATGAAACAACTTGACCCTGCTGGTCTTAACGATACTGCTGGCGCAAAGCCCCGCGCCGACTGAGCCGAACTGGAAACAGGTTTGCGCCGCGGCCACGGCGATGCCTTACGTGGCGCCTTCCGGGATCGCGCGAGAGGCGCAGCCGCAGAGCTGTGATTCGGAGCAGGCCTATTACGGCTTCGGCAACTCGCCCGATCCGGCCGCCGCTTTACGCTGCGCGTTGGATCAACGCGAGCAGCCGGGCACGTCGGGTCCCGGGGTGTTCACCGGAGCGGGTATTCTCACGATGCTTTACGCGAACGGGATGGGCGTCGCCCGCGATTACAAGACGGCCATCCGCTTCGCCTGCGAAATTGAGGCGGCCGCGCCCGCCGAGATGGAGTTTCGCATCGGCCATCTTGATAAACTGCTGAAAACCGGCCCCGGCGCCGCAAACCTCGATATTTGCGGGCGCGGGCAGCGGACTGACGAGGCGCTTTTGCGAATCGGTTCAGCTTTCGCGACCAGGTCCGGTTTCGTAACAACGCTCCAGGATCGGCGAAGCTCAACGGAAATCGACCCGGAACGCCGCTTCTTCCCCGCTCACATCCGCGGGCGATTCCCTGTTTCAGGCGCTCGATGACAATGCGATGCAGATGAGGCGACACGGCGCACCGCATCGCCCGTAATCCGGTTCTTAATTACGCCTGAGCCTTCCGGCGTCGGACGAGTAAGCTAACAGCAGGCCTCTCAGGCGATTTTCCACGACAAGCTCAGGCCGAAGATTGAGCCAGTGCAGATCGTGTCCCGCCGACGCTTCAAGCGCCGCGGCCGGAATCATGCCGATCAGTTCGCTGCCCACGATTTCGATTCCGCGCTCCCGACATTTCGCCGCAACCGCGTCGAAAACCGTATGCAGCGGAGTCACTTCGAAATCCACCAGATTGATCGAAACCTGCACCTCGCCGCGCGATTCGAGCGGCAGACCGAGCGCTTTGACGGCAGGCAGACCGCCGCCCGATGCCCGAATCCCGCGCGCGATTTCACGCGCAGCGGTGAGGTCGCGGGTTCGCAGATTAATGTTCCAGGCGACCAGAAATTTCCGCGCGCCCACCACGCAGGCGCCCGCCGTAGGATGACGGCCCTCGCCGAAATCGGGCGCGAGTCCGGCGGGCGCGAGCCTGCGCACGCTTTCGAGCGTGCCGCATTCCGGGCGGAGCGCCGCGCACTCGTAGAGATAGACGGGTACGCGCAACTCTTGCCAGATGCGCGCCCCAACGACGCGCGACATCGCGGCGCAGCCCCGCAGGCTAACGCGATCCACTGGTACGAACGGCACCACGTCCGCCGCGCCGAGGCGGGGATGAACTCCCGTGTGGCTGCGGATGTCGATCGATTCCACGGCCGAGCGCACGGCTTCGAACGCGGCGTCGCCGACAGCGTGCGGCTTTCCCGCAAACGTCAGCACGGAACGGTTGTGATCCGGGTCCGAAGTCTTGTCGAGCAGCGCAACGTGCTCCACGGCCTGAACCGAAAGCGCGATGCGGCTCACCACAACGGGGTCGCGGCCTTCCGAGATATTAGGCACGCACTCTACGATCAAACCCTGGAATCCTTTCCGGGACGCCCAGTGCGCCGCCGAATCGACCAGGGCAGATGCCGCATGATTGCGACGGTGGCTTTGTACCGCCAACCGGGTATCACGATCACCTTCCGCTTGCCGAGCGCCCGCAGGGACTCTTCGACAACGTCGTCCGCCTTCATCCACAGCCAGCCGGGGATGAGTTTCCGGTCGATGCCGAGTGTGTCGTGGAATTCGGTGACGGTGAAACCGGGGCACAGCGCCTGGACCTGAACCGGCGACCCGACGCTGCGGAGTTCGATATCCAGACCTTCGGAGAAGCTGTTCATCCATGCTTTGGTGGAGCAATAGCTGACGTTACCCGCGCTGTGCGCAAAGGCGGCTACGGAGGAGACGTTGATCACGGCGCCCTTTGCGCGGCTGGTCATTCCTTCGAGCGCGGCGCGCGTCAGGCGCATGGTGGCGAAGACGTGCAGGCGGTACATGTCCTGCTGCGCCGCGAAATTGGTTTCCCAGTATCGGCCCAGAGTTCCGAAGCCCGCGTTGTTGACGAGAAGTTCGAGCGAGTCGCAGGCGCGGATGGCTTGTTCCACGGCCACCAGGCCCGCTTCGGTGGTCAGGTCGGCCACAACGACCGAGGATTTTGTCGGAAGGTCGCGCGCCAGTAATTCCAGACGGTCTGAGCGTCGGGCGACAAGAATGAGGTCGTAGCCGCGTGCCGCGAGCTTGCGGGCGAAGGTTGCGCCGAGTCCGGCGGAGGCTCCTGTGACCAGCGCTGTCATCCGATGAGGATAGCGCACCTGCGCGCGGCACTTACGACTCGCCGGCTAAATAATGTTCTGAAGGTGAGCGCCGTTATGCGAGGAGTGCGCCGCCCCGTTATGCCAGTTTGTCGGCCGGTGGACATCCGAAACAGACTGTGTCCGATGGCCGACAAAGGCTCTGGCCTCACCGACCAGAATCGACATGCCAAACATTGCCAATGCCGCACCGGCAACCACGCTCAGGGCGCGCCGCGAAATACTGCAAAACAGGCGATATCCGAAATAGACGCTCAGAAGGCCGGCGATCAGGAGGAGTGTGTTCATGGAATCCCTGCGAGGCTCTTCCCTATGCACCTCACGCGCCAACCGGGTAAGTGGCCTGTTTTCTTCGCTCAAGTCACTGCAATCGGCCGCAGGGTGGTGCATTTCAGCCACAAGGGGCGGCAATAAACCACCACCACCAGCCGGCTTGAAGTCAATCCTGCATAGATGAGGGATCAAGCAGATGCTGCGGCTGGAAGGTTTCGGGCGACCAGGGCGTCATCGGCGAAAATTCCACCTCAATGCGCCAGCCGAGTTCGTGCTCCTCGACATCTGTGACGGTGCCGTGGAAATGTACGTTTCCCGTGGTTATTTCGGCATGAATTCCCGACGAAACCGGCTGGTCGCACTCGAGTAATGCGCCGGTGCGGCAGATTTCCTCCAGATTCACCACACGCGACTCGCCATTGAAAATCAGGGTCACCAGCTGCGAGCAGAGGTAGCGCCGCGGATTGGTCCCGAAACCAGCCATTCCCGCCATCGTAGCGAAAATCGCGCCCGGAGTCATTGAAACCGGCACACCGTGGTTGGATAATGACAGTTGCACCCCACTCGCATTCTTCGTGTTCCCGGCTCAAGCGCCAACCTCGGACCGGGATTTGACGCACTCGGTGTGGCCCTTGAGGTCTACCTGGAGTGCCGTTTTTCGATCAGTAACCGCCTCTCGATCCGCGTTTCCGGCCGCGATTCCGATCTGATTTCGCCCCGCGAAGACAATATGATCTGGCAGACGGCGCTTGCCGTGGCGGCCCGCGCGCATATGACGCTGCCGCCCATCAGCCTCGAAATCGTCAACGATATTCCGATCGGCAAAGGCCTGGGGTCGAGCGCCGCCGCGCTTACGGCGGGAGTCGTCATTGCGGAGGATCTGCTCGATCTGCGCTGGAAGCCTGCACGCATTCTGGACGAAGCGGCGCGGCTCGAAGGGCATCCCGATAATGTTGCGGCGTGCGTGCTGGGGTCGATTGTCGCGAGTGCCGTGGAAACCAGCGGCCTGACGCGCTCCGTGCGGCTTGAAATGCCGGATAGGTTTGCGCTCTCGGTGGTGATTCCGAATTTCGCGCTGCCGACGAAAGAATCGCGCGCCGTATTGCCCGAGTGCTATTCGCGCGCCGACGCAACGTACAACATCCAGCGCGCCGCCCTGCTGATCGCCGCGCTCGCCACCGGCGATTCGTCGGTGTTCCCGACCGCGCTCGACGACAGGCTGCACCAACCGTTCCGGGCTCAACTGGTACCGGGACTGGCGGAGATTCTGCGCCTGCGCGCACCCGGTCTGCTGGGGTGCACGCTGAGCGGCGCAGGCCCGGGAGTGCTGGTTTTCTATGAAGCAGGCTATGAGCGGGTCTGCGATCTGGTGCGGCAGGTGTTTGCGATGAACGGCTGCACCACCGAAGTCATCGACGCGGGCGTTTCGCGCCAGGGCTACCGTTTCCTTTAAACAACTCTGCACGCGGCGCGCCTTCCACGCGTCAGAACCGTTAAAATGCGCCCCGTCCTGGCCCTGTTGTTCGCCCTGTCTTTACCGATGTGGAACGCGACTGCGCGCGCGGCCGTGGTGGAAGGAGTGGTACTGGACGAGGAATCCGGTAATCCGCTGGCGCGCACCGTGGTTACTCTTATGCCGCTGCCCGGAACGCCCGCGGGCATCGTTTCCATCCGTGCGGGTGAACGCGGTTCCTTCACCATCCTCAGCGTGCGGCCGGGATGGTACGTTCTGCGCACGGCCCGCAAGGGTTTCGCAACGGCCGAGGCGGGCCAGCTCAGGCCGGGCCGTCCCGGCATGCCGTTCGAAGTCACAGCAGATACGCAGTCGAACTTTATCCAGATCCGCATGCGCCGCCTCGGCGCGGTGACCGGCACGGTGCTCGATGAGAACAGCGTGGGGATTCCCGAGTGGCCGGTCAACATCTATACGGCTCACAAGCCGATCCAGCGACTCGCGCAAGTGAAGACCGACGACCGCGGCGTCTACCGCATCGGCGAACTGGAAGCCGGAAGTTACATCGTGCGCTCCAGCGAAGGCCTGCTGGAAGACGGCACCCCGCTGCTTCCGACATATTTCAAATACGGCATCGCGGTGGAGAACTCCGAACCGGCCCGCGTCCGCCTGGGTGAGATGGTGCCCGATATTGTGGTCCGCCCGGTGAAGGGCAGGCTGCTCGAACTGAGCGGCACGCTGAACGGGCCCGGCGACCGCGCCGTGCAACTCACCATGATCACCGATACGGGCCGAAAATTGATTACTTCGCTGGCAAGCGGCTTCACCACAACAACGTTTAAGGTGTCAGCCGTCGCGCCGGGGCTGGTCGAGTTTCTTGCCGAAGGCCAGGAATGCGGCGGCTACATCAAGATTGTGGCGGAGCGCGATTCGGCGGGAATCCGAATTGGCTGCGGACCTCTGAGGCAACCGTTCGTGACATGGACGATCGATAAATCGGCGCGCTCGCGCCAGCGGTTTCCGGTTCTGATCCGCCGGGTGGATCTGGACGGTACGGGGCCGGAGCGCACTCTGAAGGACCGGGATACCCCCGCCCCGGGTCACTGGGAAGTGATGGCGCAACCGACAGCCGATTACTATGTGACGTCGATCCGCAGCACCTTTGGCCAGGAGCCGGTTACGCGGGACGATGGCTGGTTCGGCCTCGATTTCGGCACTTATTCCGATATCAACATCATGCTGTCGTCGCATCCCGCCTCTGTTTCCGGTGTGATCTCGACCGGGGGCAAGCCTGTTTCGGGTGCGATGGTTTATCTCGAACTGTACAATCCGGATCTGATCGAACCGCGCGTTCAGCTTTTTTCGGCGCGCGCCGACAATCAGGGCAGCTACAAGTTCGCGGGCCTCGCGCCGGGGCGGTATCGCATCCTCAGCAGCTTCGATTTCGATCCCGAAGACCGGTTCGCCATGGAGAGAGCGGCTGTTTTAACACTTCACGAGGGCGATCTGGCGTCGCAGGCTCTCGAAATGATCCTGCCGTGAGCTAGCCTGAAAGCAGAATGCGTGCAGGGATTGCGGCGATCGCCGCGCTTTTGCTGTGGTCCTGCGGTAAAGACGGTCCCACTGTCACCGCAACCGGCCAGAAGATGCCCGTGGAACATGCGAAGATCACGCAGTTCTACGCGCCGGAGCCGATGCTGCCGAAAGGTACGAAGGGCGATTTGTGCTACGGCGTGGAGCACGTAAAGAAGCTGGAACTCGTGCCCGCCGTGGAAGACCTGTGGCCGTCGCCAGTGCGCTGTTTTGAGATTGCGCCGAAGGTGAACACGAAATATACGCTGACTGCTTTCGGCGACGACGGCAGCAGGGATACGAAAGCCGTCGAGGTTACTGTGGGCGCGGCGGCTCCGAAGCTCTCCGATCTTTCGGTGAATGCCACGCAGGTGCATGCGGGCGGGTTGGTGCGGGTGTGTTTCAAGGTGGCGAATGCGAATAATGTGAAGGCGTCGCCGGGGAAACTGGACCGCAGCGTGAACTGCGTCATGGATCATCCGAAGAAAACCACAACATATACGATCACCGCACTGGGCGGGAACCGGCAAGAGGACAGCGCTACGGTGACGGTTAAGGTGCGGTAATTACGTGTGGCTTACGCGGGAAGAATTTCGGACTCGCTATGCCGGCGCGTGTTTTCGAAAGCTGGACGAAATGGTTCGTCGCACTTCCGGTACCTCGCCGTGAACCACGATTCCAACAGAGCTCACAATAATTCCCAAAAACCGCTGACCGTCAGATTGGCATCGCGGATGATAGCCCGCAAGAGGAGCCCTTGATGGTTCTGCCGGAATGAACCGGCACAACGGTCCGGGACTTCATTTCGGGGTGAATCAGAATCAGATGACTACCCCGCTGCCGGTCCTCGACGAACCCACGCGCTTGAGTGCTCCGATAACCTGGCGTGCGGTCAACGCCGGAAAGTTCGACATCAGGCGGCGACGGTCACTCTGCCCTGAAACGATCGTCTTTCTTCGGGTGGGGTTTCTCCGTGCGCTGAAAGGCTTTCCAAATACAGTGCAATGGCTTCCCTGACGTTTAGCTCCGCTTCTTCCAGCGTCCCGCCCTGGGTGTGACAACCGGGTAACGCGGGAACGGAGGCGACGTACCCACCTTCGGCCGCTTCCTCATAGAAAACCGAATACGATACACTCCTCGGCGGCATCGTGTTCACCTGACCCGGTATTGTTGGCCGCTCTATATCCCCGGGAAAACCCGCCTATGCGCGCGCCGCCCGAATCAACTCCGCAGCATTCCGCATGGCCTCCGGCGTAAGATTCTGGCCGCTCAGCATCCGCCCGATTTCCTCCGTGCTCCCCGCTGAATCCAGTTCCTCGATCTCCGCCACAGTCCGCCCCTCGCGCTCAAACTTCCCCACACGATAATGATGATCCGCGAAGCATGCGATCTGGGCCAGATGGGTCACGCAAAGCACCTGGTTCTCCGCCGCCAGCGTTTTTAGACGGCGCGCCACACCCTCCGCCGCCCGACCTCCAATACCTGTGTCGATCTCATCGAACACCAGCGTCCGCACAGACGCCGCGCCCGACCCGCCGCCGCGCGAACCCACCAGACACGTCTTCAATGCCAGCGCAATCCGCGAAAGTTCGCCCCCCGACGCAATCTTCTCCATCGCCTTGGGCGCTTCCCCCGCGTTCGGAGACACCAGGAAACTCACGCGGTCCGCACCCGTTTCCGACCACGCCGCGCTCTCGATCTCGATCCGAAACACCGTTCGCTCCATCGCAAGCGGCTTGAGCTCCGCTTCCACCCGGCGCGCCAGTTCCTGCGCCGCTTTCCGGCGCAACGCGGTCAACTGTCCCGAAGCCTGCTCATACTCCCTCGCCGCCGCTGCCAGGTCGCGCTTCAGCAGTTCCAGCCGCTCACCCGCCGTCTCCACCTCGTCGATTTTCCGCGCCACATCGGCCAGAAACACCAGGATCTCATCCACCGACCCGCCATATTTCCGCTTCAGCTTCTCGATACCGGCAAGTCGGTTTTCAATCTCCTCCAGCCGGTCGGGGTTCGCCTCCACCTTGGCCAGATAATCGCGCAGCGAATACGAAACGTCCTCGACCGCAAGCAGCGCGGGCTCCAGCGCCTGCCGGACCGGAAGCATCGAATCGTCGATACGCGCCAGCTCATCCAGTTTCTTCGCGACCGACCGCACCGTCGCCGTCACAGAATCCGGCGCTTCGTACAACGACTCATAAGCCGCGCCCGCGGTCTCCATCAAACGCCCCGCGTTCTGCTGCACGCGGCGTTCGGCGTCGAGATTCGTGTCTTCTCCAGACTGCAGTTCTGCCGCTTCAATCTCGTGCCGCTGAAACTGCCACAGATCGAGCAGCCGCAGCTTCTCCTGATCCGCGCCCTCAAGCTCCGCAATCTGCCCCGAAGTCCGCCGCCACGCCTGATACAACTCACGAACGCGCACCCGGCAATCGCGCGCGCCGGCAAACGAATCGAGCATCGAAAGCTGCGCCGCCGGATCGAAGAGCAACTGCTGATCGTGCTGCCCGTGGATATCGCCCAGATAGGATGCCAGTTCCCGCAGCAAAGCCACGGTGGCGGGACGGTTATTAACGTAGACGCGGCTCTTGCCGTTCGAGAGGATTTCGCGGTCGAGGAGCAACTCCGCCTCGTCCGATTCGAACCCCGCCTGCAACAGTACTTTTGCAGCCCGCTCCGGCGTTTCGAACACGCCCGAAACCCGCGCCCGGTCGCGCCCGGACCGGATCATGTCCGCCGACGCCCGCCCCCCCAGCAGAAGCCCCAGCGCATCCACCACAATCGACTTACCGCTGCCCGTTTCGCCCGTCAGCAGGTTCAATCCGGGGTGAAATCGCACTCGGAGCCGATCCACCACCGCGTAATTCTCCACAATCAGTTCGTGCAGCACTGGTTCCGATTATAGAGAGGTAGCCATTCGACTTTCTGTATTTCCGCAACGTCTTCCTGGTTGCACGCATCGTCCCTATGTGTGACGGAATGCATCGCATCCGCATGCTAGATTTGGGATGGGGGATAAACGTTGGCGAGTCCGCTTGCGGCTCTTTTGTTGCAGACCAAGTATCTGGAGCTCATCAGTAATGGATCGGTACTGTCCTACGTCGTACTCGCCATTCTTGTCGTCTTTTCGATCTACTCCTGGATGGTGATCTTCTCGAAATGGTCCGCGTTCGGCGCGGCAAAGAAGAGCGACGCGCGGTTCCTGCGGGCGTTTCGAAAGGCCAGCGGCCTCGAAGCCGTGATGGTTGCGAGCGAGCAGTTTCGGCCGTCGCCGATGGTGGCCGTGTTCGATTCGGGGTATGAAGAGGTCAGCAGGCAGGTAAAATCGCGCGGCTCTCTGGGCAACCGCGATGCGATTATGCGCAGCCTGCAGATCGGAACGAATCAGCAGATCTCGCGCCTCGAACATAACCTGAGCTGGCTCGCGACCACCGCGTCGGTGTCGCCGTTCATCGGACTGTTCGGAACCGTACTGGGAATCATTCGCGCGTTTCAGCAACTCAGCGGCGCGGGCAGTTCGAGTCTGTCGTCGGTGGGTCCGGGCATTTCGGAAGCGCTGATCGCAACCGCGGCGGGACTGTTCGCCGCCATTCCGGCCGCTATGGCATACAACCATTTCGGCCACATGCTCAAGGAACTGGGCGGCCAGATGGACGATTTTTCGCTTGAGTTCCTCAACCTGATCGAGCGCAGTTTCGGAGAATAGCCGGATGGCAATTAACGTCGGTGGAGCGAACGGGGGCGGCCGCAGATCGCGGGGCGTTCCCGCCATGGCTGAAATTAACGTTACGCCGTTTGTCGACGTGGCGCTCGTACTGCTGATCATCTTCATGATCACCGCGCACGCCATGGATTCCGGCATCGATATCGACGTACCCAAGACCAGGACCGTAGCCACCACTACCAAGGAACTGCCCGTTGTCTCAATCTCAAAAGCGGGGGAATTGTTTCTTGGCAAGGACCCGATCAATATCAACAATCTCGTTGAGGCGATTCACACCCGCTATCCCGGACAGAGCGCGGTCTACATCAAAGCCGATAAGCTGACCACAATGG
>Ga0302278_10006757_pt1 | contig 10760 bp, 4 predicted proteins | sample III_Bog_N3_2_FD_194543 | JGI IMG/M metagenome (GOLD analysis project Ga0302278, IMG submission 194543) | Peat permafrost microbial communities from Stordalen Mire near Abisko, Sweden - III_Bog_N3_2 | ecosystem: Environmental > Terrestrial > Soil > Wetlands > Peat | place: Sweden: Abisko... | reverse complement strand
TGGATGTTATGCGCGGACCGTAAAGACGATGACAAGCACTCGCAACGAGTTGGCCGCTCCAACCGCCGACGGTCATAGCCCCGGATTGCCGTATCCACACACGATTCCCCATGTCCATGGCCGCAAATCCGCCCGAACCGAGCCATCACCTCCGCCTTCGCAGGGGCAAGCCTTCGGCGTGGCGGGGAGCGTGCCTTGTTGCCGGTGTAGGCTTTGCGGCGCAGAATTTCGCGGCCGCCCGCCTGAAACCTGACATGCAAAGGCCTCCTGGCGCGTCCGCTGGTACGATGGATATGGTGCGCCATCGCTATGCGACAAGCATCCTCGCCGTTTGCGCCATCATTTTCGCCGTCGGTAATGGGCCGGTTCCGGTCCGGGCGCAGACGCAGGATCTCTCCCGTCAATTCGAAGGCAAGCAGATCGCTCAGATCGCGTGGGACCCCTCAGTTCAGCCGCTCGCGATGAGCGAGATTACGGCTCTTATCCCACTTAAGAAAAACGAGCCGTATCGCGCCGCCGATGTCCGCGCTGCTATTGAACGCCTGTACGCCACGGGCCGGTACCAGGATGTTCAGGTGGATGCCACGGCAGTCGATAACGGCGTCTCCATTCGCTTCATCACTGCCGCGAGCTGGTTCATCGGACACGTAGCGGTCCAGTCCGACCTTTCCGACCCTCCCACGTCCGGTCAGATCGTCAGCGCATCCCGGCTCGATCTCGGCGTGCCCTTCGACGAAGCGCAGGTGACAGTCGCCGAAGGTAATGTCCGCAGATTGCTCGTGAACAACGGCTATTTCAATCCCGAGGTGACCCATCGGCTTGAATACGACAAAACGTTTCAGCAGGTCGCTATCACGTTCGTCATCGGCAAAGCGAAACGGGCGGTTTACGAAGCCCCGCAGATCAGTGGCGACACCTCCGTTCTGAGTGCCGAAGCCATCGACAAGGCTACCCGCTGGCGGCGCTTCCTGCTGCCCGGCTACCGCGGCATCACGCAGTCCCGCACCCGTTCCGGTATCGACGATATACGGACCAAATACCAAAATGTAAATCGCCTCCTCGCCACCGTAACGCTGGACGCCATCGAACCCCAGGCCGGAGGTAAGCAGGGCCTGCCCCGCATCACCATAAATCCCGGAGCCATTGTGGACATCACCGCCGAAGGCGCCAAGGTCGGACGGAAAGCTCTTCGCCAGAACGTGCCTGTCTTTGAAGAGCGCACCGTCGACCCCGACCTTCTGGCCGAGGGTTCCACCAACCTGCGGGACTACTTCCAGTCGCGCGGCTATTTCGATGTCGAGGTTGAGTACAAACAGGCTCAGGTCAACGCGGGCAAAACGGAAATTCAGTACCTCGTGACGCCCGGCATCCGCCACCGCTTCTCCCATCTGGAAATCGCAGGAAACAAATACTTCGACATCAAGACCATTCGCGAGCGGATGTTCCTGATTCCGAGTTCGTTCGAATTCCGCCTCGGCCGCTACAGCGAAGCGCTGCGCCACCGCGACGAGAACGCCATCGTCGATCTCTACGAATCGAACGGCTTCCGCGACATCAAAGTCACGTCCCGTGTCGTCGACGATTACAACGGCCGCAAGGGGGATGAAGCCGTCTTCTTCAACATCGCGGAGGGACCGCAATACCGGGTTGCCAATCTGCTGGTAAATGGCGGCAAGAGTCTGGACATGACCAAAACGATCGAGTCCCTCAATTCGCAGGGCGGTCAGGTTTTCAGTGAATTCAACATCGCCATCGATCGCGAGACCATCATCCGCAAATACGGCGACAGCGGTTTTGCCGATGCGACTTTCGAATGGGATTCGAAACCCGGCGTGCAGCCTCACACCGTGGACCTCACCTTCACCATCCACGAAGGTGAGCGCCAGTATGTTCGCCAGGTCGTTATTACAGGGCTGCATACTACGCGCCCGGGTCTTGTAAACAAGCAACTCCTGCTGAATCCGGGAGACCCGCTTTCACCCTCCGCCATGGCCGACACTCAGCGCAAACTTTATGACCTCGGTATCTTCTCCCAGGTCGACATGGCCATTCAGAATCCCGATGGCGACGAAGACCACCGTTACGTTCTTTACGATCTGGAGGAAGCCCGCCGCTATTCGGTCACGGGCGGCTTCGGTGCCGAGTTCGCCCGCATCGGCGGGAGCAACGCGATCACGAACCTGTCGGACCCCGGTGGGTCGACCGGGGTCAGCCCCCGCGTCACGCTCGACGTGACCCGGCTCAACCTGCTCGGTACGGGCCAGTCGATCAGTTTACAGAGCCGCATCTCCACTCTGCAGAAACGCGCCTCATTGAGTTATTTCGTACCGCGCATCTTCGGCCTGCCGAAGTTCGATGCCACGTACTCCATTCTCTACGACGACACGCACGACGTCAGAACCTTCGAGTCGATCCGTAAGGAAGGCTCCGCGCAGATCGTCCAGCACGTTTCGAAACCGCTGACGCTCTTCTACCGGTTCAGCTATCGGGAAGTGAGCGCGTCGGATCTCAAGATCAATCCGTTGCTCCTGCCGCTGCTCGCGCAGGCCGTCCGCGTCGGCATCGCCAGCTTCAACCTCGTGCAGGACCGCCGCGACGATCCCACCGACCCCCATAAGGGCATCTACAACACCCTCGACGTGGGCCTCGCGTCGAAGGTTTTCGGTTCACAAACCAGCTTTGTACGCGTCCTGGGGCGCAACGCCACCTATTACAAACTGGGTGAAAAGGTTGTGCTGGCGCGCGAGACTCAATTCGGTGTGCAGCCCGCCTTCAGCATCCCGGCCAACTCCGACCCCACCGACCCCATTCCGTTGCCGGAGCGCTTCTTCGGCGGCGGTGGCAATACGCAACGCGGTTTTCCCGAAAACCAGGCCGGCCCGCGCGATCTGCTGACGGGCTTCCCCCTGGGCGGCTCCACTCTGTTCTTCAACAGCACGGAACTGCGCTTTCCTCTCTACGGTCCGAACATCAACGGAGTGCTTTTCGAAGATGCGGGGAACATTTACTCCAGCCTGAGCCAGTTTTCATTCCGCGTGGACCAACGCAACGATTCCGATTTCAGCTACATGGAGCACGCCGCCGGGTTCGGCATCCGCTACAAAACGCCCGTGGGCCCCATCCGCGTCGATCTTGCGTACAGCATCAATCCGCCGAAATATAACGGCTTTCCCGGCACTTACGTCCAGTTGGTGCAGTGCTCCATCAACAACAATTGTCAGGCGTCGCTGCAGCAGATCAGCCATTTCCAGTTCTTCTTCTCGATCGGTCAGGCCTTCTGATGCGTCTTCTGATGATCGTTATGCTGGCCGTACCCGCGCTGACCACCATTGTCGACCGCATCGCCATCACAGTTGGCAATAAGGTCATTACCGACAGTGAGATCGATCAGCGCATCCGCCTCACCGCCTTTGAAAGCGGCGATAAACCGGACTTCTCGCTCGCGGCGCGCAAGGCTGCGGCGGACCGCCTCATCGATCAGAAGCTTGTCGAGCGCGAAATGGAAGTCGGCCATTACCCGCGCCTCAAAGCCGAAACGACCGCAACCGACGCCGCAGCCCGCGATCACGCGCTGGCGCAGTATGGCCTGACGCCCGCGGACTTAGAAGCAGACCTCGCCCGCCAGGCGGATCTGCTCAGCTTTCTCAATCTCCGTTTCCGCCCTTCTGTGCAGGTTTCCGATCAGGATGTGCGGCAGTATTTCGACCAGCACGTGAGCGCGAAGGAACAGGGTCAGGTAACGTTGAACGATGTGCGCACCCAGATCGAGCAGCGCATCGCGGGCGAGCGCGCCGATGCCGAAATGGAGACCTGGCTCAAAGACCGGCGCAAAAACACAAGAATCGTGTACCTTGAGAAGGATCTCGCGCCATGAAGACCCGGCTCCGAATCGTCGCCGTAATCGCCGTTCTGGCGCTGCTGGTCGCCGGCGCCGGTTTGTGGCTGGCGCAGAGCGACTGGCTGCGCGATCGCATCCGGGCCGAGATCGTCACGCAGGCGGAAACCGCGACTGGCGGCCGCGTGGAACTCAAGGCCTTCCATCTCGATTGGCACACGCTTCAGGCTCAGATCGACGGACTGGTCGTTCATGGCAACGAACCGGCGGGCGCAGCGCCTCTGCTGGCGGTCGATCGGGCTACGGTCCGCCTTCGCATTCTGTCGCTGCTGCGTCACGATTTCCGGATCGATCATATCGAGGTGGAGCACCCGCAGGTGCATGTGACGATCGATGTCCAGGGGAGAAGCAATCTCCCTCAGCCCCGCACGCCATCCGGCAAAACCGCTGCCGGGATTATTCTCGATCTGAAGATCGGCCAGTTCGATCTGCGCGACGGGTCGTTTGTGCTGGAGTCGGCCGGCAATCCTCCGCGCGTAACGCCGTGGGAAGCGCAGGGCCGGGACCTGGCGGCTCAGGTCAAGTACGATCCTGCGGCGATCCGGTATTCCGCAAACGTTTCGGTCGGGCGGTTGCATGCGGTGTCGCTTGATTTTCAACTTGCGGCCGATGCCGCGCTCGAGCGGAATCGGGTGGTGGTTTCGCACGCCACGATTCGGAGCGGCGATTCCGAAGTCACTCTGACGAACGCAGTGCTGAACGATTTCACACATCCCGTTTCGACGGCGCAATTCCGCGCTCGGGTGTCTTTACCCGAAGCGATCAAGGCGCTGAAGATTCCGGTCAGACAAAGCGGAACCATGGAACTGGAAGGCCATGCGAGGTTCGTTTCCGATTCCGATTACAATGTCGGAGGGAATCTGCACGGCGCAGGCGTCGCATCGGCATTTGACGCAACGCCCTCGAAAGTCGTGCTCACCGGGCTTCGGTTGAACGCGCTGGGCGGCGTGGTGGCGGCCAATGCCGAGCTGCGCGATTTCCAGACCTTCACGGCGAAAGGGCGCATTGATCGTTTCGATCTGCGGCAGGTCGCAAGGCTCGAAACACCCCGCCCCTTGCCCTATGACGGCGTCGTTTCGGGGCCGTTCGACGTGACAGGCCGCATCGATTCCACGAAGCCGGACATTCACGCCGTGCTCGACATCTCGCCCGCTGCAAACGGTCCTGCGGCGCGCGGCCAGGTAAACGTTCATTACAACGCGGCGCACTCGCTTATCGAATTGGGAGAGTCGTGGGTTCAGTTGCCGAACTCGCGTGTGGACTTATCCGGCACGCTGGGGCAGCACCTCGCCGTGAAGGCGGAGTCCCGCGACATCTCCGATCTTCTGCCCGCCATCGACCTGATTCCCGATTTCAAAATGCCCGCTGTCGCATATGCTTCGGCGACCTTCAACGGCACCGTGAGCGGCCAACTCAACGATCCGAAAATCGCCGGGCACGCCACCACTGAAGGCTTCCTCTACAACGGTCAGAAGATTGATTCGATGGCCGGAGATATAGCCGTGTCTTCCTCCCGCGCGGCTGCCACCAGCGCCGCCATCCGCTATGGCGATTTGCACGGCCAGGGCGGCGGTTCGATCCAGTTGCAGAACTGGAAGTTCGACGCCGCGTCCGCTGTCGCGGCCAATGTCGATGTGAAGAATGCCGATGTGACCCGGCTTCTCGCCATGGCGGGCCACAAAGAAGTGGAAGTGGCCGGAACTCTCAGCACCACCGCACAGATCTCCGGGACGGTTGCGAGTCCCGTCGCCAATGCCGACATCATGCTCACGAAGGGCACGATCTACGAGCAGCCGTTTGATTCGATCACCGGTCGCCTGGAGTCGGCAGGCAGAACTACCCAGACGCTGACGGGCCTGTTTGTTTCCGGCCCCAAGCGCGTCAATATGAGCGGGCGCTTCGATCATACCGGGCGGCAGTTCCCCGCCGGAACACTCGAATTCAACCTCACCAGCAACACGATGCCGCTGAGTCAGATCGCGCTCGTCCGGGCGCGCCAGCCCGATATCCACGGCTTCGGCAAGTTCCATGCCGATGGAGCGATCCGCATCGACCATGACGCTCAACATCAAATCCAGTTCAGCCTGCTGAAGATGAATGCCGATGCCTCCGCCAACAGCCTCGAACTGGTGGGACGCAATCTGGGCGACGCGCGCTTTGTCGCGACCACACAGGATGGCATTATGCAGGCGCGCTTCGATTCGAATGCAGCCAAGGCCGTGATTCACGGTGAAGGGACCGTCAAGCTGGATGGCGATTACCCGGTAAACGCCAGGGTCGTTTTCACAAAGGCCGGCCTGAATGCGTTGGCCGCAATGGCGGTAACCGAAGACCAGGCGCAGAGTCTGAACTTCGATGGCGAACTGGAAGGTGAAGTCGCCATTACCGGCCCCGCGCTGAAGCCGGATCAGCTGGCCGCCCAGATCGACATCACCCACATCGATCTGCACGCGCTGCCGGGCACCGATATCGCTCAGAACCTTCCAAACTTCGTTTTGACCAATGCCGCCCCGCTGCGCGCCACCGCCAACCGGACGCAGCTTCGCATTGACAATGCCCGCTTCCAGGGGCCGGAAACAAATTTGAGTCTGAGCGGTACTTTGGCGCTCACAGGCGAGGCGGCACTGAATCTGCGGGTTGACGGAAGCGTGAACCTGGCCTTGGCGCGGACGTTCAGCAAAGACTTCACCTCATCCGGCGTCATCGCGCTGAGCGCCACGGTACGGGGCGACTGGAAGACGCCCGACTTCAGCGGGCGCGCCACCATACGCAACGGCGACTTCCATTACGTCGATTTCTCGAACGGCCTGACAAACGCCAATGGCGAGATCGCGTTCAGTGGTACCCGGGCGACCATCCAGTCGTTCCACGCCGAGTCGGGCGGCGGGAAGGTGGACGCCACCGGCTTCGCGGCGCTCACCGGCGGGCTGCTCAACTTCCGCCTCGAAGCCAGGGCGCAGCAGGTCCGCATCCGCTATCCGGAGGGCGTGAGCTCCATCTCGGACGCCGATTTCACGCTCGCCGGCAGTTCCCAACGCAGCGAGGTTTCCGGTACGATCAACATCCACCGCGTCTCGATCAATCCCCGGTCGGATGCCGCGAATATCCTCGGAAGCACCGTTGAGCCTATCAAGACTCCGGCGGTGAAGACCGGGATCTTCTCGAACATGAATCTCGATGTCCGTATCCTGACCGCGCCGGACGTCGCGCTTCAGACCAGCGTGGCGCAGAGCATTGAGGCGGACGCGAACCTCACGCTGCGCGGCACCGTCACCAATCCCGCGCTGCTCGGCCGCATTAACGTCACGCAGGGCGAGGTGACGTTCTTCGGCAACAAGTATTCGATCAACCAGGGAACCATTTCATTCTTCAACCCGGCCCGCATCGATCCGATTCTGAATATCGATTTCGAGACGAAGGCGCGTGGCGTGGATGTGATCCTCACGGTGTCGGGGCCGATCGGCAAGCTGAACGTGGCCTACCGTTCCGATCCGCCGCTGCAGTTTTCCGATATCGTCGCGCTGCTGGCGACCGGGCGTGCCCCGACCGATGCGACGCTCTCGGTAAGCCAGACGGGCCAGTCGCAGAGCTTCCAGCAACTCGGCGCGACCGACCTGCTCGGGCAGGCGATCGCCAACCCGGTGGCGGGCCGGCTTCAGCGCTTCTTCGGAGTCAGCCGGCTGAAGATCGATCCTTCGCTTACGGGCATTACGGGCAGCCCGGAAGCCCGGCTGACAGTGGAACAGCAGATCACTCCGGAGCTTCTGTTCACCTATATCACCGATGTTTCGAGCACCAGCACGCAGTTGATCCGGATGGAGTGGTCGTTCAATCGCCACTGGTCCGCGATTCTGATTCGCGAAGAGAACGGCTACGTGGCCCTGGATTTCGCTTATAAGAAGAGATTTAAGTAGCTCAGCTCCAGAGCTCTTTTACCAGGTTGCCCGCGAGCACCGTGGGGCGTTCCGCGCGGCCGTTGTGCAGGTACGTGGTCTGCATGTGGTCCAGGCCGAGCATCCACAGAATGGAGGCGTGGATATCATGCACATGAACCGGCCGCTCCGCCGCGCGCATGCCGATTTCGTCCGTTGCCCCGATATACTGGCCGCCCTTGGCGCCGCCGCCCGCCATCCACATCGTGAAGCCCCAGGGGTTATGGTCGCGGCCATCGCCGAGTTCGCTGAACGGCGTGCGCCCGAATTCTCCGCCCCAGACTACCAGCGTGTCCTGCAACAGCCCGCGTTGTTTGAGATCGGCCAGAAGTCCGGCAATGGGCTTATCCGACGAGCGGCACCATTTGCCATGGTTCTGTTCGATGTGTTCGTGCGCGTCCCAGCCGCTGCCGGAGCCGGAGTAAAGCTCGATGAAGCGAACACCCCGCTCCACAAGCCGCCGCGCCATCAGGCAATTCGCCCCGAATACCGAGCATGCCGGGTCGTCCAGGCCATAGAGGCTCTTAGTGGCGGCGTTCTCTTTGGTCAGATCGACGGCATCCGATGCCGAAGACTGCATCTGATACGCAAGCTCATAAGACCGGATGCGGGCGTCGAGTTCGGAATCTTCGGCCTTATCGCGCGACCAGAGCTCATTCAGCGAACGCAGCAAGCCGAGTTCGTTTTGTTGCTGGGCGTCGGACACGCCGGCGGGCGGCTTGAGATCCAGAATCGGCGTGTCGCCGCGACGGAACTGCGTGCCCTGGTAAACAGCGGGAAGGAAGCCGGAACTCCAGTTGTTGGTGCCGCCAAGCGGATCGCGGTCGTCCGTCATCACCACATAAGACGGCAGATTCTTGTTTGCCGTACCGAGCCCGTAGGTCACCCATGCGCCCATCGACGGGCGACCGGCCAGGATCGAACCCGTGTTCATCTGGCAGACCGACCCGACGTGATTCAGGCCATCCGCCCAGCAGGAGCGGATTACGGTCATATCGTCCACGTGCTCGGCCGTGTTCTGATACCAGTCAGATACCCACATGCCGCTTTGCCCGTATTGCTTCCAGGTGCGCTTCGAGGCCATGAGGTTGTTGTTCGCAGTACCGCGCGAGGTCTGCTTTGGCTTCTCGATCGATGCCGGGATCGGCTTGCCATCGAGCTTGCCAAGAAGCGGCTTGGGATCAAAAAGGTCGACGTGGCTGGGGCCGCCTTCCATAAAAAGAAAAATGACCGACTTCGCTGTGGCCGGGTGGTGCAGCTTCTTCGGCGCGAGCGGGTCGGAGACCGCGCCTTCGGCCAGCATGCTGGAGAGCGCAATGCCCGCGAGGCCGCTGCCGGCGCGCGTGAAGAACTCGCGGCGCGATGAGACGTTCCAGTGATGGCGAAGTTTATCCAGCATATGCACTCCTAATTCACGTACATGAATTCGTTCGAACTGAGCAGGACATGGCAGAAATCGGCGAACGCCTGCTTCTCACCGACTAACGCGGTCTGGGTTTTCAGAAACGCCGCGACCTGAGTGGACTCTTCGGACTTGGGAGGACGCGACAGCGCCAGGCGATAAGCCCTGTCGATCTGCTGCTGCGCGTTGAGGCCCGAATCGTTCAGCACCCGCCCGGCAAGCGACTGCGACCAGTCGAGCACCAGGTGGTCGTTCATCACTGCCAGCGCCTGGGACGGTACCACGGTGGCGAAACGGCGCGGGCAGCTTTCCTGGGCGTTGGGCGCGTCGAAGGCCTCGAACATCGGATAGGTCAGGACGCGTTTGACGAAGACATAAACGCTGCGCCGGTCGTCCTCGGACTTGTCCTTGTCGGCTGGCCACGCAGCGTAACCGACGGCATTGACGCCCGGCGGCAGGTCGGGATGGATGCCCGGTCCACCGATCTTCAGGTTCAGCTTGCCGCTGGTCATGAGCATGGCGTCGCGCAGCACTTCGCCTTCGACGCGATGCCTTGGGTAGCGCCACATGAGCTTGTTCTCGGGGTCGGCGGACATAGCCTCGGTCTGCGCCAGCGACGATTCCTGGTACACGTTCGAGAGCATGATGGCGCGGTGCATCTTCTTGATGCTCCAGCCGTTTTCGACGAAGGTGGCAGCGAGGTAATCCAGAAGCTGCTGGTTCGAGGGCCTGTCACCAACCGTGCCGAAATCGCTGCTGCTGGCCACGATACCGGTGCCGAAGTGGCCCTGCCAGATCCGGTTGACCATGACGCGCGCGGTCATCGGGTTCTTCGGATCGGCGAGCCAGTTGGCAAGCGCGGCGCGGCGTCCGGCGGCGATGTTCACGTCATTCGGGTCGAGGATGGAAAGGAAGCCGGGCTGCACTTCGGGGCCGTGGTTCGACCACTCGCCACCGACGAGCACGTAAGTCTTCGGCGCCACCGGACCGTTCTCGATCATGGTCTGCGCCACGGGCGGATTCGGCTTGAGGGCATCGAACGACTTCAACTGGGCGGCGAGTTCATCGAAGCGCTTCTTCTGTTCCGGCTTCAGCTTCTTCGTAAAGGTCTCCCAGGGATGGACGATCTGTGGCATTCCCTGGATTGCAAGCAGCGACTGGTAGGGAGTGCGCTGGTCGTCGGGAGTACGGATGGCTTCCTGCGTTCCGGTGGAAAAGCGCGGCGTGTAATAATCCCGTTCCTGCTGCGCGAAGGGTTCGACCAGGGCGTCCATTTCGGCGCGAATGCCATTCGTTTTCTCGTTATATTCGGCGAGTTGTTTCCGATAGGCTTCCAGCTTTTCGCCCTGCAGCAGGATGGTGTTGTCGTCGGCACGCACATTGGCGAAGAACGACTGCAGGCGGTAATAATCCTTCTGCAGGATAGGGTCGAATTTGTGGTCGTGGCACTTGGCGCAGCCGACCGTGAGGCCCATGAAAACGCCGCCCACGGTGTCGGTAATGTCGTTGAGAAGTTCCTGGCGGCGGAGTT
>Ga0302278_10006753_pt1 | contig 10767 bp, 10 predicted proteins | sample III_Bog_N3_2_FD_194543 | JGI IMG/M metagenome (GOLD analysis project Ga0302278, IMG submission 194543) | Peat permafrost microbial communities from Stordalen Mire near Abisko, Sweden - III_Bog_N3_2 | ecosystem: Environmental > Terrestrial > Soil > Wetlands > Peat | place: Sweden: Abisko... | reverse complement strand
AGTGTAATCCTGTGGCAATCCAAACTGGCCGCGCTCGTAAAAGCCACCCAAGGTGAACTGGGCCTGCGCCTTACCTGCCTCTGCCTCTTGCCGACACCCCTCGATTCCCGCATAATGCGGGATGCCCAACGCGCCTTTCAAGATTCCAAACAGGCTCATAGCGGGTTCACGATAGATGGAACTGCCGCTCTTGGCAACACGTTTGCCCGCTTCGCACAACGCCATCCTAAAAGGAGGAGCTTACGTGGAAATAGAGCAAAGCATGACAGTATGAAGCGATTGATTGGGGGTCGTGACGGGGCAAGCAATCGCAGTGGGGCCGCGCGGACCCTGAGAGCGCATAAGCAACTGATTCGGCCAGTGACGCACGACAGCGGCACCCGGCAACAAAGGTTCCAGCACGCTTCCGACGAAGCCAACAACCCACTCCTAAAAGCCAAAAGAGAGCGTGATTGATTGCGGGAGCGCATTCGCTTGGAACCCATGAAAACAGAGGGGACGCCTTACCTCTAACGTGCGTTAGCTGTTGGTCAACGACATCCGCCGCAGGCTTCGACGATATTTTGCCGCAGGTACGCCGCAACCATCCACGACCGTCGCCGCAAACAGTGCCGCAAGCGCCAACGATGTTTGCCGCAAGAATGCCGCAGCGCCAACGACCATCACCGCAAGGAATGCCGCAACGGCAACGACTGGTGCCGCAAGAAATGCGTGAAGTCTCACTGATTTTTGAACGGCACGCTGTACGTCTAAGCGAGCTTATGTGTTTCGCTAGACGCGCTTCGGACAGGACTTGGACAATATCCGGTCGCCGGTTGGACGTGGCTTGGACACAGAAAAAGGAGGGGGACGCCTGTCTCCTTGCGCTGGCAACCGACTTGATGGAAACCGTGTTCCGAAAAGGGTTCGGAAACTTGTTTCCATGCGATTTCCCGTTACGGGAGGCATACGCAGAAAGTCCGGCAGTTGCCGCAAAGTCGGGGCAGCAATTGCTGCCAGCCATGTGTGCTTCGTGTTTGCCGCTGGCATTGTACGGCTCCGCTGCGCTTGTCAAGGTTGTGCCCCCTCCTCCCGCCGCCTCCACCTTGACAATGCTCGCTCCGCCGGGAACTGCGGCACTTAGGAAACACGAAGCGAATCTTTGAAGCCTGTCGGCCCTGTGCGTTGATCGTTGACGTGGCCACAACGCGGCGTTTTCATCCTGTCTGCCCGCAGTCCAATGTGCGGCCAGGCATTGGCTGGCGCGTGTCTGAAATTTGTCCAATTCGTGGGTGATTGGTGTCCGGCAAAATCCCTAAGCTTGCTTAGAGGTAAGGCGTGCCATGAAAAATGAACGAGCCATCAGCCACAGCATGGTGGAGGCATCGTGCGCCAACAGTGCAACTTTGCGATGCGTCTGCGCGTTCAACAGCGGCTGTTTGGCCGCGTTTCAGGCAGCAGCCCTTGGGGGTCGGGAAGGCAATCCGCCATCGGGCAGCCAACGAGCGCAGCGGCGAGCAGATTCGTCACCGGCCAAAGGCGGGGTAAGTGTCATCGGAAGAAACGCCGGTTTCGAGTTTGCGCTGAGTGCCCCGTTTGTGGTATGGTTTGGACAATGAGTGCGACTGAAGTCTTGGAGCAAGTGAAGGCATTGCCGCCGCGAGAGCGCCGGAAGTTCTTCGCGCATGTTCACGAAATCGAAACGGCAAGTCAGGCACCGTCAAACGGGAAACAGAAACGCCGCATTCGCTGGCCGGATGCTGCTGCACGCCAGCGCCGCATCTTTGGCGACAAGGTTCTTCCGAATCTGGTGCTCTTGGCGCGCGAACTGGAACGCTACTAAGACGCCATGAGCGTTTACGCAGACACGAGTCTGCTCATCTCGTATTACATCCTTGATTCCAACAGCGTGAGCGCTCGTGGCGTCATAAACGCCATGCCTGATCCATTGCTATTTACCGGCCTCCACCGCTTGGAGATGAGGAACGCCTTCGCACTTGGTGTTTTTCGGCGCGTTCTCACAGCAGCGCAGGCCGGCGCTGCCTGGTTGGACGTGGAGCGAGATTTGCGGAGCGGCCGCTTGGTTCCTCACCCGGTCAACTGGACACCCGTTTATCGTTCGGCGGCGCAATACGCGGCTGCTCATAGTCCGACCATCGGCTGCCGCAGCCTTGATGTGTTGCACGTCACGCTGGCGAAAACGCTCAAGGCGAGTGAGTTTTTCACGTTCGATGCCCGGCAGAAGGCGTTGGCGTTGGCGCTTGGAATGATCGTCAAACCGTGAGTCGGCGGTTTTTCCCACCGCAATTCGCTGAGGAAATTGTATATCCGATTTGTATATGGGTTGTGTGTTTTGGGGCAAAATAGAGTCAGTTATAGCAAACGCCGAAATCGAGAAAACCCTTGTAAAACAAGGGGAATGGCAGGTTGCTAATAATGGCAAAAAAGCCTCGTAGAATTACAAAACCGTTGCTCTACCCCTGAGCTAAACTGGCCTGCCCGGGTCAATCCGCAGCACTGGGTGAGCGCCACGTCGTTTCCACCGTAAAACATTATGCGAAAACCCCGCGGTCAGGCAAGACCCGCCTGCAAGAAATAACTTTCATCCCCCGATCCTCGGCCAAGGCGCAGCCGGGGAAAGGTTCGGCCGACGCTGGTGCCGGCGCCGGTTTCAGTGGTTGCCCCCGGGCTTTTGGAATCATCACCGCAAAATATCCGCTTGACCCACCATTCGATACAAGCTACCTTGTTATGGAAAGGTAGCTTGTTTGATTTGATCCGATGAGTGTGAACGAAAAATTTACGGCCCTCCGCAAGGGCCTGCTCGAATTCGTGGTGCTGCAAATCATCGCGGCGGAAAAAGTCTATGTGGCGGACATCTTGAAACAACTCAGCCCCACGGAATTCGCCACGCAGGAGGGCACCCTGTATCCCCTGCTGAGCAAGATGCGGCGCGAGGGACTGCTCGATTATGAATGGCAGGAATCCGAGGCCGGGCCGCCCCGCAAATACTACCAACTAACCGCCCGGGGCCGCGGGCAACTCCGCGAAACCCTCGAGTATTGGAACCAAATCAACGCCACCATGAAAAAACTGGCTCACCAATAATTCCATGAACAAAGTCATCACCATCAACCTCCGGGGAACGGCCTTTCAACTCGAAGAAAGCGGCTATGACGCCCTCCGCGCCTATCTGGAGACCGCCGCCGCCCGGCTGCTGGGCAACCCCGATCAGGAGGAAATCCTCTCGGACATCGAGTGGGCCATCGCCGAGAAATTTCGACCTTTATTGGGCAATCACAAAACGGTGGTGGTGACCCAGGAGGTGACCGCCGCCCTGGCGGAGATGGGACCCATCGAGGCCGACCCCGGCCCCGCTCCGAATTCGGGTGCCGGCGGCGGCGGAACTCCGGGGGGTCCGGGCGAATCCGGAACGGCCGGGGAAGAGCCCGCCGCGCCCGCCGGCGGGTCACCCCGGCGGCTGTATCGGATGCCCGAGGGCGCCATGATCGCCGGGGTTTGCAATGGCCTCGCCGCCTATTTGGGCCTTGATCCAACGCTGGTGCGGCTGGCCTTTGTCTTTCTCGCCATCTTTTGGGGCACCGGGGTGGTCGCTTATGTGATCATGGCGATTGTGGTGCCGGAGGCGCGCTCCCCGGAGGAAAAGGCGGCGGCCTCCGGCGATCCCTCCACCGCGCAGGAGTTCATCCGGCGCGCCCGGGAGGGATATTACGAGGCGATCAAAGGCTTTCCCAACCGCCAGGCGCGCCGCGAATGGAAACGCCAGTTCAAGCGGGAAATGCGCGCGCACAAATATTTTTGGGGGCAACATTGGCAGGGTTGCTGGACGAAGCCGGCTCCACCGCTGTCCGGGTTGGGTTTAGCGGAGCCGTTCCTGGCTTTTATACTCCCCTTCATATCGGTGCTGCATGGGATCGTGAATATCCTCTGGGTTTGCGCCACCGTTTCGCTGCTGACGCCGGGCAACGTGTTCGGGCTGGCGTTGCCGGCGAACGTGCCCGTGTGGGTTGCGGTGCTGATATTGTTCATCCTGTATGGCCTGATCGCCTGGCCGTTGAAGGCGGCGCGGCGCGCGTGCTATTGGGGGCTGGGCCGGCCGGGACCGGCCGGGCCGCTGATCCTGCTGTTGGATGCCATGGTTTGGCTGGTGGTGGTCGCCACCCTGCTCTGGCTGGCCGTCCATTACTTCCCCCAACTGCACGACGCGGTTCAAAACCTCCCGGCCCTGGTGCATCAGGCCGGAAACGATATCCGAACTTGGTGGCATGGGAAGTGAAGGAACGGATTAAATTGCATGCCGGGAATATCCAAGTTACTGCCACCGGTGCCGGGTTGGGGGTCGATCCGACTCGCTTAACCAAGACACACCGTGGTGATGATCGCGTCGGTCCAACCATAAGCCGGCGCGGTGTAAATCCCCTGCTCTGCCTCAGCGTCCCGCCGCCGGCTCCGCCCGGGGCGGGGTCGAGGATTTCTGGGTCGGCGTCCGCAACGGATACAGGCCGGGACAACACCCGAATTCCTCGTGGAAGGCCTGGCTGAAATGGCTCAGGCTCGAATATCCGACTTCCAGGGCGGCTTCCGTGACGTTGAATTTGCCCGAGCGCAGTAATTCGGCGGCGCGTTCCAGGCGGAGCTGGCGGAGGTATTGGGGAATCGTCATCCCGGTTTCGGCGGAAAACGTCCGGCTGAGATGGAACGGGCTGCAGCCGGCAAACCGGCCGATCTCCTCGAGGTTGGGCGGCTCGGTGAGTTTTTCCCGGAGCAGGGCGATGACCTTTTCAACCCGCTCCGAGGCGAGGCGATGCTGTCGCTGGCAAAAAAGCTCCTGCTCATCGGGCGTCACAAAGAATAATTCCGCCGCCACTTCCAGCGCCTTGGCCTGATACCAGACGGATTGGGCCAGGGCCAAAACCGGCGCTTCGCGCAGGCTGGCCAGCAGTTGCTGCAACCGGCTGGTCAGGCGGGTGGGCGGGGCCGCCGAAGATTTCTCCGGCCGGCCGGCAATCACCTCGCGCACCAATGGATGCAGGGACGGACCAAAGGCGCTCAAATGCCGGCGGATAAAATCAAAGGACATCTCGACGGTGAGAAACTGGTGGCGCTGCCCGGCCGCCCGCACGGCCGGCAGCGCCTGCTCCCCGCGCCGGTAAAAACCCACCGTCAGCGGCGTGTAACCCGCCTCGTGACCGTTGCCGGACACCCGCCCGCTGCCTTCCAAGTTCAAGCAGACTTCCAAGCTGCCGGGGTGGAAGCTCTTGCCCCAGTCAAATTCCTCCCGGACCACAAAGTCATGCCACTCAAAACTCACCCCGTCGCCGCGCACACTGCCATGGATGTGCCGCCAGCCATCGCCCACCGGACGCCAGACGGGACGTTCCGTGAACACCGGCGCCCCCCCGGTGGTCCCGGCGGCGGAAGTCGTTGATTTCGCTGGCTTAAGCATCCCGTCAATGTGCCACTTTCCAGCCGGCGGGCAACCATTTACCGTCGGCCCCCCTCCACCGGGCGCTTCCTGACCTTGCTCTGACCATTCACAACCAGCCAAATAGACGATCAAATTAATCGTTATTTTGTTTTCGGATTATTAACGCTCTTAACGCAATTTAAAACCATGGAGAAAAATTGAAAATTGAGTTTGCGCCGCTTCGTTCGTTGACACCGGCGGGCGGTTTGCTAAATTCACCGTCTTGTTTTTGATCGGAAAACATAACAATTTTTAATATATGGCAAAACCATCTGCATCTAAATCCACCAAATACGTTTACACTTGGGGCAATAAAAAAGCCGACGGGGACGGCTCCATGAAGCCGCTGCTGGGCGGCAAGGGCGCCAATCTCGCGGAGATGACCCGCATCGGCCTGCCCGTCCCCCCCGGATTCACCATCACCACCGAGGTGTGCACCTATTTTTACGCCCACAAGAAAACTTATCCCGTGGAATTGCAGGCCCAAATGGAGGCCGGGGTCGCCAACATGGAAAAGATCATGGGTTACAAGTTCGGTGACGCCAAGGGCTTTCCGCTGCTCGTCGCCGTCCGTTCCGGCGCGCGCGATTCCATGCCCGGCATGATGGACACCATCCTGAATCTCGGCTTGAACGACCAAACCGTCCTCTCCCTGGCCAACGCCACCAAAAACGAACGCTTCGCCTGGGATTGTTACCGCCGCTTCGTTCAAATGTATGGCGACGTGGTGCTGGGCGTGCAAAAACGCGAAAATGAAGACCATGAACCCTTTGAAACCGTCATTCACACTTTCAAGCATGACAAATATCATAAGGACATCGTGGACAGCGACCTCACCGCCGCCGACCAGCAGGAATTGGTGGCCCGCTTCAAGGCGCTCATCAAAGAGCGCACCGGGAAGTCTTTCCCCAATGATCCCTGGGATCAACTGCGTGGCGCCGCCGGCGCCGTGTTCAGTTCCTGGATGAACGACCGCGCCATTGTCTATCGCCGCAAATACAACATCCCCACGGAATGGGGCACCGCCGTCAACATCCAGGCCATGGTCTTCGGCAACACCGGGAACACCTCCGGTTCCGGCGTGGCCTTCACCCGCAATCCCGCCAACGGCACCAATGAATTCTACGGCGAGTTCCTCATCAACGCCCAGGGCGAAGACGTCGTCGCCGGCGTGCGCACCCCCGAACCCGTGCTGCGCCTGAAGGATGAAATGCCCAAGTCCTACGCCGAACTCCTCAAAGTCCGCGCCACCCTGGAAAAACATTTCAAGGATGTCCAGGACATCGAGTTCACCATTCAGGAGGGCCGCCTGTTCATGCTCCAGACCCGCAACGGCAAACGCACGGCCATGGCCGCCCTCAAGTTCTCGATGGACATGGTGAAGGAAAAATTGATTGATGCCGAAACCGCCGTCCTGCGCAATCCGGCCGACCAACTGGATCAGTTGCTCGCCCCGGTCTTCGATCCGGCCGAAATCAAAAAGGCCGCCGTCATCGCCACCGGTCTCCCGGCCGGTCCCGGGGCCGCCTCCGGCAAAATCTACTTCAACGCCGACCGCGCCGTGGACGCCGAAAAGCGCGGCGAGAAAGTCCTCCTGCTCCGCATTGAAACCTCCCCCGAGGATTTGCGCGGCATGATCGCCGCCGAAGGCATTCTGACCGCCCGCGGCGGAGTCAGCTCCCACGCCGCCCTGGTCGCCCGGCAAATGGGCAAAGTCTGCGTGTGCGGCATCGCCGCCCTGAACATCAATTACGACAAGAAGAATGTCACCGTCGGCGGCCAGACCTACAACGAAGGCGACTTTTTGTCCATTGACGGCACCGCCGGCACCGTTTACGCCGGGGCCATCAAGACCGTGCCCTCGGAAATCATCGCCGGTTTGATCAATAACGATGCCGCCGCCAAAACGACGGAGAAGTTCAAACATTTCAATCAACTGATGAAATGGTGCGCCCAGTTCACCCGCCTCCAGGTTCGCACCAACGCCGACACCCCGGTCCAGGCGCAGAATGCCGTGGCCTTCGGCGCCACCGGCATCGGCCTCACCCGCACCGAACACATGTTCTTCGAGGGGGACCGTATTGACTCGATGCGCGAAATGATCCTCGCGGACACCACTGCGGCCCGCGAAGCCGCCCTGGCCAAACTCCTCCCGTATCAACGCGATGACTTCTTCGGCATCTTCAAAGCGCTCAAAGGCTTCCCGGCCACGATTCGTTTCCTGGACCCGCCGCTGCATGAGTTCCTCCCGCACGCGAAGGAACAACAGCTCGACCTCGCCAAAAAACTCGGCATTTCCGTCGAGAAAATCATGCATCGCGTCTCGGAACTGCATGAATTCAACCCCATGCTGGGCTTCCGCGGCTGCCGGTTGGGCATCAAGTATCCGGAAATCACCCGCATGCAGGCGCGCGCCGTGTTCGAAGCCGCCGCCCAGTGCCTCAAGGAAAAAATCAAGTGCCATCCCGAGATCATGATCCCGCTCGTCGGCTTCAAGAAGGAACTGGATCTGCAGGTCGCCATCGTCCACGAGGTCGCCCAACAGGTGCAGGCGGAAAAGAAAGTCAAACTCACCTACCACGTCGGCACCATGATCGAAATCCCGCGCGGCGCCCTCACCGCCGAGGAAATCGCCCAGACCGCCGAGTTCTTCAGCTTCGGCACCAACGACCTCACCCAGACGACGCTGGGCATGAGCCGCGACGACTCCGGCAGCTTCCTCGGCGCCTACCAAGAGGCCGAAATCCTGAAGAAGAATCCGTTTGCCTCCATTGACCAGACCGGCGTCGGCCAGTTGATGCAAATCGCCATCACCAAGGGCCGCAGCACCCGGCCCGACATCAAACTCGGCATCTGCGGCGAACACGGCGGCGACCCCGATTCCGTCAAGTTCTGCCACCGCATCGGGCTGACCTATGTGAGTTGCTCGCCCTACCGCGTGCCCGTGGCCCGGCTGGCCGCCGCCCAGGCCGCCATCGAGGAAAAACGCCAGGCGAAGAAGAAATAATCAACCGCCAAAAATTCCCCAGCCGTTTCAGGCAACTGAAACGGCTTTTTTTTTCGGGCCGCCGACTCCAATTGTTTCAGTGAGAAAAATCCAGCATGGCTTCGTGGGGTTCTTTCAATTGTGCGGCTTTTTGTAAACGTCGCGCCGGTTTCCCACCGCAATCAAAAACAACGTGTTCGTTTCCACGTTGAACTGGTAAATGACGCGAAAATCTCCCACCCGCAATCGGAACGCATCCACATCTTGCATCCGATGATGCGAAAAGCCGCGCAGTTGACTCCCAGTTCATCAATTTTAGACTGAATTTGCCGTTGTATTTCCGCCGGCAGGCTGAAAAAACGCCGGTCAAACTGGGGCGCACAAATCTGGGTCGCCGCGCCGCCCGGGGAATTCATGGACGGTGGATGCGATAACGGCCTTCCGCGATGTCCTTGACCCCGGCTTCAATTTCCGCCTTGAACGCCTCGTTCAATTCCAAGCGGTCTTCGAGCAGATGATCCAGCCAGTCACGCAATGCCTCCTGGTCGGCGGCGGACAACTGCTTCACTCGGGCTTCGATTTTTTCAAGCGCTTCCATAAGACAATTTAACCTGAAAACGTCTGCGGGCAATCACCGCATCTCGACACTTTTTTTTGTTTTGCCGTTTGTGACCTGGGAAAGCACAATAGCGTCTGACAGACCATGCAAACCATCACTTTGGGAAACAGCCCGATCCAGTCCAGCCGGCTGGCCTACGGTTGCTGGCGGCTGGCGGGCGCGCGGAACGCCGCTGAAATGACCCCGGATCTGCGGGCCGCCGGCCGGCGCGCCGCCATCACGGCCTATGAAGCCGGTTACACCCTCTTCGACCATGCGGACATCTACGGTTCGGGCGAAGCCGAAGCCATTTTCGGCACCGTGCTGCGCGAGGTCGCCGGCATGCGCGAACGCATCCTGATCGTCACCAAGGGCGGGGTGCGCCGGCTGGATGATCCGCCCGGATCGCCCTACCATTTCAACCTTTCCCGGGAACACCTCGTGCGCGCCTGCGAGGGCTCGCTCCAACGCCTGGGGGTGGAAACCATTGACCTGTATTTGCTCCATCGCGCCGACTGGCTCATGCAACCCGCCGAAATCGCCGCCGCCTTTGAGGAATTGAAATCCGCCGGCAAAGTCCGTTTTTTTGGCGTCAGCAATTTCCGCCCCGCCCAAGTGGCCGCTTTGCAGGCCGCCTGTCCCATGCCGCTCATCGCCAACCAGGTTGAAATCAGCCTCGGCCAGATGGCCCCCCTGGATGACGGCACGCTGGACCAGTGTCTCGAACGGAAAATCACCCCCATGGCCTGGAGCCCGCTCGGCGGCGGCCAGTTTGCCGACGGCGCCAAACGCCTCTTAAAATACCAGGAGGGCTACTGCACCGACCGCGTCGTGCCGCTGCTCGATGAGTTCGCCACCCACCATGGCGTTTCCCGCTCCGCCGTGGCCTTCGCCTGGCTCCTCAAACATCCCGCCGGCATCATGCCCATCGTGGGCTCCACCAACCCCGACCGGATTCGCGACGCCGTGCGCGCCACGGAATTTGAATTAAGCCGCGAGGAATGGTATCGCCTGTTCGTGGCCGCGCGCGGCGAACCCCTGCCGTAAATTTACCGCCAATAACCTTCCGTGCGATACCAGCCTTGCGGGCCTTTGACCCAGTAGCCGGGCACCCAAACGCCATGGGCATGGGGCGGGTTGGCCCAGTGGCCGCCCACCCAGATCCAACGCCCTTCACTCCAGACCCAATCGCCGCGGATCCAGATATAGTCCGGGCTGGGGGCGGGCACGACAATGGTTTCCGCGAGCGGCGCCGGCGGACCGTCATTCGCCACCACCACCACGGGCGTCGTCCCACTGACGATGGCGGTGGGATCACTGGCCGTGCTGATCATGAAGTTAACAACCCGGTCACTCACCCCGGCATTGCGCAGATCAATGATGGCGTCGGAACTCAAACGGAATCCGGTGTGGGTGCTGACCAACTGGCTGATGATGACGTCATCGCTGATGCCCGCCTTGGCCAGGGCTTTGACGTCCGTGACGGACAACGGCTGTTGCTGGGTCACGCGCACATAGGTCGCCGGGGCTTGGGCCTGCAACTCCGCCTGCTGCGCTTGATCCGCTGAATGGCCGATCAAACCGCCGGCCACCGCGCCGGCGGCGGCCCCAAACAGCGCATCCGCGCCCGCATTGCGCGGACCGCCGATGGCCGCGCCCATCAGGGCGCCCAGGGCCGCCCCCGAGAGGACGCCCGTGCCCGTGTTATCCGGCGTG
>Ga0302278_10006751_pt1 | contig 10771 bp, 12 predicted proteins | sample III_Bog_N3_2_FD_194543 | JGI IMG/M metagenome (GOLD analysis project Ga0302278, IMG submission 194543) | Peat permafrost microbial communities from Stordalen Mire near Abisko, Sweden - III_Bog_N3_2 | ecosystem: Environmental > Terrestrial > Soil > Wetlands > Peat | place: Sweden: Abisko... | reverse complement strand
GTCGTCCCGAATCGCCGACGCCATCAACCAGCATTTCGGTATGAAGACTCCGATCGCTCGCGCAGAAAACCCCGCCGTCGTGGCCGTCGCACCCCCGGCCGAGTGGAAGGATCGCATCGCCGAGTTCATCGCAGCGGTGGAAGATCTGAAAGTCGAGGTTGACCGCTCCGCCCGGATCATAGTGAACGAACGCACCGGCACCATCGTCATGGGTAATGACGTCCGGGTCTCTCCGGTCGCCATCCTGCATGGCAATCTGACCGTGGAAATCCAGACGACACTGCTGGTTTCACAACCGAACGCCGCTTCGTCAGGAACTACTCAGGTGGTGCCCGATACTAAGGTGAATGCCAGGGACGAACCTGCCCACAACGTGGTCCTCAAGGAAGGCGCCACAGTGGAAGAACTGGTCCGCGCTTTGACGGCGATCGGGTCTTCCGCGCGGGACATTATCGCAATTCTCCAGAATCTCCGCGCCGCGAATGCGCTGAATGCGGACATCGAGGTGATCTGATGGCAACGAGCTTCTCTACCGCTCTCTCTTCCGGCGCAACTGCTGCCGCCGCCGCTCTGGACCAGGCCGGGGCGCAGGCCGGAACTCCGAAGGGCAAGATCGTAAAGGCTGCCCAGGATTTCGAGGCACTCTTGCTCGGTCAGGTCCTGAAATCCGTTCACCAGGAAGGGGGCTGGCTCGGATCCGGTTCGGACGATGCCTCCGATGCGGCGGTCGGACTGGGCGAAGAGCAACTGGCTCGCGTGATGGCTGCGACCGGCGGCCTTGGACTTTCGAAGCTAATCGAGGCCGGTCTCCGAAACGAGGAGGCTTCCGCCTCAACTATCCAGATGCCACCCGGCGATCAGGCAAACACGACCTCATAGTTCGAATCGTCCTGCGCCTCGCCGCTGTGAGATTCCCGACTCCTGTATTCGGCCGGATCGCGCGGTTGCGGCACCTGCTGCCAGGCATCCGCGAGCGTCGAAAGCAGCCGCCCGGTCTCTTCGAGCGGAGCGTCCTTCTGCTTGAGATTGGCCTCGATCAGCCGCTGCTGCATATAGCAGTAGAGTTGGCGCAGATTCCGAGCCAGATCCGGCGCCTTGTCGGCGTCCAGCGAGACCATGAGTTCCGTCAGAATCGCGTAGGTTTTGTTGATCGACTGTGCTCGCTCGCGGATTCGGCCCTCACGCAGATGCTCGCGGGCGTCCGCCACGCAGGCAATGGCTCTCTGGTACATCAGGAGAACCAATTCAATCGGGCTGGCAGAAAGAATGACTTGTTCAAAGTAGGGGTTCATTGGTATGTTGCTCTTTTTGATATTCCTGCGCCATCTGCAATGCATACTCGGACGGCCACTGCACTACCACCGTGCCGCTCTGCTTATCGATAACCTGAATGACTAACTGCTTCGTTGCGGAATCCGTCGAATAGGCGATTTCGCGCGAGGGACCCGCAAGCCCCGACTGGTTAAGCACATTCACCGCTGCAACCAGGGCATGTGTGCGTGCCCTCTTCGCCGCCGGGGTCTCCCCGTTCGCGATCCCATTCTGTGGCTCCGGCTGGGTGATGGCCCGGAGCGCCGTTACGAATACCTGACCCATTGCTGCTGGCCTCAGATGTCTTATCGGCCACGCGGGCAACCTGTTGAGCCTGCCGACCGGCGCCCAACAACGAAAAAAGCCGCTGCCCGATGGGGGCAGCGGCTCTCTTTCTGAACTATTCGGATCCGACTCTTACCGGCCCGGCACACCCATCCATGTGCGCGTCCAAAGATCGCACATCGCAATAAACAACAGCAGGATGAGCCAGTATAGCCCCGCCAGCACGATCATCTTCGTCAGCTTCGTCCCATACTTCACGTGCATGAAGAACAGAATCACCAGCGACGCCTTGAAGATGGCGATCGACAAAGCGACGAAAATATTCAGCCGTCCGAGGTCGACGGTCGATACCCAGGCTGTCACCCAGGTCATCGCGATCAGAGTCGCAAAGACCGCAAAATAGACCCGCTTGGGGACAATGTGGTGTTCGCTGTGGTCGGACATATTACTTCAACCCCGTATGAGAACGATCAATCAGATAGAGCAGGGGGAACAGGAAGATCCACACAATATCGACGAAGTGCCAGTACAGTCCGAACATCTCGACCGGCGTATACCACTTCGTCGTAAACTCTCCCTTTTGCGCCTTCACAATAAGAATTACGAGAATCACAAAACCGATCAGCATGTGAGTCGCATGCAATCCCGTCATACCGAAGTACAGCGAGAAGAACAACGGCGCATGGCCCGCATCGTCACAACCTTCGCACTCGAAATGCGCGCCCGGAACTTCGTGATGCACCCACTTATCGTGGTACTCGTAAGCTTTAACTCCCAAAAACGCTCCACCCAGCATCAGCGTAAGAACCAGGAAAATCACCAGCAGGGTCTTCTTACCCAGCGAGGCAGCATGAACGGCTAACGCCATGGTGAGCGAACTGCAAATCAGCACGGTGGTATTTGCCGCACCCAACCAAAGATTCGTCTTGCCGCTGGCCGAGGCGAACGCGGCGGGGTACGCCTGCCGGTAAGCGAAGTACGCCAGAAACAGGCCGCCGAAAAACATGATTTCGGTGACCAGGAATACCCACATCCCGATCGTCGCGGCATCCTTCTGCTGCTCGTCGCTCGCAAAGTGATGCCGGAGGGTGGTATTCACCGGTTCGTGCTCCGCGGGTTTGTGTGCTACTACGTGACTAGCCAACGTGCACTACCTCCTGCTGAGTCGAATAATCGTACGCTTCCGTGGTGACCACGGGCGTGACTTCGAAGTTCTCCGTAATCGGAGGCGATGCGGTCTGCCATTCGAGGCCGGTCGCACCCCACGGATTCGCGGATGCGATCTCGCCATGCTTGAGCGACCACGTCAGGTAAATGGCGGGCAGAATCAGCCCGAGTGCAAGCACCGAAGCGCCAGCCGAAGAGAGAACATTGAACACCTGAAACTCAGGCGGGTAAACGTGATAGCGACGCGGCATGCCCATGTATCCCAGCAGGAACTGCGGGAAGAAGGTCAGGTTGAAACCGACAAACACGAGGGCGGCCGAGACTTTCGACCAAACCGAAGAGTACATGCGACCGAAGATCTTGGGCCACCAGAAGTGAATTCCCGCCAGATACCCGAGCAGCGCGCCGCCCACCATGACGTAATGGAAGTGCGCCACCACAAAGTAGGTATCCGTCAGATGGACGTCCATGCCGAGGGACGAAAGGAATATGCCCGTCAGTCCGCCGACGGTGAACAAGCCGATAAAGCCGAGAGCATACAGCATCGGCGTCTCAAGCCGAACCTGACCCTTGTACATCGTGGCGGCCCAGTTGAAGACCTTGATCGCCGAGGGAATCGCAACGATGTAGCTTAGCACCGAGAATACGAGGCCGGCGTAAATCGACTGGCCGGCAACGAACAGGTGATGTCCCCAAACGAGGAAGCCGAACACCGCGATGGCGACGCTCGAAAATGCGATGAACGTATATCCGAAAGGCTTCTTCGAAGAGAACGTCGAGATCACTTCCGAGATCACACCCATCGACGGCAGAATCATGATGTAGACGGCAGGGTGCGAATAGAACCAGAACAGATGCTGGAACAACACCGGATCGCCCCCGTACGCGGGATCGAAGAAACCAATGTGGAAGCCGCGCTCAAGAACAACCAGGAACAAGGTCACAGCCACAACAGGCGTGCCGAGAATCATGATCGCGCTGGTCGCATAATGCGCCCACACGAACAAAGGCAGACGGAACCAGGTCAGTCCCGGCGCGCGCATCCGGTGAATCGTAACGATGAAGTTGAGTCCCGTCAGAATGCTCGAGAAGCCATTGATGAAGATGCCCAGGCCCGCCGCAATGACGTAGCCATTGGAATAGGAGGTACTGAACGGCGTATAGAAAGTCCAGCCGGTATCGACGCCGCCTGTGAGCAGCACGTAGAGAGTGAAGATTCCACCGACGATATAGATGTACCAACTCAGCAGATTGATCTTCGGAAACGCCAGATCTTTCGCGCCGATCATCATCGGGATCAGGAAGTTGCCCAAAGTCGCCGGAATCGAGGGAATCAGGAAGAAGAACACCATGAGGATTCCATGCATGGTGAAAACCTTGTTGTACTGATTCGATTCAAGCAGATCGCCCGCGGGCGTCGCCAGTTCGAGACGGATCAGACTCGCGAAAACACCGCCGAGGGCGAAGAAGGCCGTGACCGAGATCAGGTAGAGAATCGCGATACGCTTGTGGTCGCCCGTGAGCAGCCAGCTTTTGATGCCCTTTTCGTTGTTCAGGTAGTTCTTTGTTTCTTTGACTGGTGGAGAAGCCGTAATCATTGTTTTTTCTCCGTGGATGTCGTTTTTGCCGCCGCAGGCGCCTTCATCTCAGACATCGGCACCGCCATAGTTCCGGTCTTCTGGAGGTCAGGGGACTCCATGCTTAGATTGCGGGCGGGGGCGTTAGCGCCGTTTTCGTTGCCGAGCGACTTGATGTATTCGATCAGCTTCAGCATGCCTTCGTCGCTGATCAGGCCCTTGAAAGTCGGCATGATCCGGTCATAGCCAGCGACGATCTTGGCCTGCGGATACAGAACCGACTCGCGGATATAGGATTCATCGATGCGAACGCTGGTGCCATCGGACAGATCGACCTTTGTCCCAAACGCGCCATACAGATTCGGCGCTCGACCGTGGCCGTCCTTAACGTGGCAGTTGGCGCAGCCCAACTGGTTGAAGAGGCTTTCACCCTGTTCGGCGAGGGAACCTTCGCCGCTGCCGTGCGCGAGCCAGGCATCGTAATCGGCTGCGGAAAGCACATAGACGGTCCCGATCATGCCGGAATGTTTGGTGCCGCAATACTCGGCGCAGAAGATGTGATATGCGCCAACCTTGGTCGGGCGGAACCATTCCGTGGTATACCGGCCCGGCAGAACGTCGGCCTTCGTCCGGAATGCCGGCACGAAGAAATCGTGGATGACATCTTCCGACGTCATGGTGAGCTTCACATCGCGATCAACCGGAACATGGAGTTCGTTGATTTCGCGGGCACCTTCCAGATGCTGAATCTTCCACATCCAGCGTTTGCCGGTGACATAGATAGAAAGCGCATCCTTGGGCGGGCGCGATTCGTGGAACATGATGCTGGCGCCCCATGCAAACATGACCAGCGAAAGCCCCAGTGGAATTACGCTCCACGTGATTTCGAGGATCATGCTGCCGATACTGTGATCGTTGACCGGCGCGGGTATACCCTGCCCGGGCCGCTTGCGATACTTAACCGCGAAATAAACGATCAGAAACGCGACCAGCAGCGAGAAAAACGCGCTGACAACGACCATGTAGGTATACAGGGCGTCGACCGTCGGAGCGAAGTTCGACGCCTGCTCAGGAAATAGCTGGAAACTCTTTGGTTCCAATGTCATCAGGCGGCTCGACTCCCTTTCTGCCGGCTCTCCCGCCGTAACGTAATGACCACAAATCCCCCCATTGTCAGCAGGGTCGCGAGACCCGCCACACGTAAAAGTCCGAGCGCGAACGGCGTATACTTAGCCGACTGCGGATCGAAGTGATAGCAGAACAGCAGGACCTGATCGACCAGAGTGCCGATCTTACCTGCCGACGCATCCACTAATCCGAGGCGCAAATCCTTGGGCGAATACTCGATGCCCATAAAATACTTCGATAATCTTCCGTCGGGCGTTGCCACGTAAATCGCGCTCGCATGCGCGAACATCGCTGTGTGCACGTCCCACTGGTAGTAGAAACCAACCGCCTGCGTCACGGTCTTGATGGAGGCAAGGCTGCCGGTCAGGTAATGCCAGGCGGGCGCTGTCTCCGGGCGGCCATACGCCTTCATGTACATCGCCTTCTTTTCTGCGGCTTCTTTCGGGGTTTCGCGCGCGTCAAAACTGATGACCACCACGTCGAAATCTTTGCCCGCTTCAAACGGCAGCACGCGCGCCGCGCGAACCAGCCCGTTGAGCACCTGCGTGCAAAGCATCGGGCACTCGTAATAGACCAGCGTCAGGATCACGGGCCGCTTGCCATCGAAATACTGGCCCAGCTTCACGTCGTGCCCAGCCTCATCCTTGAATTCGGCTTCCAGAGGCAGGCGCGAATTCAGCTTCTGCTGGATATTGACGTTTGAAAGCGGCGTCGGACGATCCGCTCCGCGCATGTTCAGCAGATCCTGCGCAGGCACGTCGTGCGATTTCGAGAACGACGGCGGCGCGGTATCCCACGTGTCGGCCGACACTATGCCGGCAACCGCGAGAACTAACACCGAAATGGAACCGAGCGTTTTCATGAAGCGATCTTATTGAGCAATCTTTTCGAGAGTACGTCCACCACTGGCATCGGAAGGAATGGTCCGGTAGCCGTCGTGATCTCCACCCTGCGTGCTTACTTTCACGGGTAAGCCCTTCTGAGCAACCATTTCGATGGCCTGATCGATCGGGATATGTACCGTGCCCTTTGCCGAATCGACCCAGCCATAGCTGTTGAGCAGCATGTCTTCGTTGGCGCGCATTTTTTCCAGTTCGAGGACCGGCTCGGCCTGCAGGCGCGGTTCGGGAGGCAGCAGTTGCTTCTGCGTCATCATGGAAGGCTGGTTTTTCGGCTCCAGGTTGTTTTCGCGGACTTTGAAGTACTCGAAGAGACCATACATGGCAGCTACGGAAACGACGAACGCAACCAGAAGCCCAATGCCGAAGCCCGTGATCTGAACGATATCGACGTCGCGACGCTCCCACGAAACCTGCGAGTTCTCGCCGGTGCCGGGTGCTTCGTACTCGGCGTCGTCGCCGTGTCCACCGTGATTGTGCGGGTGATTAGTGGGATTTGCCATGATTCAGAGCCTTATGAAAATCCGGGGCGCCGGTCGCCAATAGCGAGCCGGATTGCAGATTGTGGAAAAACAGGGCGAGCCAGAGGCCGCCGAAGCCGATGGGCGCGGTAACGTCCAGGATCGAGAACGAGAAATGTACATCGGTGACTTTGGCGAAATTCGGTTCCACCATCACGAACACGTCCACAACATGGGCGATCAGGATGTAGATTGCCACTTTGGCAATGGTACCCGCGCTCTTCTTTACGTCCTGCGAGAGCAGCAGCAGGAAGGGCAGAGCGAAGTGTCCGAGCAGCAGGAACAGCGAAACCCAGCCGTAACCGCCATTCCAGCGCTTGATGTACCACACGATTTCTTCGGGCAGATTGCCGGACCATGTGATCAGTAATTGCGAGAACTGCAGGTATGCCCAAAGCATGGTCAGCGCGAACATCAGCTTGCCCAAATCGTGCAGGTGCTTCGTTGTGACGGCATGATCGAGCGGCGCGTACTTTGCGAGGAGCACCAGAGTTGCCACGATGAGACACATGGCCGTGAGGCACCAGCTAATGATGGTCAGGAAGCCGTATACGGTGGAGTACCAGTGCGGTTCGAGCGTCATCAGGTAATCGACGGCGCAGAACGTCATTAACACGAAGAAGAGCAGGACGCAGGGTGCGCTGAGCGCCTCGAGGCGGGCCGACACCTTCGTAGACTTGGTTTCATCCTCTTCCTTCGACCACTTGGTAAGCAGGTAGGTGATGAGGATAAAGAAGGCGGCGTAGATCACCGTGCGCCCCACCAAAAACGGGACATTGAGGTAGAGGCTCTTGGCCTGAATGATTTTGTCGGCCAGACCCTCTTTCGTGGTCCACCAGTAGAGGTGTTCGCGGCCCAACAGGAGCGGAATGAAGAGGAAGACGAAAACGTAGAGCGTTTTAGCTCCCGCTTCGAGCGGCCGGCGGATGATGAAACCCCAGGCACCGCCGGTCAGGTACTGCGTCATCAGAATCAGCAGGCAGGCCGCGCTGGCACCGAACCAGTACCAGAAACCGACCAGATAGGAGCGGAAGAACTGATCGGGAGAGGGCGCGGTAAAGCCAAGCGCGATCGTGACGACAAGGCCAATGAGGCCTAACATCGCGGCGATGTTTTGGGCCTTCTTCAGCGTGCCGATCAACGCCGGCGCGGTTTCGTAACTATGTTCCGTCGTCGTCATTTTGTCTCTGGCCCCTTGGGGGTAGCGGCGACTGGCGCCTTGGTCCTGGGTGCAGCGGCATCGGGCTGGCTCTTATGCGCGCCTGCGCCCATCGCGCCCGGGACTCCCGCGGGCGTTGCCGGCTCAGCCGGGAAATTCACGAAGTCTTTATCGGGAGCGGCCATCGGCTCGTGGTCCATGGCGTCCTTCATCTCGGGACTCATCGCCTGTCCGGCCGGCGGCAGTTTCGCGCGGGCTTCGGTCGGCAGATCGTTTACGCTGGCGTTCTGGCTGTATTGCAGCGCGCGGATGTAAGCAACGATGGCCCAGCGGTCGCGCACCTGAATCTGCTGCGAGTAGTTCAGCATGGCTCCGTAGCCGTTGGTCACCACCGGGGCGTTGCGGAGGCGATCGATGTGATACGAGGGCGGCTGTTTGAAACCGCGCTGCACGATCATGCCCATGCCATTGCCGAGGCGGCCGTGGCAGGGAGCGCAATAAATATCGTAACGCTGATGGCCGCGCGCGATGACTGCCTTGTCTACGGCAATGGGGAAGGCATCGACGTCTTTACCCGCCGCATCCTTGCCGTTGTAGTAGGCGGTATCTTCGTTGAGTTCGCCGCGGGCGATGGTGCCATCGACTTCCGGGCGGCCGTCGCGGCCGTCGGCGAAGAATTCGCTGGGGCGCTGCGGCTTGTATTTGGGCTGATCCTGCATGTCGAGCCGGGAGCAGCCGATAGTTGCGAGGCTGAGTCCGGCGAACAGCGTGGCAGCCAAAAGGCGTTGAGGAGATTGCATTATGCAGCCACCTCGGCGATCTCCGCGGGATTCAGGCTTTCGAGGAAACTGGCAGTCGCCTCGCGATCGAACTTCGGGTCTTTCGATTCGATGCACAGGAAGAATTTGTTGCGGGAGGCCGCTGCGAAGTTCGCCACGTTAAAGACAGAATGATAAGGACTCGGCAGGCCGTTCATCGCGATCATGCTGATGGCGGCGGTAAGGCCAGCCAGGAGAATGGTGCACTCGAACGTGACCGGAATGAACATAGGCACGCTGATCAGAGGACGACCGCCGATATTGAGCGGGAAGGCAACGGCCGCGCACCAACTGGCCAGACTGAAACCGCCGATGCAACCGCACAAGCCACCGATGAAGGTGAACTTCGCAACACGGTTATCGTGCAGATCCATCGCGTCGTCCAGTTCGTGCATGGGATACGGACTGTAGGCATCGAAAGCCCGGAAGCCGGCCTCTTTGGTGCGACGGGCCGCAACCACCAATTCGGTGGGCGTTTCAAATTCGGCCATGAGGCCGTAGAGCGGATTCTCAACTACGACATGATGAGAACTCATCGGGTAGCGACCCCCTTATGTTCGTGTACTTCCGCCGAAGGCAGAATCATGCGCAATTCGAAAATAGTGATCATCGGCAGAACTCTGACGAAGAGGAAGATTAAGGTCATGAAGAGCCCGATCGTTCCGAGGTAGACAGCCCAATCCCAGAACGTCGGCTTATAGATGCCCCAGCTGGAGGGCAGGAAGTCGCGGTGAAGACTGGTGATCACGATCACGAAGCGTTCGAGCCACATACCGACATTGACGATGAGCGAAATAATCCAGAGAATGCCGGGACTGGTGCGGATCTTCTTAGACCACAGGAACTGCGGCGTAATGATGTTGCACAGAATCAGAGCCCAGTAGAAAGGCGCGTAGTAGCCAAACATCCGGTTCCAGATCATGTAGCGCTCGTACTTATCGGCGCTGAAGTAGCCGAAGAAGGCTTCCATGATGTAGCCGTAGGCTACGACCAGGCCGGTGGCCAGCGTCACTTTAGCCATGTTGTTCAAATGGCGCAGGGTGATGATGTCATCGAGACCGTAGAACTTGCGGACCGGAATCATCAGCGTGAGCACCATCGCGAAACCGGAGTAGATGGCGCCGGCGACGAAGTAAGGCGGGAAAATCGTGGTGTGCCAGCCGGGGATGATCGAAACGGCGAAGTCGAAGCTGACGACCGTGTGGACGGAGACAACCAGCGGCGTCGCCAAACCGGCCAGCAGGAGAGAGGCTTTTTCGTAGCGCTGCCAGTGGCGGGCCGAGCCGCGCCAGCCCATGGAGAGCATGCCGTAAGCAACCTGCTGCCAACGCTTGGTAGTAGTGTCGCGCAGGGTTGCCAGATCGGGAAGCAGACCGACGTACCAAAATACAGCGGAAATGGTGAGGTAGGTGGAGACCGCAAACACGTCCCAGAGCAGCGGGCTGCGGAACTGGGGCCAGAGGCCCATCGTGTTCGGGTAAGGCAGCATCCAGAATGCCAGCCAGGGACGGCCGGTGTGAAGCACCGGGAACATACCGGCGCACATAACGGCAAACAGCGTCATGGCTTCGGCAAATCGGTTAATCGCGTTTCGCCACGATTGGTTGAGCAACAGCAGAACGGCGGAAATCAGCGTTCCGGCGTGGCCGATACCGATCCACCAGACAAAGTTGATAATGGCGAAGCCCCAGCCGTTCGGTATATTGATACCCCAAACGCCGACGCCCTTCATGAAGAGCCAGACCGCACCCGCCGCTATGCCCTGGAGAAGACCCAGTGCCATGAAGAGACCGAAAGTCCACCCGAGGGTGATCTTCCGTTTCAAGACGATGTTGCCAACCTTATCGGAGACCGAACCAATACTGTGGTCCGGATCGATTACCGGGCCTACATATATGGAATCGGG
>Ga0302278_10006750_pt1 | contig 10771 bp, 13 predicted proteins | sample III_Bog_N3_2_FD_194543 | JGI IMG/M metagenome (GOLD analysis project Ga0302278, IMG submission 194543) | Peat permafrost microbial communities from Stordalen Mire near Abisko, Sweden - III_Bog_N3_2 | ecosystem: Environmental > Terrestrial > Soil > Wetlands > Peat | place: Sweden: Abisko... | reverse complement strand
CTCAGACTGAGGTTCACCGAAGCGCTCTGGCCCACCACCAGTTGGATGCCGGTCCGCACCTCTTCCGTGAAGCCCGACTTCGTACCGCTGATACGGTATTCCCCGACCGGCAGAGAGAAAAACTGATAATGACCTTCGACATCGGTCACTGTGTTTCGGACCGCGCCCGTGTCGGCGTTCTTTGCCGCAACCGCCGCGGCTGGCACCGCGGCACCCGAAGGATCGGTGATTACTCCGGAAACAATGGCGGACACCTGCCCCAAAACGGGGTTGGCAAGAGCGAGGCAGAGGATGGCCCGCAACGCGATTCGCATGGCTGGATGAATCTCCTTTTGTGTCTTGTAAAACGACCAGTGTACCCTATACACGACATAGAGACGCACAGCGCCTCACGCTCTGAAAAAGTGGTAATCTGTCTTTGCGAACTCATGAATCGTCCGGATAAACGGGCGGCTTTTCACACAGGAGCGAAACGAAATGAACGGCAACCCGGCCAAAAAGAACGTTGTTTATCCCACTTACGGAGTTCACAACCCACCTCACTACAGCCCATGTGAATGCCCCGATTGCATCTACACCCGCGGACCCGGGCAGCCCTCCGACCCCACATATCCCCTGTACTGGTCGGCCAAATGGACCATGTACCGCGTCTTCAACAACTACTTGGCCAATATGCCGCCCTACGATGGCAAGCCCCCCGAGGCGCTGAAGGAAGGTGTGGACTACCAGGTCTCATACGGCGCCACCTATTACGACAGCACCTGGCGCGGGCCGAACGGCGAAGAAGGCGCAATGATGGAGCATTACGAGGAATGGAGCCTTCCCATTTTCCCCATGGAGAACCACTTCACCTCGTCGTTTATTTCGCTCGGCGACAATGCGTATTTCCTTACCTACGATCAGGACCGGCCGAAGGGTATGCCGCCCATTTGCCTTTTCTCCGACCTGAATCATCCTCCCCGCCGGGATTTCATCAAACATCTGCCTTACAGCGTGAGCGACAGTCAACAACTCGGTGGCCGCGTGCAGGGTTATTCCTTCTGGACCAGTCCGGACCCGAAGAAGCCGCCCATTCAGGTGGGCGCCAGCCCCGATCGAACGCCGGAGGGCGCGATTCTGTTTGGCTACGCCTTTGACAGCGAGTGGACGCCCGATGCGGTGGACAAATCCGCCGCGCCCTACCGGCATCCCAATTCGTTTTACTTCTCGGGCTGTCCCGCCATTCCGCCCAATGCGCCCGTTGTGAGCCAGAATTACACGGAATTCGCCATGATCAAACCAAACCCGGCCGAAACCTGGGATCTGGTTGCGAAATTCTCAGGCGGAAACCCCGTTCCTTCGCTCTGCGATCTGTTCGGATCGGCCGAAACTACCGACGCAGCCGTCGCCGATGTACCCACATGGGCGGGCCGCCGGCGCCCCCGTAGATAAGGTTGGCCTCGCGTGACCTTGCAGCGGCGGCGCGTCGGCGCCGCCGCCCGCAAAGCCCGGCGCAAAATCAATCACTCCGCCAGAAACTTCAGCAACTCACGATTAAAAACCTCCGGCGCCTGAATATGCGGCACATGCCCCACGCCCGGGATCAGCACCAGCCTCGCGCCCGGAATCGTATCCGCAATATGCTTCGCCAGCGCCGGGAAATCCTGCCCATCCCGATCTCCGCCCATCACCAGCGCTTTCACTTTGATATGCGCCCAGTCGTGCACCACCGGATCCAGATACGTGATCTGCCGGTAAATCGCCTGCACCATCGCGAGACGCGGCCAGTCGCCGCTCAGCGTCGGCGCATAGAGAATCCGCACATACTTCTCATACTCCGGCTTCCATGCCCCCGGAAAATAACGCTCGATATTGGCATAGGCCGCCTGCCATACCTGATCGTTACTCCTCGCCAGCAGCGTCTTGTATGCTTCCTCGGCGCTGTGCCACGGCTGCTCCCACCGCGTGTCGGTCAGCCCGATCGGGTCGTAGAGCACCACGCGCTCCGTAATATCGGGATAAGACGCCGCAAAGCGCGCCGCCAGCATACCGCCCATCGAATGCCCCACAATCGCCGCCTTCGTAATCCCCAGCGACTGCAGCAGCGTCCGCGTATTCAGCGCCATATCGTGAAAGTTATACGGAATGATCGCCTTCGACGACCTTCCGAACCCGATTTGATCCGGCGCCACCACCCGGAATCCCGCATTGCGCAGCAGATCGATCGGCCCTCCGAAATAGAAGCCGCCGAAGTTCATCCCGTGAAGCAGCACCACCGTCCGACCGTTCGGCGTGCCCGCCGCCGGCACATCCATGTAAGCCATGCGCACGTCCTGGCCATAGAGCGTAAGCGGCAGGTAATGCACCGGATACGGATACGCAATATCTTCGTAAGTGATGCTGCCCGGCTTGATATCCGTGGGCGCTGTGCGTCCCTGCTGCGCATGAAGCGTGAATGAGATTGCGGTCAGCAGCAAAACCTGTCGCGCGATGTGATACATAATCGACTATTATGTCTCTTACCCGACGCGATTTGCCGATGCTGATTCCCGCCCTTGCGGCAGCCACAGCCGCAGCTCAGGAGAAACCACAGAAACCCGTGCTTCCAGCCAAAGCCTACAAATACGAAGACCTTCCCGTGAAGCCGAACGGGCAGAACGAAGGACGCGCTGTGTTCGACGGGCTGACGCATACGAAATACCCGGTGGAGTTGCACATGACGAAACTCGGCCCCGGCCAGTCGCCGCACGCCCCGCACCAGCACATTAATGAGGAAGTGCTCACGCTGCGGACTGGCCAGCTGGACGTGACCATGGATGGCGTAACGACGCGGGTCTCGGCCGGTTCCATTGTCTACGCCGCCTCGAATGTCCTGCACGGCTGGAAGAACCCCGGCCCGGAACCCGCCGAATACTTCGTCTTAGCGCTCGGCCCTAAATCCTAGCCGAAGATATTTGAAATTTTCCGATCAGCCCAGTTGAGAGAGGCGTTTGGTTGGGTAACCGGGGATAGTGGTCCGCAGGAACTGTACTTCGAGGAAACCGATGCCACTTTCGCCATCGGCTGGAAAGGCAACTACCGGATAGACGGCGACGCGTTCGTCTACATCGACCGGGATACCGCCCGAGTCACAGCACCAGGGGGCCGATGGTTACAAGGCGACCGTCGCGGGCAGCGGCGCGGCCCTGAATGTAATCGATCTCTTCGGCGAGGCGAAAGTGCTTTCCCGCAATCGCCGTTTTGCTTGGCCGACGTTTAATTTTAATTGTTCTCCGGCCCGTCAATACTTCCCTTTTCGGTATGAGATGTTTCCACGGGCACGCCCAATTGGCTGTTCGGCAAGCTCCTCATCTTTGTATAGTACGGCTTCGGCCGTATCTTGATTACCGGCTGCGTCAGCGGGTTCGAAATGGCTCGGGATTCCGGTTGTGAGCAAGGAAGATCACAGCCGGCGTACAAGCGCAATTCGACCCAATTCGTACGCGCCAGTCCCACTAACTGCCCGCCACAACTGTCGGTGACCGCAGCGGGGCGCGAGGGCCTACCCCACCGGTTTTGCGAACAGAGCGATGTGGCCATCCGGGTCGCGCACGCCGATCTCGCGCATGCCGTAGTTTGTGGTCCGCTCCGCCATCTCGATCGGATAGCCTTCAAGCCGCTTCAGGATATCTTCAAAATCCGCTACCTCAATAAACAGCGACGCGCCTCCCGCCGGCCCCTTGGGCGCGAATTTCGGCTCGTCTTTCAATACGCTGGCGACCGACTGCAGCATGAGTTCCACGCCCTCATGCATCAGGATGACGAAGGCGAGGCCGTCGTCGCCGGGAACCTCGGCAGTTTTGGTGAAGCCGATGCGGTCGACCCAGAAGGGCAGCGATTTCTCAATCTCTTGCACGAAGAGAACGGGTGTGATCTTCATAGCTGCCATGCTATGCCACAGGCCCGGCACGGCGATTGGAAAAAACGGCCATGGGCGTCTGCCCGGTGAATTCGCGGAAATCCCGAATGAGGTGTGCCTGGTCGAAATAGCCGGCTTCGGCGGCGATACCGGCCCAGTCGTCCGCGGCAGCGTAAGCCAGTTGAATGGTGTGACGGAAGCGCAGGATACGGCAGAGATGCTTGGGAGTCAAGCCGCTTTCCTCGCTGCACCGGCGACGGAACTGGCGCGGACTGAGGTTGGCATGGCGCGAGATCCGGTCGAGATCGGCTGTTCCACGCGAGTTTGCAATCGCTGTGATAGCCCGCTGCACAGAGTTTGGCCGGTCTGCCGGCGGACGAAGCGAAGCCGCCAGCAGGCGCGCCCGATCCGCGCATAATTCCACACCGGACAACCGCCGCTTCAGTTCGCGGGCAGTGCCGCCGAGCAGATCTTCAAGCGGAATCGATTGGTCCGTTAGCTCGGCGGGCGACACCCGCAGAAATTCGCGGGCCATGCCGGGCAGAAACCGGACACCGCATGGCGCCGCGCCAGGCGCATGATCGAACTGCCGCTGCGTGGTCATCGCGCCGATCGCGAGCAACCCGTCCGCCGGCGAGTACACGATATCGAGGCAGCCATCCGGGCGCACCGCCGCAGCCTGCGCCGCGAGAGTGACTTCGCTGCTCCAGGCGCACTCGACCCAACTGGCAAGCGCGGGAGGCACGGAATGTTCGCGATAAAGACTCGTAGTTCAGATTTTAGCGTTTTCGGTCAGCCATGCGCGAGGGGTCATCCCCAGCGTGCGCCGGAACATTTCGATAAAGGGGCTGGCCTGCCGGTAGCCGAGTTCGAACGCGATCTGCTTCACCGGAATTCCCGATACCATGCGCTCCATGGCTTTCATGAGGCGCATCTGGCGCCGCCACGTTTCGATGCTGACGCCGAGTTCTTTGGCAAAGATGCGCTCGATGGTGCGGACGCTGGCGCCAGAGCGTTCGCAGAGTTCGCGCAGCGGGGCAGGGGATTGGGCATGGTCCAGCAGAGCCTGCGCGACAGCGAGGGCGCGGGGATCGTTGGGCAGCGTGAGCGATACGGAGATCGGCGCCGCATGGGCAAGCTGGTGCAGGATCAGGTCGCGCAGCGCCCGGTGGTGCGAGTTCGCGTATCGCAGGCGTCGCAGCCGTACCGATTCGAGGATCAGTTCACGCAGTAACGGCGAGACGCGGCGCACCTCGCAGGTGTCGGGCATGGGATGGCCGCGATTCCGGCGCAAATACAGCGTCCGCATGGAAACCGCGCCCTTCATTCGGATGCGATGCAGCACCCGCGCGGGAATCCACACGCCGAAATGCGGGGGAATAAACCAGCAGGTCTGGCCCGAGAAGACCTCCATTACGCCGCAGGTCGCGTAGATCAACTGATCCGATTTGTGCGAGTGTTCGGGGACGTTGAAGTCGGGCGCATAATCCCACGCGAGGGTGGAAACGGAGATGCCGGGCCGGGGATCGATGCTTTGTCGCATTCCCGATATATTATGACGCAAGCGCGGTATTGCGACAAGGCCTCCGGAACAGGCACACTGAGTCCATGCTCGAAAAGTGCAACATCATGGCCTTTGTGGCGACGCTCGACGCCGCCCGCGCCAAAGAGTTTTACAGCGACAAGCTGGGGCTGAAGATGCTGGAGGACACGCCGTTCGCGCTTGTTTATGACGCCAACGGAACGGTCCTCCGCGTGACCCCGGTTCGCGAACTGAAGCTGGCCGAGTACACGGTTCTGGGGTGGCGCGTGCCCGATATCGTTGCGGCGATCGATTCACTCGTAGCGGTGGGAATCGAAATGAAACGATATTCCTTCATCCAGCAGGACGAGCACGGGGTCTGGACGGCTCCGGACGGCACGGCAAAGGTGGCGTGGTTTCAGGATCCCGACGGCAATATTCTGAGCGTGAGCCAGCACGAACACTGAACCGTTCGATAAGATTTACCCATGGCGGACGCAAAGTTACGCGCATGGTGGGCGCGTCGGCAAGGGCTCGATGGAAGCCTGACGGGGCAGAGTGCCGGTGAGGTGCTGGCGCGTACGGGATGGGCGCGGTCGGTGGCCGGAGCGGGACCCTATCTCACGCTGTTTTCGCGGGCCGGGCTGAGCCGGGAACAGATTGACGCGGCGATTGCGGACACGGCTATTCACGAACTGCCCGCGGCGCGCGGCTGTACTTACGTACTGCCGTCCGCAGAGTACGCACTGGGTCTGAAGGTGGGCCAGCAGTTCACCGAAAACGAGAACCGCGTTGCCGCGAAGCTGGGCGTAACCGACGATGAAATCGCGAGGCTGCGAAAGGCGATTCTGATAGCGCTGGCGAATGGTCCGCTCGATCCGGATGCGATCCGTACTGCGGTGGGCGCGGCGGCGCGCAGCCTTGGTCCGGATGGCGTGAAGAAAGGCATTACGACCACGTTGCCGGTGGCGCTCGGGAGCATGCAGTCGGATGGCGAAATCCGACGGATTTCCACCAACGGGCGGCTGGATAATCAGCGGTATAAGTACGCGCTGTGGGAGCCGAATCCGCTGGCGAAGTGGAAGCTCACGGCGGAGCAGTCTTTTGCGGAACTGGCGCGCCGGTATTTCAGCTGGACGGGCGGGGCGTCGATGTCGGAATTCCAGTGGTTTTCGGGATTAAGCGGCAAAGCGGCAAAGGCCGCGACCGCAAACCTGAAGCTGGAAACGCTGGCGGACGACCGCCTGATACTGCCGGAGAACCGGGCCGCATTCGAGAACTTTCAAACGCCGAAACATCCTCAGTATGTGCTGGTGAGCAGCCTCGATGGCCTCAATCAACTGAGGCGGGAACTGAAAAGTCTGGTAGCACCGGAGGATCAAGGGCGCGTGGATCGGGAGAGTCAGAAAGCCGTAGTGGATCTTTCGAATCATGCGATCTTCGACCGGGGCCGGTTGGCGGGGCTGTGGGCTTACGATACCGACACTGCGACCATCGCGTGGATGTCTTTCGTGAAGCCGGACCGTGCGCTCAAGGACGCGGTGGCGACGACCGAAACGTTCGTACGCGAGCAGTTGGGCGATGCGCGCAGCTTTAGCCTGGACAGTCCGAAATCGCGCGTGGAACGGATTGCGGAACTGCGAAAGGCGGCGAGCGCTTGAGTGGCACCGCGTTTCTGGCGGACCCGGTCGCGAAGGAACACGACACCGGGCCGGGGCATCCCGAACAGATCGCGCGATGGGATGCAGCGGTACGCGGCTTGGGGGCATTGAAGTTGACCGATGTGGCGCCTCGCGCCGCTACTTTCGAAGAACTGGCGCTTTGCCATAAACCCGCCTACATCAGGACCGCGAAGCACGATGTGGAGGCGGGCCTCGGGAGCCTTTCGACCGGCGATACGGATATCTGTCGGCGGTCCTATGTGGCGGCGGTTCATGCGACCGGCGTCTGTCTGAATGCGGTGGATCTGGTGTTACGCGGTGAGGTGGCCAATGCGTTTTGTATCGTGCGTCCGCCTGGTCATCATGCGCGGCCCGCGCAGGGGATGGGTTTCTGCCTGTTCAACAATATTGCGGTTGCGGCGCGCTACGCGCAAAGCAAATACGGCGTGGATCGGGTGGCGATTGTCGATTGGGACGTTCACCACGGCAACGGCACGCAGGATATTTTTTACACAGATCGGTCGGTATTTTTCTTCAGTACGCACCAGTCGCCCTGGTATCCGGGGACGGGCGATCTGGAAGAGATCGGCGAAGGGGCAGGGAAGCGTACTACGCTGAATTGCCCTTATCCGGCGGGGTCAGGGTGCGAACAGATTCTGGGGGCGTTTCGCGGGAAGCTTGCGCCGTTGATGGATGAGTTCCGACCTGATTTGGTACTGATTTCGGCGGGATTCGATTCACGCCTGGGCGATCCGCTGGGACAATTCCGGCTGAGCGATGCAGATTTTGCGGAATTAACCAGTGTCATGATGGAAGTGGCGGATAAGCACTCACAGGGCCGCCTGATTTCGGTGCTGGAAGGCGGATACAACCTTGATGGCCTCACCCGGGCTGTAGGTGCTCATGCGCACACTTTGGCCGGCAGCGGCTTGTAATTCGGGCCTTGGTTTGCCACACCTGAACGCGGAGGTTCTACAGCGTATGAATTGGGACCGTGTACAAGGAAATTGGAAACAGGTCGCAGGCAAGGCCCGCGAGCAGTGGGGCAAACTTACCGACAGCGACTGGGAAACCATTGGCGGTCAGAAGGACCAGTTGGTGGGGCGCATTCAGGAACGCTACGGTATCGCGAAAGATGAAGCGAACCGTCAGGCGGATGCCTGGCTCCGGACGATGCCGGATGAGGAAACTACGGCTCCGAAGACGGGCCATGCAGGCGGTCGTTAGCTGCTCCAGAGAGTAATGCCAGCGACCCCGGCGGCCCCGGCCTGAATGCAGCTCAGGGCGTTCTGGTCGGTGATGCCGCCAAGCGCAATCACTGGCACCGAAGACGCGGTCGCCACACGGTGCAGCGTTTCGAGGCCTAGTGGCGGTCGGGTGTCGGGCTTAGATCTTGGATGAAAAACGGGGGCGAGGATTGCAAAGTCCGCGCCCCCGATGTGTTCCAGGTCGCCTTCGTTGTGGATCGCGACGGAGACGATCAGCGGAGCCAGTTCTTTGATGCGGGCCGGGGAGTTCGAATCGGCGCGCAAGTGGACGCCCGCCGCGCCGCATGCGATCGCGATGTCGATTCGGTCGTTGACGAGCACCGGTACGGACGTTGCGTTCAGAACCCGTCTGGTCAGCGCCGCAAGATCCCGTGCGTTCAGATCGCGTTCGCGTATCTGAATGTAATCCACATCGCTGCGCAGCTTTGCGAACCACGGTTTTGGATCGCGGGCGAAAGTGCCGTCGGTAATCTGATAGCGAATCACAGAGGGGTGTAGTAGCGGGCTCCGGCGCACGCGAGGCAGAGCGTCTGGCCGTCGCGTTCGGTGAACCGTTCGAAGTTGATGCCTTCGCCGCATTCGGCGCAGGCGCGGCGCACGCCTTTGTAGCCGGGGAACTCCTCGGGCGCAATCGAGACACGCACCCATTGCGAATCGAAAAGTTCGTTGGCGGGGATTTCGCGATAGGCCCGCATCTGTTGCTCGTTCTTATTGCAGATATCCGGGTACATTTCCTTCGCGCGCTGTTTGGAGGATTCGAGCGCCGAAACGCGCACAGCCCGGTCTTCTTTGAGATCGCAAAAGGTGGCGGCCATTTTGCCAAAGTCGCGGAACTTCAGCGCGCGCTTGCCGAGGCGGCAGCCCGTGACAACGGTAATGGCGTCGGTAGCGCAGCGATCGATCTCGACGTAAGTTACAAGGCGCTTGCGATCATTGCCCGCCGGATCTTCGATGCCCAGGAGTTCCATACCGTGCAGTGCGAGCCGCAGCCCAAGAATCTGACCCGCACAAAGGTGACCGTGCGCCACAGCGGCAAGATCTTCGTATTCGGCGAGCGACCTCATTCTTCCTTCTTCGGCAGTCGCCGCGTATGCGCGTCGTGCGCGTGGCGATGCAGATCGTCCAGACGAAAGCCCGCTGAGGCTATGGCAATCGCACCGCCGATAACGAGCGGCAGCGTGAGGAATCCGAACATGATTTCGGCGAGAATCTCGGCGTCGCTCTTTTCCGTGAGCAGAAGCCGGAGCGCATAAACGCTGCTCGATTGATACAGCCCCATGTTAGCGGGCGCGCTGGGTACAAGCGTGCCGACTGACTTCACAACCAGCAGAAACGCCACTTCGCTCGGGCCGAAGTAGAAAGAATCGGCGCGGCAGAGCGCCCAGATGGCAAGCGCCTGCAGGAGCCAGTACAGGCCGCCGATCGCGAAGGCGATGCCGAGTTCCCGCCAGTGCCCGAGACTGTGAATCTCTTCAAAGAGGTGGATGACCCGCGCGCCCCAACTGCGGGTGTTCACGAAGTGGTGTGCGTGCTGGCGATGGAAGAGTATCCAGACAATGAGCAGCGAGATCGCCACTACGCCGGAGCCGAAGGCCCACATGACATCGTTTACAGCCACGTGCGTAGAGACGCGGAACGTGATCACGACATAGATCAGGACAATCCAGAGGCCGTCCATCATGCGCTCGATGAAGTCGGACGTGAGCGCCAAAGGCAGGTGGATTTCAGTCTTGTAGGAGAGCAGGAAGCAGCGGATAATCTCACCGGCGCGAGCGGGCAGAATGTCGTTTGCGAAAAGGCCCACGAACACCGCCTGCAGGCAGGATACGAACGACGGCGCGCCGACCGGCGACAGGATGACCTTCCAGCGCCACGCGTCGGCGAAGTAGACCAGCACTTCGGCGATGATAGCGACTGCAACCCATGCCCAATCCATGGTGCGGAGGTGATGGCCGAGTTGGGCGAACGGAAATTTCGAAAAAACCCAGACAAGTGAAATGGCCGAAATTCCATAGCCAAACACCGGCACAACCCACTTCGGAATTTTGCGCTTTCTGAGCGGCACTTCGACAGTGTTCATGCTTCCCGAGCCACGACCAACAACATGATAGCCTGCCTCTTGCAACGAAAGGGAGCCGCTTAACTTGAATTTGATTCTGCTGACCGTAGGCGCGGTGGCGCTGCTGTTGGTTCTGATACTTGTCTTCCGGATGCACGCGTTCCTTGCGATGATGATTTCCGCCTTCGGTCTGGGGCTGACCGCGGGAATGGCGCCTGCCGCGATTCTGAAATCGATTCAGTTCGGGTTTGGCGATGCCCTCGGGTTCATCGCGGTGGTGCTGGGATTGGGGGCGATGATCGGCGCATACCTGGAACATTCGGGCGGCGGACTGGCACTCGCGGACTGGCTTATCGCCAGGTTCGGGCGTAAGCACTCGGCATG
>Ga0302278_10006749_pt1 | contig 10771 bp, 10 predicted proteins | sample III_Bog_N3_2_FD_194543 | JGI IMG/M metagenome (GOLD analysis project Ga0302278, IMG submission 194543) | Peat permafrost microbial communities from Stordalen Mire near Abisko, Sweden - III_Bog_N3_2 | ecosystem: Environmental > Terrestrial > Soil > Wetlands > Peat | place: Sweden: Abisko... | reverse complement strand
AGATATCGATTGGCGGTCTGGTCCGCGTGATCGCTGAGCTGATGGGTGTAGAGGTGGAACTGGAGTGCGACGATGAGCGCTTGCGCCCCGAAAAGAGTGAAGTCTTTCGTCTGTGCGCCGATGCAACCAAAGCGCGAACACTTGTGGGGTGGACGCCTCGCCTCACAGGACTTGAGGGCCTGCGCGCGGGATTGCGGGAAACCATCGACTGGTTCACGCGTCCCGAGAACCTCAAGTTATACAAGGGTGGAATCTACAATGTGTAGTCCCGCTGTGACGGAGATGTTTAAGCACCAATGCCAATGAGCCAAATTTCAATACAACCCGCATCTGGCGCTCCCATGGAATGTATGGAGGTTGTTGCCGCCATCCGCTCCGTGTTACCGGCCTCCGAGGATCGGGTTGCGCTTCATGAGCCCTGGTTCTCGGGCAACGAATGGAAATATGTGCGCGAATGCATCGACACCGGATGGGTTTCATCAGCGGGAAAATACGTCGATCGATTCGAGCAGATGCTGGCCGAGTACACCGGTGTTGCGCGAGCCGTCGCCGTCTGCAACGGCACCGCGGCATTGCATATGTGCCTGAAACTTGTGGGTGTCACCGCGGCGGACGAAGTGCTGATTCCCGCGTTGACTTTCGTGGCCACCGCCAATGCGGTCGCTTACTGTGGCGCTACGCCCCATTTTGTTGACAGTGAGGAGACCTCGCTGGGCTTGGATGCGGTCAAGCTCCGTGCCTATCTCGCTGAGATTGCCGATGTCAGCGGCGGCCGTTGTTTCAATCGCAGCACGGGCGCCAGGATTGCCGCTGTTGTTCCTATGCATACCTTTGGCTTTCCTGTCGATCTCGACGCACTTGCCGAAACCTGCCAGGAGTTCTCAATTCCGATGGTCGAGGATGCGGCAGAGTCGCTCGGCTCCTTTTATAAGGGCAGGCATACCGGAGCGTTTGGCAAAGTCTCCGCACTCAGCTTCAATGGCAACAAGATCATTACTTCCGGTGGCGGGGGCGCGATCTTGACCAATGACGTTGAGTTGGGCGCGGCCGCAAAGCACCTGACCACTACCGCGCGTCTGCCTGATCGCCGGACATTCGTGCATGATGAGGTGGGATACAACTACCGCATGCCTAACCTGAACGCCGCGCTTGGTTGCGCGCAATTGGAACAGCTGCCCAGCTTCGTGTTGCACAAGCGTAATCTGGCGCAGCGCTACCGCCGCGCTTTGGCAAACATCGGGGGCGTGAGATTTGTGGTGGAACCCGCCGGAACAGAGAGCAACTACTGGTTGAATTGCCTGCTGGTGGAAAGCGGGCGTGAAGAAGACCGCGACCTTCTGCTGGATGCTACGAATGAGAGTGGTATTATGACGCGCCCAGCATGGCGCTTGATGCATAAGCTCCCCATGTACGCATCGTGCCCGCACATGGATTTGAGCGTGGCTGAGAAGCTGGAGGCGACGATCGTCAATATCCCCAGCAGTGCTTTTCTGGATGGCGGTCGTGGATAAGCGCCGTGTGTATAGCGTCGCGGGAAATTGGAGACAATGAGTGTCTGAGTTTGTATCAATTGCTCGTGCCCGGATTGGGGTGGGAGAACCAGCTTTTGTGATTGCCGAGGCCGGCGTAAATCACAACGGGGACTTGGAACTCGCCCACAAGATGATCGACGTTGCTGCGGAAGCTGGAGCCGATGCGATCAAATTCCAGACATTCGATCCTGAGAGCCTGGCCGCACCGGCCGCGCCCAAGGCAAAGTATCAAGTCAAGAACACGGGTGAAGATGGAAGCCAGTTGGAAATGTTGCGCAAGCTGGTTTTGCCACGCTCGTCTTACCCCGAATTGATAAGGCATGCCGAGGAGAAGGGACTAATCTTCATGTCCACGCCCTTCGACCAGGCCAGTGCGGACTTTCTCGACAGTCTGGGTATTGCGGCGTTTAAAATCTCCTCGGGAGACCTGACCAACCATCCGTTGCTCCTGCACATCGCGAAGACCGGTCGACCCATGTTGATTTCCACTGGGATGGCGTCGCTTGAGAGTGTGGAAGCAGCGGTGTCTGCACTGCGGTCGGTGGGGATGCCTCCGCTTGTGTTGTTTCACTGCGTGACCAGTTACCCTGCGCGCGCAGCCGATTGCAATTTGCGCGCAATAGAAACACTCCGGTCCCGATTTGGGGTTCCTGTCGGATGGTCGGACCATACAGAAGGTTTTGACATCAGCGTGGCTGCCGTAGCTTTAGGGGCCAATTCTGTCGAGAAGCACTTCACCCTGGACCGCAACCTGCCCGGCCCCGACCACGCGGCATCATTGGAGCCAGCGGAACTTGTGGCCATGGTAAAGGCAATACGCCGTGTGGAGAGCGCTCTCGGGAGCGGCATCAAGCAAGCGACGGAGGCCGAGGTTGCTATCGCTCCTGCTGCCTACCGAAGTCTGTTTTGGAATAAGGATATGCGAAGCGGGACGATTGTAACCGCCGAGGATCTGATCGCCTTGCGCCCTGGAACGGGGATATCTCCAAGCAAACTCCAACTGTATGTTGGACGGCAGGTTGCCAGGAATGCCAGAAAAGGGGAGATACTTGAGGACGCAGATTTAGTGAGCGCCGGCGAATGATTGTTGCCATCCATCAGCCGCAGTACATGCCGTGGGTGCCGTATTGCAACAAGGCAGATTGCTGCGACCTGTTCGTCTACCTTGACAACGTTCAGTTCCAAAAGAATGGCCTGCAGAATCGCAACCAGATCAAGACCGCGACCGGTGCAACATGGCTGACTGTTCCGGTGCGAGCGTCGCTGAGCAAAACCATCGCTGAGACTGAGATTGCCGATCCTCGCTTTCGGGAAAAGCACATTCGTACCGTTGAAATGAGCTATGCGCGCGCGCCGTACCTTGGTTTGTTCAAGGAACAGGTCAAGCCGCTGCTGGAACGGGATTGGGCGGTGCTCGCAGATCTGAACGTTGCCATTACACAGTGGATGTTTGACTCCTTGAATATCAAGACCCGCCGGGTACGCGCTTCGCAACTGGCTGTGAGCGGGAAGGCGGAAGACCTGGTGATCAGCATATGCAAGGCAGTTGGCGCCGATGTGTACCTGTCCGGACAAGGCGCCCTCGCGTACCAGCATGAGAAGACATTTCAGCAGCACGGCATCGAGTTGCAATATCAGCAGTACTCGAATCAAGCCTATCCGCAGTGTCACCCGGGCGCGGGGTTCATTCCCGATCTTTCAGCTCTGGATCTGATTCTCAACACAGGGCCTAAGGCAAGAGAGATCATGCTCGCGGGCAGAACACAGATTCCTCAAATTCCTCAAATCGCGCCAGTCTAGAACGACGCTGGTGCAATGCGACTGGGACAATTCGACCTGCTGCCCTCTCTCGAATTGGTTGGATAATCCGTGGACACAGCAGAAAGAAATCAAACGCGTATCCCTCATTCAATGCCGACGCTGGGAGCCCGGGAAGCAGAAGCTGTCCGGCTCGTCATGGAGCGAGGATTTGTCGGGAACGGGCCGGCCGCTCGAGATCTCGAACAACGCCTATGTGAGTCAACCAGCCTGCCATTTGGTTTCGCGGTTTCCTCCGGTTTTCATGCCCTATCCCTGGCAGTGCGCGCACTCGATCTCAAGCCGGACTCTCTGGTCGCCATTCCGGTCCTGACCTGTGCCAGCGTCCTGGCCGCCGTATTGAATGCGGGACACCGCGCGTGGCTGGCGGATATCTCAGCGCGGGATCTCACCATTGATCTTCGGTCGGTTCCAGCCGAGACTTCCGCGTTGATTGTTCCACGCGCCTATGGCGCCCCGCTGGATACCGCGGCAGTCTGCCGAATGGGCCTGCCCTGGATTGAGGACTGTGCAACTTCGCCTGCATCGGTCGGCGAAGGAGATTGCCCTGGCCAGGCAGGCGATTTGGCAGTCTTCTCATTCTCCAGCACGAAATACTTCACGGGCGGCAGCGGAGGCGCGGTCCTCACCCGAAACGAGTTACTTGCCGATCGCATAACGGATCTTCTCGACTGCGATGAGCCCGCCCAGCAAGGTCACTGGAACGGTGTTATTCCTCCTGCGCTGCCAGGCAGACTCGCTGATATCAACGCCGCTTTGGCCATGATTCAATGGGAACAGCTTCAAACCTTTGCGTTTCGGCGAAGGGCGATCGCGGCAAGATATATGGATCGGCTGCGGCAGTGTCGAGGTCTACAACTGCCGGAGATGAGCGAAGGCCACAGTTTCTACCGATACATTGTACGAACTGATGTCGCGTCTGAAATTCTGGCCGCCGCATTGCGTGTTCAGGGAATCGACGCGCGCACGTCTGTGAATCCCTGGCTGGACGGCTGGATGGATGCGAATAGGAAAGTCTCCGGGGGGCCGTGGCCTGTAGCCGATGCGTGGCGCGAGCATTTGCTGTCGTTGCCGATTTACCCGGGGATGAGCGATGAAGATGTTGATAGAGTTGCGGAGGCGGCTGCCAATGCCGCCGAGAGCGTAGCAGCTTAGGGGCGCAAGTGAATCAGTCATGAGTCAATTACGTCGGGTGTTTTTTGTTACGGGAGCACGGTCGGAATACGACCTGATGAGCCCCGTTATCCGAGCCGTGTCCAATACGCCAGGATTGTCTGCTGAAGTGATTGCGGGAGCCGCTCACCTTTCGCCATTTCATGGCATGGGTATTGAGAACATTCGTCGCGATGGCTTTCAAATTGCCGGCACGGTTGAATCGCTGCTCTGCTCTGAGAGTTGGCCGGGAAGAGCATTGTCTTTCTGCAATCTAATGGAAGGCGTGACGCGACTCATTGCCGATAATCGTCCTGATGTGATGTTCGTGGCGGGAGACCGCGAAGAAGCGCTGGCCGGGGCATTGGCAGCGGACTTTCAGCAGATTCCTGTAGCGCACATGTTTGGCGGTGATCGGGCTCTTGCCGCCGAATTGGATGAATTGCTCCGCCCTGCAATTTCGAAACTTGCGCATTTACATTTTACGGCGACAGAGAGTCATCGGGAGCGTCTGATTCGCATGGGCGAGGATCCGGAAAAGGTTTGGACAACCGGAGGCACCGGGTTGGACCGGCTGCGCGAAGAGAAGGATCTTTCCGACGAGGAGCTCAACCGCGAATTTGGAATCGACGTGCGCCAGCCGTTCTTCATGCTCATTCATCATCCCTCGCCCTTGCTTGATTCAGAGTTGGGCGGAGAAGAAATGAGTCGAGTGCTGGAAGGCATCCTCTCGCTCGGCTTTCCGGTGTTCTGCAGTTATCCAAACTTCGACCCCGGCAATATTGCCTTCCGCCACGCCATTGACGATGCGAAAGCCAGGAATGGCAACCTGATTGTGTACCACTCGCTTTCAAGTCCCCAGTTTGTTTCGTTGTACAGGCGCTGTGCCGCTATCGTCGGGAACTCTTCGTCAATTGTCATTGAATCCGGCTTTCTCAAAGTGCCTGGAGTGCTCATAGGGCAGCGTCAGGAATTGCGAGAGACAGGGTCGAATCTGATTTGCATCGGGCCGGATGTGGCTGAGGTGAAGAACGCATGTCTTCGTTGCCTGGAAGACCGAGAGTTTCAGGAACAAGTGCGCAGGTGCCCGAGTATCTACGGCGACGGATTCGCCGCTCATCGCATTGCAAAAATACTTGGAGAAGTGGAACTGGGCCCGGAACTATTCCGAAAAGCGATGACTTACTGAAGGCAAAGGACGCCTGCTTATGAACGTACTTGCGATCTCCGCTCATCCCGACGACGAAACCCTTGGATGCGGTGGTACGCTTCTTCGCCATCATGGGGAGGGGCATTCCCTCCACTGGGCAATCGTGACGCAGGCGCATTCCCCACAATGGTCATCCGAGCTGATTGAACGCAAAGCTGCGGAAGTGGAAGCGGTTGCAAGATGCTATTCAATGCAAAGCGTCCATCGGCTTCGGCTTCCGACTACTGAATTGGATGCCATTCCGTTTGCTCGGGTGATCGATGGGCTGCGCACGGCTATCGAACAGGTTCATCCCGATATCGTGTATCTACCCCATCGAGGAGACGTGAATACAGATCACGAAGTGGTATTCAGGGCGGCTCTCTCAGTTTTGAAAGCTTTCTATATGCGCAGGTTTGGGGTGAGCCGCATTCTAAGTTTCGAGACTCTTTCCTCAACCGAAGCCGCGGCGCCTGCGCAATCGAGCGCATTTGTTCCGAATGTCTATATAGACATAACACCGTATTGCGAGCGCAAGGTGGAAATCATGAGTGTTTTTGAATCGGAGGCGCAGGCGGATCCGATGCCGCGCGGTCCGTCGGCGATTCGGGCGTTGGCGCGGTACCGTGGGGCGACGGTGAACGTTGAATACGCTGAGGCTTTCATGCTTGTGCGCGAATCGTTATAGAGGCTGGGAGGGTCACTTGGAGAAACAAGAACAGTCAGTAAGTCGCGATTCCGGCGACATGACCGCTGCCGTCAGCCAGGTTCAAGAATACTGGGACAGGCGCGCCGTCACGTCCCACTCCGACTTCGAGCGTGTCGACCAAAGCGCGCGGTCCCAGCGCATGCGCTTCGAAGCCTTCATCTTGCAAAATGACCTGCAGGGGAAATCCATTTTAGACGTTGGGTGCGGACTCGGAGGGCTTTACGAGCGCCTCGAGGCTCGTAATATTCAATGCACATATGTGGGCTTCGATATCTCATCGGAGATGGTCCGCCGCTGCCGCGAACGGTTCCCGCAGCTGCAATTCGAGTCTGGCGATTTTCTGAAGTGGGAGCCTTCTCAGTCATTTGACTATGTTGTGTCTTTCGGCATTCACAATAATGTCCGGCTCGCCGACGGGTGGAAGCTGTTGGAGTCAGTAACACGCCGGCAGTTTGAACTTAGTAGCATAGCCGCCTATGTGAGCCTGCTGACCACCCGGTATCATAAATTTGCCCCGGAAGTTCAACCATGGCCTCCCGAACGAGTATTCTCGCTGGCGTTGTCCATCACTCCCTACGTTGCGCTTCGGCACGATTATCTGCCCAACGATTTCAGCGTAACGCTGTACCGGCAACCGCTAATCGACGTCCGGAGAGACCTGTTGCTGGACCTGCACCCATGACGCACATGATTCATCCAGGTTTCATCGCCGAGTCCCTGGGGATATTTGCAGCCCGCATAACGGCCGCCAGATTTGGACAGAGCAGCAAGTCTGAGAGAGCTTTTGAGGTTGGCGGACGGTCCGTTCGCCTTCCTCTCTCCGTGTGCAAGGGATCGTGACGATGCTCGAACGTGCAATAGGCGTAGGTGCTGGCGGCCACACCAAGGTTCTGATCGAAATATTGCGTATGCAGAACCGGTTCGAGCTGGTGGGTCTGCTCGACCCGGATCCCGAGATAAGAGGAAAGCTGATTCTCGGGGTGCCCGTCCTGGGGGACGACAGCATGCTTGCGGAACTCAGGGAATTGGGCATTCGCCGCTTTTTCATTGGTGTTGGAAGCGTGGACGAATCATCTCATCGCAGGCAATTGTTCGAAATGTGTAACGCATTGGACATGGAGCCGATCGCCTCAATTCATCCATCCGCCGTTCTCTCGCCGTCAGCCGAAATCGGCAGAGGGTGCATGATTCTGGCGGGGGCCGTTGTCAGCGCATGTGTCACGCTGGGTGAAAATGTCATCGTCAACACCGGCGCAATTGTGGACCACGATTGCATGATTGAAAGCCATGTTCATCTTGCCACACGCGCCACGCTGGCTGGGGCCGTGCGCATCGGCGCTGGCTCGCATGTGGGCGCGGGTGCCGTCGTCAGACAGTCCATTGATGTTGGCGAGAGTGCTGTGATCGGTGCGGGTGCTGTGGTCGTAAAAGATGTGCCTGCTTATGCCGTCGTCGCCGGCGTGCCTGCCAGGATCATCCGGATGCTGAAGTGAGCAGGAAGTGTCAGTACAAGCTATGATGTGCGCCGCCAGGTGCCTCTCATGAGCGGCGTTTTTGTGAGAGGCATTGAGCAGCTTGTCCAACGAGCCGACTCGATACCGTTAAGCATGAATCCTGGTTGAGCCATGGGAACAGGGAAAGCAAACCATGAATAAATGGAAGACATGCTGCGTAAGCGCAGATGTGACGATCCAAGAAGCGATTCGCACCATCGACGACAGTACTTTGCAAATCGCTCTCGTTGTCGACGGAAATCGTCTCAAGGGAACGTTGACTGACGGAGATGTTCGGCGCGCGCTGCTCGCGGGTGTCACTCTTCAAGAGCCGGTTGCGCGCGCGATGAATCCCAAACCGACAGTTGCGTCTCTTAGCGATGACCACGATTCTCTGGTTTCGCGCATGCGCCGCTTACTGATCCGGCACATCCCAATATTGGACGATGCCGGGTTCCTCGTGGGTATGCAGAGTCTCGATGATTTGATGGCGCCGGAGGCTCGGGAGAATATCGTGGTGCTGATGGCCGGTGGATTGGGAAAGCGCCTGACGCCTCTCACCGAGCAGTGTCCGAAGCCAATGCTGCTGGTCGGAAGCAGACCCATTCTTGAAACCATACTGCTGAACTTCATCGACCAGGGTTTCAGGCACTTCCGCATATCTGTCAATCACCAGGCGGATGTAATTACTCAGCATTTCGGCGACGGTTCACGCTGGGGCGTGCAAATTGAATACATCCACGAGAATCGGCGTCTCGGCACCGCGGGCGCGCTTTCCCGCTTACCAGAAAAGCCGAATCTGCCTCTGCTCGTGATGAACGGCGACATACTTACAAAAGTGAATTTTATCCATCTTCTGGAGTTCCATGACGCGCAAAAAGCAAAGGCAACCATGTGCGCTCGGGAATATGAGTTCCAGGTGCCCTACGGTGTAATCCGTTTGAATGGGCACCAGATTCTCGAGATACAGGAAAAGCCCATGCAGAGGTTTCTAGTCAATGCCGGCATCTATGTTTTGGATCCCGGTGTACTGGATCTTTTGCCGCAGAATGAGTATGTCGATATGACCAGCCTGTTTGAAAAAGTTGTAAGCGAACAGTTGCCAACCGCTGTGTTTCCACTGCGTGAATACTGGCTCGACATCGGACGCCATGCCGACCTGGATAAGGCGAATGGCGACTTCGAATTGAGATTTAAGTGATCGGGACACAAACAGTGTTGGGCATTATCCCGGCCCGCGGTGGCTCCAAGGGCATTCCGCGCAAGAATATCCGTCTCGTCAAGGGCAAGCCACTGATTGCATGGACCATCGATGCGGCGAAGAAGTCCAGGTTCCTTGATCGGCTTGTGCTGTCTTCTGAGGATAGCGAGATCATGCAGATTGCCGCCGAATGCGGTTGCGATGTGCCTTTCCGTCGCCCCGCTGAGTTGGCCGCCGACGATACGCCCGGAATGGCGCCCGTTATGCACGCTTTAGCGCATTTGCCACACTACGACTTTGTGATTGTGCTTCAACCCACCTCGCCACTGAGGTCCACAGAAGACATAGACGGCTGCCTCTCGTTGTGCATGGAAAGCGGTTCGCCGGCTTGCGTGTCGGTGGCCCCGTGCACGGAGCACCCATATCTCATGTATGAGCGAGAACAGGATCTGCGTTTGAGGCCAGTCATTCCTGAGCGGGGACGCGCTAAGCGCCGTCAGGATTATCCAGATGTCTTTCGCCTCAATGGCGCGGTCTATGTTGCCCGGTCAGAGTGGTTAAAAGCGAATGGGGAATTTGTGACGCCCGAGACAATCGGTTATGAAATGCCAGGGGAACGGTCGTTGGACATCGATACTGAGGAAGACCTCAGGTTGCTGGAGCGTCAGGGAGATTCCCGGTAATGCCAGAGAGTCCTGAAAAGGAAACTGTCGCACAGACAAATAGTCAGCCGCTCGCCAGGTCGGTAATCCTTTTCACGATTTGTCGCTACGTGGTTTACACGATGACATTTGCGCGCGGGTTGACGGCAGCGAGGCATCTTGGGCCATATCTCCTGGGCGTGTATGGGTTTCTGATCCTGATGCAGAATTACTTGTCATACACCGGCTTCGGCACGCAATATGCGATCAATGTCGAACTCGCAACCCGAAAGGATTCCGATCATCGCGAAATCATTTCAACGGCCATCACGCTTACGGTACTGGTCGGATTGATTCTATGTTTACTTGGATTGGTGGTCCAGGTTTTCCATCTCCCCATTTTTGAGAAATTCTCGTTTCAGCAGTATGCATTGTTGACGTGCCTCATTACCGGCGCAACTTCACTGCAGTATGTGTTCACCAATATCTACAGGATTCATGGACGCCTCGCCAGGATTGCAACAGTTGAGTTGTTCGGCGCTGCAGTGCTGCTCCTCATCACCCTGATCTACCGTGGAGAAACCCTCGTTTTCGCTTTGCTGGCCGGCCTGTTCGCCTCAGCGATGTTTGCGAACGTACTTTATCTCGTCCGTGCTCCGTTTACCTTCACAATTGGATTGACGAGCAAAAGCGTGCGCGCTTTGCTGGCGCTTGGCCTTCCACTTTTGATTTATAACGCCAGTTTCCTTCTGATCACCATTGCGGCGCAAAGCGTCGTCAGCATCTTTTACCCTCTCGAAACCATCGGATACTACACTTTGGCGTCTCAGATTTCTAATGCCGCGTTACTGGGCTTCAATTCCATCGCCTGGGTGGCCTTTCCGTTGGTGCTGGGCAAGACTCGGATGGATGTATCCGATGAAGACGCAGCACGAGCCACTGACCGTGTCAACGTGGTGTTCGGCACCAGCGTTTTCCTGATTGTGTTCGCAGCCATCCTGGCCCTCCCACTTGTTTTTCTGTTGCTGCCAAAATA
>Ga0302278_10006748_pt1 | contig 10772 bp, 8 predicted proteins | sample III_Bog_N3_2_FD_194543 | JGI IMG/M metagenome (GOLD analysis project Ga0302278, IMG submission 194543) | Peat permafrost microbial communities from Stordalen Mire near Abisko, Sweden - III_Bog_N3_2 | ecosystem: Environmental > Terrestrial > Soil > Wetlands > Peat | place: Sweden: Abisko... | reverse complement strand
GTTCAGCGTCTCGGCGAAGGCCTGGATGAAAAGGCCCTCGAAGCCATTCCTCAATATCGGTTCAAACCCGGAATGAAAGATGGGCGCGCCGTGGCCACGCGCATCACCATCGAAGTAAACTTCCGGCTGTTCTAGCTGGTAGCGGCGGTCTCCAGAGGCTCAACGCAGCCGCAGAGCGTTCAGTTCCGCGTCTAATTGTCACTACATAAATACATTAAAATGAATAACTTGAATCAATAAGACATGACCACTGCAAGCACACTGTGGAATTTCCTTGACAAACAATACTCTATAAAATAGAGTGCTCTTCGTAATTGAAACTCCCGAAACGAACAAACCGAGAACCCTTATGACTCCCACAGCAACAGCCCTCGAACCCAAGACCTCACACGACACCTCCACTGCCCTCCCGCTCCGTGTAGTCTCGCTCGCCAAGCGCTTTGGCCAGACAGTCGCCCTCGACGGAGTCAGCCTTGAAGTCAAGGCCGGCGAGTGCGTCGGATTGCTCGGACCCAACGGCGCAGGGAAAAGCACGCTCATCCGCTCCATCGTGGGTAGAGTCCTCCCCGATTCCGGCAGCGTGGAAGTCTTCGGCCTCGCTGCCGGCTCCATGGGCGCGCGCATGGCCCTTGGTTGGATCCCCCAGGAAATCGCACTTTACCCGCGCATCACCGTCCGCGAAAATCTCGACTCCTTTGGCCGCTACTTCGCTCTTTCCCGAAATCAGATCCAAGAATCTGTGGCGTGGTGCCTCAAATGGGCAGCGCTTGAAGATCGGGCGGGAGATATCGCGAAAACTCTCTCCGGTGGAATGAAGCGGCGGCTCAACATGGCAGCCGGCCTCGTACATCGTCCGCGCATTGTTCTCATGGACGAACCCACAGTCGGCGTTGATCCGCAATCGCGCAACCGCATCTTCGAAATGATCGAGTCACTCCGCGCAGAAGGCACTGCGATTGTCTACACCACGCACTACATGGAAGAAGCCGAGCGACTTTGCGACCGGATCGCCATCATCGATCACGGCAAGGTGATTGCGCAGGGCACTAAAGACGCGCTGGTTCGCGATGTCTTTGGCCAGCGCAGCCAGGTGCTGGCGCGCTTTTCCAGTCCAGTCCCCGGCATAGTTGCATGGGCCGAATCTCATGGTGGCCGCCTGGTCGATTCCACCGCGGAGTTCACCATAGAGCATTCCTCGCAAGTTGGCCCATTGCTTGAAAGCGCAGCAAGCGCCGGCCTCATCCTCGACGATGTTTCAATTCGCCGCCCCAACCTCGAATCCGTTTTCCTTCACCTCACCGGAAGGGAGTTAAGAGACTAATGTTCAGCGTAGCCCGTACCTCATTGCTTGCTCTTCGTCGCGATCGCGCCGCATTTGTGCTCAGCTTCATTTTGCCCATCGCATTCTTTTCAATCTTCGCAGTCATTTTCGGCGGCCGGCACGACACCACGCCCCGCGTCAAAGTCATCCTCGTCGACGAAGACAAGAGCGAAGCCTCACGCGGCCTCGTTCGCGGCCTCTCGCGCGAAAGTTCCCTTATTGTTGCGACGCATCCCGAGCCTAGCGGCAAAGACGCGCCTGTACCGCCTGACTACACCGCCGCAACTGCCGAGGCTGCGGTCAAAGCCGGCGAATTCTCGGTCGCGCTCATCATTCCCAGCGGCTTCGGCCAGCATCCCGTCGGCTTCGGGCCCGATTCCAACGCGGTCCCCCTCCAGTTGCTCAACGACTCCAGCGATATGATCGCTCCGCAGGTCGTTATCGGCATGCTGCAGAAGGCCGCGTTCACCTCAATGCCCGCTGTAATGGCTCAACAGGGAATGCAATACTCTGAACGCTACCTCGGCGACTTCACACCTGCCCAGCGCGCCAAGATGCAAGCCTCGCTCGACGACCTCAAAAGAGTCCAAAGCAACCTGGAGAACTCATCCTCATCCGGAAGCGACACTGCGTCCAGCGCGAGCATCATCGCCGTCAACACGCGATCGGTCGTCGGCGACAACAAAAACAATTCCATGATTTCTTTCTACGCGGCAGCCATCGGCGTAATGTTTCTTCTCTTTACCGCTACCGGTTCGGCCGGAGCTCTTCTCGACGAAGCTGAGAGCGGCGCACTCGATCGTGTGCTCAGTTCGCGCATCACCATGACTCGCCTGCTAGCCGGCAAACTCTTTTACAACACCGTGCTCGCATTCATTCAACTCGTGGCCATGTTCCTGTGGGGTTGGGCAGTCTTCAAACTCGATTTCTTCAGCCACCTGGCGGGGTTCACCGTCATGGGCATCGCGACAGCCTTCTCCGTGGCTGCCTTCGGCTTGTTGCTGGCCAGCGCCTGCCACACACGCGCGCAGCTCGGCGCACTTTCAACGCTGCTCATCCTCATCATGTCGTCCATAGGTGGCAGCATGTTCCCGCGTTTCCTTATGCCTGAGAACATTCAAAAGGCCGGTCTGCTTACCCTCAATGCCTGGGCCATCGACGGGTTCACCAAAGTCTTCTGGCGCAATCTGCCGGTAACAAGCCTCGGTCCCCAGGTTGGTGTTCTGCTCGGTGCCGGCATCGTCTTGTTCCTGATTGCGCGCAGAGTAGCCCGCCGCTGGGAGTATGCCTGATCTTGCCGCGATCCGAAATATTGTCCCGCACGTAAAGGAGAAACCCCATGAACGCAAACGCTGAAGAAATGGAACTGAGAGAACGCCTCGACCTGATGCAGAAAATGATTAACGAAGGCCGTCGCAAGCAGGAAAGCTGGGGTTGGACCTTCGTGTTGTGGGGCATTGCGTATTACATCGCGTTCTTCTGGGCGTGGCTGGGCAGCTTTCCTATTGCGTGGCCAATCACCATGGGCGCCGGCGGCGTCCTCACCTTCATCGGGTTTTCGCGCCGGCAATATCGGGTGCCCGAAACTACCATCGGCCGCGCAATCGCTTCCATCTGGATTGCAACCGGCTGTTCGATGTTCATCCTGTTTGATGCGATGGGCTTCGGTTTGCACCTGGCCGATCCACGCGCATTTTTTGCCGCCGCGTCTGCCATGATCGGCCTCGCCAATGCGGCCTGCAGTCTCACGCTGAAGTGGAAAGCCGAGTTCCTTTGCGCAATCGTGTGGTGGGCGGCGGCTGTCGTTTCATGCTTCTGCAGTCTGGTTACAACCGTTGTTGCTTTTCTAGTCGCCATCTTCCTATGTCAGATCGTTTTTGGTGCATACATGATGGTGCTCGAAGCGCGCCAGCACCGGCAGGTCGCTCGCCATGCCTGAACTTCCGGAGCTGAATCCAGTGATCCACGGCAAACTGCGCCTGGCATTGCTCTCGCTCCTCGCCGGAGTTGAGGAAGCTGAGTTCACCTGGCTGCGCGCCAAGACCGGCTCGACAGACGGCAATCTAGGCGCGCAACTGATGAAGCTTGAAGAGGCTGGTTACGTCGCCGTCGAAAAGAAATTTGTGCAGCGCAAGCCGCAGACAATTTACCGAATGACCGAAGCCGGCCGCGAAGCTTTACAGGAATACGTGCAGGCGCTGAGGCAATTGCTGGGCGCGGCAATTTGATGGCTGATCGGGAACCCATCATAAACCCGCACTTTGCCTTTAGGGTGGGAAGCCACAAATGCCTGCTTACCTCCCCACCTGCGATGCAAGCTCACCTCGCACACGCTCCATAATTCCCAGGTAATAGGCAAGGTTGTGAATTGTGTTCAGCGTGCCTGAGAGCGCCTCGCCGGCCTGCATCAAATGACGCAGATAGGCGCGTGAGTACCGCCGGCACACCATGCAATTGCAATTCGGGTCGGGTGGATTCTGATCCTCAGCATACTGCCTGTTCTTGATGTTCACGCGGCCCTCGCTGGTGAACAGCAGTCCATGCCGCGCCGCCCGCGTGGGCAGAACACAATCCATCATGTCAACGCCGAGCTTTGCGTATTGTTCAATTTCATCGGGATAGCCAACGCCCATCACGTAGCGTGGTTTATCGCGCGGCAGTAGCGGCAGGACTTCCGAAATCATTTCGAGCGTCAACTCGCGCGGTTCGCCCACGCTGAGGCCGCCGATTGCGTAGCCGTCAAAGTCCATCTCCACCAGCCGCTCCGCGCATTCGCGGCGCAGGTCCGTATACATGCCACCCTGCACAATTCCAAACAGGCTCTGCGTGCGTCCTCCAAATTCATCGCGCCAAACAACTTCGTCGCGATGCGTTCTGAAGTGATCAAGCGATCGCTTCGCCCAGGCCATCGTGAGCCGCAGACTCTCTTCCGCGCGCTTGCGGTCGGCGGGATATTCAGTGCACTCATCAAAGGCCATCGAAATATCCGCGCCCAGCGCGATCTGTACGTCGATGGAGTGCTCCGGAGTAAAGAAATGCGAACTACCATCGAGGTGCGAACGGAACCGCACGCCTTCGTCGGTAACTTTGCGCAACTGACTCAAGCTGAAAACCTGGAAGCCGCCCGAATCGGTAAGCATAGCGCGCGGCCAACTCATAAAACGATGCAGCCCGCCCATGCGCCGGATAGCTTCGTGACCAGGCCGCAGATAAAGGTGATAAGTGTTGCCGAGGATGATCTGCGCGCCCAGACTTTCCAGCACATCCTGCGCTACAGCCTTGACTGAGCCGGCCGTGCCCACGGGCATGAAGACCGGCGTCTCCACCACCTGGTGCGGCAAATCAAGCCGCGCGCGGCGTCCGCCGGGGGCGCTCTCCGCAACAATTTCAAACTTGAGGCTCACCAGAGGATTCTAAAGGTTGATGGCGCCTTGACCGCGGGCGCAGCAGGGGCTAAAGCCCAACTCATTTTGCTGGCTTTGTCGGCACGACTGAAGTCATGCCCTGATACAAGACTCTGCCTCGGATAAATCAACTCAGAATTCGGACTAAAGAGGCTGCGGAAGAACTCGTCAGGGCCAAGTTCTTTTCGGGGTGACAATAGCAGGTGCTAAGGCCCGACTCATTTGATGTACTTTATTGGCCCGGCTGAAGCCGTGCCCTTATTACAAAGCCCCTTTGCTCGTGCTTGAACGAGTCTTTCCGCAACCCGTCATGTCCAAATCCGCACTATTTTCCTTCGGCTCCCAGCCGCACCTGAAATCCCGCTCTCGCCGTTCTCGGCTGCCCCAGGGTTATGGTCGGCGTCTCAGAAACCTGAATCGCGCGATTCAGCAAATTCTCGCCCGCTGCAAACACCTCAAGCCGGCTTCCGAAGTTGTGCGAAGCATACGCATCGAGCCTGAAGTATCCATGCAACAGGTATGCATTCGCATCGTCGTCGTACATGCGCCCGCTCAGTCGGCTTTGCAAGCTCAACGTGCCCAGGCGCGCGTCAGACGCACGCACATTCAGCGTCGCCATGTTACGCGCCACCTCGGGAATCCAGTTCCCATAATCGTGCGATCCGCGGGAAACCGTCGCGTGCGCATATTGGTATCCACCATCCATCGCCAGCCAGTGCACGGGCGCTATTTCGTAATCGAGCGAAACGCCGCGGCTCTCAATCTGTCCCAGGTTTTCGCGCATCAACATGATCGGCGACGAATTCGGATTGGTTGTGAGCGCGATGATCGGCCGATTTACAGCAGTGAGAAAATAGCTCGCCCTCAGAACGCCCCAATCATGCTGTGTCGCCACACCAACTTCCCATCCCGTCGCCCGCTCGCTCTTCAATGTTCCATTAGCCAGCGTCAACTGGTTGCCGACCTGTGTCGCGCGATAGAGCTCATTCGGAGTGGGCGCGCGAAATGCCCGAAAGCCGCTCGCTGAAACTGCCCAGTGCTCCGCAATCTTGCGCGATACCCCCAGCCGCGGATCGAAAAACCTCTGGTCGAACTGCGCGGGCTGCGTAGCGCTCGGCGCCCAACCCGATCCACTCCACTTCAACTGTTGCCCATCGTAATTCTGAAACCAGTCCATGCGGGCCGATGCCGACGCCGTCCAGCCGCCGCGCGACCACATGGCTTCGGCATAGCCGCCCGAGTCGCGCTGGTGATCGTGCAAGTTTGTCACCGAGCCCGATCCGCTGAACGATTGCTCACGGTCCCACACGCGCACATCGTGCGCATCGGCCCCCGCCACCAGCAGAAAGCCCCGGCCAAGAGTCTCGCTCCACTTCAGCGACGCGCCCAATTCATCATCAGGAACATACGAGTACTTTGTCGGCGTCTCCCCGCAGCGGTAGGTACAAGCCGCGTCCCCAAATTGGGGCAGATTCGAAATGCTCGAGAACGTTTGCCTGTACCGTTCATCGCTGCCGTAGAGCCGCAGCGTCAGCGCATTGCCTTCGTTATTGGCCCAGTCCGCGCCGGTCGCATATCGCACCAGCCTGGTCCCATTCAACTGGTATGGAGTCCCGTTATGCCGTTCGTCGTTGTAGCCACTTGCGCGTACAAACTCGCGAAACGCACTCCCCTCATGTTCCACCTTTACCAGTGCATTCTGGCTATGCACATTGCTCGGCTGGTCCACCGGACCTCGCTGCCACGGCGCCTCCTGAACGTATCCATCCGTCCCAATCAGCCCTCCTGCAACCAACCCTCCCCACACGCCACGCTTCGCGGTTGCAAGCGCACTTTCATCGTATGTCTCTTCGCCGCCGTAGGTACTTCGTACCTCTAACTCTTTGGACAACGGGCGTGCTGAGATAATGTTCACCACTCCGCCAATCGCGCTCGAGCCATACAAATCGCTGGCTCCGCCACGCACCAGTTCCACGTCCGCGATTGCCAGCTCCGGTGTCTCCTGCCAGTGAATCCATCCACCCAGCGGATCGTTGAGCGGCACATCGTCGTTCATCACCAGCGTTCGGCTTGCCGAAGTCGATCCCAGTCCCCTCAGGCTGATTCCCTGCGACGAAGGATTCGCCACCAGCGAGCTCGATCGCCTGAAGGTCTCTACACCCGGCAATTGCCGCACCCCATCGTCCAGGGTGATTGCCGCTGTCGTTTCCAGCACTTTTTGTGTCAGTGTCCTGGTGGTTGCAGGACTCTCGAGGTCTCCAATAGGAGTCCGATAGGCAGTCACCGTCACTTCTTCTGAGAACGCTACGGGTTCAAGCGTCACCGTCGCCGGGGCTGACAGCGTCTCACTGCGCGTCGCAAAACCAATGGCGGAAATTCGAACTGAGCAGGGAACTGCGCACTCGATCGCCGCATGGCCATCCCCATCTGATCGCCCCAGTACTTTGCCGTTGCTATCGGCGATCGCCGCTCCGGCCAAAACTGACCCGCGTGCATTTTCAACTGTGATCAGGATCGGCGACGGCGTCTGCGCGCGGGTCATCGCAGCCGGCATCATTACAATCCATGCCAGCGCGCCAACAATTGCTTTTGATTGCAACAACTTCATTTTTCGTTTGATGCAAATCCTGTGAAAGACCGGCCCGCAACTTCTCTAATAATTCTTTCACCTTTGCGCCCGAACGGGGGTCGCGCGCGTCCGGCGCAATCTCGTTCAGCGGGACCAGCACGAATTCGCGCTCAGCCAACCGGGGGTGTGGAATCTCCAGCCCTGACTCGCTCACCATCAAATCGCCGTACAAAAGGATGTCCAAATCAAGAGTGCGCGGCCCATTCCGAATTTCGCTCGCGCGCTCCCGTCCAAACTCCCGCTCAATCCCCAGCAGCGAGACCAGCAACTCCCGCGGACCGAGGTGCGTCTCGATTTCTACCACAGCATTCAGGAATCGCGGCTGGTCAGGAAAACCCACCGGCAGCGTTGAATAAAGGCTCGATCGTACAGTTATCCGTCCCAGTGAAGCAAGCCGCTTCACTGCGGCGGCAAGAGTTGCCGCCGGCGATCCAGCCGCGCTTGGTAGATTCGCTCCAAGCCCGATGTAAATAACAGCCATCCTGTATCAAGGTTAGCTGAACTCCGGGGTCGAGCAACCCAGCCAGGTCTCCGGCCGCGCGGTTCAGTACCAATTCCGTGCCCTATCCTTTCGCCTTTTTTCTGGCGAAAGGGTGGGAAACCACAGAAGCCAAAGGCACGAATTCATGCGGTCAGAGGCTTCGGCAGCTAATCCTCTCGCAGCGCCTGCATAGGCTGAATCGCCATCGCCTTCCGTGTCGGAATAAAAGCCGCAACCAGCCCCACCAACGCCAACACCCCCGCCACGCACAGGTACGTAGACGCATCGGTCGGCTTCACTCCGTAGAGAAAGCTCTGCACCAGCCTTCCTGTGGCGAACGCCAGAATCAATCCCACCACCAGCCCCACGCCGATCAATACCGATCCCTGACGAAGCACCAGTTGCGCAACGCTGGCCCGGGTTGCGCCCAGCGCCATGCGCACACCAATCTCCCGGCGCCGGTAACTTACCAACTGCGATAACACGCCGTAAAGCCCCGCAATAACCATCGCGACGGCCAGCCCGGCGAATGAGCCCACAAGATAAAGCCCCAGCCGCTGGCTGAAGGTATTGTTATCCACTGCATCCTGCATGGTCTGAAACGTATCGAGCGCGTAGCCCGGAGCCACACCGTGGAAGATGGTTCGCATTTGCGGTGCTACCGGTATGTTTCCGTGGGTCTTCACCACAAACGTGACTCCGGTTTTTAAAAGCGCCTGGTAAAAAAGCGAAGTTGTCGGAATCTGTCCCTGCGGAATCATGAGGAACGGTTTCGCCGGCGATCCGACGTTCGAGTCTACCTGGTCCGCGAGCACTCCCACGATCGTGTAGGGCTCGATCATCCCCGTGTCTTTCCCGCCCAGGTTGATCTGTTTCCCAAGCGGATCTTTTCCCGCGAAATACGCCTTCGCGAACGCTTCGTTGATCACCACCACGAATTGTGTCGATGCTGTGTCGCTGTCTTCAACCATCCGTCCGCGAACCAGCGGCGTGCCGAAAATCCGCGCATAATTCCCGCTCACCGCCGTCACCCTGGTCTGCCACGGAATCTTCGGGTCCTTGGTTTCGCCCAGAATCTCGAAACTGCTCCCCATATTCACGCCCCCCAACGGAGGCGCCGTCACGAGTGCCGCATCTTCAACCCCGGGCGATTGCCTTATGCGTTCGAGAACCGGTCGATAAACGAGGGAAGCAACCGATGCCGGAGCGTTTGCGGTATCGGTTGAAACCGCCATTGCTGAGAATCCGGCTGCATCTTCAGGCATCGCCGAAAATGTAGTCAGGTGCGCAGTTTCAAAGCCCAGTTGTGCCCTTTCAAGATTCCATAGAGTCCTGAACAACAGTCCCGCGCCCACCAACAGCAATGTCGAGAGCGCAACCTCGCCTGCCACCAGCATGCCCGATATCCTTCCGCCAACTGACCGCGAGCCTAATCCACGCGAGGCCGCCTGAAGCGCGGCCTGGGGGTTGGCGCGCGCCACCAGAAGTCCCGGCAAAAGCGATGAAAGAATCGTCGTTACGGCTGCGATAGCCGCCAACACCAGCACAATCGTCCAATGGATCGAAATCGCATCGGCACGCGGAATGGTGCCGTTAGGCAGCTTATGAACTGCTGCAACGGCCAGCTCCGCCAGAATCACACCGACCACGCAGCCTGCGAAGCTCAGCATGAATCCCTCGGCCATGAGTTGACGCATCAGTCGCGCCCGATTGGCGCCAAGCGCAGCTCGCACCGCAAACTCCTGCCGGCGTGCCAGGCAACGCGCTATCAGCAGGTTTGAAACGTTGGCGCAGGCAATTAGCAGCACCAGCCCAAGCGCTGCAAATAGCCCAAAAAGAACCGGGCGAACTGATCCGGTCAATAGCTCCTGGTACGACCACGCATTCAATGTAGTGACCGAATCGTCTTTCGTACGCGGAGTTCGCGCGGCAATTGCTTTCAGCTCCTGCTGCAGCTGCCCCACATTTGCTCCATCGCGAAGCCGCCCAACAATCATGAAGAAGTCATAGCCGCGATCCTTGAGCATCTCGCCAGTGGGCTGCAGCGGCAGCCAAATACCTTTTGCGAGGTCGGGTCCCATCGAATCAGGAAAGCGAAAGGCTGCCGGCATCACGCCTACCACCGTTCGTGCCTGCCCTGCGATCCTTACCGTGCGTCCCACAATTCCCGGATCGCTATGAAATGTTCCCCTCCACAGCCCTTCTGCAAGAATCACAACCTGCGGCCCGTTTTGCTCACCCTCGGCGGCGCTGAAGGTTCGTCCCAACAGTGGCTTTGCGTCAAGCATTGAAAACAGGTTGGGCGTTACGCGGGGCGCCACTACGCTCTGCGACTCATCGGTCGTTTCAACTACGCTCACGTCTTCTGAATAACCAGCGACCGATTCAAGCTGATGCGACTGCGACCGAATGTCAGTGTAATTGAGCCACGAGGTCGAGCCGAACCCGGGGCCGTTATTCGGTGGACCGATAAACACCAGTTGTTTCGAATTCTGATAAGGCAAGGGCCGCAGCAGCACGCTTTCAACAACGGTAAAAATCGCGGTGTTCGCGCCGATGCCAAGCGCCAGAGTCAGAATTGCCAGCAAAGCCATCCCCGGAGCCTTGCTCAATTGCCGAAAGGCAAAGCGCAAATCATAGATCAAGGTGCCCATCCGAACCCCCTGGACAGAAGTATCCCACGATTTGGCAGCAATTGTTACACCACCCACCCCTTGGGCCCAAACTCATGATTCTTCTGGAGATTCGGAGTTCCGTACAGCGGCGCCCCACCCCATCCCCGTTCGAAACCACGACCGTATGCCCAAAAACGTACACGCCCACGAATCTGGGTGCCCCAGGTCTGGATTTTCAGACATGGGAAACCACAGCCCTTGTTTGTCCCACCACGGCTCACCAGCCGCCCCTTCTGGTAGCATCACTCTTCGGAGATATCTA
>Ga0302278_10006741_pt1 | contig 10783 bp, 8 predicted proteins | sample III_Bog_N3_2_FD_194543 | JGI IMG/M metagenome (GOLD analysis project Ga0302278, IMG submission 194543) | Peat permafrost microbial communities from Stordalen Mire near Abisko, Sweden - III_Bog_N3_2 | ecosystem: Environmental > Terrestrial > Soil > Wetlands > Peat | place: Sweden: Abisko... | reverse complement strand
TCTACGATTGCTGCTCCTGATTTGCAGAGAGGCAGTTTGTATGGTTGGGTCCGGGCTCCAGACATGCAAAACCCCGCTTCACGGGCGGGGTCTGCAAATCTACCTGGAGTAGAAAGGGGGTTCTATGAGCCTTCTGATGCTCGTTTGACACCTGATTTTAATCAGGAAAAAGCGTACTAAGCTAAGTTTCCAAATCACTTTGGACTTCTGACTTAGTTCGGGGGGATTGGCGGACAGCCACCCGCCAACCCCTTCGACATCGAATATACCATTTTCTATCGCAATCCGAAACGCCTCATTCCGCCCGCAGGCAGATCATCGGATCGATCTTCGACGCCCGCCGCGCCGGCAGATATCCCGCAAGCGCCGCAAGGCCCGCCAGCACCAGCACCGCCGCCCCGAAAGTCAGCGGATCTCCCGACCCCACCCCATACAGCAGGCCGTTTACAGAACGAACTACCACCCATGACGCACCCATGCCGGCCACCAGACCAATCCCCGCCAGCCCCAGCGTTCGCAACACAATCCGGCTCTGCACATCGAACGCCGACGCCCCCAGCGCCATCCGCACCCCGATTTCCTGCGTCCGCCGGTTCACCGAATACGAAATCAATCCGTAAATCCCGAGCGAAGCCAGCAGCAGCGCGAACCCCGCAAACCCCGTCAACAGCAAGACAATAAACCGCCGCGGCGACACGGCCTTATCCACCAGGTGGGTCAGCGGACGCAGCCCGCCCTTCGGCAAATCCGGATCGATCGGCCGCAGCCCGGCCTCGAGCGCCGGCCCGAGCGAACTCAAAGGAAGCGACGACCGCACCACCAGATCCCACGACCCCAAGTCACGGCACTGCCGCAACGGTATGTACATCTCGTTCCCCGACGCTTTTTCGAGCGCCATGTGCCGCACATCGCCCACGACGCCGACCACCACCCGCTCCTTGGCGCAGCCGCCCGCGATGACTTTCCCGACCGGATTCTCTCCCGGCCACAGGGCCCGCGCCATCGATTCGTTGACCAGAATCACCGGCGTGCTGTCGGGGCTGTCGTACTCGGTCAGATCGCGCCCCTGACTCAGGGACATCCCCATTGCTTTGAGGTAACCGTCCGTAACGATGTGGACAAACGCAGACGGATACTCATCCGGCCGGTACGTTACTCCTTTCGCCCCCGCGCCCCACGTGCGGTTCTTGCCGAGCGGCAACGCATCCACCAGTCCCGCCGCTTCTACACCGGCGATGCTTCGCACCCGGTGCAGGGCGTCGTTCAGATACGCGAGTTGCCGCGGCGGCGCATATTGAGCGGGAGGGTCGATGCGCAAAGCCACGGCGCTCTCCGGATGGAACCCCAGATGCACCTCGAGCACATTAAACAGACTCCGCACCAGCAGCCCCGCCCCTACCAGCAGCACGCACGCGAAAGCGATTTCCGACACCACCAGCGTGCCCCGCAGCCAGTTGTGCTCCTGATTCCCGCCCGCCCCGCGCTGTCCGAGCGAGGCGTTCAGCTGCGGCACCGAAACCTGCCATGCCGGCGCAAGCCCCAGCACCAGTCCGGTCGCCATGGCGACAAGCACCGTGAACGCGAGAACGCGCGCATCCATCCGCACGCTGCTGAGCAGCGGCAGATTGAAAGCCGTCAGATGCGCAATGGCGCGCGTCGCCGCCAACGCCAGCATTATGCCGAAAAGCGCACCGCAACCCGTAAGCAGGAGGCTTTCGGTCAGCAGTTGCCGCACCAACCGCTTCCGCCCCGCACCCAGCGCCGCCCGGATTGCGATCTCCTTCTGCCTCGCCGCCGTGCGCGCCAGCATCAGATTGGAGAGATTCGCGCAAACGATCAGCATAACCACCCCGACGGCGCTCGCCAGAATCAGCAGTGCGGGGCGAATCTGCCCGCTCACGTGTTCCGGCAAGGGCGTGAGCTTCGGATGCAGCGAGTTCCGGTTCCTGTTCTCATCCGAGATCTGATTGCCCAGAATATCCGCTTCCGCCTGGGCGCGCGCCAGCGTTGCGCCGGGCTTCAGCCGACCCACCAGCGCCATCGTGTTGCCCATGCGGTCCGTCCCCCGGGTGAGCGGAAACGGATAGAACAAATCGATATTCGTCCCAGGAACGAAGATAGCTCCGAAATCGAACGAGGCGGGCATCACGCCCACCACGGTCATCAACTGGTCGTTCAGGCGCAGCGCTTTTCCCACAATCCGCGGATCGCCCGCGAAACGCCGCTCCCAGAATCCATGGCTCAACAGGAGCGCCTTCGGCCCGTTCGTATCGCACTCCTGCGCCGTGAACTGCCGGCCAATCTGAGGCTGCACTCCGAGCACCGGAAAGAACTTCTCCGATACCGGCACCGCGCTCAGCCGCTCCGGTTCACCTTCGCCCGTCAGGCTGAAATCGCCCGTGCCGAAGAAGGCGAAATACCCGGCGATATTGGAAAACGACTGGCTTCGGTCGCGCAGTTCCACCATCGGCATCACCTGTACGGTGCGGCCGGACATGTTGTCTTCGGTGTCCACCTTGTTCGCGAGCCAGACCAGGCTGGCCGGATCTTTGAATGGCAGAGGCCTTACGAGCAGACTGTTGACGACGCTGAACACTGTCGCGCTGGCGCCCACGCCCAGACCGATGATCAGGGTGGTGAACAGCGCGAAGCCGGTGTCCCGGCGCAGCGTGCGAACGGCATAGCGCGCGTCCTGCAGGATGGTCTCAACAGCGGGCAGACTGCGGGCGTCGCGCTGCGTTTCCTTCGATTGTTCGATGCCGCCCAGCTTCACCAGCGCCCTGCGCCGTGCTTCTTCGGGCGATAGCACCTGCTGCATGAAATCGTCGGTGGCCATCTCGATGCGGGTGGCCAGTTCCGTGTCGAGTTCGCTGTCGAGGCGGCGTCTGCGGAATATCGCGCCCAGTTTGCGCAGCGCTTCACTCAAGGTGGTTTTCATGCGTCTTCTCCGGAGGCGCGCATGGCCAGCACCCGGCCCATCACAACCGACAGTCGTTGCCAGTACGCCATATCCGCCGCCAGTTGTTTGCTGCCTTTCGCGGTAAGGGAATAGTACTTGGCCTTGCGGTTGTTGTCGGAAGTGCCCCATTCCGCCGAAGTCCATTTCTTCTGCTGCAGGCGCACCAGCGCCGCGTAGATGCTGCCCTGATTGAGAAGAATCTGATCGCCGCTGACCTGCTCAATGCGGCGCGCAATGCCGTATCCGTGCAGCAGCCCCATCACGCAAGGCGTCCGCTGAACCATCACGTCCAAAGTGCCTTGCAGCAGATCGAGTTTCGGGTCATCCATATTCATTCGGCCCGCAGCGCCTTGACCAGATCCGTACGCAACGCGTGGATTATGGCTGGTAGCGCCGCGAGCAATGCCGCCCCCACAATCACCAGCGACGGCACGGCAAGCGCGTGCGGGTCGGTGGGTCTGACCTGATAGAAAAGCGTCTGGATGTAACGCACCGAAAGCATTCCCAACACCAGCCCCCCGACAGCCCCGGCAATTACCATCACGAAGACGTCCGCGGTGACACGGCGTGCGATTTCTCCCGCCCCCGCCCCGATCGCAATACGGATTCCGATTTCGCGCCGCCGCTGCAGCACCGAATAATCCAGCACGCCATACAAACCAACTCCCGCGAGCAGCAGCGCGACGGCGGCGAAAAACATCGCCAGCACCGCCAGCAGGCGTTCCCGGACGGTCTGCGATTCGAGGAGTTCCAACTGAGTCCTTATATTCTCCACAAAAAATTGCGGATTTTCCCGCGATACCGCATCCCGCAGCGCTGCGGCGAGGCCCAGCGGATCGCCACGCGACGTGCGAACCACGAAAGTCCCGCGGGCGCTCGGCTGCAATGCATGCGCCGCGTCTGCCGAATGGAACGGAACAAAGATCGTCGGCCGGATCGGACGCCGCATTTCCCAGGTCCTGGCATCGGGCACCAGACCCACTACCTGTACACGGACGCGCGGATTTCCGCCGTCCACGATTTCGAACCATTTGCCCGTCGGGTCCTGCCCGTTGAAATGCTGCCGCGCAAAGGCCCGATTGACTATCGCGACACCGGGATTCGTTTCCGATGGTCGAAAATCTCTGCCATTTACAAAACGAATATTCATGACGCCGACCCACCCCGCCGTCACATGCACCGTTTCCGTGACAACCTCCGATGGAGGACCGCCATCCACCGCGATGCTCGACACGTTCGCTTCCCCGGTGAGGAGCGGCCAGCCCGTGAGCGCGACCTGTTCAACCCCCGGTACAGCCCGCAGATTCTCCGCGACCTTATCCCAATAGGCCGGAAGCTGCGGACGCCGAGCGATGGTCTCCAGATTCAGAATGCGCTCCGGCGAATAGCCCAGAGGCTGGTCCGCCAACCGGTGGAAGGTATCGACAAAAAGCCCGGCAACAAACAACACCAGGAAGCAGAACGCAACCTGCAGGGCAATCATCGAATGCATCAGACGCCTTCGGGAGTGCGGGTCTTCCCCGCCCTTCAGCGCAGCCGCCGGCTTCACATTCGAAGCGCGCAGCGCAGGCAACAGACCGAAAAGCGAAGTCACTCCGGCTGCGAGCACCAATCCGAACGCGAATACCCTGCCATCGGCGGGAAGCAGCAGGCGCGCCGGATCGTCCGGTGAATTGATCATCCCGGTTACGAACGGCGCGGCGCGCCACGCGAGCAGGGCTCCCAAACCCGTCGCGAGCACCGCCAGCCAGGCGCTTTCCGTTAGCACCAGTTGCACAAGTCGCGCCCGGCCCGCGCCGATCGACACGCGCAACGCCATCTCGCGGGCCCGCGCCGCTGCCCGTGCGGTCATCAGATTGGCAACGTTCGCGCAAGCAATCAGCAGTACCAGAGCCACCAGGATCGAAAGAGCCAGCAGCGCCCGACGGTAATCCCGCTGCATGTTGGAACGGCCCGCGGTGGCGGGTTCGAGCAGCAGATGCTCTCTGAAATAGATCGCCAGGCGCTGCGCCGACATGTTGACGAAGCCTTTGACGCGCTCGCGCTGGATGATCTGAAACGTTGAAATCAGCCGGTCGCGAACCGGTTCCGGCGCAACACCCGGCTTAAGTTTCACGAAGATACGAAGCCAGAAATTGTCGTATCTGGCGAGGGTTCGCGGCGTCTTCATCATCATCGGGATGAAGAGGTCGGTGACTGTGCCGGTTTCAGTGCCGGTGAAGGCCTCGGGCGCGACGCCGACGATTTCGAACAGCGTGTCCCCCATCTTGAACTTGCGGCCCACAACTCCAGGGTCGCGGCCAAAGCGGCGGGACCAGTAATCGAATGAAATGACGACATAAGGATGGCCTCCCGGTTTCACGTCATCGCTTTCGGTGAGCAACCGCCCTTGCGCCGGACGCAGCCCGAACGAAGGAAACAGCGATCCCGAAACGTATTGCCGATGCGCGCGTTCCATCTCCGCATCGGAGCCGAACGTGATGTCGGCGCGGTCTGCGTAGGACACCGCGATCAGATCAGCCTGCGAGCGCACTGCCTCGCGCATGCGGGTGAACATCGGGTAGGAGCAACTGTCGTATACCTGCGCCTCTTTGCCGTCCGGGCCGAATCCTTCGAACGCAACCACGTGCAGACGTTCGGGATTGGCCACAGGCAGAGGCCGAAGCAGCAGGGCGTCAACCAGGCGGAAGGCCGTCGCGCAGGCCCCGATAGCCAGAGCCAGGGACAGAATCGCGGCGGCGGAAGTTACTTTGTTCTTCTTAAGCTGTCGCCAGCCGAAGACACTGTCGGAGCGGAGGGAGTCCAGCATTGTATGGATGTCTCGCAGATCATAACCTCAGTCCTGGAATAAGGTTACACGCGAACTTTCCTATCCCTCTGAGCACGCAAGGGGATATATCAATCGAGCCCCTGTTCGCGCTAATCTACGACTTCTGCGCCTGATTTGCAGAGAGGCCGTTTGTATTCTCTGTGGCCGGACTCCAGACATGCAAAACCCCGCTTAGCGGGCGGGGTCTGCAAATCTACCTGGGGTAGAAAAGGGGGGACCTATTTATGGGAATCCCGATGTTCGTTTTGCTCCTGGTTTTACTCAGGAAGCGGCGGACTAAGTTCCACTTCCAGATCCACTTGGACGTGTAGCTTAGTTCGGGGGGATTGGCGGACGCCATCCGTCAATCCCTTCGACATCGAATATACCATTTTTCTCTCAAAAAAGCGTCATCGGGCGCAACCCGCACGCCGACCTGAGCGCCAAACAGCGCACCACCCGCTCCCCCGCCTCGCAAACGCCTGAAAACAATGGCCAATGTTCGGCCTTCCCCCTGCCTGAACCATCCCGTGCAACATTCTCCGCGAGATTACGCCCGAACCCCGATGAACGTTTATTGGGAGATCACCAGAGCCTGTGCTTTAGCCTGCCGCCATTGCCGCGCCGAAGCATCGCCCGCGCCGGACCCCGGCCAGCTCAATTTCGACGAAGGAGTCGGCCTGCTCCGCCAGATCCGCGAATTTGGCGGTCCTCTGCCGCAACTCATCCTGACCGGCGGCGATCCTCTCGAACGGCCCGACCTCTTCGCCCTGATCGACGAAGCCCGCAGCATGGGCATCGGCGTGTCGATCACACCCGCAGCCACACCGGCGCTGACACGGGAAGTCCTCGTGAAACTCCAGGGACACGGCGTCGAGGGCCTCGGCCTCAGCCTCGACGGCTCCACTGCGGCCCGGCACGATTCCATCCGCGGAGTTCCCGGGACCTTCGACCGCACGATTCAGGCCATGCATTGGGCTAAGGAACTCGGGATGCCGCTGCAGGTCAACACGCTCGTCTCGGCGGAGACTGCGGACGACATCCCGGCAGTCTACGAACTGCTGAAAACCTGCGGAGTGACCCGCTGGAGTCTTTTCTTCCTGATCTCGGTCGGGCGCGGAAATCTCCTGCAACCGCTGTCTCCCGAAGACGGCGAAAAACTCATGAGCTGGATCTACGACACTTCGCTCATTGCGCCGTTCATCGTCGCCACCACCGAAGCGCCCTCCTACCGCCGAGTGGCGCTCGAACGGATGCGTGCCGACGGCATGACCGGAGAACAGATCAAACGCAGCAACGCCTCCCGCAGTTTTGGTATCCGCGACGGGCATGGCATCGTTTTCGTCTCGCACACTGGGGAGATTTGTCCGGCGGGTTTCTTACCCCTCGTGGCGGGCAATATCCGGCAGAACCGCCTGGCCGACGTCTACCGGAATGCTCCGGAATTCAAAGCCCTGCACGATCCGGATCAGTTTGAAGGGCGCTGCGGCGTCTGCCAGTATCACCTGCTCTGCGGGGGGTCGAGGTCGCGGGCATTCGGAGCCACGGGCAACCCGCTCGCTTCCGATCCGTTCTGCACGCACGAACCGGAATTGCGCGTAATGCAGGGCCGCTAAGCGCTGTCACAGAATAAACGAAGATGGGTATCCGCTTCACTCAGGTTCGCGCGCCGAGTGGTGCCCGATGGTTTGGGCCACCCGGCCCGCGCGGCGGGCTCCTGCCTCCACTTCGGAAATTTTCCCGAACGACATGCGAGCTCCGGTGCGATTCGCCTCAGCGACCCGCCGCCAGCGGGCTTACCTGAGTCAGGCACATACCCATCATGAAATATTTCCGATCCGACGACGGTTGTAGGGTCAGGGCTTCGGCCCTGCCGGCGAGCTTCCGCTCGGCGCGGAGTTCGTGCTGAGTCCGCGTTTCAAGATGTTCCACGAATTCTGTGACAGACCCTAACCAAATACCAAACTCTTCAGTTGAGAGCCGATATTTAAGAACTCGTCCAGATCCGGCGGCTTCGTAATATAACGCGCGATATGGAAGCGCTCCAGCCGGGCATAATCGCGCGGCGACGACGACGAACTCAGCACCACCACCTGCGTGTCACGGTACACCTCGCTCGCCCGCATCGATTCGATAATCTCGATCCCATCGTTCTTCGGAACGTTCAGATCGAGAATCGCCAGATCGGGCGGCGCGACATCGGCGTACTTCCCCTGCCCCTTCACCATCGCGATGGCCTCGCCTCCGTCGTCGAGAACGGTCAGGTCGCACTCGAATCCCGCGGTCTTGAGCGCCAGCCGAAGCAATTCCACGTCGCCGGGATTATCTTCGACCAGAAGGATGCGCGGTTTCATTTTGTGCCGTGTGTCTGTCATTTCCCCTGCTACTCCTCAGGTGCCAGCAATTCTTCGGGCAGTGTGAAGATAAACTCCGCGCCTTTCCCGGCTTCCGATTCAACCCAGATTTTGCCCCGGTACCGATCGACCACCCGCTGGCAGATCGCTAACCCAATACCCGTTCCCGCAATGTTCTGACCGTGCAATCGCTTGAACGCAACGAAAATCTTCGTATGATACTCCGGCTCAATGCCGATCCCGTTATCCCTGACGGCAAATCTTAGCCAGCCGTTCCCGCGCCCGTAGGAGATCCGGATTTCCGGCCTCCCCCCGCTTCTATATTTGATCGCATTGGCGATCAGGTTCTGGAACAACGATACAAAATGGCCTTCGTGCGCGCGCAACGCCGGAAGCGGCCCGGTCGAAATCACCGCCCCCGATTCCTGGATCGACGCCTTCAGATTCTCAAGCACGTGACCCAGCGTCTGATTGAGGTCGACCGGCTGAGCCGAATCGAGCGAGCCCGAACCAATATCGGTGTAAGCGAGCAGATCCGAAAGAAGATCGCGCATGCGCCGGGCGCTCGCCACGATGTTGCGCACATAACCGGCGGACTCGTCCGTAGCCGAACCCGAATGCCCCCGAACCAAGAGTTGCGAAAACAACGTAATCATACGCAGAGGCTCCTGAAGATCGTGGCTGGCGACAAAGGCAAAGCGTTCCAGATCCTCATTGGAACGCCCCAGCTTCTCATTCGACTGCGCCAGATCGGCGTTGAGTCCGGCCAGTTGATCGCGGGCATCGCGCGATTGCCGCAGCGCTTCTTCCCTGGCCTCCAGAGCCTCCAACAGTTCCAGATCGCGGCTCTGAATGCTGGTGAGCATCTGATTGAAGGCATCGACCAGCACGCCCAGTTCGTCGCCCGATACCTTACGCGCGCGGATTCCGTAGTCGCCCGTCCTGGAGACCGCTTCCGTCGCCTGTACCAGTTGCGCCAGCGGCGACGCAATCAATTCCCGCAGCCGAGACGAAAGCACAAACGCGATCAGGCTGGCCGCGATCAGAACCAGCAACACCGTTGCGCCGTACAGACGCATCCGTTCCCCAATTTCATCCAGATCGTAGAGCAGGGTGAGCGATCCGACGGGCCGGTCAAGCAGGAGCACGGGACGGGACAAAACCAATCCGCCTTTGGTGAATTCAATCCCCTCAGGGGTATTCTTCGGCGGACATGCATCCGGTGCACCCGTCCTTATGTATTGCGCGAGGACGGTGCCGTTCGGTCGGTAGATGCACGCCGCAACCATGTGCGAGCGCGCCCGCAGAGCGTGGAGAATCTCGGAGGCCGCCGATGGATCCTCAAACTGCAGCGCGGCCGTGCTGTTATCCGCCGTCATGCGCGCCAGTGCCGAAAGATCGCGTTCGAGGTAGCCGCGAAAAAGAAACGAGTCGGCCAGCACGATTCCGGCGCCGGAGAGCAGCAGCGCCGCCGCCGTTGTCACAACCGTTATCACCAGCAGTTTGCGCCGGATTGGCACGTCCTGGATGCGACGGGAGAGCATCGGACGGAAAGTCAGCGCAAGGCTCATCGGACAGTCCTCGCAACGCCCAGCAAACGCGAACTCAGTTTCAGGCCGGCTTTCTGAGCGGCGGACTTATCGATGTTGAAACGCACGCGGCGGTCCTCCAGAACGAACGCGATCATGCCGCCTTCATCGAGAAAGCTGTCGCCCTCCCCAACCGTCAGAACACCTGGCCCGGCGGCAGCCAGCAGTTCGGGAACGTTTTTCTCCTGTCGGGACACATACAGAATGCCGCAGGTTCCCTGAGGCTCGCCGTGGAGATGGCGCACGGCTATTTTGCGCCCGTTGACATTTTCTCCTTCCACAAGTTGATCGAGAAAGCCGCCGAAGGGATCTTCCCCCGCCAGGCAAATCGGGAACGGCGTGCCCGGCGCGGAAGCTTCGCCCGCAGGCCATTCAATGAACTTTGTGAAATTCAGAAGGAACGCGGCCTTGATCTGAGATTCCGTGGGCTGGCTCGGCTCAAGTGCACGGAGCACCGGGCCGAAACTCAGCAACAGAGCGGCGACAGCGGCTCTGCGTGTGCTTAATGGGTCCACGTCAGTTTCAGGTAGCCGCTTCTTACAATTCCGACGAGAGTCACGGGGTCGCCCGCAGCCTCCACATGAGAAGGCTGGAAAAGGTTTTGTCCGACCACCGAGACCTCCAGTTCCGGCCGGACCTTCCATGCGAGGCGCGCATCGCCGGTCGAATAGGCGGGGACATACATGGCCGTAACGCCCGGCAAGGCAGTGATGAACCGATAGCTGAGGTCCAGCTGCAGCGTCTTCGAAAGATCGAAATCCGACTGCGCCATCACCTGGCTCTTCGGACTCGATCCCTCAATCTGCTGCGGAGGCTCGACATCCAGGCTTCCCGCCGCGCGCTGAATGTGCATGTTCAGAAACGAGTACGATGCCCGTAAACGCCAGAAGGGTTTCGGCCGCCACTCGGGAGAGATCTCAATGCCCTCGGTGGTTCCGTACAGTCCGTTGCCGAACTGCGCGGGCAGCAGCAGATGCGGCGGCGCGGGCGTGGATTCCAATCCGAATCCACCGGTAATATCTTCGCTGAAAAGATCGTGATAGCGATTCAAAAACGTGGCTACATCAAGGTA
>Ga0302278_10006739_pt1 | contig 10792 bp, 11 predicted proteins | sample III_Bog_N3_2_FD_194543 | JGI IMG/M metagenome (GOLD analysis project Ga0302278, IMG submission 194543) | Peat permafrost microbial communities from Stordalen Mire near Abisko, Sweden - III_Bog_N3_2 | ecosystem: Environmental > Terrestrial > Soil > Wetlands > Peat | place: Sweden: Abisko... | reverse complement strand
AGCGGCGATCGGAGTAGTCGCCATCGGCCCATTTGGCCAGCACGGCTTTATAGCCCACCACATGAGTGACAAAGTCGAGCAGGCAGAGGGGCATCTGCTCCTCGACGATGAGGTGCGCCTTTTCAATGATGATCTTCTCGCGAATGTCGTTCAGGGGCATGAAGATGGTGGTCATCCACAGCATCCACTCCTTCATTTCGCTGTCGAGGATGGGAAAGCTCTGCGTCTTGCACTGTTTCTTCAGGAGCGAGCGATAGGCGATGTTGCCGGCCTGGGAGGCTACGTACAGGGGGCCGTAGAACTCATTGAGGCGTTCGTTGACCAGGCGCAGGCGGTCGGCGCGGCGGGCCATCATCCGGGTGCTGAGGAAGGTGACGAGATAGCCGGCGAAGGCCAGCACGATGGTGAGCACAGCGGCGTTTTGCAGCGAGGCGGGCAGAATGACGGACGAAAAATCCATGACGTGCGTACCTTGGACCGGGCTTACCTTGGCGAAAAGTATACGCGGGTCGGGGGACAACGGAATGTGATGGGAGTTGAGAACGGAGAGAAAGCGAAAGGGGAGTTCCGATTTGTTACGGGCCGGCCGGAATTGGATTGCCGTGCTCGGGGACGATCTTGATCTCATACAGCTTTGGCCAGAGCTTGCCGGTGACGAAGAGCCGGTCGTGGGCGGCGTCCCAGGCGATGCCGTTGAGAACTGCTCCGGAATCGGTGCGCTCGTTCTGCGGCCACAGGCCCGCGAGATCGATGGAGCCGAGGACCTTGCCGGTCGAGGGTGAGATGCGGACGATCCGGTCTGTGTACCAGATGTTGGCGTAGATCTGGCCGTGAATGAACTCCAGTTCGTTTAGATTGGTGACCGGTTTTCCGTTTTCCTTTACGACGACGGTGCGGACTACTTTGAACGTCTGCGGATCGAGGAAGCGCAGGGTTGCGCTGCCGTCGCTGAGGATGATGTGCGCGGCGTCGTGGGTCAGTCCCCAGCCTTCACCGCTGTAGGGCAGCGTGCGCAGCAGGCGAAAGCTGAAGCGGTCATAGACGAATGCGATGTGCGCCTGCCAGGTGAGCTGGATGAGCGTGGAGCCCCAGTCGGTGAGGCCTTCGCCGAAGTATTTGGTGTCGAGGCTCTGGCTCTGCAGCGTGCGGCCTGTTTCAAGGTCGTCCATACGCAGAGTGGAGCGGCCGTTGAGGCCCGTGCTCTCGTAGAGATGGCCGTCAACGAAGACCAGTCCCTGGGTGAAGGCGCGCGGGTCATGCGGATATGTATTGACGATGCGGTAGGTGTCAGCAGCGTGCGCGGAAGCGCACAGGCAAAGGAGCGCCAGAAGAAGGTGTGAGAGTTTCATGCGCAGGCCTAGTTGACGTCGTTGGCCGTGAAGACTTCAACAGGCGGGTCGGAAGTCAACTGTGTGTCGACGATGAGCACGGTGCGCACTTCCCCGCCGACGAGCGCAAGCGGCTGGGACGTGTAGCGGGGCGTTTGGGTGCCGGTGGGCTTGATGACCATGGTGACGGTTTGCGAAGTGAAGCTGATGTAGCCGGCCGTGGCGCCTACGGGCAGATTGGTGACGATGGGAATGGTGTTGGCCAGCGTAACGCCGGAGGGAATCATGTAGACGTCGACTGCGCCGGTTTTGGGTGCCTGGTTGAGAAAGCGGAAGGCGGAGTGGTTGCTGGCGGCGGCAATCTGCTGATCTTCAAGCACGGTGACGGTGTAGCTCAAGGGGGCGACGCCGTTGTCTGTGATGAAGACGGAGTGCTGATGGCCGGCGAGCAGCGTGCCGGTGGTGGAGACTAGCGTGGCGCCTCCGGTGGCCGCTGTGACCTTGATGGGGGCGGCGATGCTGGCCTGCAGCGTTCCGTAGGGCGTGATGGCGCCCTGGCCGATGTTGGCGGCGAGAATTGTTCCTTCGACGGAGACATTGATGGCCGGGGCAATGTAAGAAGCGTCAATGACGCGAACGAGGGTTGGCTGGGTAAAACCTGCGACGTTTTCGCAGGCGGTGAGCGAACAGGCCAACGCGAGCGAGGTCACGGCCGCCATGGCGAGCGAGGAGAGCTTGAGCTGGCGCGGTTTCTCCATCCATCGGGTCCGGTTCGTGCTGAGGTTTCGCTGCCTCAAAAAGGTCAAATGCCTCACCCTCATAGTACAGGGCCGGAGGAGGGACGGGTTACGAGTTTTTGACCACGCAGGCGGGCAACAACGACAAGGTTGCGGTCAGCTTTTGAGGTGGCCGCCGTGATAGCGTCCGAATCCGTAGGCAAGGTTGAGAGACATGAGCAGGATGCCTGCGCCAAGCATGAACACATGCTCCCAACTGCGGAGATCAAATGCGCCGACGCGGCAGAGGAGCAGGTAGGCGACGACGAGATTCAGGAAGCCCCAGAGGACGTTGACTGTGGAGGACGACAGTCCCTTTCCTGGCGGTTTTGCGAAGGGGCTTTGAAAGGGGCGACCGGCGACGCCGGTGCCGAGGTGAGGGAGGGCGTTGGCGAGAAATGCGCCGCCGAAGAAATAGGAGACTGAATAATACCAAGGCATGATGACTCCCTTGCGTGCTGGGATTGGAAAACAGCACCATTCTAACTCGCCCCGAGGTAGATAAAGCGGACGAGGAACAGCGCGGCGAGGAGGTAGAGGAGCCAGTCCTGGCGGCGGAACTTGCCGGTGGCGACGTGGAGGATGGCCCAGGCAATGATACCGAAGCCGAGCCCGTTGGCGATGGAGTAAGTGAGCGGAATCAGCACGAGGGTGAGGAACGCAGGAACGGCGACCAGGGGCTCGGTCCAGCGGACTTCAACGATGGTGGCGAGCATGAGCGAACCGACAAGGATGAGGGCGGGAGCGGTGGCGGCGGTGGGTACAAAGCCTACAAAGGGAGCGGCGACAATGGCCCCAAGAAAAAGCAGTCCAGTAACGATAGCGGTGATGCCGCTGCGGCCGCCGGCCATGACGCCGGCTGTGGATTCAACGTAACTGGTGACGGTCGACGTGCCGGAGAGCGAGCCAAAAATGGTGGCAACCGCATCGGTGAAGAGGATTCGGTTGAGGCGTGGAATGGAGTGGTCCGTGGCGATGAGGCCGGCGCGCTTGGTGACGGCGACCAGGGTTCCGAGATTGTCAAACAGGTCGACAAAGAAAAAGACGAAGACGATTTCAAGCAGGCCCTTGTTGAGCGCGCCGCGGATGTCGAGCTTGAAGGCGGTGCCGAGCAGCGCGTGCATTCCACCGGGCGCGGGCGACCAGCGAACGAGATTCTGTGCCCAGGCAATGGAGTTGGGTGAGGCGATCCAGCTTGATTGCGGGTCGGAATGAAGAATGGCGAAGGCGAATCCCCAGGAGATGGCGGTGGTGGCGAGCACGCCGATGAGGATGGAACCGCGGACCTTGCGAATTTCAAGCGCGACCATCAGGATGAGGCCGAGCAAGGCAAGCGCGGTGGTGGGATTGCGCAGGTTGCCGAGACCGACGAGTGTCTCAGGATCGCCGATGACCAGGCCGGCGTTGCGAAAGCCGATGAAGGCGATGAACAGCCCGATGCCGCTGGCGACTGCGGCGTAAAGTTCGTGGGGAATGGAGCGGAGAATCATCTGGCGGATGCCGCCTGCGGTGAGCGCGAGAAAGATGATGCCGGAGAGGAAGACTGCGCCCAGGGCGGTTTGCCAGGGGATGTGCATCTTGAGGCAGACGGTGTAGGTGAAGTAAGCGTTGAGGCCCATGCCGGGGGCGAGCGCAATGGGATAGCGGGCAACAATTCCCATGAGGATGCAGCCGAAGGCCGCGGAGAGACATGTGGCGGCGGTGGCGGCGGCGAGCGGGACTCCGGCCGCCGACAAAATCGCCGGATTGACCAGCACGATGTACGCCATGGTGAGAAACGTGGTGACGCCGGCGAGAATCTCGGTGCGCCAGTTGGTTCCCAGATGGCTGAACTCGAAGTAGGTTTCCAGCTTTTGGATGAGGGGCATAGGCGGATTGCTTTTAGAAGACCACAGGTCGAGTCGAACTCAAAGTTTTTTTCTGGTTTTGAGGAGTGTGTGGGGAAGTAAGCGATCCGGTTTTGCTTTGAGCCGGGCGCGGCGCTTGGTAGGATGGAATTCCCATGAACGCAAACGAGACACAACGGAAAAGGATGAAGCCGGTGCTGCGCGCCGTGATCGAGATCGCGTCAATTGTGTTTCTGTTCTACTCCAACCTGCTGATGGGCGAGTTTACGCGCGCGAACGGGCAGGGGAAGACGCTGGGAATGGCGCTCTTTGACATCTTCACGTTGACGAACTTTGCGATCGCGATCGTCTCGGCGCTGATTGGCTACGTGATGTTCGAGTATCTGCGGAAGCGGGTCTGATTGAGTGGAAATTCCAACTTATCCTTCATCCCCATATGGGATAAGACGCGGGTCACCCCGGGCGTCTACGAGACAAAGTGAGCGAGTGCATAGCTTGTGCTCCTGCCCCCTTCGGGATTGCGGATCAGGATTCCGCGTTCGACGAGAGAGAGGATATCGCGATTGGCCGTGTCCTGTGAGCATTTGGCCAGCTTGGCATACTTTGAAGATGTGAGCTTTCCTTCGAAGCCGTCCACGATGCGGTTGAGCACGAGGCGCTGACGATCATTGATTGTTACTCGGCTTAAAGCTTCCCAGAAACGTGCCTTGGCGAGGACGGCGCTAAGCGTGATTTGCGCACCATCGATGGCGCGACCGAGGCAGCCGAGGAACCAATCAAGCCAGGGCGTGACGTCGATCGCGCCTTTCTGCGTCGACTCGAGAATATCGTAATAGGCGGAACGCTCGTGCCGGATTTGTGCCGACATGCTGTAACAACGCAGCGAGCTGTTCTCGGAGCGCGCGAGGGCCATGTCTGCGATGGCGCGTGCGATGCGTCCATTACCGTCGTCGAAAGGATGAATGGTGACAAACCAGAGATGTGCCAGGCCGGCCTTCAAGACGAGGTCGATGGGCGCCGCCGTATTGAACCAGTCGAGAAAGGCATGCGTTTCTTCAGCAAGCTGCGCGGCGGGGGGCGCTTCAAAGTGGAGATGCTCTTTGCCGATGGGGCCGGAGATTACCTGCATTGGGCCGGTAGAGTCGTCCCGCCATTTCCCCACATTGATTTTGGTCATTGCGCTGCGCCCGGTGGGGAACAGCGATGCGTGCCATGCGAACAGTCTGTCTGCTGTCAGGGTTTCGTTGTAACGGCGCGTAGCGTCGAGCATCATCTCGACGATGCCTTCAACGCCTCGGTCAGCGGGTTTGAGCGCGCCTATATCGATGCCGAGGCGACGGGCGATCGAGGATCGGACCTGATCCACATTGAGGAGTTCGCCCTCGATTTCGCTGCTTTTGAGCACGTCTGTGGTCAGGGTCTGGAGTAGCGCCTCCTGGCGAAGGTTGAAGCCGAGAGCCTCCATGTGTCCGATGAGACGGCCCTGTTTATGGCGGACGGAGGCCAACGGCTCGGTCAGGCGGTCAAGGCTCCAATGAAAGCGAGGCCACTCTTCCCGCTGGTGAATATACATTCTCCGCTTCTCCTGCGGAGATTATGGACCAATCCTCCGCAAAATACAAGGATTCTCCGCAGAATATGCGGAGAATATGACGGATATTCGCCGCATGAGAGCGCAGCCCGAGAGTAACCCCATCCAATTAAGCGAGCAGTTTTGCGGCGTCTTTGGCGAAGTAAGTAACGGCGAAGTCTGCTCCGGCGCGGCGGATGCCGACCAGGGCCTCGAGTATGGCGCGGTCGCGATCGAGCCAGCCTTTCTGGATGGCGGCCTGGAGCATGGAGTATTCACCGGAGACCTGGTAAGCGCCGATGGGCACGTCAACGCGTTCGCGTGCGGCGCGAATCACGTCGAGGTAGGGCATGGCGGGCTTCATCAGGATCATGTCCGCGCCCTCCCCAATGTCGAGATCGATTTCGCGCATGGCTTCGCGCAGGTTGGCGCCGTCCATCTGGTAGGTCTTGCGATCGCCGAACTGGGGAGCGGAGTCGGCCGCCTCGCGGAACGGTCCGTAAAACGCGGAAGCAAACTTGGAAGCGTAGCTGAGGATGGGCGCCTGGGAGTGGCCTTCGACGTCGAGCGCTGTGCGGATGGCGGCGACGCGGCCGTCCATCATGTCGCTAGGCGCGATGACATCGGCTCCGGCCTTGGCCAGGCTGACAGCGGTGCGGGCGAGCAATTCGAGCGAGGGATCGTTGTCGACTTCGAACCCATCGCGGCCCTCGATGACGACGCCGCAGTGACCGTGGCTGGTGTACTCGCAGAGGCAGACGTCGGCGATGAGGACAAGCTTTTTGGCGGCCGCGGATTGGCGAAGAGCGCGCAGGCCCTGCTGGACGATACCGCCCTCACTCCAGGCGCCGGTGCCTCGCTCGTCTTTCGATTCAGGCAGGCCGAACAGTAGAAGTCCGCCGATGCCGAGGCTCGCGGCTTCTTCGGCTTCTTTTACGGCTTCGTCGACGGAGAGGTTGAAGACGCCGGGCATGGAGCCGACTTCTTTGCGGACGCCTTCGCCGGGGCAGATAAAGAGCGGGTAGATGAGGTCGCCGGGCTCGAGGACGGTTTCGCGGACGAGGGCGCGCATCTGGTCATTTCGACGGAGCCGGCGCATGCGCATTTGAGGGAAACTCATGAGTGAATTGTAGAAGAAACAGCTTCGAGCGTGGTGTCTCTAAAGTTCATTGAGTACGTAGAGGATCCGAACAGTGGGTCCTTTGCAGACTGCGGAAAAAGTCGTGCTTTCGTGTTTAGCCCTTGGGGGACCGCTTTCGAACTGCTTCGATTCGTCGGATCGTTCAGCGAATTTCAGATGCGCCACACGAGAGGGTTCTGGACGAGAATGCATGCGTGCCGAGACCCGGCCCCAACCCGGAGGCTCGGTCGGCGCCCTGGTACCCCCGCGGCTGGGCTCTGATCAGTAAGTTATTGAATATTAACGTTTTGCAGGATAGGTGCCTGGCTTTTCAACATTGTTTTTGGGATTTATATTCCCCTGGCAGGTGGAACTCTGCCATACTTGATTGTGCCCACCAGGTACGTCCAATCACAACAATCCAATTTTGAAGGTGCATCGATGTCGGCAAAGTATGTCTTTGTGACGGGCGGAGTTGTGTCCAGTTTAGGCAAGGGACTTGCGGCAGCGTCGATCGGCTGCCTACTCGAGAGCCGCGGCTTGCGCGTGAACATGATGAAGTTCGACCCGTATCTCAACGTCGATCCGGGAACCATGTCGCCCTTCCAGCACGGCGAGGTGTTTGTGACCGACGATGGCGCGGAAACGGATCTGGATCTGGGCCACTACGAGCGCTTTACGCACGCGCCGCTCTCGCGCGACAACAACCTGACGACGGGCCGCATTTACGAACAGATTATCCAAAAGGAGCGGCGGGGCGACTACCTTGGCAAGACGGTGCAGGTGATTCCGCACGTGACCAACGAGATCAAGAACGCCATGCGCAAGGTTTCAGCCAACGGCGCGGACGTGACGATTGTGGAGATCGGCGGCACGGTAGGCGATATCGAGTCGCTACCGTTTCTTGAGGCGATTCGCCAGATGCGGCAGGAACTGGGCCGCGAGAATACGGTGTTTGTGCACCTGACGCTGGTGCCATGGATCGCCGCCGCGCAGGAGTTGAAGACCAAGCCCACGCAGCACTCGGTCAAGGAGCTGCTCTCCATCGGGATTCAGGCGGATGTTCTGCTGTGCCGTTCGGATCGTCCGCTGGGCCGGGAGATGAAGCAGAAGATTGCCGCATTCTGCAACGTTGAAGAGAAGGCCGTGATTGGCGCGACGACAGTGCCGTCGATCTACGAAGTTCCGCTGCGGTTTGCCGACGAGAACCTCGACGGCCTGATCCTCAAGTACCTTCACATCGATGCCCCCGAAGCGGACATGGCGCGGTGGAAAGACCTGGTGGACCGCTGCTACCACCCCAAGGACGAAGTCTCCATCGCCATCGTGGGTAAATATGTGGAGTACGAGGACAGCTACAAATCTCTCAAAGAAGCGCTGACGCATGGGGCTGTTTCGCAGAACCTGCAGCTGAAGGTGACCTGGATTGAGGCCGAGGGGCTGGAATCAAAGACACCTGAAGACAAGAGCTACGAGGCGCAACTCGAGGGCTTCGATGGCATCCTGGTTCCGGGCGGCTTTGGCAAGCGCGGCATTGAGGGCATGCTGAACGCCATCCGCTATGCGCGCGAGAAGCAGGTTCCGTACTTCGGCATCTGCCTGGGCATGCAGACGGCCTGCATCGAGTTTGCGCGCAACGTTTGCGGGCTCAAGGATGCCAACTCAAGCGAGTTCGACCCGGCGTCGCAACACCGCATCATTTACAAGCTGCGTGAACTGTTGGGCGTGGAAGAGATGGGCGGAACTATGCGGCTGGGCGCGTGGACGTGCATTCTGCAGGAAGACTCGCTGGCCGCCAAGGCCTACGGCGGGGCGACGGAGATCAGCGAACGGCACAGGCACCGGTATGAGTTCAATCGCGAGTACGAAGCACTGCTGACTGGTGGCGGTCTGCGGCTGAGCGGGACCACGCCGGACTCAACATACGTGGAGATCGTGGAGATTCCCGGGCATCCGTATTTTCTGGGTTGCCAGTTTCATCCGGAGTTCAAGTCGAAGCCACTGGAGCCGCATCCGCTGTTCCGGGAGTTTGTGGTGGCTAGCTACAAGAACCGGCTGGGGCGGGTACATTCGGAAGCGCCAATCGCAGACCGAGTGATTCAGTAGCGCTGGGCACAGGTAAAAACGGAACTACATGCGGCTCAACTGAGTAGCACCGCACCCTCTGCCTTTCCCGCAAGTGCGCGGTCGAAGGTCACCAGAGTCATCCGTCCCGTCTCCGCAAATGCCGCCAGGTATGCATCCGCCCATACCTTTGGCGACGGTGCGTCGACCGTCGCCCGGCTTCGGAAGTTGTCGTCGAGCCCCGCCGGGTCGTCCGCGAGAATCGCCTTGCCGCCTTCAATCCACTGATCGAACAGTGCCCAACATTCCTTCTGCGAACGCACATCTGCCATGAGAACAGCTTCGGTGGTAAGTAAGCGAAACCAACCAAGTTGCGTATGGCGGCACAAGATCAGAACTGCATCTTCCCGCAGCGCTTGAAGCCACCGAATCGCCGTCTCGTGATGGCTGTGCCCGTGATAGCTAAGTGCGAGCCAGACATTGATATCAGGGAAAACCAACGATGTCATAAATTTGCTCGTTCGTGAGGTCGATTTTGTCGGTTCGGGTTGACTGAATTACTGGCACAACAAATCTCTTCGGTGCCTTTTGCTTTTGCTGCCGCACCAGTTCCACTCCATCTAGGACGATTTGGCGAACCGTCGTGCTCCGCTCTGCCGCCAAAACCTTGATCGCGCGATATGTCTCATCCGGAATATCCACTGTAGTACGCATAAAAGCATATTAGCATATTTATGTATTTATGCCATGTTTTGGGTCGCATCGAGGTGCGCGGGCTGAATTTGCGGCTTTCGCTCCGCCCAGTGCCTGGATTTGGAAAGCCAGGGGTCCGACCGGGGAGCGGAGAAATACTGATCGGGAGTCTGGATTGGTTCTGGCGGCACTTTCGCAGTGATCCAGTTCAAACCTCGACAACCTCAGCTCCCGGGTCATTCTGGGATTTTTCCGCTTCAATTTCTGCTGCTTTGTTGGGGGAATCAAGAGTGTATCAAGTGCTATTGACAACCTCATTTGCCGGGACTACTGTGTGTTGGTTTTGAAAATGAAGGAGTGTAAGCGATGGCGTATTTTCAGCTTCAACTCGCAGAGAGTGAGTTACAGCAACTGGCAGAGAAATACTGGGCCGAGGCAGGGGAACGGGAGCGGCAGCTGGAAGCGGCCGCTTATGAGGCGGGAGAAGCGATCCGGAGCGGCGAATACACTCTTCCTAATCTCGAAACAATCGTTCGCTGGAAGTCGGAACGGATGGTGCATTACCTGATCGGCAACAGCAGCGAGAGCATTCGCACGGCGCTTGCGGTAGCTGCCTCGCCCCATGCCTCGACCGAGGATGCGGTGAACGCGCTGGTAGCCCTGCGCGGCGTCGACATCATGATCGCGTCGGCGATTCTAACCGCGATTTATCCAGACCGCTATGCGGTGCTGGACCATCGCGCGCTTGAAGCGCTGGGGCACGCGCGTCATGACGTGAAGTTCTATTCCGAATACAACGCGACTCTTCGTCATCTGGCGGAGTGCGGGATGGTGAAGGCGCAGACGGATCTTCCCGCGCCGACGGCGCTACATGCGCTGGAACGGGCATTGTGGCAGTGGTCGCGGACGCACGAGGAGAACATGGACCTGGTGGGCGCGGCGCTGGCGGCTAACGGGGTAAAATCGGGTTCGTGAGCAAATCGTTCGAGATAGGGCCGGTGGAAGTGGGCGCCGGCCGCTTATTCCTGATTGCCGGGCCGTGCGTGATCGAGAGCGAGGCGCACGTGCGCACCATGGCGGACGCGCTGCAGCGGATCACGGCGGACCTGGGCGTCGGGCTGATCTTCAAGGCCAGCTACGACAAGGCCAACCGCACCAGCGTGAAGAGTTTTCGTGGCCCCGGGTTGAAGGAAGGCGTGCGGATTCTGGGCAAGCTGGCCAGGGAAACCGGGCTGCCGGTGCTCACCGACGTCCACGAGCCGGGCCACTGCGAGGTGGCTGCCGAAGCTGTGGACGTGCTGCAGATTCCGGCCTTTCTCTGCCGGCAGACCGATCTGCTGGTGGCGGCGGGTAAGACGGGCCGAGCGGTCAACGTCAAAAAAGGACAGTTTGTG
>Ga0302278_10006738_pt1 | contig 10793 bp, 11 predicted proteins | sample III_Bog_N3_2_FD_194543 | JGI IMG/M metagenome (GOLD analysis project Ga0302278, IMG submission 194543) | Peat permafrost microbial communities from Stordalen Mire near Abisko, Sweden - III_Bog_N3_2 | ecosystem: Environmental > Terrestrial > Soil > Wetlands > Peat | place: Sweden: Abisko... | reverse complement strand
GAAGAAGGGCGATTCACGAATCCCCTTTCTTGAAGCGGGGGCCGGGGGCGGCAGCCCCCCGGGAAGAAATGAGTGGTTCTGGTTTGCATCTTTTCGATCATGGTACAGTAGATTCCAACCGAGGCGTTTAGCATGTCCGACGTTCAAAATATTTCAGACCTTCAAGCGATTCGTCCCGACCGCATGTTCGACGGCGGCGACCTCGACTGCGGCTCGGGCCTGATCCTGATGATCCGCGACAACATGATCGCCGTCCCGGTCGGCGGCGTGCTCGAAATGCGCTCGCGCGAACCGACCGTGGGCGACGAATTGCCGCCCTGGTGCCGCCTCTCCGGCCACGAATACCTGGGACGACTCCCCGGCGAGGGCTGCACCCGTTATTTCATGCGCCGGGGCGCGGCGTCCGGCCAAAACGCGGGCGAACAGGACGCGGTCAGCGAGGAAGACGCCCTGGTCGAGGACAAGCGCCGGGCCAGGGAGTACGAATGGCGGTTGCGCGTGCGCAGCGCCGGAAACGCCAAAAGCACGGTCTATTGCCGTAATTTCTCCTGGGAGCTCGGCCAGAACGCCAGTTTCGAGGAAAAGGACCTGCGCCCCTGCGCCGTCGAGGCCGTGCTCGGGGCGCTCGGCAGCGCTCTCGGCTCGGGCTTTGCCGGGGAATGCGCCAGAGCGGGTTTGGAAATCGACGACATCGAGCTGACCGTGCGCGGCCGGCTGCACAACATTTTGGCCCACCTGGGCCTGGAGGCGGGAGACGCGTCCTTCGCCGCCATCGAGGTGAAATGCTTCGCCTCCACCATGGAGGACGAGGGCGTGGTGCGCGAAGTCTGGGAGCGCGCGGCGGCCCGCTCGCCCGTGGCCGCCACCTTGGCCAAGGCTGTGGAACTGACCCTGAAACTGGCGGTGGTATGACCATGTTCACGACGACTCAAGTGGGCAGCTGGCCCCGGTCCAAGGATATGCTGCGCGCCCTGCGCGACCGGCGTCTGGGCAAGATGACCCGCGCCGAGTTCGACCGCGTGGCCGACGGCGAGGTGCGCCGCACCGTGCGCATTCAGGAAGAGGCCGGACTCGACGTGGTCGTGGACGGCGAGCACCGGCGCGACAATTTCTATTCCTTCATCACGGAAAAGGTCGAGGGCACCAGGCTCATGTCCCTGGCCGAGATGCTGGACGAAGTCGAGGACAAGTCCGGCTTCGAGGAGATGCTCTCCACCCTCGACGTCCCGGCCTCGGCCATCCGCAACCCGACCTGCGTGGGCAAGCTCACGCGCCGCGAACCCCTGGCCCTGGACGACTTCAAATTCGTCAAATCGATCACGGACAAGCCGGTCAAAATCACCTTGCCCGGACCCTACCTGCTCACCCGCTCGATGTGGGTGTCGAACTACACCAAGAAAGTCTACGGCAGCCAGCGCAAGATGGGCGAGGAAGTGGTGCGCATCCTGCGCGAGGAGCTCATCGACCTGGCAAAGGCCGGGTGCGAATTCGTCCAGTTCGACGAACCGGTGCTGACCGAAGTGGTCATGAGCGAGGAGTGCGGCCGCCGCACCTTCATGTGAGCGACGCTTGCCACCCGCCGTGACGTGGGTGAAGAACTTCGCTACGCCGCCGAACTCATCAACGCCATCGTCGACGGCGTGACCGGCCCGCGCATCGGCCTGCACATCTGCCGGGGCAACTGGAGCACCAAGGAAGAAGTGCTGCTGACCGGGGACTATAAGCCGCTCTTGCCCGCCCTGACCGCGATGCGCGTGCACCAGTTCGTCCTGGAATACGCCACCCCGCGCGCCGGGGACATCGAGGTCGTGGGCCGGGCGTTGAACGGAGCGGTGCCCGGCATGACGCGCCTTCGGGAACTGGGCCTGGGCGTGGTCAATCCCCGCACCACCGAGGTCGAAAGCGTGGAATACATCATGGCCAAGGCCGAAGCCGCCCTGGAATTCTACCGGCCCAAGCAATTGTTCCTGAACACCGACTGCGGCTTCGGCTGCTTCGCCAACCGCTGCGTCAACGTCGAAGACGTGGCCGCCGCCAAGATCAAAAACATCGCCGAGGCGGCGAAGAGGCTGCGGGAGAAGTACGCGTAAAGACTTTGAAGGATGAGATGGAGAACCGGGGGAGGAACCCCTGCCGCCTAGAAACGTTACAATTTAAAAGTGATTGGCGGGGCGGTTGAAGTCGGGAGAGAAGAAAGGCGATTCGTGAACCGCCCTTCTTGAAAAGGTTGCCGGGGGCGGCAGCCCTCTGGAAAAAGAACAGTTCTTCTGGTTTTGGATTTCTCACCATGCGGGCTCGCCGTGGTCTTAATTCCCGTCCGCGCCCGCGTATTTCACATACAGCGTCCGGGCTACGGCGTTGAGCGCCTCGGTCGCCTTTTCCCCGGCGATGTTGGTCGTGATGACGATGGCCAGGTCGTTTTTTACGTCCACCCAAATCTGCGCCAGATTTTTGTTGTTGGAGCCGCCGTGCTCCAGCACGGGATGCGGCGTGAAATCGGTCTTCACCACGCCCCAGCCCAGGGCGTACCCCCTGTTTGCCAGCGGCTCGCTCGGCTTGCCTTCCTCGGGCGGCAGCATCACGACCGGCGTGTGCAGCGTGCGCAGCGTTTCGGCGCTGACCAATGCCGGCCCGCGCTTGCCCTCGCCCGCGTTCCACGAGGCCCAGCGGGCGAAATCCAGAATCGACATGTGGGCGATCCCGGCCTGGCCGAGGATCGAGGGATTGTCGTCGTTGGGCCCGGCAAGAAATGCCTGGGGTTTGCCCTCGATCAGGACGTGGCCCAAGGGCGCGTCCACCTTGCCGAGCGAGGCCTGGCCGCCGAGTCCGGCCGTGGCGAGCTTGAGCGGCGCAAAAATGCGTTCGACGATCAGTTCGTCCCAGGTCTTCCCGGCGGCCCGCTCGATCATGGCCCCGGCGATGACATAGCCCATGTTGGAGTACTCGAACCGGCTCCCGGGAGGCGAGGCGAGCGGCTTCTTGCTCCACTGCTCGACAATGAACCGGCGCATGACGTCGAGATTTCCGTCCTGAAAGAAGGTCTCCTTCCAGACCTCGCCGACGGCGTCGTTGTCCGCCGGCAACCCGGCCGAATGCGACAGGAGTTGCTCCAGGGTCACGCCGGCAAAGCCCGGGTCCATCCCGGCGGAGAATTCGGGAAAGATCGAGGCCGGCGTTGCATTCCAGGCGAGTTTTCCCTCTTCCACCAGCATGGCCGCGAGCAGGGCGGTCATGGCCTTGGTGTCCGAGCCGATATGGAACCGGTCGTCCAGGGTGACCGGAATATCCGTCCCGACTCGGCGCGTGCCCACGGCCCCGGAGGCGACGATTTTCCCGCTTTTGGCCACGGCCGCCGCCAGGGCGGGCAGACCGCTCCCGGCGAGATACGGCTTGAGCACCGCGTCGAGCGAAGCCTGCGCCCAAACCGCTTTGGGGGCGAGGAGCAGGGCGAAGCAGGCCAGGATGATGAGCGGGAGACCACGGACGATGCTCATGGAAGGGCTCCTTTGTATCCGGAAAACTTCAGCGAAGTTTCGGTGAAGAAGTCATACGACTGCCGCTTCCATCTTTCGTTATGGGAAAATCAAAACCAGAACCACTGGTCTTTTTCCAGCAGTTGTGTGGTCAACAAGGGGCATACGACCACTCCGTGTTGTCTCGGACCATGGCGTTGCAGATCACAAGCAGCTTGCGCATGCAGGCGGTCAAGGCCACTTTCTTCGCTTTGCCCGCAGCCAGAAGGCGGTCGTAAAATTCTTTAATTACTGGGTTTATTCTGGTCGCCGTGAGCGCGCACATGTACAGCATGCGCCGCACCTCCGACCGGCCGCCCCAGATCGAACGCCTCCCGCTGTATCTCCCGCTATCCCTGTTAAACGGCGCCACGCCCGCCAAGGCCGCGATCTTTTTCGGCGACAAGCTCCCAAGCTCGCTTAAAAGACCCAGAAACGTCATCGCCATCCCCGCGCCCACCCCCGGGATCGTCGTGAGCAACTCGGCCTGGGAGCGCCACAAGGGCGAGGCTTCCACCTTGCCCCGCAGCTGCTTGTCGATGTCGCGCAACTCGGCTTTCAGCCAGGCGATATGCTTGTCGATGTTCGGCAAAACCACGGCGTGGGCGGTCTCGCGACGGTTATTTTCCTCGACGATCGTTTCGACCAGTTGCTTGCGGCGCTTGACCAGCGAAGCCAGCCCGCGACGCTCCTCGTCGGGCAAAGACCGGCACTCGGGTTGCATTTTTTCCGCAAACCGCGCCAGAACGCGTGCGTCCAGACGGTCGGTTTTGGCCAGAACGCCCATCGACTTGGCGAAGTCGCGTACCGGCCTGGGATTGACCAAAGCTACGTTGAGCTTGGCTGCGGCCAAAGCCGCCGTCACGGCGTACTCATATCCGCCGGAGGCTTCGATGGCGATGATGGCCGGCTTGGACCGGCGCAGTTTCTTGCTCAAAATGGCGATTCCCTCGGGGTCGTTGTTCACCACGAAGGGCTTGTCGCCCAGGGCCACGTCCAGGGTTTCCTTGGACACATCAATGCCGACATAGACTTGTTTTTTCATCTCTCGACCCGTCCTTGCAAAGATGCGGAGTCAAGCTCCAGGCAGTTGTTCGGGTTTGGGAGACAATATTTTCCGGCGGCCCTCGCTGGGAAACGGGCTTTATGCCCAAGGGGGCTTCGGCCTGCCGGAAATTTCAACGGCCGCCGTGCTCCCCCATGGGGGAGCACGGCGGGAAGGCGCAATCCGCCCTCCCGCGCCTTTTCCCTAACCGCTATGTCACGGCGGGAAAAGAGAATAAGAGGCCAATAACATACAAGGGGGCTGCCGCCCCCGGCCCCTGCTTTAAGACAAGCCGGAATTCGTCACAACGACCTGATAAAACAACAAAAAATATGGGTTGTTGCTCGTTGGCGAGGGCAGCCCCAAACCTTACGCGGGGGTGCCCAAGGCAACCATTTGGTTTTTAAAAACACCGAGCGGGTGCTTCGCCCCTTACCCCTTGAAATTTTTGGGGGAAAGGGGGGGCTCGGGGGAAAACCCCTTTTGTTCATCCCCGGAAAGTAGAAACGTCTTCTTTTCATACTCTCCGTTACGAAGCGTCTTCCCGCTGCAAAAGGGGGTTTCCCCCCGATTCTCTTCTCCTCATCTCTCCTCTCCCCTCACTCGCGCTCCTCGTGCATGCAGCGCAGGCCGTTGCCGGACCGGGCTTCGGTCAGGCAGAGGTTGTCGGACAAGCAGGTGGCCGGGCGCAGGTCGCCGTTTTGCCAGCGCGCGATCAGCCCTGGTTCGCGGATCAGCGGCCGCGAGAGCGCGATCATCTCGCAGACGCCTTCTTTTATGAGCGCCAGGGCGGTTTGCGGCGTGCGCACGCCTCCGACCAGGGCCACCGGGACCGTGAGCGCGGCTTTGATCACGGCCGCGTCGGCGCGGAACCAGGCCTCGCGTTCCGGGGCGTCGAAGCGTCCGGCGCGGATCGGCGAGAACCTGGGGTCGCTGGCCATGGTGCCGCCGGAAAGTTCCACCAGGTCGATGCCTGCGTCTTGCAGGGCGCGGCAGACCAGGGCCGTCTCTTCGGGAACCAGGCCGTGCTCGAGATAATCGCGGCTGTTGATCTTGATGAGCACCGGGAACTTCGCCCCAACGGCGGAGCGCACCGCCCGGTAGACGGCGAGCAGGATTTTCATGCGATTTTCGATCGGCCCGCCGAACTCGTCCGCGCGGCGGTTGAAGAACGGGGACAGCGACTGGGAGAGCAGATAGCCGTGGGCGGCGTGGAGCTGGACCGCGTCGAAGCCGGCCGCCTTGGCCCGGACGGCGGCCTGGGCAAAGGCCGAGGCGAGCTCGCTCACGTCCCGCGCGGTCAGCTCCCGGCAGGCCGGGACCTGGCCCGGGCAGAGACCGGACAGGTCGGAAAGGCCAAGCGGCGCCCCGCCGTCGACAGGGTCGCTGTAGCACCCGGAATGGGCGATCTGGACGGCGATCTGGCCGCCTTCGCGGTGCACCGCCTCGGCCATCCGGGTGAGCCCGGGCAAGAGCGCGTCGCGGTCGATGGCCATCTGGGTGGGCCGGGTGCGGCCGTCGCCGCGAACGTACGCGTTGCCGGTCACGATCAGCCCGACCCGGCCGCGGGCCAGCGCCGCCATGAGCGCGACAAGTTTGTCGGTGACTTCGCCGTCTTGCGCGGCCAGGCCCTCGAAGGTGGCCGAGCGCATGAAGCGATTGGGCAGGGTCAGGGAGCCCAGGGTCAGGGGGGAAAAGAGTTCTTGCATCGGCGCCTCCGGCGGTTTGGGACTGAAACGGGATTCAGAAGCATGAGGGAATTGGGGAAAGACCCTTTTTTAAAAAAAAGGTCTTCCCCCAAACCCCCATCTCCTAAAAATTTTTAATTTTTTTTGGGAAGAGGGGGCTGGGGAGAAATCTCCAAGGACAGTGGTCCCACGGCTTGCAAAGGGGGTGCTCCCCGGATTGTCTCCCGCCAAACATACTTTTGCATTGCATCTCGTATAGCATTTTCCCCGACCGAAGCAAATCGGCCCGACCGCCCCATGGGATGATCGCCCGGCCGGGCCGACGCCGGTCAGGCATCGGCCCGCGACCGCGCGCTTTTGGCGAAGCGTTCGGCCAGGATCGAGCAGGCGAAAAGCTGGAGCTGGTGGTAGAACATGATCGGCAAGACGATCAGCCCGAGGGTCGGGTTGGCCCCGAAGAGCAGTTTGGCCATGGGCACGCCCGAGGCCAGGGTCTTTTTCGAGCCGCACATGATGGTGGTGATGCTGTCTTCCCGGTTAAAGCCCATCAGCCGCGCGGCCCGGCTCGACAGGAACAGGACCGTGGCCAGGATGCACGCGGTCACGAGCATGGTCACGCCCAGGATCCAAAAGCCGTAATCGGTCCACAGGCCGCTTTTGACCGAGTCGCAAAAAGAGCCGTAAACCAGCATCAGGATCACCGATTTGTCGAAGGTGTTGATGTAGCGTTTGTACTTGGCGAACCACTTGCCGAGCAGCGGGCGGACAGCCTGGCCGAGCAGAAAGGGCAAAAGCAAAAGCAGCGAAATCTTCAGGATGGCGTCGCCCAGCGACAGGGAGCCGCCGCTTGAGCTGGTGAGCAGACTAACGAAAAAAGGCGTCAGAAAGACCCCGAGCAGGCTGGACAGGGTGGCGTTGAATATCGCCCCGGGCACGTTGCCCTTGGCGACGGCGGTCATGGCCACCGACGAGGAGATCGTCGAGGGCAAGGCGCACAGATAGAAAAAACCGAGCATCAGTCCCGGGGGGATGAGTTTGCCGAAAGCGGCGTTGAGGCCCAGCCACAAGAGCGGAAACACGGCGAAGGTCAAAAGCTGCACGACCACGTGCATCTTCCAGCGCGACATGCCGCTCCACATCTGCTCGGTGGACAGCCCCAGCCCATGAAAGAAAAAGACCAGAAAGATGCCGTAGTCGGCCAACACGTCGGCGTGGATATACCCGCCCGTGCGCCCGACGTCGGGCACCAGGCTGGCCAGGGCCACGGCCGAGATCATGCCCAACAGAAACCAGTCCTTGGACAGTCTTTTCAGGGCCTTGGAAAACATTCCCTCATACCTCCGGAGCATTCTCCGCCGGGTCCGCCCATGCCCGGCCGCCGGCGGTTGTGTCTGCTGTGTAGACCGCCGGCTTCCCGGATGATAGCGTCAAAACAACAAAATATAGCTCGAATCGGACAGAGACATGCAACGCCTCATCCCCGCCCTGACCCGTCTGCCCAGGCCGATCCTGCGCCGCCGCGAGGATCTCGAACCCGGTTCCTGGACCACGTCCCATACCCACGACTGGGCGCAATTCTCCCACGCCACGTCCGGAGTGCTGGAGGTCAAAACCCCGCAGGGCAATTATTTTTTGCCCCCGGCCCGGGGCATCCTGATCCCGCCCGGCGTGGCGCACGAGGTCGCGACCAGCCAGCGCACGCGCATGCGCAGCCTGTACATCGACCAGGCGGCGATCGGCCCGGCGCCCCCTCGCTGCCGGGTGCTCGAGATGAGCGCGCTGACGCGCGAGCTGCTCCTGGCCTTCCTCGATCTGCCCGAGCGCTACGACCTGGACGGTCCGGACGGCCGGCTGGCGGTGGTTCTGATCGAGCGGCTTTTGCTTTTGCCCGAGGTGGACTTCGCCTTGCCCATGCCGGGGGACGGCCGGCTCAAGTCCATTTGCGCGGGCTTGCAGCACAATCCGGAGGACAAGCGGACCATGGCCGAACTGGCGGAAGAGGCCGGCATGACCGAGCGGACCATGGCCCGGACCTTCGTCAAGCAGACCGGGACCACCTTCGGCGAATGGCGCAGGCGGCTACGGCTGCTTTTGTCGCTTGGCGCCCTGGAGCAGGGCGCAAGCGTCACGGCCGCGGCCCTGGAGAGCGGCTACGACTCCACCTCGGCCTACATCGCCGCCTTCAAGCGGCTCTTTGGCGAGACGCCGGGCGAGTTTTTCGGTCACGGCGCGAAGTGACACGCGGCCGGGCGAACCCGGGTGACGGCGGCAAAGAGGAGGCCACAACCTTCCCGCGGCCCCGCCGGGCCGCGCTCTGGAGCCCGTGAGAAGATTCCGGGGAAACCGGCGAAGGCCCTCCGGGATCTCCGGAAAGCCCCCAGGGGAGGCCTTGACGGCGGCCGGGCCTTGGGTAAATCTTGCGCGCAAGCGGCGAAACGCATTTTGACTCAATGGAGCGCCCAATGAAACTCGTTCGAATCATCCTCATGTCCGGCCTGACTCTGGCCCTGGCCGCTCCGGTGTGTTTTGGCAAAGATATCGACGATCTGGACGGCGTGCCGCAAGCCGACCAGGCCAAGAAGAAAAAGACGGTGGAGACGATCATCGCCCCGGACGGGCACACGATCTACATCGATCACCAGGCCGGGACCTGGCGCGACGACGCCGGCCACCAGGGCAAGGTCGACCAGGGGCAGGATAAACGCCAGGGCGGGTGGTAGAGGACCGGCCGAATACGGGAAGGTAATCCCCGCCGGCTGTCCCCGGACCTCCCCGGCGAATCGGCCGGGGGGTCCGGGAACCGGACTTTCTCCGCGCATTCCGGCGCCGCCAGGCGGCGCCGGAATTTACGGGGTGCTAGAAGGTGAACTGCACGCCAAGCGTACCGCCGAGGCCGTCGATGCTCTTGTCGTCGAAGCTGCCGATATGGCGGTAGTCCGCGCTCACCTTGAGGTTGACGTTCTGGCTCAGGGCATAGCTGAGTCCGAGACCGGCGATGCCGGAGAACTTGGCGTCCCTGGTCCAACTCTTGCCAATGCTGTTGTCGTTGTCGGCGAACCACAGGACTCCGGCGCCGACCTCTGCGAAGATGGAACCGGCCTTGTCGGCGAACTGGTAGAAGTGCCAGCGCAGATAGCCTTCACCGCCGCCGCCGTTAAAATTCTCATAGATGTTCGAACCGGAGGACGAGAACTGGGTGGTCAGGTACACGCCTTGACCGCGCAATCCGAGTTCGAGGCCGTCGGCGACGAAGTAGCCGAAGTCAACTCCATAGGTGAATAGGGAAGTTGTGTTCTTATTGAGCAACACATACGCGCCACCGTGCGGCGTGATGGCGACGTCCCCCTGACTGTACCCGCCGGCCGAGGCCAGGCAAGCCGTCGTCAGAATTGTCGCCGCGAACGCCAGCATAATAATCAGCTTTTTCATATCCCCTCCAGATGTTTTTACAGGTTCCTCGATCCACACCACCGGATCGAAGGATGCAGCCCGCAATTTCTCATGCTCTCCGGGCCGTGATTGCCTTATTATCACGACCCGAAAACGAACCGCAAGCATTATCCCAATCCTGCCACGCGAAATTTCTCATGGGCGCCGCTCTCGATGAGCCGCTACGCCAAGAGGGGGCACGTCCCCGGGTGCGGGCGTGATCCCGCCTCTACCATATAAGGATTTCCTCAAAATGGTCCAGACCAAACGAGAAAAGGAAGCGAAAAATTTTCGGGAGGAGGCGGACGCCCCCAGGGAGCCTGGAAAACCCAATCGGCTTTCCCCGGGCATGTATTTATATTTCGGCACATTAAATTGCCACCGCATCCAGACGAAGCAGGCGGGGCAGCTGAAAAATACCCGTCCTATCGAGGAATTCCGCGAAGAACCGTATTTTAACCCGGGGGAGGGACTGCTATTGAGAGGCCCGGGGAGCGGGAAAAGACCGGAGGAGCCGAAGACGGCGACCGGATCCCCGGCAAAGGAGATGGACCGGATAAATCCCCCGGGCCGATTCCCTGTATGTGGCGTACGATGTACCCGTTACCTCGTGTTGATACCGTGGTTTTGAAAGGAAGGGTTTCTTATGAAGAATTTTGGAGTTGCGACCTATTTCTCACTCCTGCTTTGTATCCTTGGATTGGCGGGACCGGCCCAAGCGGAGAACGCTTCCTTCGGCAACCTGCCACGAGAGGGAACGTCATTGGACGATTTTGTTCCCAAGGGATGGAAAGTCGATCTCCAGGTAAGCGGCGATCTGAATGGCGACGGCGTTCCGGATATCGCCGCGATACTCATTGAAGACAAACCGGACAGCGACCAGAGCGATGCCGACGAGGGACCCGCGCATGCCTTTATTGTCCTTCTGGGAGCCGACAACGGTAAATTCGTACTATCGGGGAAAAACACGAAACTTCTTCAGTGCAAGGGATGCGGCGGCATAAAAGAATTTGTCGATATACGCATCAACAAAGGAGTTCTTGTGGTCTACCAGATGAGTGGTTCGCGCTGGTACACCTATACCACCTGGCGCTTTCGCTATGACCCCAAATCGCTGCG
>Ga0302278_10006734_pt1 | contig 10796 bp, 8 predicted proteins | sample III_Bog_N3_2_FD_194543 | JGI IMG/M metagenome (GOLD analysis project Ga0302278, IMG submission 194543) | Peat permafrost microbial communities from Stordalen Mire near Abisko, Sweden - III_Bog_N3_2 | ecosystem: Environmental > Terrestrial > Soil > Wetlands > Peat | place: Sweden: Abisko... | reverse complement strand
TAAAGTCGTGCCCTGATACAAGACTCCGTTCCGTTAGCGCCTTTCACTGCCTGCGCAGCCGTAGCCTTTCGATGCCTGGTTTATGCATTCAGCTCTAGGCCGGCGTTGGGTCTGGACTGTCGTCTGCGCCTTTGAGTTGTTCGTTCCTGGCGTCGTCGCGCGGGCCGATCCAGAGGAACAATAAGAGGGCCGGCAATCCGACGACACTGGTGAAGAGGAAGAACCGTACCCAGCCTATCTTCTCTGACAGCACTCCGCCTGAAGAGGCCACCACGGTGCGGCCAAGCAAAGCGAGAGATGAAAGCAGCGCGTATTGAGTCGCCGTAAATGCGGGCGAACATAGACTGGAAAGATAAGTTACCAAAGCGGTCAAGGCCATTGCACCGGTGAGATTTTCGGCAGTGACGCATAAAGCAAGGTAGCCGATTCGGTGCCCCTCCACGGCCTGCAAAACAAAAAACAGGTTCCCGATCGACTGCAAAATACCGCAGAGAATCAGTGCGCGGCGGATTCCGAATTTGGTCGTCACGACGCCGCCTATCAACGCTCCCGCCACGTTCGAGAAAACGCCAAATATTTTTGAAGCCGTGGCAATTTCCGGGAGGGAGAATCCCAACGATATATAGAGCGGGGTTGACATCACCCCCGCCATGGCCTCGCCCAGCTTGTACCAGAAAATGGCGATCAGGATGACGGGCCAGAGCGGCCGATGCATGAAATCGCGAAAGGGTCCGATGACGGCGGTCGAAAACGCGTGGCGAACCGCAGCCCATCCTGAACCCGCGACATATGAAATATTCGCAGATACCTTCGGTTCAGGACCAAACAAAAATACCAGCAGCCCTACAACCATTAGCGCAGCCATAGTGGCATAGGCCGCGAACCAACCTGCATACGCCGCGATGAACAGGCTGCCTGCTCCGGACACCAGCATGGCGATGCGGTAGCCGGCCGTAACCAAGGCTGCCCCGGGACCCTGCTGATCAATGGTCAGACTCTCAACGCGCCAGGCGTCGATCACTATATCCTGGCTGGCCGATAGAAATGCGACAATTACCGCCAGCACGGCCATGCGAGGCAGGTTGTGCTTTGGATCGCATGTTCCCAGGCAGAGAATTGCACCGATGAGAAGAATCTGGATGGTGATGCCCCAACCGCGCCGTCGCCCTAAAGGCAGCGGCGGAGGCACGCGATCGATGAGCGGCGACCACAGAAACTTGAATGCGTAAGGTGTGCCAACCAGTGCGAAGGTGCCGATGGCCGCGCGCCGCACACCGCCCGTCGAAAGCCACGCCGAAAGCGTTGAGTAGGTTAGCAGCAGAGGCAGACCGCTCGAGAATCCGAGGGCAAGCACCTGCAGCACTCGCGGCTGAGTATAGGTTGCGAGCGCATGACGCCAGTTTGTTTGAGCGTGGGTTTCGTTGATTCGCGACAATTCCCTAATCTTAATATGCTCGCCGAAGCTACGCTTTGCTCCGCTTATCCTGAATGCATGAAACTCGGCATCATCAGCGACACCCACGGCCTTCTTCGCCCTGAAGTCCTTCCCGCGCTCAAAGGCGTCGACCACATACTTCATCTCGGCGATGTCGGCAAGATTTCCATTCTCGACGAGCTCGCGAAGATCGCGCCAGTGACAGCCGTTCGCGGCAACGTAGACCGCGAGGGCGCGTGCGGCAAGCTGCCCGAAACTGAGGTCTTTCTTGCCGAAGGCCAGTACATTTACATGCTGCACGACCTGAAGACACTGCACCTCGACCCGGCTGCGGCAAAGTTTGTCGCCGTGCTCTACGGACACACGCACGTTCCGAACTATCACACCAAAAAAGGCGTGCTCTATTTCAATCCCGGGTCTTGCGGGCCGCGGCGATTTGAGCTGCCCGTAACGGTGGGCCTGCTTGAAATCGACAAACAGCATGCACTGCACCCGCAGATCGTCACGCTTCTCTAAGCCCCGCGCCGTGAATAGGATACCGACCTCTTGAAAAATCTTCGTATTTTTGCTAACTAATACTTTAGTTGTTGCGTCTATGGGATTGTAGGCCCAAAGTTCCATCGGCCCGAACCGCACGACCAAAGAATATGCCTCCACGCAAATCAAACACGCTGACTGAAGCCGAGCTGAGGCTGATGAAGATTCTTTGGCGGCGCGGTGAGTCGGCTGTGACCGACCTGGTGGCGGGGCTGCCTGAGGATGAGCCGCTGGCCTACAACTCGGTGCTTACCACCATCCGCATCCTTGAGCAGAAGGGGTATGTGGACCATCGGCAGGAGGGTCGCGCCTTTGTTTACCGACCGTGCGTTGCCGAGGACGAGGCGAGCCGGTCAGAAGTGAAGCACATTTTGAACCGGTTCTTTGGCAACTCGCGCGAGCGGCTGCTGCTAAGCCTGCTGGGCGATGAGGAGATTACACCTGCCGAACTGGATCGTTTGCGTGCGGCCATAACGAGTGCAGGTCCGGATGGAATCGAAGAAAGTGGTACTGGAATCGAATTAGATGGAGGCAAAGAATAGCGTATGCAGACTTTGCCCATGATTGCTTTGCTTCTATCGCATTTTGAAGTCACCGGACTGTGGGGCGCGGGGACCGATGCGTTTGGCAGCTTTGCGCATGCGGCCGCGCCGGTTGCAGTGACTGCACTGTGGCAGGGCGCGGTGGTGGCGGCAGGGCTGGCGCTTTGCCAGCGGCTATTCCGCCAGGTTGGCGCGGCACATCGTTTTGCGGCGTGGGCGGCGGGATTTAGCGTGCTGGTTGCGCTGCCGTTTGCGCCGGCACTGGCGCACTTGATTACGCCGGGCACGGATTCGATTATTGGTGCGGCCTCCCCTTCCCTTGGTTCTTTTGCATCTGGTTCTCTCGCGCGTCCCCTGCTGCAACTGAGCGATCGTTGGAGCCTGGCGATTGCGGCGCTGTGGGCGCTATTGGCGCTGGCGCGCCTGGTTGACCTGGCAATTCACACGGTGAAGCTGCGCGGGCTGTGGAAGAGCGCAACACCGATCGCTATGGACGAGGACCTGCGGGCGGCGCTGATTTTGGCGGGCGATGCAGGGCAAACGCAGTTTGAGCTTTGCACCACGCGCGAGCTCGACCGGCCCAGCGTGATTGGATTTTTCGCGCCGCGGATACTTATTCCGGAGTGGTTGCTGGAGCGGCTTACTCGCCAGGAACTGGAACAGGTGGTGTTGCACGAGGCTGAGCACCTGCGGCGGCGCGACGACTGGACAAACCTGTTGCAGAAGCTGTGCCTGGTGGTGTTTCCGCTGAATCCGGCGCTCATGTTTGTTGAGCGGCGTTTGTGCCGCGAGCGCGAGATGGCGTGCGATGAGGGCGTGGTGCGGCGGACGCAGGCTCCGCGGGCCTATGCTGCCTGCCTGGCGGGGCTGGCCGAACGGCACATGGAGCACCGGGCTGAATCATTATCATTGGGCGCGCGGGCGAAAGCGCTGACCCTGAGCGCTTTTGAGCGTCGGCCTGAGCTGGCGCGTCGCGTGCACAGCATTCTGTTGCGAAGGAGCGCTATGCACCCGGCGGCGAGCCGCGCGATGGTTGGCGCGGTGGGTTGCGCATTGGTAGTGGGAGCGGTGGCGCTGGCGCATTGCCCGCAACTGGTGGCGTTTGTTCCTGCCGAGCCCGTGGTGACGGTGGATACGGCACAGTTGGTTTCAGCCGATTCGCAGGGCGGCGATGCTGTGGCGGCGACTGAGAGGGACGCGATGGCGGCATCGCACTTCCGCGCTGTAAACGCGATGGCGATTATGCCCGATACAAAGCAGCGCGGCGGCACACATTTCCGGGCGAGTTTTGACAAGCCGAGTAATTACAAGACCGGCTCGCAAGATGGCGAGTCGAAGTTGAAGCAGCCGGAGTTTCAGCAATCGGCGGGATACACGCAGACGTTCGTAGGCGCCAAAGAGAATGAGGGACCGGAAACCTTTGGGCGCCCATCGAAGAATGAGACCGCGGTGCCGCAGGAGCTGATAGTGCTGACGGCCTTTGAGCAGGTGCAGGCATCGGGCGACGTGCTCGGCGATAAGGCGATGCCTGACTACGGAACGGATACATATGGGCGGCCCGTTGAAGGCGGCGAAGGGCGCGTCACAGTAACGCGGCTGATCTTCCGCGTGTACTCCCGCGCAACTGCCGGGGCGCGTGAATCGGATGGGCCGGGCGGATCGACTCCAACTGAACCGAACCAAGCGGCCGCGATTCCAACGTCGACAATCGCGGGGAACGCACATACGCAGACAACAAGTTCGGCGGCTGGGAAGGTGCCACGTCCGGTGACAAGCGGGGCGGCCGGCAGCAGCGTAAAACCCGCAGGCCACGCTGCGCCGCGCGAAACAGATTCTCTGACCAATTCTCAAGCCAGCCAGCCCCACGCAGTAGCGCTGGGCAACGGCTGGTTCGTCATTCAACTTTAAAGACCTTGAATTTCAACACCATGGAGAGGAACACATGATCTCATCAACTAAACAATTAGTAGCAATCGCGAAGAAGCTGGCAGTCCCCGCCGGTGTTGTCGCGACGTTAGTGCTGAGCTTTGTATTTTTAACCACCCACTATACGGCGCACGCGGCGCCAGCGGCCATGCCGATGGACAGCCAAAGCGTGGAGCCGCTGGTGGCGCTGGACAACGCGGTTGAAGCTGTAGCGGCGCGGGTAACGCCCGCCGTGGTGAACGTGGCAGTAACTTCGCGCATAACGGCCGACCAGGCGTCGGAAGACGGCGACGGGCAAAATGGAGGGCAGGGCCCCGGCCAGAATGGACAAGGTGGCGGACAAGGATTTGGGGGCGTTAATCCGCAGGATCTGCCGCCTGGATTTCAGCAGTTCTTCTTCGGCCAGAACGGACAGGGCATGAGGCCGCAGCAACCGCAGATTGAGCACGGCATCGGCAGCGGCGTAATTATTTCGCCCGACGGCTACATTGTGACCAACGGCCACGTGATTGAGGGCGCAACGCAGATTCGCGTGACGCTCAACGACCGCCGCGTGTTTACCGCCAAGCTGATTGGCGAGGACAAGCTGAACGACCTGGCGGTGATCAAGATTGACGAGCACAACCTGCCCAGCATTGCGTGGGGCGATTCAAGCAAGCTGCGGCCCGGGCAGACTGTGCTGGCATTCGGCAATCCATTCGGCAATTTTCCGTTCACGGTCACGCGCGGAATTATCAGCGGACTCGACCGGCCCAACCCTTACTCTGACGATGCGCGCAAACCGGGCGACTACATTCAGACCGATGCGGCCATCAATCCCGGCAACTCGGGCGGCCCGCTGGTTGACTCGCGCGGCGAGCTAATCGGCATCGACACCTTCATTATTTCGAACAGCGGCTCATTTGCCGGTGCGGGGTTTGCAATTCCGGTGCAGTTGGTGAAGGCTTCGACTGACCAGCTCATCAAGTCGGGCGCGGTGCATCACGGGTACCTCGGCATCAGCATGAACGCGGTGACGCCGGACAACGCAAACTTCTTCAACCTGCCTGACGCATCGGGCGCAATTGTAAGCGAAGTAACGCCGGACTCGCCGGCCGATCACGCGGGCCTGAAGAGCGGCGACGTGATCCGCACGCTCGACGGCAAGACGATTCCCAATTCAAGCGCGCTGCAGGTTGCGGTGAGCGAGATGATGCCCGGCGCGCAGATTGAGCTGGGTGTTCTGCGCAACGGCAAGCAGGAAACTATCCACATCACAGTGGGCGAGTTCCACGCTAAGCAGTTGCAGGAAGCCGCGAACACGGGCTCCGGCGAAGCGCAGGGCGGCAAGCTGGGCATCGCGCTCAACGAGCTAACCCCTGACGTGCGGCAGCACTTCAACATTCCCGATCGCGTGAAGGGCGCGGCAATCGAAAACGTGCGCCCCGGCAGCGCGGCCGACGATGCGGGATTGGCGCCGGGAGACGTGATTCTTGAAGTGAATCGCAAACCGGTGGACGGGCCTGAAAGCTGCGTGGGCGCGATTCACGCGGTTCCGGCAGACAAGGACGTTTTGCTGCTGGTGTGGGCGAATGGCGGGGCGAGCTTCCGGGTGTTGCACGCGACGCCGAACGCGGGATAGTAAGGATGGCTGATATCGCGACTGCGTAGCTTCGTGTTATCCCAGGTCTCAGAATCGAGACCCGGGGCACCCAAGCCCCGCGGTGCTATTCGCAAGTCGCGCAAGGTGGTAGCGTGCGGTCCGCTGACTCAAATGAGGCAGCGGACCGTACGCGTTTTGCACTTATGCGAATTCGATATTCTCATATACTCGATGCATGGCCACGGCCCAGGCATGCGGATGGCGGCTCGAAAACGCGGCGCGGCGCGCGGGTGCGCTGCGTATTGCAGGGCTGGACGAAGTGGGGCGCGGACCGATGTTTGGGCCGGTGGTTGCAGCCGCGGTCATCTTTCCAAAGGGCTGCCGCCTGCCAGGCCTGACCGACTCAAAACAGCTTAGCGAAAAAATGCGCAACGAATTCGATGGAGAGATTCGTTCGAGCGCGATTGCATGGGCAGTGGCCGCGATTGATGTAGAGATTATCGACCGCATCAACATTCGGCGGGCCTCGCTGCTGGCCATGCGCACGGCGGTTGAGAAGCTGGCGCTGACGCCGGACTACCTGCTGATTGACGGGCTCGATACCCTGGACGCAATCGCCTGGCCATGCCAGCAGCAGGCCGTAGTGCAGGGCGATGGAACAAGCATGTCGATTGCCGCGGCCAGCGTGCTGGCCAAGGTGTATCGCGATCGCATGCTGGTTGAGCTCGACGCGGTGTATCCCGGCTACGGACTGGCGAGGCACAAAGGCTATTGCTCGGCCGAGCATCTTGAGGCGCTAAAGCGGCTGGGTCCAACGCCGCTGCACCGCAAGAGCTTCGGCCCCGTGGCGCAGACGGCGCTACAATTCCCAGAGTGATGAGTTGCGATGATGGTCGGGGAATGAAGCGGCTGTGCTGGTTTTGCGCGGCTGCGTTAGTGTGCCTCACGTTAAGCGGTTGCCCTGACGACAGTGCGCCCCGCAAACCCGACCCCGCGAAAGGCACCGTAACCGGTCTGGTGCTGTGCACTGACACCGGCAAGCCCGCGCGATTTGCCACCGTTATGCTTCTGCGTGCATACGACAGCAAGACGGCCGGGGATGGTCCCGACAAAGACTCGGTCGACCTGGATGAAAACGGCACGACCGGCCTGGATGGCAAATTCAAAATTGAGGCTGTACCGCCCGGCGACTACTACGCCTTTGCCACGCTCGATGGATATATCGACCCCACGCTCGCCGTGGATGAGAACCGCCTTGGCTCTGAGGCATCGGAGCGCGAGAAACTTATTGACGAGATCGACCAGTGGAAAGATCACCTGGTGAAGCTCACCGTTGCGGCGCAGCACGTGTCTGACATTAGCATTTCAATTGATCGCGGAGCTGAAATTGAAGGCACCATGAGTTATGACGACTCGAGCCCCGCTATCGGCATTCGATTTGCGGTGCTTCGTAAAACTACGCAGGATCACTGGATCATGATTGGGTCAAACGGCGGGGACGGGGCGATTGAGGAGAAGAGCGACGGCCGCGGCCGCTACAGCATTCCTAATCTGCCGGAAGGCGAATACAAAGTCTGTGCGCTGCTGCCGGTGAAAGACGAAAATGCATCGCCCAAGTTCTGCTTTGGCGGCGGCTTCCGCATCAACAAGGCTGAAACCGTGAAGGTGAGCGCGGGCGAAACGCATAGCGGCGTCGATATTGTTCTGCCGCTTGACGGACTGTTTACAGTTGCCGGCAATATCGCTGCGGGCACTGACGCGCATGCGCCTTCGCAGGCAACGGTGCATCTGCTTTACGCCGACGACCGCGAAGAAGCGCGGCAGACAGCGATGCTGAAAGACGGCAGCTTCAGCTTCGACTATGTTCCTGCAGGCAGCTACATTTTGCAGGTAACGAATGCGCAGGATGTTGTTGCGAGTACGACGGCGGCTGGCGGGGCGAGTGGCGGCGACACGGCCACCCAGGGACAGGCGGCGCCGCAGGTCCACAAGTTCATGGACAAGGAGACGCCAGTCAGCGTGCAGAACGACATGGACGATGTGCAGATGACGCTGGTTGAGCCTCCGCCGCCGCAGCAGGCGAGTCAATAACGTAAAGCCGATCAGGTCGCCGAGCTGAGAGGTTTGCGGCGCTGCGCGAAAGCGATCGCTGGTCGGGCCAACAGCAGCACTGCAAACACGATTGTCATGTCAGTTGGCGTTAGCACGCCGGGCTTTACCTGCCACCAGTAGTGCACTACTCCGCAAATGGCCGCGAGATAGATGAGCTTATGCAGGCGGTTCCAGTTTTTGCCGCCCATTTTGCGGATGGCCCAGTTAGTGGAGGTGAGCGCGAGCGGCAGCAGCAGCAGATACGCAGCCGCGCCCGCCATGATGAATCGGCGCTTTGTAACATCGATGAACATGGCGTGCAAATCAAAGTTGTTATAGAGTGCAAACCATGTAAGCATGTGCAGCGTTGCATAGAAGAATGCAAACAGGCCAAGCAGTCGCCGAAAGCGAATAAGCCAGTTGAGTCGCGGAATGAGTTTGCGGAGCGGTGAGATGGCGAGCGTAATGGCCAGCAGGCGAAGCGTGGCCAGGCCGGTTGAAAAGGCGAGCCGCGCTGTGGGATCGGGCCCGAGATTGTTGCTGATGGCGCCGTAAACGAGCAACGCGGCGGGCACCAGGCACGCGATCCATGTGAGCGTTTTGAGCAGAGTGATGATCGATCGGGGCATAGTTGGTAGGGCAGCGGTGTTAGCGGGGTTAGCGGTGTCAGCGGGGTTAGGGCGCTGGTTCCGGTCTTACTAACTCCGCTAACACGTTCGCGCAGCGGACGGCTAACGCCGCTAACTCCGCTTGTTAAAAGTACTTTTTCAAATCCATGCCGGTGTACATTGACGCTACCTGCTCAGAGTAGCCGTTGAACATGAGCGTGGTGCGGCGCTGAGCGTAAAAGGGCTCGCCGATGCGGCGCTCGGTCTTCTGGCTCCAGCGCGGGTGGTCGACGTTGGGGTTCACGTTGGCGTAGAAGCCATACTCGTTGGCCGCCAACTCGTTCCATGTGGTATCGGGCATCTTGTCGACGAACCGGATTTTGACAATGGACTTGGCGGATTTGAAGCCGTACTTCCACGGCACAACAATGCGCACCGGCGCGCCATCCTGATTAGGAAGCACCTGCCCGTACAAGCCGAAGGTGAGCAGCGTGAGCGGATTCATGGCTTCGTCAATGCGCAGGCCCTCGACATAAGGCCATGCGATTTGCGACTGACTCGCCCACCTTTCAACTCCCGGTTCGTAATACGAAACAAATTGCACAAATTTGGCCGAGGGCTGCGGGTCGCACAGCCTGACGAGTTCAGAAAGCGAGTAGCCGACCCAGGGAATCACCATGCTCCAGGCCTCGACGCAGCGATGGCGATAGACACGATCCTCAAGCGGGCGCAGCTTCAGCAGTTGGTCGATGTCGAAGGTCTGCGGCTTGTTGATCTTGCCTTCAACCTTCACCTTCCAGGGGCGCGTGGGCAGTGCACCTGCATTTTGCGAAGGCGAGTTTTTGTCGACGCCGAACTCGTAGAAGTTGTTGTAGTGCGTAATGTCCTGCAGGCTGGTGAGCTGCTCGCCGGTGGTGGTGAGCGGGCTGGGCACCGTTTGCAGCTTGTTGTCGGCAAGGGCCGCTTGAGGTCCTACGATTCCGGCGATGCCCGCTGCGGCCACTACGCCTGCCCGCTTCAGGAAGCGGCGACGGTCGAGGTACTCGCGGTAATCGTTTAGCGACGTGATCTCTGACGACGGAATGTCGGGCGGCTTGCCGATGAGCATTGAGTGACCTCGAACCGGGGAAGTTGCGGCTGCAATTATTAGACGCCGGCGCGGGGAGCTGCGTTACAGGAAAAGAGTGGGCAGTGATCAGTGGTCAAGGGTCAGTTTTTGGCGCCGTGCCGCAAACGGCCACTCGCGCCGCGTGCGTGCGCGGACGAGATAAATTGCAGTCCCGCTAAAGGCGATCGCTAAAGCTCCCAGAATGGTGCGCGGGGCGGTTGCCTTGCTCAGCAAAATAAAAATAAAGCCGGCAATCGCGGCCAGCGGCGGCAGAGGATAGAGCGGAATGCGAAAAGGACGCGGCAAATTGGGCTGGCGGATGCGGAGAACGATCACCCCCACCTGCTGCAGCATGAATTGCAGCAGAATGCGCGTGATGACCAGCCAGGTGATGACCTGCGCGAGCGAGAAGAAGCAGAAGCAGGCGGCTACCAGTCCCAGGGTCACAAGCGAACGATGAGGAATGCCATGCTTTGGATGAACAGCCGCGAGAAAGCGAAAGTAGTTGCCGTCGCGCGCGGCGGCATAAGGTACACGCGAGTAACCCAGCAACAGCGAAAAGACTGAGGCAAAAGCAGTCCACACAATGAGCGCGGCAATGGTGTAGCCGGCCCACTGTCCCCACGCCGAACGCGCGATATCGGCCACAAGCTGCACGCGCAGTGCGGCGTTGTCGGCGGCGTGCGAAGCGGCGTCACGCAGCGAGGGCAATGCGGCCAGGTCCATGAGCACATAAAACGCGGCCACGATGAAGACCGAAATCAGAATGGCGCGCGGAATGGTGCGCTCAGGCTTGCGCACCTCGCTGCCCAGAAAGGTGATGTTGTAGTAGCCCCAGTAACAGTAGGTGGCCAGCAGCGTTCCCTGGGCCAGACGGCTGAATGCCGGCGCCAGCACGGCGGCAGTGGGCGCGCCAGGCATGTGCCATCCGCCGGTTGCAGCTGCATGCGCGAATCCTGAGACAATG
>Ga0302278_10006732_pt1 | contig 10797 bp, 10 predicted proteins | sample III_Bog_N3_2_FD_194543 | JGI IMG/M metagenome (GOLD analysis project Ga0302278, IMG submission 194543) | Peat permafrost microbial communities from Stordalen Mire near Abisko, Sweden - III_Bog_N3_2 | ecosystem: Environmental > Terrestrial > Soil > Wetlands > Peat | place: Sweden: Abisko... | reverse complement strand
GGCCATTACGGATCTGCTCCCACAGATCACGACGGACAACGCTCAGGCTTGGTTCAGGTTCTCTGGATACGGTGTACACCTATGAGAGAAATGCTCTAATCTCCGCCAGGGCTCCATTCATGTCCCAGCCGTGCTCTTCGCGCCACGATTCCAGGTTGTGCCATTCCGCCGGCTCGGGAAACTTCACGCGCAGATACGGGGCGCCCCCGAACGGCGATGCTGCTTCCGGATACACATTGCCATCGGCCTCGTTGCGCGCGTTGTTGAACTCAATGGCCGAGCGTCCAATCTTGAAGAAGACGTTATCGTGCACCATCAGATTGTGGACATCGTTGGTGTGCCCGGAGATGGGCCGGGGCCCGTTGATGCCCGAGACCGTATCAACGCACACCTCGGTGCAATCGAGAAACAGATTGTAGGCAACAATCACGTTGTTGGTGTCGCGAATGAGAATGCCGCCTGTCAGTTTATCGAAGATATTGTTGTCGATCTCGTTCAGCGCATCGCTGCCTTCAATGTGAATGGCATGGGGATTCACATCGCCCGGAATGTCGGCGAAGAGATTGCCCGTGATGCGCACATTGGCGTTGCCGATATCGAGCCAGATCCCGTTGGCATACCTAATATGCCGGACCACGTTGTTCCGGAACAGAAGATTGTGCGCAGTATGCATCTTGGTCCCACCCGACTCCGACATCATCGCCGCGTCCTGCCAGCCGATCCACTCGAAGAGATTCTTTTCGACCAGCGTCGATTGCGGACCGCCCGTTCCGCCCAGCCCCTCGATGCCGCAATAGCGGAAGGTGTTGCCGCGCACCACGTCGAAGCCCACCGGCTGCGGCGGCCGCGAGGCGCCCCAGTCCTCGTTGCCGATGTCGAGACCAACGCTGTTGGCCCACTCGAAGGTGTTGTCTTCAAAGATGAAGTGATTGCCGCGGTTGACGGAGACCATCCCGCGCTGGGGCACCGGGAAACCGTTGCCCGCATATTGGAAGGTGATGCCCTTCACGCGGATGTACGACTGGTAGCGCTCCGCCGGAGAGAAAATCTGCTCTTGCGTTGTGATTTCAATAACGTGCTTGGCGGGATCATCGTCATTGGCCAGGCGAATGTGCAGAGTCATGCCGTTGGTTTCGATCCACACCTTGCCGGCTTCCGGGGAGAACTCCTTGAACAGAGGCTTCCAGTGCACCTCGGTGAAGTAATTCATCGACCGCGGCGACGGCCCGGCCAGCTCCATAGAGGTCTCCACCGGCTCCAGCGGCTTGCCGTCCACGAAGACCAGCCCGCGCCGCCGGAAATAGGTCGCCATATTGTCCTGCGCATATCGGAGCCACATGTGATTGCCGAGTACGTTGTCCACTTCAAACGGGTTGTAGCCATTGGGGAAGAGCGCCGTATCCAGACGCAGCTCCCAGGCCTTCACCGGTTTCTTCGTATCCGGATCGAAGCCAAAATTCCAGCCCTCGCTGGGCTTCCAGTCCTTCACCACTGCCGCGCCCTTCACCACCACCTTCGCGTCCGGCGCGGCTTCGTAGCTGATCATGGCTTCGGGGCCCGTTCCGCCGCGCGCCGGACGGACGCACTCGCGGTAGACGCCCTCGGCAATGACGACGCGCTCGCCCGGCTGCAACACCTGGGCCGCCGCGTTAATCGTGCGGAACGGGCGCTCCTTGCTGCCCGGCCCTTTGTCATCGGCGTTCTTCGCTTGCCCATCCACGTAGTAGGTCTTCGAGAAGTAAAGCGCCTTCTCCCAGACCGGAAACTCCGTTCCGTTCGGAAGCATCGAGTTCGACGCAAGCGCTGCCCCAGTCGCGAGCAACAAGATAAGAAAAGAAGAACACGCGTTTTTCATCCTGTAATTTACCATCCTTCCGAAGCCGGTTTAACAGCCTGTGATGAAAGTTAGGTTTTGAAAGGGAACGGCTTCAGCCGTGCCGTAAATGGTTGATAGGAAAAGACGGCTTTAGCCCCTGAGTGATGGTTTTCGGCATTTTCGACTTTCACCACAGGCTGTTAAGGATCAAGTTACGGCTCAGCTTTTGAGCCGCGTCAATAGTGTAACGCTCTTCTTCGGCATATCGAGAGAGCGGCCTTCAAAGAAGTGGCCGGCATTGCAACCGTTATGCATTTGCCGGTAAACTGGTGGAAGGCTGGCAAGTTTCGGGCACTCTGCGAGCCTTGATGACAGATAGCAGTAAAACGCGGAGAGGTGGCAGAGCCCGGTTGAATGCACCTGACTCGAAATCAGACATAGTCGCAAGGCTATCGGGAGTTCGAATCTCCCCCTCTCCGCCATATAATTAATTGGAAACAAACAAGATATATAACACATCAAAAGTTATATGGCCGCCCGTTATGACCGCCATTTTAGTGCCGGTGGCTGTAATGGTGGCTGTTGCTTCAATATGCTAGTCGGTGGCTGTTCGGTGGCCGTTTCCACCGGCGATCAGTTCAATGGCGTCCTGAAGGTGCCCAGGGGACAAATGTGCGTACCGGGCCGTCATTTGAATCGTCTTGTGTCCCATGAGTTCCTGGCAGGTTTTCAACGGGACGCCGGCCATTACCAGGCGGCTGCAAAATGTATGCCTCAGACAGTGCCAGCTAAAATCCTGAATGTTCGCCTTCACCAAAGCCTCGTCGAGCCATCCCCGAATGGCCTTCCTGATGAATGGCTTTCCTTCCGTGGTGATGAAGACACGCTTGGCACCCCCTGAGATCTCGCGCTGCCGCTTCAAGGCAGCCAAGGCCACCGAGTTCAATGGGATGAAGCGGTCGGAGCCATTCTTTGTCTTGAGAAGGTGAATTCTCTTGGCATCCAGGTCCACCTCGGTCCAATCGAGCGTGAACTGTTCCGAACGGCGCATCCCGGTATGGACAGCAACCTCGAACTCGTTCAGGAAGTGCGGATAGAGTTCGTCGATGATTCTCCTAAGCCGCGTCTCCTCCTCCTGGCTCAGGAAGCGAATACGCCCGTTTGGCTCCTTCTTTGCCTTCATAAGCCGGGCCGGATTCTTTTCGATCCAACCATTGCGAATGGCCTCTCGGTAGATCATCGAGAGTGTGGCTCGATACCTGTTGAAGGTCGCGGGGCCGGTGTTCCGGGAGTCAAGGAAGCTCGTCAATTCCTGCTGCGTCAGCGACTCCGCAATGCGGTCACCGAACTCCTGGATCAGGACGCCGATCTTTTGCTCATCATCCGCAGGATTGGCCTTGTGCTTCTTTGCGTAGGTTAGAGCGTTCTCGGCCAACTCCCGAAACCGTCGTTCCCTCTGACGAAGCGGCTTTGCCAACTTCCTGCCTGCAATCGAATCTGCCTTGCGCTGCGCGTAAAGCTTGATGGCATCTGATTTCCTGCCCGCCCTCTCCCGCCTGCGCTTCCCTTCGGCATCCACATAATGAATCCACCAAATTCCACTGCCGGGTACTTTTTCCCATACTCCACGCGCCATACAAGAGTCCTCCTTTAGCTATACCTGATTATAAACATAACTATGTTCATTATCAACAGGTATTTATGTGCATGGTGGCTGTTTAGTGGCTGTTTATTCGGACAGCGGCACTGACACATAACAAGACCACTCGCCGAAATTGCAGAACAGTTCACGAGACGACTCAATCCAGATTTGGGTATTCTCACGCGCGAGCAACCCCGATCAGCCCACTATCGGTTCTGGATGGTCGGCACGAGCGTACCGCCGCAGCTCGGCCACTGGGATCAGGACGCGCTTGCCGATTCTTCTGGTTGTTAGGCGCCGAGTCGCCACCAGATAGTCCAATGCCCGCTGGCTGATGGAGAGAACCTGCGCAGCATCCCGCCGACTCAGGAGTAACTTTTCTTCGACGCGAATTTCAGGTTTCTTGTCGGCAGATGATTGAGAACGCGGAGATGATTCCATGATGAGTCCTTCACCTTTCCCGTCTGTTGAGTTGCACCAGATTTACGTCCGGCCTCACCGAACGCGCCAACCATACAGCTTGCCGTTATCAGCCTTGGGGTAGCAGACGCCGGATTCCAGCTTCCAGCCGGGCCGATCACAAGCGGCCAAATGTTCCAGATCGCCAGCTTTCCAAAGTTCGTATGCCCGCAAACCATCTACGGACTGTGCCCATGACGCCGCAAGATGACCCTCGACGCCGGCATTGAAGCCGCGAGCGCGCCCGTGATCGAAACCCAGCCAATACCCAGCAATAAAAACACAGGCGAGCATGAACACCGCTGCCGTGGACGCAATGGCGCTCCACTTCACCAGTTCGCGGCGGCCATTCCTGGCCGCCACGGACTCGGCAGCACCGACTACGGCATCCGTTAAAGACGCCTGCAAGCGAACCCTCGAAGACTCAGCCTCAGCCGCAGCGGCCGACTGAATTTTCTCCAGGATGCCCTGCACGGTTACATTGATCTTTTGCGGTACTGCCTCGTACAGGTCGCCATACCAGCCCAGCACGATCATCAAAGCCCACACGGCATCTGTAGGCTCAATTCCAAATCTGTCTGCGTAACGCCGAACGCGGTCACGCTCTTTCTCCGACAAATCCGCAAGAAAAACGCTGTACAGGTCGTCATTGGTTGAGATCATCGCCACATACCTTATCGAAGATGCTCAGGGCACATTCGCGACGCCACCGTTCAATCTCTGCGCGGCTTCCAAGCGTTGCAGTTTCCCGCGCCTTTTCGAGTGTCAGTCGGCTACTCTGTACGAGGTTGGTGACGCGCGTAGCCAATTGCGGAAGGTACAACGACAATCCATCCCTTGCCTCTACCGTCTGCCGCAGAGCCGATGTGTCATACAACTCGAAGAGCGATGGGGCCATGCCGAAGAACCGATTACGAACGACATGAATCGTGCCGTGCTTCACCACGCTCATGTATTCGGTCAGCATCTCGCAACTATCTCGCTGCTGATTGATGAGGAACAACGAGATGAATGGCCAATCGAATTCATGCAGCTTCTCATCAAACATTGAGCCGTAACGATTGACGCCTTCATTGTTTCGTGCGGCGGTATTGACGACAACATCATCGTCCTTGCTTGCATCTACTATGTCGAGAAGATCAAGCCAACCTTCGTTCTCATCCAGGTTCACAAGCGAGAATGACTTGACATCCTTCTGGTATGCTTTGCCAACATCTGGGTTTGCTGTATCGGTCTCTACCAGCGAGACCTTTCGATTCCTCATCTCAAAGTAGTCGAGAAGTGCAATCGCGCCCACAGACTTCCCAACACCGCCTTTGCTGCCTGTTACGAAGAATACCCGTGCCATACATCTCTCCTCTCTTACAGCGATACGTCCGGTTTCATTTGGAATTGTCCACGCCTGCCATCAACAATTGACGACACCACAGGGCTCACCTTACGAACCGATCTTGGTTGCGCTTCTTCTCTTGTCGGCGCCAGTTTGGACAGGTAGGTCGAGAGGGCGTTGGCTGAGATTACAACGCCATTCTCTGCAAAAACACGAGCCAGCACCTTCAGCGAGTAGCCGTTTTCCCGCAACTTCTTCAACTCAGGGTATAAAGCTCGTACAATCTCCCCCGTCATGAATGTTTCAGGTTGTGGCGGAGGCTCATTCCCTTTCTGAGCCAGGTGTGTGCGAATAACTTCAAGCTGATCTGTGGTAATCATTTGCACTTTACGTCGCGCTTTTTCCATACCTCTTCCCCATCTCCGTCCTCTTGAACGGCATATGCAGAGAATACCATAGGACTGACCGTAGAAATGTATTATAATGAAGTCGAAATGCTTGAGAGAGACGGCAAGATGGGCGCTGTGCGCACGAAACCCCTTCGGGGTTCCGCGCGCCCACCACCATTTCCCCAATCCGCCTGCGGCTACTCGGAGAAATGGTTGCGCATCTTGCTCAGGGCTACGCCCCGAGACCCCACAGAAAAGGAGAAGACAATGGCAAGAACTAAACAGAATGAAGTCGCCACACGCCGGATCTTCATCAGAATCACCGATGCAGAGAAAGCCAACATCAGGGACCAGGCGAAGATCGCCGGCCTGACCATGAGCGAGTACATGCGAAGAATCGCATTCAACAAGCGGATCATTTCAAAAATGGACCAGAAGGCATTAGGAGAACTCGCAAGACTCGGTGGACTCCAGAAGTACCTGCTCAGGCAGATCAAAGGTCTTCCGGATGAGGAAGGTCTGCGGAAGGAACTGAATTCGACGTTGTCCGCAGTGCTTAACGCAGTGAGCAGGCTCAATGCCGCCGTGGGGAAGTAAACATGATCGTCAAGGTACAGCCATCTCGAAAACACTCCAGCAGCTTCAAGCGGCTTCATGAATACCTCACACAAGAGCATGATGCCGACACTGGAGAACTTCGTTTGCGAGGAGATGTGGTCATGTCGGAGAATCTTCTGAGCTTCGACACAGCGGCAGGAGAAATGCTTGGGGTTGCATCTCTCAATGATCGTTGCAAGGATGCGCTATGCCACTATGAACTGGCATGGCCGCCAGGAGAACGTCCGACTCGACCACAATGGACAGACGCAGCGTTGCACACACTGAAAGCACTCGGATACAAAGACCATCAATATATGATCGTCGCGCACGACGACAAAAAGCATTTTCATATCCATGTAATGGTGAACAAGGTGCACCCAGAGACCCTCAGAGCAACAACACCACATCAGTCCCATACTCTTCTACACACCGCAGCTCGCCAGCTCGAAACCAAATACAACTGGGCTCATACTCCGGGCCTTGCACGTTGGGATGCCGACACCGAACAAGCTGTACCGACATCACGAAGCGAACGTAATGCTTCTCGATGTGCCCGACAACAACCAACAGGTGCCGCTGCACAATTTGAACATTACCAGGATCAAGAATCCTTCCAATCTTACGTGCGGCGGGAGGTTGCTCCCAGCGTATCCAAACTGCTTACCCGACGTAATGTTAAGTGGGATGACCTCCATCGCCTTCTCGCCAAGGCTCAACTCCGGCTTGAAAAGGGAGAGACTGGCGGATACACCGTCCTTGCCATCGACCACAACATCCGGGTAAAGGCATCCGACGTATTCCGCAACAACTTCGCAGGAAAGATCAACCGTCAGAACACTGAGGCGGCTCTTGGAACTTGGACATCTGCCTCAACATCCGGCTATGAGGCCGATCAACATATTGTTCGTACTCCCGTTCGTAATAGCGCACTGAGGGAAGAACGGAAAGCGAAGCGACTTTCCGACCGAGTTTCCCTGATGGCCGATTATAACCAGTACCAGCACCAACTCGTGGCGAATCCGCTCCAAGCTAAGGCTACCCGCCTCCATGCCCTCGAAACCAGATTGCAAAGTGAGGGGACGAACGAAATTCTCTTCACGAATGAAGCCGACGTATAACTGCTTCTGTCGTGCCTCCAGCCTGCCGCGCATTCCCAGCAAATGCTCCAAATCATAAAGTCGTCTCAAGACCCAGAGCCGAAGGCAAGCGTCGGCGGCTATCTGACGGTTGCGGTCGTCAAGACCCCTGACGGCCGGCAATCCTTCCGGGTGTCGATTGACGATGGGAAGCGCAAACACGTTCAAGTACGGGTTGAACAGGTCCGTCAGTCAGCACAATCGGCGTTGCGCGAAAAAATCAAAACGCGCACCCAGGAGCGAGAAGGCAGGTAGCTGTGACAGGGATGGAGATTAGTCGTCAATGAAAGAGAACCTGCTCATCCGGTTCACTTCCCCCATTGCAACTTGTGAGGGCCGTGAGCGGGAAGGCGATTTGTCGTAAACCCAGAATCCATTCTGGCTACATTGGCGTTCCGTTACTAACTGATGTTACGCAGCAGCCCGAAGCAGGAGCAGTTCGTCGTAAGCTGACCGCGACGCGTTGATGAGCAACTTTCGGCAGAGGGCGAACGGACTGACCTTTTTCTTGAGGCTGAGGCATTCGAGCTTGAACGCGGCGCAAATCGACAGAAAGACATGGTTGCTTTGGGTTCCCAGCGTGCGTGTGGGTGACGTGGCTAAATTGGCGTTGGACTTCAAGGATTTGTGAAACACCTCCACTTGCCACCGTTTCTTGTAGGTCGTGGCGATGGCGTCATAGCCGCACGTCAAATCACTGCAAACCAGATGCTATCTACCTGTGCTTCCGTCCTTGTTTGTAAAGACCTGGCGCACCACAAGGACTTCTTTCGCATAGCCCTTGAGCCAGCCGCGCACTAAGGTTTGCTCTGGAATATCCAGATCCTCTACACGCAGAAAACGCTTGTTGTTTCTGTCCTCTCCGGTCACGGCGATCAGTCGATTGTCCTTCAGCGCGGCGATGAAATGCCGCCCTTTGCCGGCGATGAATTCAAAATTCTCCGTCGCGGAAAACCAGCCATCCATCAGCACAAAGCGGAATTTCAACTCGTTGCGAATGCAGGTGTCGATCATCGCGCGCATCAACTCGTTTTTCGTTACTGCGCTTTTGCGCTTCAGCTGGCGGGACTCGATGTCGCAGTATTGGATCGGCTTTTTCACCAATTCAAACGCCACGGGAATCGATGCCCCGTTCGAGTGGTAGAGCGCATTGAGAAGATTAATTCCCCGCACATTTCGGCCACTGACATGGTCATAGTGCCAGCATATCAACTCGTTCTCAGCCGTCCATTCCTTCTCTTGAATCGTGTCGTCGAAGATCAGCACGCCTTCGCTGTTCTGGACCGAACGAACCATCGACTTGACCTGCTGCCACAAGTCTTTGGAGGTAAAGTCCTGGCCGGATAAAAACCGTGTAATCCGGTCGTGGCTCACTTCGCCGTCCACCATGGCGGACAGGCCGGTAGCCGTTGCAGCGCCAAAAGTGCTCAACAAATAGTCCGTGTACAAGTCCAGATCGGCTTTATGCATGCGGGCAGCGTAGCAGAGACAGAGAGGGGGTTCGACCAGGCTGAACCAGAAGAATCAACAGTTTTTAACTGCCTGCCGACCGCCTCTCAGGCTTCCCCCATCCCGGCAGCAGATCAGGGACCGCGTAACATCAGTTACTAATCTGCCAGAGTGCGCGCTCGTTTCAAAATCTCAGAACATTCTCGATTTCACAAAGATTGAGGCTGGGAGTTCCTGAGATCCCTTCTTACTGAACGGTAACCGAAATTGTTGTCGAAGCCGTGATCTTGGTGTTGGCCGAGTCGGTTGCGGCTACGGTGAATGTATAGTTACCAGCGGTGGTCGCTGGTGTGCTTGAGCCGCCTCCACCGCAACCGATTGTCTCCATAGCGGCAACCAACAGCAAATGAGCCAGCATCGATGTCCAACGGCGACGACGAAACGGAATGACGAACTCGCCATTCCGTTTCTGCACGTAAATTCCTGAAGCGTTTCTACTGGTTTCTACCGGATTGTGATGCTAACTGAACCAGAACTAACCACTTGGTGAGTCTGAGGGGGTGGTGGGGGACTAGACCCTCCACTACTACCACCGCAACCGGATGTGTATGCAACCGCAGTCAGCAGAACCAGCCCCATGCAAGCTGTCACCCAAACGCCTCGCGCAGCTAGTTTCCTCCTCAAATACATAAGAGGAAGGAGAAGAATGGGCAGCAGAATCCATGAAGTTGCTGCGCCAGAGACAGTCTCAGTAAAGACGACTGTGATTTGATAGGTTCCCTTGGGCGTTGTCGAGGATGTTGTAATTGTCAGCGTATTGGTTGTCGCTGAATAGCTGCACGTAGCTCCCGTGGGAAGATTCAGGCAGGTTACTGAGGCGCTCTCCACGCTTGAAGGCAGAGTGACCGGGTAGCTGGCCGGAGAACCGGCAGTTATGGTCGCAGTCGTTGAGGAAAATGTTGGCCCGGTTGTTGATCCAGAGGCGGAATTCACCTCGAACTGGAATGAGTTGGAAGTGCCACCGCCTGGAGATGGCGTTTGCGCCGTAATTGCGGCGGTAGTTCCCCCGGTGGCAATGTCGGTTGCTGGAACTTGCGCCGTCAGTTGGGTCGCAGTGCCGTACGTTGTGACGAGAGCGGTCGTACCCCAGTAGACCGTCGAGTTGGAGACGAATCCCGATCCGGTGACGGTGAGCGTGAAGGCTGCACCGCCCGCGTTTGTGAATGCCGGTGAGATGCCGCTCAGGATTGGTGCAGGATATACAACTTCTACCACTTGGCCCACCGAATTCGAGGTGTTGCCGTTGAAGTTAGTGTCACCGCCGTAGACTGCCGTGACCGTGTCCGTGCCCAGCGGCAAAGTCGTCGATGCCACACTGGCCGTGCCGCCGCTCAGAGAGACACTCCCCAGACTCGTGCTTCCATTACTGAATGTCACTGAACCGGTGGCAGTGCCGCCGTATTGCCCAGTAACCGTTGCCGTGAAGTTCACGGATTGTCCGATAGCGGAGGGATTCACTGACGAAACCAATGCTGTTGAAGAGCTGGCCTTGCTAACCATCACGCTTGCGGTGCCGGCTAGCGTGCTGTAGTCAGTCGTGTCGGTGGGCGTGAAGGTAACGCTCTGCGATGCCGTGCCCACGCCCGGAGCGGTTGTCGGCGTAGTGAAGGCGAACGATCCCGCAGGAGTCGAGGTGCCGCCCGACAGCGTAGAAGAAGCAAGTGTCTGGCCGTAGGTGATGGAGCTGGCCGTCGGCCATGCCGTCACAGACGGCGTTGCCTTGTTCACTGTCACGCTGGCCGTGCCGGTCAACGTGCTGTAGTCAGTCGTGTCGGTGGGCGTGAAGATCACGCTCTGCGATGCCGTGCCCACGCCCGGAGCGGTTGTCGGCGTAGTGAAGGCGAACGATCCCGCAGGAGTCGAGGTGCCGCCCGACAGCGTAGAAGAAGCAAGTGTCTGGCCGTAGGTGATGGAGC
>Ga0302278_10006726_pt1 | contig 10801 bp, 11 predicted proteins | sample III_Bog_N3_2_FD_194543 | JGI IMG/M metagenome (GOLD analysis project Ga0302278, IMG submission 194543) | Peat permafrost microbial communities from Stordalen Mire near Abisko, Sweden - III_Bog_N3_2 | ecosystem: Environmental > Terrestrial > Soil > Wetlands > Peat | place: Sweden: Abisko... | reverse complement strand
ATCGGCTAGTTTGAGTTGGACGAAATCGCGGAGAAGCTTGAGCGCGGCGTGCGTGCCGCCGGTAAAGGTGTCGACGGGATTCACGCTGCGGTCGAGTTTAGTGAAGCCAGTGGTGATGTCGGTTGCAAGATCGAAGCTGCTCGGGTTTTCGGTGGTCCAGGGCTTGTCGGGTTTTGCCGTCGCTGGGTCCGCCAGGAACTTCGGTAGCTCGGCCTTGAGGTGCGGCCGGAAGTGGTGCAGCAGCACAAAACTCCGATTGAACACGCGCGAAGGAACAACGACATCGGCATCGACGGTCCAGTAAGGAATTCTGAGGCGCTTTGCGAGCACCTGCCGCCAGCGCTCGGGCTCGCGACAGGGATTCTCATCGCCTATCAGCATCGCGGCACCGACTTCTTCGAGGAAGGACTCAAGCGTGTCGGGCGGGCGGCGGACTACGAAGGCGATGCCGAGTTGGGCTGCATCTTCAGCCACGTCGCGCAGGCCCTGTTGCAGAAAGTGGTAGTGGCGCAGGTTGGCGTTGGGGTAGTTGGGGATTACGCCAAAGTAAATGGCCACGGGCAGGCCGAGAATATTGGCGGCTTCAATGGCTACATTGAGCGCAGGATTGTCCTGGACACGAAGCGACCGCTGCATCCAGTAGACGACGCAGTGGGCACCGCGCCGTGGCGCACCATCGCGGCGAACAAGGACGCGGGGATCGGCGGCGAGGGCGGCGACGAGGGCGCGGGGAAGTTCATCGATCATTGCAAGTGCAGTTTAATTGCTCTCCATGGTAGCCTTTTGCTCAAATGCTAAGCCTTGACGATCCGCGCTGGTCCGAATTGAAGGGCGGATACAAACTTCCGTTCGCTCCGCGGCCATTGCTTCGGCGCCTCGAGAGCGAGGTGGACCTGGAACCTGTATGGAGTGAGCTTTGGAATGAGCTTCACCATCAGGGCGACGTGGGTGAGGCCTCCTATGCTGCGGTTCCGCACATCGTAAGAATCTATTGCCAGCATGGTCAGCTGAACCGGAATGCATACGGGATTGTGGCGATTGTCGAACTGGCACGCGCTGAAAATGCGAATCCTGAGATACCAAATTGGCTCAAAGAGGATTATTTTGCATCGATCGATGCGCTTGCGAAAAAAGGCATCTCTGAACTATCGAAAACTCAAGATCCTGAATTGTGCCGGGAGATGCTTGGTGTTATCGCGCTCAGCAGGGGGCTGCGGAACCACGCGGAAATGCTGGCCAAGTACTCCGACGAAGAGATGGGACAGATGGATTTCGCATGGAAAGAGTGAGATTCGCCGATTTCCGTGTTTAGTGACATAATTATGTCATGGTTGTCCGTACCACCATCGACATTCCAAAACCTCTCCATGACCGCCTGCGCCAGCGAGCTGCGGATGCAGGCACTTCCATACGCTCGCTCGTTGTACAGGCACTGGAGCAGACCTATTCCGCACCTCGCAAGGGCAGGCACGTTACGGGCCCAGTCGTACGCAAGAAAGGAAAGCTTGGACCACGCTTTCCAGTAGACGAGAATCCGCATGACCTTGTACTTTCCTGACCTGAACGTCTGGCTGGCCCTCTCCGTTCCGGATCATGCCCAGCGCTCCCAGGCGTGGAAATGGCTTGCCCGGCTCGACGTGGATGACAGATTCATCTTTTCGCGCTACACCCAACTCGGCCTTTTGCGGCTGCTGACGAACGTGTCTGTGATGGGTGAACAGGTTCTGACTCTCAGAGAGGCCTGGGAGGCATATGATCGCTGGCTTGAAGACCCACGAATGGGTTTTTGTGCCGAGACGCGCGAAATTGACACGACCTTCAGGAAGATATGTGCGCCGTTCGCGAAGTTGCCTGCCTCAAAGGCAATCGGCGACAGTTGGCTCCTGGCTTTCGCAGCAGACGCTCAGGCAACTCTCGTCACGTTTGACCGCGCACTTATCGGCCACGCAATGAAACTCGGCCATTCTGCAGTGGTTCCCTCGTAGCCCATCAGCACGCGCTCAGGCTCGCAGACACATAGGGCCGCCCGCAGGCGGCCCTCACTGTTCCCTGTTCCCTATTCCCTGCCTTTACCACCTGCCCCAAGCGCGGCTCACATAGTCTGACAGCGTCATGCCGATCAGGGCCATGAAGATGAAGAAGCCCGATATCACGGTCAGCTTGGTGAGCTTGGTTGAGTACTTCACGTGCATGAAGAACAGCACTACCAAGGTCATCTTGGTGCAGGCGATGGCCAGCGCCACCACGGGGTTCCAATAGAGCGTGAAACCGGTGTCGAAGAGGCGCATCTGCCCAAGGTCAACAAACGAGGCCGCCACAGTGAGCCCCGTGAAGAACAGCAGGCACAGCAGGATCGTGAGGTAGATCATCGGGCTTACGATGTGGTGCTGGTTATCGTTCTCGTGCCCGTGGCCGTGATCGATATTTGTGTTGGTTTCGCTCATGGAATTACTCCCGCGTGCCTTAAGTCCCTCAGGGGCTAAAGCCCCGAAATCATTGAATGCGCGTTATCGGCACGAGTAAACTCGTGCCCTGTTACAAAGCCCGACCCCTGAGAGTTCCTGGCCATGATGTGAAGTCGTGCTCCTTCAAAACTGGACCTGCATTAGCGTCGGTCAATACCTGCTGATCAGATACAAAAGTGGGAACAGGAATATCCAAATAATATCGACAAAGTGCCAGTACAAGCCGAAGTTCTCAACAAATGTCACGTGTCCGGTTGTATAAGCGCCGTTCTTCGCCTTGTAAATCATGAACCCCAGAATCGCGATGCCGATGATCATGTGCAGCGCGTGCATGCCGGTCATGGCGAAGTAAAGAAAGAAGTACAACTCAGTCTTCGATGCCATGTCAGGCGGCAGCGGCTTGTCGTGGTACTCCTTGTAAACTTCAGGGTCAGACTGCGGATTGGTGAACGCCGAGGTGCTGTATCGAATGCCGGGGATGTGGAACTTCTCCCATTTTTCGTGATACTCGATGCTCTTGATGCCGAGGAAGGCCAGGCCAAGGATGAAGGTGATGACGAGGAACATCACCAACGCGCCCCTGCGCTTCATCTCCGCGCTGTACACGCTCATGGCCATGGTGAAGCTGGAGATGATGAGCACCGCGGTGTTGGCCGTGCCCCAGCCAATGTTCAACTGATGCGACGCCTCAACGAAGGCGGGATAGTACCAGTTGCGCATGAGCAGGTAGGCCATGAAGAGCCCGCCGAAGAACATGACTTCAGTGAGCAGGAACAGCCACATGGCAAAGTTGGTGGTGTCGAACTGCTGCTCTACGGATTCGAAGTGGTGGCGCTGATACGGCGGATGCTCCCCATGATGAGACTGGGCGGAGCCGGCCGGTTCATGCGCCATGGCAGTGCTATCAGACACTGGCTACCTCTTTCCGTTGCTGGGCTTCCAGCCACTCGTAGTCATAGGCCTCGTGATCCATGATAGGAATCTCGATGAAATTCTCAGTAAGGGGAGGCGATTGTGTTTGCCACTCGAGTCCTGTTGCCTGCCAGGGATTGTCGCCCGCGATCTCGCCGTACTTGAGTGACCAGGTGAGATAAAGGATGGGCAGCAGGTAGCCCACACCCAGGATGGACGCGCCGGCGGTGGAGAACACATTCAGCACCTGGAACTCAGGCGGGTAAGCGGCATAACGGCGCGGCATACCAAGCACCCCCAGGATGAATTGCGGGAAGAATGTGAAGTTGAAGCCGATGAAAGTAACCACTGCGGCCAGTTGCGAAACTTTTTCCGGATACATGCGGCCGGTCCATTTGGGCCACCAGAAGTGGATGCCCGAAAGGAAGGCCATGAGCATGCCGCCCACCATGACAAAGTGGAAGTGAGCCACGATGAAGTAAGTCTCGGTGAGGTGAATGTCAGTGCCGGTGGCGCCGAGGAAGACGCCGGTAAGGCCGCCGATGGTGAAGAGGCCCATGAAGCCGAAGGCGTAAAGCATCGGCGTCTCGAAAGTGATTGATCCCTTGTAAAGAGTGAAGGCCCAATTGAATATCTTGATGGCCGAGGGCACTGCAACCAGCATGGTGAGCAGCGAGAAAACGAGCGCTGCGTAGTTTGAGATGCCCATGATGAACATGTGATGGGCCCACACAAAGAAGCCGAATACCGCGATTGCGACAGAAGAGAAAGCGACCGCCGTGTATCCAAAAACGCGCTTGCGGCTGAACGTTGAAACCACCTCGCTGATGACGCCCATGCCGGGCAGAATCATGATGTAGACGGCGGGGTGCGAGTAGAACCAGAACAAATGCTGGAACAGCAGCGGGTCGCCGCCCTTGGCGGGGTCAAAGACGCCGATGCCGACGGTGCGCTCGAGAACAATGAGCACCAGTGTGATGGCCAGAACCGGAGTGCCCAGCACCATCAGGATGGAGGCCGCATAATTCGACCACACAAACAGCGGCAGCCGGAACCAGGTCATGCCGGGGCAGCGCATCTTGTGGATGGTGACGATAAAGTTGAGCCCGGTAAAGATGGAGCTGAAGCCGGCGATAAAGATGCACAGGCCGGTGGAGATGACGTGGGTGTTGAGATAGTGGGTGGACAGCGGAGTGGTGAAGGTCCAGCCCGTATCCACGCCGCCCGCGGCCATGGTGTAAATCATCCCGATGCCGGCGGCCATGTAGAGATACCAGCTCAACAGGTTGATCTTGGGAAGGGCCAGATCTTTAGCACCCACCATCATCGGAATCACAAAATTGCCGATGGTGGCAGGAACCGAAGGCACCAGGAAAAGGAACACCATGATGACGCCATGCATGGTGAACACCTTGTTATAGGTGTCAGCGGCCAGCAGGTCGGTTTGCGGCGTGAGCAGCTCAAGCCGAATGAGGCCGGCCAGCGCGCCCCCGATGAAGAAGAAGAACGTGATCGAGATCATGTAGAGCGTGGCAATGCGCTTATGGTCGCCCGTAAGCAGCCAGCTAAGCAAGCCATTCTCTTTGGTCAGGAAATTCATCTTCGGAATCCTGGCCGTTGACTGATCGGGAAGATTGACGATGGTAGAGACAGTGGCCGCGCTCATTGTTTGACCTCCCCTGCCGGGGCAGCCTTGGCCGCCGGCGCGGTTCTGCCCTCGCCTTCAGGCAGCAGCTCGGTGGTGTTCGTGGTTTGCTGGATACGGTAGTCAGAATCGAGATGCTTCAAATACTCAACCAGCGCAATCACACCGTCTTCGCTTATCTGGCCCTGGTAGGTGGGCATTATCGGCGCATAACCCTGGGTAATGTGCTGCGAGGGATTCAGAATTGCCGATCGCAGATACTCATCGTCGACTGTGATGGTCTGACCGCTTGAGAGCGTGAGATGCGAGCCGTAAACGCTGGTCAGGTTCGGCCCCCTGGCATCGGGACGCGTGTTATGGCAGGCCGTGCAGCTAAGGCTCGAGAACAGCCGCTCGCCATTCTGCGCCAACGAATAGCCGCTGGTTGAGCTGGCCAGCCACTGCTTGAAATCGTCGGGAGTCATTACTACCACTTCACCGATCATCTGCGAGTGGTTGGTGCCGCAGTACTGCGTGCAGAACAGGTGAAACGTGCCGACCTGGTTCGCTTCAAACCACATCGTCGAGTAGCGACCTGGAATCGCTTCGCGCTTTACGCGAAATGCGGGAATTGAGAAACTGTGAAACACGTCCTGCGAGATGATGGTGAGCTGCACCGGCTGGTTGATGGGAATGTGCAGCGAGTTGATCTCGTGCTGACCGCCTGGATGCTCACACTTCCACATCCACTGCTTGCCGACTACGTAAATGTTCATGGCGTTGGCAGGCGGAGTGTAAATGCGGAAGTAAAGCAGCGCGCCCCACACAAACATGATCAGAAACAGGCCCAGTGGAATGATTGTCCAGGTAGCTTCAAGAAGTGTTGAGCCTTCGATCTGGATTGCGACCGGGTGGCGCCTCTTGTTATAGAGCAGCGAAAAAGCCACGAGCAGCAATACCACCAGAGTCAGCCCGATCAGGCTCACCAGGACCATGAAGAAAAACAGCGCGTCCATCTCGGGAGCGATCTTCGACGCTTCCGGCGGGAATAGCGAGAAGTTCGTCATCCACTTGACGAGAAACTGCCAGAGTACTGGGCTGATGTGATTCATTCCTTTATCCGTTCACCTTTTTTTCTGTCCCATGTTTCTCTGAATTTCCATGATGGCCCTGGGTGTAGTCTTTGCGGAACATGAGGAACATGAATCCGCCCAGCATACCCATGGTGACCACCCCGCCCAGCTGAACTACCCGCGCAACAATCAGCGAATGCGTATTGGTTTTAGGATCGTAGTGATAGCAGTAAGTCAGAATGTTTTCGACCGGCGACCCGATCTTGTTTGACGAAGCCTCGTTGAGGCCGAGCATCATATCTTTCGGGCTGTATTCAACGCCCATGTAGTACTGCGCCATTTTGCCGGAAGGGGTAACAATCTGGATCGAGCTGGCATGCGCAAATTGGGTCAGCTTGCCGTCGGGGCCGGGAATCTTCACATAGCGGAAACCGACGGCCTGGGTCAGCGCATCGATGTTAGGTTGCGTCCCGGTCATGAAGTGCCAGCCGTTGGCCGTCTCGGGATGACCGTAGCGCTTCAGGTAGCTGCGCTTCTTGGCCGCGGCCAGATCGGTGCCTTCGGTAGGATCGATGCTGATGACGATGATGTCGAAGTCCTTGCCGGGAACGTACCTTACCATTTCAAGCGCGCTGGTGAGTCCGTTCAGTTCTTCGCTGCACAGCATGGGGCACTGGTAGTAGACCAGCGCGAGAATTGCAGGACGCTTGCCGAAGTAATTTGAGAGCGGCACAACTTTTCCGGCATCGTCTGTAAACGTCAGGTTCAAGGGAAGCTGCGTGTTCAAATGCTGGTCGACGCCCACGCCCTTCAGCACGGTAGGCGTGCTGTCGCTGGTGGAACCCGGGGTCTTTTCCGCATATGTCGAAACCTGGGCGGTGAGCGGGGTGGTTGCCAGGAGCGCGAACACAACGGCGCCGGCCGTGGAGATGCCCACGCTCCGCCAGCATTTCCGAATTGTGTCCGTGTGCTTCATTTGATGCTCCTTGTGGCCCTGCGGGGCTAAAGCCCCTTGAGTTTGCGCCGTCCCTACGGGACTGTTCGAAGTTCTCTAATCCCGCCTACCCCACGTTGAAACGCGGGGCTAACAACCAATGCGCCTACGGCGCGTCGGGGCTAAAGCCCCAAGATATTACTAGTCCTATCTCGGCACGACTAAAGTCGTGCCCTTTCAAAACTCAGCGAGTCCTTGTTTCACCTTTTCCCTGTTCCCTGTTCCCTATTCCCTATTCCCCAAGTGCCTAGTCCCTACTTACCACTCCCCGCCTTCAGTTCCTGCTCGTAGCTGGTGCGTGCAAATCCATCGGTCAGCGGCATGGTGACCACCGGCTTCGAGTCACCGGCCATCAACTGCTGTCCCTCTTGCGCCTGCGCTACCGGCAATCCCTTTTGCGCGATGATCTGCATGGCCTGATCGATCGGAATTCTCACCGTTCCCTTGCCGGGGTCAATCCACGTGTAGTTGTCGAGCAGAATGTCTTCGCGCGCGTGCAGATCGACTACATCGATATTGCCGTCGTCAATTTGAACGCGGGGCTGAGGGAAGCTCTTGGTAATCTCGGCTACCTTGTTCTGCATTTCGGGGCTCGATGGCAGATTGCCTAGATCGCGAATTTCAACCGTCTTCGTCCACTTGGAGTTGGGCCCGTCTTCCTTGTTCATATTGGCGTTGATCACCTTGCCGATGCCGTAGCACACGAGGCCGGTGACCGCGACAAAGATGCCCAGCGACACGATGAAGACAAGAATCCCGGTGACCTTGACGTCAGACGCTTCGTAGCCGAGCGAAGTATCGATCGCCTGGGGCTCGGGCTCCTCGCCTGCCGGATTGTGCTCCATCGGGTTGTCGTTGTTGTTATGCGTGGGCATGTTCGGGCTCCAGAATTTCGGCCAGATGCGGATCGTTGACCTGTACCAGCGGCTTGGTCTGCAGGCGGTTGGCGAAGAATGCGATCCACAGCGCAGCCATGGCTACCGGCAGCGTTGCGTACTCCAGAATTCCCCAGCTGAAGTGCAGGTTGCGGGAGGCGTCTTTAAAGTTCGGCTCAATGAGCCAGAACAAATCGAAGGCCTTGGCGAAGATCATCCACTGGCACACGCGCGTGAGGCGCTTCTTGTTGCGTTTGATGTCGCGAGAGAGCAGCAGGGTGAACGGAATGAGCCAGTGGAACATAAAGTCGAGCGTAATTACGATGCCCCAGTGGCCGCGAATGCGATCAAGGTACCAGGGAATCTCTTCAGGCAGATTGCCTGACCAGATGATGAGAAACTGCGAGAATGCGAGGTAGATGTTGAGCATGACGAAGGCAAATGTGAGTTTGCCGAGGTCGTGCTGCTCGGTCTGGCGCATGATGGTTTTGAAGGGCTCAGCTTTCGAAAGCGCGATCGACACAATAATCGAAAACGCGAGCACTGAATAGCCTTGGCCAACGAGGAAGAGAAGGCCGTATACCGATGAGAACCAGGTCACGTCCATCGACATGACCCAGTAGATGACCGCGGCGGACATAGTGAGCGCGTAGACCACGATGCCGGGTCCCGCGAAGTTCTCAAACTTCTTGATCCAGTAGGGCGTGGTTTCAGGGCCCTGCGCATCGCGCTGCACAGCCATGCGATTCAGCCGCCATGTGTAGAGCGCCCAGATGCCGAAGCAGATGATGCCCACGATGGTAAACATTTCGGGATTCAGCATGCCGCGCTTGAAGTCGATGCAGTGCTTCTGAGCTTCGTTGATGATGCCGTTCTTGAGCGCATCGGCGGTTGATGCATCGGTGGGAAATTGCGCCCACAGGTAGAGCTTCTTGACGTAAATGACCGGCACCAGCCAGTAGATGAAGACCAGCGGCAGGGTACGGCTCATGGCTTCAAGCGGCCGCCGCAACAGCAGGCCCCACTTGCCTCCCGAACAATACTGCACCATCAATAGCGCAAGGCCGCCAACGCACCAACCGAAGGTGAGCATGAGTCCCATTACCCAGGCGCGCAGAAAATGATCCCAACCCAGTTGATCCTGCGCCTGGCCCAGGAACGCCAGAATCACGGTAAGGATCGCAAAGAGCGCGGAGACGATCAGAGCCCGCGACTTCCACGCGCCCACAAACGCGGGCGCGCCCAGGTCCCTGGGGAGCGCCTTTGCGTGCCCCGTCTTTGCGTTCGATGATGCGTGAGAATCGTGAGCCATTCCAGTCGTCCTATTTTTGAGCTGCGGGCTTTTGGCCCTCGGGGGCCGGTTTGGTTATGGGTATCTTGATCGCCGGATCAGCCGGATTCGCGGGAGCCATCCCGGGTGTTCCTTCACTCGATATCGGCTTGTAGGCCTGCACAGCCGTTGCGGGCAGCGCCCACGGCTGCGCGTATTCCGGATGCCCTTCTTCCTCGGCCACGCTCTTCAGATTGCGGACCTGCGCTCCTGCAGGAACGTCGGCCGCAGTACCCTTGGCCTGGCTGAGTTGCAGCGCACGAATGTAAGCAGCAACCGCCCACCGATCCACCGGCGCAAGCTGTGCCGAGTAGTCGGGCATTGAGCCGTAGCCGTGGGTCATAACGTAAAAGTAGTGCGAGATGGGCTGCGCGAGCCTTACCTGGTCCATCAGATTGGCCGCTGGTTTATAGCCGCGATCGACAATCTCGCCCAGGCCGTTGCCCACACGCGAGTGGCAGGGCGTGCAGTAAACGTTGAACCGCTCCTGGCCGCGTTTCAGCACTTCCATGTCTACCGGGAATGGCATTTCGTCGCGCTCTTCGCGATAGCCGTTCGCGCCCTGCACCACGCCGGTATAGAAGTAGCCGTCTTCATTCTGCTGGCCGCGCGCCACGGTGGCTTCAACCTGCGGACGAGCGCTACGATGGTCGGCGAAAAAGTCGGAACCGCGCTGCGGAATCATCTTCGGCTGATTCTGCATATCCTGCCGGCAGCCTGCGATTAACAAAACGCAGGCCACTGCCGCGAACGCAAGTGGTCTCCCCGGTCCCCAAACGCGAGGGACCGGGGGCACCCGCATCTGGCACGGAGCTGAAAGCTGAGAGCTGAAAGCTGAAGGCTTCGTACGCATCAGTACTCCACCTCCACTACCGCTACCGGGCCCATGCTTTCGAGATATTTCTTGCTCTCCACCAGGTCGAACCTGGGATCGAGCGCCTCAAGGCACAGGAAGAACTTGTCTGTCGTCGCACCATTGCGAAAGTTCGGCGCGTTGAACAGCGGGTGATAGAGCGAGGGCAGTCCGTTTAGCGCGAGCATTCCAAAAGCCGCCGAAAGTCCGGCCCAGAGAATGGTCCACTCGTAAGCAGGAATAATGAAAGCTGGCCACGAGTACAACGGCCGACCGCCGATGTTCAGCGGATACGCCAGCGTCGAGATCCACGTTTCCATCGAAAACGCGACCGAGCAGCCAATCAGGCCGCCAATCAGGGTAAGCATCGGCACCTTGTTGCGATGGAAGCCGATGGCCTCAGCCGCTTCTTCAACCGGATACGGCGTGTAGCAGTCCATGCGCCGCCAGCCGTCAAGCCGCGCCTTTTGCGCCGCGCGCACCAGGTCGCTGGGCGTATCGAATTCAGCCAACAATCCGTAAGTTCCTTCGCGAGCTGGCATACTAGTCTCCCGCCCCCGCCGTTACCTTCGGCTTGATCTTTGCCTGCGGCAAAATCATGCGGATTTCGTTCATGGGAATCATGGGTAAGAGGCGCACAAACAACAGGAAGAGAAACGTGAACAACCCCAGTGT
>Ga0302278_10006714_pt1 | contig 10810 bp, 7 predicted proteins | sample III_Bog_N3_2_FD_194543 | JGI IMG/M metagenome (GOLD analysis project Ga0302278, IMG submission 194543) | Peat permafrost microbial communities from Stordalen Mire near Abisko, Sweden - III_Bog_N3_2 | ecosystem: Environmental > Terrestrial > Soil > Wetlands > Peat | place: Sweden: Abisko... | reverse complement strand
CGTCGGTGGCATACACCAGCCCTGCATCCACATTTCCGGTTTCAACATAAGTCAGAACCTGGCGGACATCCTTTGCCAACACAAACTTTGGGTTTAGCTGATCCCACAGATGGAGCGCGACGATCGTTTGTTTCCCATATTGCCCAGCCGGGACACTTGCCGGGTCTCCTAGAGCGATCACCCGCACGGAACTGCCTGCGAGTCCTTGAAAGTCCCGCAGCTTCGAATCGAGCGGGGCAATCAAAACCAACGTGTTCCGCAACAGGTTGCGGCGCGTTCCAGCCACGAGTAGACCTTTTGCTTGCAGATCGTCCATCGGTTTTGCGGCAGCAGATAAGAACACATCCGCAGGCGCACCTTGGTCGATCTGCATCGCCAGTGCTCCAGAAGAACCGAAGTTGTTGCTGAAACTCACACTCGCATGACTCTGCCGGTAGGTCGTCTCCGCTTCTGCGAGGCCGTCCTTCAGGCTGGCTGCCGCGGAGATTGTTAGAGTCGTCTGCGCGGGACCCTGGCACACGCAAAACACGGTCGCGAGCGCAATAATCAAGGCGAATCTGCAACCCTGCATTCGATTGCTTCCAACCGCAAAACTCGGCGTCAACTCTTCTCCATGTCTAACAAATTGATTCTAACTATTCTCTCAACGCTTCACCCACCCCCTTTGAAAAGGATCGCCCCACGGCGGGCTCTCGACCGAGGCCGCCGTGGAAACAATCAGAAGGTGAAACGGCTACCGACTGTCGGAGCAAGATTATTGTCGCTTAAATAGGGAACGCCGGGGCCATGAGGAATGGCGATACCCAAACCGCCGCTCACAAAGGAATACGCAACTCCGGGAAACGTGTCGAAGAGGGTCTCGTCGTGGCAAGCGGCAATCCAAAACAAAGTCGCTCCGTCGCCGACCTTGGACGATCGGACGTCACGATTGTGAATTGTGAACGCGGCGCCGGCAGCCGTCTGGTGTTGGACGCGCAGCTACGCAGGCTGGGAATCTCGCACGCGCGGCTGCGAGGATAACCACGCGGCATTGGCCTGTCGAATGAGTCCCAGTCGACGGTGTCGTTGTCGTAGATGACGACCGGCACGTCACCGTCAAGCAGTTTGGTGATTGTCGAGATGTCTGCACCGCTTTTACCTCCAACAGCGAAGCCGGGCACGAAGTAGCAGTGGTCGTTGGGGCCTGACCATTTCTGAGCCTGCGCCAGAATGGAGAGCCAGTTGAACTCGCCCTCGACGATAACCGGCCGGATCGAGTTCCCTGAAATGGCCAGATCCAATGAGTAGCCGGCATCCTTGTTGGCACCGAAGACGCCCCAATGGCCGCTGATGGGCTGAAGGGTCATGATCTTCTTGTCCTTGCGATCCGGCGTTTCGCCCTCCCACTGACGAACATTAAGACTGGTGGCGTCGCCGTAGGCATCCCGGCGGAGCATCACCACCGCGTCGCGCCATTGCCTGTCTGCCTCATTTGTTATGTCTACATCCTCATGCAGGGATACGCCAAGGAATCATGGCCGAGTAATTCAGTTCGAAACAACGGCGACATACGCCACAAGTTTGGGCACGGTAACCCGCACCCGCCCTTCCGAGTACGTAAATGCCGCCGGCGTATCCGCTCCGTAATCGGGCGAGACAAGCGTTACACTCCTCGGAGCCTTGGCGACGGGAAAGCTGACACTCACTCCATCCTGCTCCTGAAATCGCTGTGAGTAGTTGTGATTGATCAGGTGCGCCACCGTGCGGCCATCGCTCAACTGCGTCAGGTTGGTGCCGATATTCGCTACGGATGCCGTCACCCTCCCCGGTAGGTCTGTGGTGTTGTGGTACAGAGCGGCATGAGCCGGCATCTTGTAGAACGCCGCCGTCTGGCTGAAGAGCGGCATCAACCCCAGTTGCGCCGCCGTCGGGTCGCCCATCGTATCGGCCAGATGCATATTCAGATACACAGTCGCTGCCAGGGCCTCCGGCACATACATCCGCCAGTAGTCCGATTTCTCCGAAGCAGGCAGCGATAGATAGTCGGTCATCACATCGGTCGGCCAATCGATGAACGCAGCCACCGGGACCACGCGTCCGTCGATCCTCGCGGATCGTTGCTTGAGCGCCATAAATGCCGCCAGCAACGACTGCGTCCCATCCAGATGACCGTCCGCCGTATGCGGACAATAATTCACTGAAGACCCGCCCGGCCCATCGGGATTGCCGCCCCAAAGACCCATCATCTGGAAGTCGACGAATGGGTAAACGCCATTGGCGGTAATGTAGATCTCCTTTTTGTACTTTTCCCGCGCATAGTTACGCAGCGTCAACACAATATCCTGCCAGTAGATCAGGCTGGTGTAAGTTCCCGTGAATGTCCCGTTCTGGGGCTCCGGACGGCCTCCAATTATCGTTCCCCACTCTGCCGCCAGCGGATTCGATCGATTGAGAGGCGATGCCTGCCATCCGTTGCGCGCAAGGTAGCCGCGATAGTTGAACATCCGGCCGCGCGTGGCGGCAGATTTCGAACAATTGAGATTGTCGGCCGTCGTTATGCCATATTTCGACTGCCAGTCAGCCGGGCTGCTGTTGGGATACTTCCCGCACAAAAATCCGCCGAAATCGGCAATATTTGCGTCGTCAAATCCCTCGTCTCCATTGTCTTCATTCCCGGAAGTCGCGCCCTGATAGCTAAATTCGACCTCGTCGAAGAACAGCCCATCCACGCCGCCGTCGATCTGCATCTCCCCGATGCCGATAAGGTATTGCCGGTAAGCTGGGGATGCCAGGCTAGCGCGATAGAATTTCATCGCAGAATGAAACACCGGTTGGCCCGTCGCATCGCATGAGACTACTGCATTGAATGTTGACGCTGCTGGAAACTCGTCCATGAAGAGTGCAGTGGCTGTTGTTCCTCCTATGAACGCGATGCCGGCCGCTTGCGCCTGCTTGGGATAGCCGAAGTTGTAATCGAAGGGCTGAACTCCGTTTCGATCCCACCGCTGCCACGCGCGCGAGACGATATTGGGCGACATCGCAAGAACCTGCGGATCGGCGGGGAGATTCTGGTCTTCCTGGCTGAAGCCAAAGACCGTAAGCCCGGAAGTATTGCGCTTCCCATAGACTCCCGGATCGATCGCGATCTGCGTGTAAATCCCTCCGCCTCCAACAGGATTGCTCGCCGCCGGCGTAGCGCACGTAGATTGCGTCACAGGAGGCAGAGAAGGCGGCGGCAAATTGGTCGATGTCTGACCCGAAGGTCCGACACCTTTGGCAATCAGATCATCTGGCTTTTCGGTCGCTATCCCAGGCATCACGATGCCAGAGGATTCGTTGAGTTGGCCGACTTTCTCGTAGACGGTCATCTGTTTCAGAAGGGCCTCGGCCTTCTGTTTTGCCTCATTGCCGAACAAGCGATCTTGGGCGCTCGCTGAAGGCATGATGCCCGCTGCAATCGATGCCAGCAGCAGGCCAAACACACGGAGTTTTGTCATATCCATCGCCGCATCACCTCTGAAGATCGCAACATACCTCTAAAACGGAAGCAATGACCATCCAATGCTCGCATCGGCGCGCTATGCGCTTGGTCGCTTGATACCGTACCGGCGGGTGAGCCACGCCCGAACCGGTTCATCGAAGAACCTTAAGAAGAACCAGGCAACGGCGATCGCGAGAGGAAGCACGATGAATATCCAGAAGATAATGACTGCTGTTCCGGGATGACGGGTCCATGCGTAGCCCGCAAGAACGTATACGAAGGCGATGTGCGTGATGTAGAGGGGATACGAGAGGCGTCCTGAGAATTTGCAGAGCCGGATCATCCCCGTGCCGGCGTTGGAGTGCGCCCCGCAGAGGATGATCAGCGGAAACAAAAAGAGCACGCAGGCCACGTCATAGAGGCCGTTCGAATCAAGCGCGCCTGCTTTGGGAAACTTCGGCATCTGGAAGCACACGACGAGAACAATGGAAAGAAGGAGAAGGCCTAACTTCGGCATCCGGATGCGGTCATGGATACGGTAGAGCCAGAGTCCGAGGACGAAAGAGACTGTGAGGCGCAGCGGCGCCATCCAAATGTTGGGATAGTCCCAGCCGCCGTCAAGCGAGCCCTTTGAGTTGGCTACACAGATGAGCGCGAGGCCGGAGATGGCAATGACGATCCAGAGCGTGACGGCGCGCAGGCGACGCAGGACGAGGGCATATGCGATGTTGCCGAGATACTCCTGCATGAGGGACCAAGCTGGGCCGTTGAGCGCTTGGGATTCATTGTGGCGGCCGGCGACGGGCGGGGAAGGAAGAAGGAGGAGCGAGGTGAGATAAGCCAGCAGGACCATGGAGAGCGGGCCGCGGTTCATCACCTTGCTGAATGGATCGAGCAGGTAGCCGAGTAGGCCGAGGGTTGCGCCGATGAGCACGAGCGGGTGAAGTCGGATGAGGCGGATGCGGAAGAACTGCATAGTGGTCATCCGTGTCCAGCGGTCATCATAGGCGTAGGCGACGACGAAGCCCGAGAGCGCGAAGAAGAAATCGACGGCGAGGTAGGCGTGTTTGACAAGCGCCCAGGGCCCTTGAAAACCGAACGAATAGTTGAAGAGATGGAAGATCACAATGAGGAAGGCCGCGCTTCCTCTTAAGCCATCAAGCACTTCAAAGTGCTCTTTGCCGCTGCTGGTGCGGTCGACAACTACGGGTACATTCATCGGTCAGTTGCTCCAGGACGTACGGTGTGCACGGTACATTCGCGACTTTTGCAACGCCGGGTTCACACTCACAGATCTCGGCGTGGAGAGGTTGGCTCAAGTCTCAGAGACTTCAGCGAACCACAAGACTCGCGCTCAGAGGCGTGTTGTCTGAAGAACTCCCGGCCAGCACTTGATATTCGCCCGGGGGCAGGTTCCAGGCGTTCTTCTTTTCATCAAATGTCTTCAATACCCGGTCATCGATCGCAACCGTAATGGACTGAGATTCGCCCGGAGCAAGCGTGATTCGCTTCCATCCGACAAGCCGCTTGAAGGATTCGTCTGAACCTTTCGGAAGCCGCCCATAGACCTGAGCAATCTCGGTGCCGGCTCGCTCGCCGGTGTTCTGGACAGTGAAGCGCGCAGTCCTGGCGGTTGAATCCACAGACAGGCCAGAGTACACGTAGGAGGTGTAAGACAAGCCGAAGCCGAAAGGAAACAGTGGCTTCTTATTCTGTGCTTCATACCACTTGTAGCCAACCTCAGGCCCCTCGTCATAGTGGACAGAGTAACCAGTGTGAGCCGAAGCATTCTGTGTAGCCGCGCCGTCGTCGGCAACATCTCCAGCGCGTACCTGGCTCTCGGTTGGAATCTTGGCCGCATCGGGATGCGGAAGATCCGCTTCGCTCTTTGGGAAGGACAGCGGGAGCTTGCCTGACGGATTGACTTCGCCAACAAGCACGTTTGCCAGCGCCTTGTGTCCTGAACTTCCGGCGTACCAAGCCTCGACTACGCCCGCTACTTTGTCGATCCAGGGCATTGTGACGGCGGTGCCCGTTTCGAGTACGACGATGGTGTGAGGGTTAGCTGCCGCCACCTGCTCGATCAATGCATCCTGATTATTCGGAAGCGAAAGGCTCGGCACGTCCATGTCTTCTGCCAGCCACTGATATGCAAAGACAATCGCAAGGTCAGCAGACTTGGCGAGCTTCGCAGCCGACTTCGGATCTTTTCCCGGATCGAAATCGATCTTTGCGTTCGGCAACTTCGTCTGAAGCGCCTTTAGAGGAGAGGTTGGGAACCAAACGGGCTTCTGCCAGACCGTTGCGCCTTTGCCAGGAGGCATGATGGCATTGCCGCCGGGCGGATCGACTTGCGCCGATCCGCCACCGGAGATCATCCCAACGTCGGCATGCCCGCCAATTATCGCAATGGTGTGAACCTTGGATGGATCGATCGGAAGCACCGTCGGGCTGTTTTTCAGCAGCACGATGCTCTTTTCCTCTACTCGCCGGGAGGCCTCAAGCCCTTTCTCGACATCCACCACGCCAGGGTGCAGCTGATCGTCGACGATTCCCGATAGAAACTCGGCATACAGAATTCGGCGTACATGGCCGTCAATCTCCGCGAGCGGAACTTTACCGGCTACAACAGCTTCTTTCAACTTTGGACCAAAGAAGTCGGCCATAGGCTGTTCCTGATCAAGACCTGCTCCGGATGCCTTTTCCGTACTGTGTGTTCCACCCCAGTCGGAAATGACAAATCCCTTGAAGCCCCATTCTTTCTCCAGCACATCGCGCAACGTGTAGGAATTCTCACAACCGAAGTCGCCATTGATTCGGTTGTAGGAACACATCACAGCACCGGAATTTGCAATGGAAATGGCGATATGAAATGCGAGCAAATCAGATTCCTGCATCGCCCGCTTCGAGATAACGGAGTTTACAAAGAAACGCCCCGTCTCCTGATCATTCATCACATAGTGCTTGATGTCGCCGACCACATGTTGCGCCTGTTCACACTTCATAAGGTTGCCGACGACTGAGCCCGCAAGGAGAGGATCTTCACCCGCATATTCGAAGCTGCGTCCATTCCGTGGCTCGCGGGCTAAATCTACCCCGCCTCCCAGCGTCATGTTGAACCCTTGCGCTCGGAGTTCCTGGCCAATCACAGTGCCGAATTCGCATGCGGAATCTACGTCCCAACTCGATGTCGCTCCCAGGCTCGACGGCATGGCTGTCGAATACCTTCCGTTCGCCCCGCTGTCTCTCACTCCATAGCCCGCATCGGAAATAACCAGGGGAGGAATTCCCAGGCGCTTGACGCCCTCAACGTATCCCGCACCGCCGTTGGTAAGGTGTGTCAGGGGCATCTGCCACTGGGACGCGTGAGCCATCCCGTTCCCGTGCAATAAAGCCAGCTTCTCGTCGAGAGTGAGTTGCTTCAGAACCATATCGGCACGTTCTTCTGGGGTGAGTTTGGGATTCATCCACGGTCTGTCCGCGACCTGAGAGGCTACGGAGGTTGTGATGATCGTTCCCAAGGCAGCGATGACGGTGCAAAGGAAGTAAAAACCAAGCTTTCGATTCTGCATTTGTCTCCCGACGGGACTCATTTGGACCCTTCTATTTCGTTTTGAAGTATGAATCTGGAGTTGCTGGTATGAAGTTCCTGCAGGTACGAAGCTCCGTCCACGACCGATGTGACCGCGCCGGTTCTGTCCTGCTTTCCCTCAATCACGCGCGAGAGAATCTTAAATGTCTTCTCGTCTTCCGTCTTGAAGGTCAACGTCACTCGCGATTTCGAGGGTGCGCTCCAGGTCACCTCGTATATTCCACGAGTAAGCTGAACGTTCCCTGCTCGGACAGCGGTGACAAGATAGAACGTTTGAGAGTTTTGGGCGGCAATCACGGTGGCCGAAAACAGAATCGACATGAAGGCGAATCCCAGAATGCGTCTCATGCAAAGTCCCCCTTTAATTCGTCGAGGAATCCTGCCGGATTCTCCGCAGAACTCTGGAATACACTTAGATTAGGGAGCGCCGATTGCTTTTATAAGCAACATCGTGCATTATTCGGTGCATGAGTGGGCGTAAGTGTCTTATTTGCAATTCGATAAGGAAGGAAGGGTGCGTGGTTTTGAGGGGTGTATGATACAGCCTCTTCGGTAGGAAAACGGCTTACCACGTCTCCACAGCAACAACCGTTGGCGGTCCGGGGTGGCCTTCGATCACATTCGCTACTATGACGGCCTCCAGGTTCAGTTGGTCCCAGTTCTTCGGAGCCTTCTGCAACATTGCGTCCAGATACGCAGGATTCGACACCACCTCGCTTGCCGCCTCAGTTCCTTCGCCCAGAATGCCTGCCAGGATAATCACCGGCTGTCCCGATACCTGGTCATGAATTCGGGCGACAACGGCATAGTCTCGTGCAAGACTCTTCTTCGGAACCTGCCATTGAAGCGTCCAGATTTTTCTGGGGACACTCTTCCGATCTACCACCTCGCGAGCGTGGTTGCTGTCATATTCGAAGCCAATCGGCAAATCCTGGGTTATGCGCATTGTCCAGGGATTGTCAAAAGCGCCAATCATGACGGACGGCCCTTCGCGCAATTGAGCGAAGCCAGTCTCTGGACCCGCCAAAACGCGAAATTCGCCATTTTTCGGTACAAGGGGCGCGATCGAACGCGCGAGGGTGATGACATCGTAAACATTCAAACTCCCACTCTCTCCAGCGGGTGTCGTGGGGATCGTTTTGCTTTGGAGATCGACAGGCTCAGTCGGCACGCCGAGGCAGTACGTAACTCGGCCGGAAGTCGCGGTCATTGGCTCCCAAAAGCGGGCCATATTTGAGGGGCCGTTGGGTTTTGAGGGACTGCTGGGGGGTGCGTCCTGTCCCGGGAATCTTACATGGGCCGCACCGAACCCCAGGAGCCCAGCAACAAGCAGAGCAATCGCAATCGGTATCCAGGCATATACGAAACGACCTGCAAATCCTTTAGCGGAATCTGCCAGGCGAGCTGCCCCCTGTACCGAGCCTTGAGGGTTTACCTCAGTGGCCTCATACGCCAACTGAAGATCTGTTCGAACGACGGCATGAGGCGAAGCCTCTCGAAAGAGCGGAACATACGAACCGACCGGCAACTCGATGATCAGCTCTCCCGCATGATCGGGGCTGTAATCGGGGCTGTAATAGTACTGAGTGAGCCTCTTTCGAACCTCAGCCGCGGTCATGCGAACTACCGGGTCGACACTCACATCGTAGGTTGGTTCACGTCCGAAGGCCTCAACGCCAATTGTTCTTTCTTTTAATTCGCCGGCGTTGCCCAGCAACGCTTGTTCTACCGTATACGCCAGCAAGACCGGGTATCGCTTGCTATTTGTGAACAAGGGGTGCGCGAGGAGGCGCTTCAGTTGTTCGCGAACCAGAGCGGCATTCGATGTAACCTCGTTACGGCCGGGCATTCAGAGTGTTCCTCAGGTTCAAAGTGAGCGTGCGTTGAGCATATAGACCTTGCTTCGAGTGTAGGCAGCAATAAGCTTACACTCGCAAGCTTGCTATCCGAACGGAAAGTATTTCTCGATCTCAGCAGCGCCTTTCAGCGATTGAAAGTCTTCGAAGATGAAATCCGCCCCCACACCGAGCAATTCATGGGCTGCGAAGGTTCGAGTCAGGGCCGAAACGCGGCATCCAGCATGCTTTGCAGAAAGAACTCCCGTCAGAGAGTTTTCCACCACCAGGCATTGGGAGGGCTGAAGCGCAAGACGCGAAATAACGGTTAAATAGATCTCTGGCGAGGGTTTGGCAGTTTCGGAATCAGCCTGGAAATGTTTTGCGCGAGTGCGAGGCCTGGACTGTCGTAGATAGGAACTCAAGAAACGCGCGCGTCTTCGGTGTAAGGTATTGGCGCGAAGGACAGTAGGCATAAGGGGAAACGCTCTTCCTCCCAATCTGGAAAGAGGGCCAGCCGCCTCCAGAGTCTGTTGAATGGGCAGCCTCGATGTTAATGGGCCCTGCACCGAAATGTCGGAAGAAGTATTATTCGCTATTGTGCGAAATGGTACTGCAAAGCGTCCATCTTGATGTAATCCTTGCTGGATGCCGTTCACGAAAGCGAAGACAAAGCCGAATTTCGAAGTGTTCGAAACTGACGCCGATCTAGCTACGATACGGAAATAGCAGATCGGGTTAGTGGCGGCGCTGTGCCATTTGGATGGATTGGCAGAGGGTAGCTAAGATGACAACCAATTCGCATACAAAAACTCCCGAAAGAGAAAAATCGCCCTGGTTCCAATTTGTGCAGTTTCTACTTCTAGCCGCACTGGTTGCCTCCTTACTTTTGCTGGGCATGAGCATGGTGCAGAACCGCTTCTTTCAAGGCGGCCACATGGACCGGCACGGCCACATGAGTCGGTAGCTCCACTCAATAGACTCTTGGTCTCAGTTATCGCTTGATGTTCAGCTTAAGTATCATTTGCCAGCATTGTTATATCGTTTTCCTGTCGCTTTCGGGTGACGAGCGCCATCCGCGACCGTAGAAATCCTCAAAGAGTAAGAGACTGAGATGATCGTTAAGCAGCTTGCGAGCTCTCAATTGAAAGTCGATGGCCCAATTCTCGATAAAGTCCCTTAGACAAGAAAGCTATAAAGAAGCGAGACCTGACAGGCAGACCTCGCTTTTTCACAGGCTTGACGTAGTATTTCCGATTCTTTTCGAGTTTTCAAAATGCCTCGAAAGACGGCTATTGTAGTGGGACGCTTCCCTGCACGGCAATGCCCATGGCACCCTCGTTTTCGGAGCCGTTTTTGGTGCATTGAGTCAATCGCTCTTGCGGATGAACTTACCGAAAGCCCACATTCGTTTAACCAACATGCTAGTGTATCGCCATATTCATTTCTCGAATTGAAAATGATTTGATGAGAACTAACAAGCAGCGACATGCAAAGAAAGGCTTCTTCCTGATCTTTCATAAGTCGCTTGTAACCCAAGAACCAGCAGCATGAAAGGTTGACGTGAAATGCGTCTCCTTGGTTGGCGTTACAACCAACCAATCGACACACTTCGCTCTCTTAGTGATCATGGCAGACGGACCAAGCGACGCACGCCGCTTGTTCTGCGGTAGGCCCAGACGCCATAGCTGGCGCCGGCCAGGGCCACGACGTAGAACGGGATGTGAAGCACTGTATCTACTGCCGTAAGCCCGATTAGAGGTACCCAGGACGCACTGGATCGCCACGCTGTTAGTTTTGACCTCGTTTCGAGTACTTGCAGAATAGACAAGAATACGACGAATGTCAGCGTTCCAACGCAAAGCGCCCCCATATTGACTTGCCATTCCAGGGGTTTGTTCGCATGATGCCCCCAGGACTCCA
>Ga0302278_10006713_pt1 | contig 10814 bp, 10 predicted proteins | sample III_Bog_N3_2_FD_194543 | JGI IMG/M metagenome (GOLD analysis project Ga0302278, IMG submission 194543) | Peat permafrost microbial communities from Stordalen Mire near Abisko, Sweden - III_Bog_N3_2 | ecosystem: Environmental > Terrestrial > Soil > Wetlands > Peat | place: Sweden: Abisko... | reverse complement strand
AGACAACTACCTTTTTCGACGGTTTCTGAATGAGCGCCGCCATCTGCGTCTGGCCGCCACTGCGGTCGAAGTAAATCGTGCCCGACTGGAGTTCGTGGTCATCGACCACCTTAGTGTAGTTATCCCAGACGAAGTCGGCCTGGGCATTCTGGAATTTAGCGGAGGCTGCGTCCATCTGCGCCAGAACCTTGTCGAGATCGGCCGCGAAGCCGCGATTCGACGTGATGGCGAGTAGCGCGATGATAAGGGCTAATCTGCGGATAGCGTTTGCTGTGAAGTGTTTCATCGATGGGCCCACACTCGATAAGCAACGATCTTTCCGCTCGAATCCTTCGCCGGTTCGTACCTGTCCAACACGACGTCGCCGGAGATGGCTTCCACGCTGTGGAGCAGGGCGGTCTGCAAATCCGCCGATTGGCCCGGCAGATTTATCTGGGAAGCATTGATCTGGTAGACGAAGTGATCGGGCGACTCGGTCTTGACCAGGACTTCGGAAGGACTGGTGCCGCGCGGCGAAGGCCGGTCGCGATAGTTCCATAAATGCGGGGTTACGAAGATAAACAGCAGGATGAGGGTCACCATCACGTCATAGTGAAAGCTCCCGCGCTCCTCCGTCCACCAGAGATATGTCCCTAAAGTCTTGTTCATTTCGCCTGCTTTTCTTTTGCCTTGGCTGTCGGTTCGATGGTCGTCGCTCCGCCCATGTACGGCACCAGCGCATCTGGGATTCTGATCGTGCCGTCGGCTTGCTGATAATTCTCCAGGATCGCCACCCATGTGCGTCCCACCGCCAGGCCGCTGCCGTTCAGCGTGTGGACGGACTCGGCCTTGTTCTTGCCCTGCGGTCGATATCGGATATTCGCCCGTCTTGCCTGAAATGCCTCGCAGTTCGAGCACGAAGAAATCTCCCGGTACAAGCCCTGTCCCGGCAACCACACTTCGATATCGTAAGTCTTGGCCGCGGAGAACCCCATGTCGCCCGCGCATAACAGCATCGTTCGGTAAGGCAGTTCGAGGCGCTGGAGGATCGTCTCCGCGTTGGCGGTAAGCTTCTCCAACTCGGCGTAGCTTTCCTCGGGACGAGTGATTTTCACCAATTCCACCTTCTGGAATTGATGCTGCCGGATGATGCCGCGGACATCGCGGCCGTACGAACCGGCTTCTGAACGAAAGCAAGGCGTGTGCGCCGTCAGCAGTCGTGGCAACTCGGAGTCGTCAAGAACTTCGTCGCGGAAGAGGTTGGCGAGCGGGACCTCGGAGGTTGGGATCAGCCAATGGTCGTTCTCGCGATACTCACCGGGGACATATTCCGGTTCTCCTACGCCCTGACAGCGGTAGAGGTCTTCAGCGAACTTCGGCAGCTGTCCGGTGCCGAAGAGCGACTTGCTGTTGACCATGTAAGGCGGCAGGACTTCGGTGTAACCGTGCTCGCCGGTGTGGATATCGAGCATGAAATTGGAGAGCGCTCGTTCGAGGCGCGCGCCCTGGTTCCAATAGACGGCGAAGCGCGCGCCGGAGAGTTTCGCTGCGCGCTCGAAGTCGAGTACGCCTAGCTGCTCGCCGAGTTCCCAGTGGGGCTTGGGAGTGAAGGAAAATTCGGGCTTCGCGCCCCACCGGCGGACTTCGACGTTATCGTCTTCGGATGTGCCGGACGGGACCTCGTCGGCGGGGAGGTTGGGAATGCTTTGTAGAATCGCGCGCAACTCGATTTCGGCCGCACCCGCCTCGTTTTCCTGACGCTCGATCTGATCTTTCAGCAGCGGCATCCGGCCCATTAGTTCCGAAGCGTCCGTGTTAACGCGCTTGCGCTTACCTACTTCTTCGCTAAGCTTGTTCCGCTCCGCCTTAAGCGTCTCAACTTGCGTGATTGCCTGTCGGCGATTGCCGTCCAGTTCGGCAAAATTACCCAGCAGCACGCCTGGATCAGCCCCGCGCGCAAGCAATTTCTCTTTGACCAACTCCAGGTTGGCTCTCACAAATCCAAGATCGTGCATAAGCTACAAGCTTACTAAACGGAAGCCAACAATAGCTCCTTCAGATACATATGCTATGTGCTGCATATGTCTCGAAGCGCATAATGCTTGAGTGTAGGAAATTCTGTTTCACCCCGACTTCAAGGCAGAATTTCTGGACTTCCCAGCGTCCGTTCAGGTCGAACTGCTTGCCCAAGCCGGCCTGCTCGAAAAAGTCGCGCCCCAGCTTGGGAGGCCGGAGTGGACACGCTGAAAGGATCGGCCTTCGCCAGTATGAAAGAACTGCGATTCGATGCCGATGGCGGAGTCTGGCGGGTTGCGTTTGCCTTCGACCCCAAGAGAAAGGCCATTCTGCTGGTGGGCGGCGACAAATCGGGCACCGGCGAACGACGCTTCTATCGTGCATTGATTGCCATGGCCGACGCCAGGTTTGAGGAACACTTGATCGAAATGAAAAGGGAGAAGTCGAAGGAGGATTCATGAAGAAGCTGGTCACGTTGAAAGAGATCCTGGATGGACTACCCGCTGAACGTCGCAAGAAAATCGAGCAGCGGACCCAAGAACTCATAGCCGAAGAGATGTCCCTTCGCGAGCTTCGCCGGGCGCGCAAGCTGACTCAGAACCGCATCGCCAAGGAACTGAAGATAGGGCAAGAGGGCATTTCGCGGCTGGAGAAGCGGACCGACCTGCACCTCTCCACGCTTCGGCATTATGTGGAGGCGATGGGCGGGAAGTTGACTCTGGTCGCCGAGTTTCCCGACCGCGCTCCTGTGGTCCTGTCGGGAATCGCCGCACTGGACGACGGTCGCAAGGCGAGCTGATCCTTCGGACTAAAATATCCGCTCCGGCGGGCGTTGCCGTTCCTTCGCCCGATCCTTCAGCATCCTGAGCCTGCCGGGTTACGATGGGTTAGGAGAATTCCATTCATGTTCCCCATCGGGCGCTTTCTTAGAACGTCCACTGTCCTCTTGGGTATGGGCGCGCTCGTTTCTCCAATCGCAGGCGTGGCCCAGGAACTAACGTCAAAAGCAGCGACCCGGGCCGCGGCCCGCGCCGATGCAGCGGCTCAGGCCGCCATCCCTCCGAGCGCCTATAACGCTCATCCAAAGCTTGTGGTCCTGCTGGTGATCGACCAGTTTCGTGAGGACTACCTTGAGCGCTACCGCGCCGATTTCAAGGGACGCGGATTCAAACTCTTTCTCGATAAAGGCGCTTATTTTCCTGACTGCTACTACGACTACGCGAACACCAAGACTGCCCCTGGCCATTCCACCATCGGGACCGGAGCCTACTCTGACGGCCACGGCATTGCGAATAACGACTGGTGGGACCTGAGCCGCAATAAGGAGCGGCCCATCACCTCGGTTGAAGATGAGCGGTACGCGCTGGTCGGGGTTCCTGCCAGCAGCAAACCTGCGCCGGGATCTTCGCCGCGAAATCTGCGCGCCTCGACAGTCGGCGATGAACTTCGCCTGGCGACGGCAGGCGGGGCGAAAGTTTTTGGGATCTCGCTGAAGGACCGGGCGTCAATTTTGCCAGCGGGTTCGGCGGCGAACGCGGCTTACTGGATCGATCCGCCGTCGGGCGCCTTCATCACTTCGACCTATTATCAGCAGCAGCTGCCGGACTGGGCGGCCGCCTTCAACGCGAGCGGACGCGCGGCACAGGCGACGCAGGAGGCGCAGGCTTTTGGGAGCGCGCCGCAGTCGGGCACCGCGTATATGCCGGCTCCCGGTTCGACAACGGCTGGCACGAATGTCCCGGCCACGCTTAGCGCTGCAACAACCTCGACGAACTTCTACAGCTTCGTCGGGAGCACACCCGCTGCCAACTCCTACGAACTGGACTTCGCCAAGGCATTGATCGCCGGGGAGCAGCTAGGGACGCATTCCGTCACAGACATGGTCACTATCAGTCTCTCGGCTAACGACATCCTAGGCCATGCCGTTGGGCCAGACTCATCCGCCGAACACGCGATGGTCGATTCGCTGGACACCGACCTCGACACCTTCTTTGCCTGGCTGGACAAAAACGTTGACGGCGGTCTGGGCAACGTATGGGTCGCGCTCACCGCCGATCACGGCATCGCACCCATCCCGTCGGAAGCAGCAAAGCTCGGAATAGACGCAGCAACCATCAACCTGAAGAAGCTGATCGCGAACCTGAACGACTCCATGAACGCGAAGTTCTCTCCCGGCGAGAAGGTGAACTACCTCTTTGACCGTCAGGAATTGCCCTATCTTTCGCTGAACCAGCCGAATTTCGACCGCGCCGGCATCAACGAGCAGGAAGCGGAACAAGCGGTGCTGGACGCGCTACCGCCGGCGGTCGACTCATTGAGCACATTGTGGAGCACGTCGGGGAGCGCACCTGCGGATGCCGAGGCGAAGAGTAAGGCATTAATTCCTTCGCAGATGAAATTGCCGCCGACGCCGGTGCTGGTACACGCCTACACTCGCCAGCAGCTCGCGGCTGGCACTTATCCAGCCAGCGAATTTGGCCATCTTCTCTCGCATAGCTATTCGCCCAACGGCGGCTGGTATGTTATGGCCATCTTCTCCGATTACCAGATGGAGGCCAGCGCCAGCGGCGGGACAACGCATTTCAGCCCATGGTCTTATGATCGCCATGTGCCGCTCGGCTTTTACGGAGCGCCTTTCGCTCCGGGCATCTATCATGGGCGGGTTGGGCCGGTCGATCTGGCGGCCACCTGGGCGGCCTTGCTGGGCATCAACCAGCCTTCGGCCTCTGTCGGACACATCCTCAACCAGGCATTGAAGCCGGCTGCCTCGGTGATGTATCCAAAACCGGCTCCTGTGCGAACCCATCCAGTACACGGAAAAGCGACGGCCAAGCCTTGAAGCCGGATATGCGAGTGAGGTTTGCGGGGATTGAGCTACGCAATCCGATCCTTGCCGCCAGCGGAACGTTCGGTTACGGCATCGAGTTTGAAGAGATCGTTTCGCTCGACCGCATCGGCGGCCTCGTCACCAAGGGCCTCTCGCGCGAGCCAATGGATGGCAACCCCGCGCCGAGACTGATCGAGACTGCCTCGGGCATGTTGAATTCGATCGGATTGCAGAACATTGGGGTCCAGGCCTTCATCGAAAGCAAGCTCCCACAGCTCGCCAAGTATCGCGGGTGCGCAGTCATTGCCAATGTCTTCGGCTACACCGTCAAGGACTACGTTGCGGTGATACAGGCTTTAAACGCCGCTGAGGGAATCGCCGCCTACGAAGTCAATGCCTCCTGCCCCAATACCAAACACGGAGGCCAGGTTTTTGGAACCGATATGGTGGAGTTGGCCACCCTCGTCTTCGCGGCGAAAGAGGTGGCGCAGAAACGACCGAATTCGCGTCCTGTGATCGTGAAACTCTCGCCCAACGTTACCAGCATCGCGGAGATGGCTGCGGTCGCCGAGCAGGCAGGCGCCGACGGACTTTCGCTCGTCAACACTTTCCTCGCGATGGGGATCGATGCCAAGACGCGGCGTCCCCGGATAGCCAACGTGACGGCTGGTCTTTCTGGTCCGGCGATCAAACCCATCGCTTTGCGAATGGTCTATGAAGCAGCCAAAGCAGTCAAGATTCCCATCCTGGGATTAGGCGGCATCGTCGTTGCCGAAGACGCAGTCGAGTTTCTACTCGCGGGTGCAACGGCCGTGCAGGTCGGTACCGCCAGCTATGCCGATCCCCGTGCCGTCGAGCGATTGGCGAAGGGGTTGGAGCAATGGTGCGTGAAGCATGATGTGGATAAGGTGGCTAGTTTGACTGGGGGGCTGGAGGTTGCTCCCACAGCTAACTAGCCGCTCTGCGCCTATCCAACAGGTGTTATGCCGCGCTTGGATTTCTTCACTCCCCCGTATCGATCTGCGCCCGCTGCAACTTGTCGGAGTAATCCACATACACCGACTTCCAGGTTGTATAAAAATCCAGCGCGCCGGTGCCGCCTTCTCTGTGGCCGTTGCCGGTTTGCTTCACTCCTCCAAAAGGCAGATGGACTTCTGCGCCGATGGTTGGGGCGTTGATGTAGGTGATACCAGCTTCCAAGTCACGGATGGCCTGGAAGGCGCGGTTGACGTCTCGCGAGTAAAGAGAAGTGGATAGGCCGTATTGAATGCCGTTGGCGATCTCCAGTGCATTCTCCAAGCCATCGCACTCGATCAAGCTCACTACCGGACCGAAGACTTCTTCCTGGGCGATGCGCATTTGAGGAGTTACTTCGCCGAAGACGGTGGGCGCGAAGAACCAGCCCTTGGCCTGACCGCCTTCTGTAAGCCTTGCGCCGCCGGTGAGGAGCTTTGCCCCTTCGGCTTTGGCGATGGCGACGTATCGCTCGGAGGTCTCGATCTGTTGCTGATTGATCTGCGGGCCGACCTGATTCAACTCGTCCAATCCATCGCCGACCTTGAGCGATTCGGCACGGACGACCAATTTTTCGGTGAATTCGGCGGCGATCGACTTGTGCAGGATGATGCGGCTGGTCGCGGTGCAGCGTTGGCCGGTCGTCCCGAAAGCCCCCCACAGCGCGCCCTCCAGCGCCAGCTCCAAGTTGGCGTCTTCGAGCACGATCATCGCGTTCTTGCCGCCCATCTCGAGCGAACATGACTTGAAGAGCCCGGCGGCCGTCTGGCCGACCACGCGACCGACTTCGCTCGACCCTGTAAAGGAGATCGCGCGAACTGCCGGATGCGCGACCAGCGGCGCGCCAGCCTCGGGGCCGAATCCGGTGACGATGTTGACCACTCCCGGCGGCAAACCAGCGTCGATCAGCGTCTGGACGAGGTTGTAGGTCGAAAGCGGGGTGTCTTCGGCTGGCTTGATCACGCAGGTGTTGCCGCAAACCAGCGCGGGAAAGAGCTTCCACGAAGGAATGGCCATGGGAAAGTTCCACGGCGCGATCATGCCGCAGACACCTACGGGCATTCTCAGAGACATGGCGAATTTGTTGGGCAGTTCCGACGGCGTGGTCTGGCCGAAGAGGCGGCGGCCTTCGCCAGCCATGTAGAACGCGGTATCAACTGCCTCCTGAACATCGCCGCGGGTTTCGGCGAGGACTTTGCCCATCTCGCGGGTCATGTCGTTCGCGTACTGCTCTTTGCGGCTCAAGAGAATCTCGCCGCAGCGGTAAAGAATCTCGGCGCGCCTGGGCGCCGGGGTCAGCCGCCAAGTCTTCCACGCTTCGGCCGCGGCCGCGACCGCGTCGTCGATATCAGCGGCCTCGGAGGCCTGGAATTCGCCGACAATGTCCTGGTGATTGGCGGGATTGATATTCTGAAAAGTTTTTCCGGTGCGGGAGGCGACCCATTGGCCAGCAATAAGGTTTTTATATGTCGTAGTCATTCGGATAGCTTACTCGTTCGAGTTTTCAGTTGTCAGTCTTGAGTCGTCAGTTGTCAGTCCGCAGCGATCGATTATCGAAGCAGGATTGAGAACCTCAACAAAATATCTCGCCCACACTAAACCCGCGAGCAAAACACTGAAGACTGACAACTGCGGACTGACCACATACAATCAGTGAGTTGACCTTCGGCGCAGTCTTGGCTGACGGCGAGCGGGATTTTTGGCGTTTATGGCAGAGCAGGCAGGAAATTCTGGGCAGAAGCGGTCGGAGGCTAAGGTTCCGGCCGCGTGGGTGAAGACAGAGTTGGCACGGCATCCTCAACGGCCCTTTCCCATGGAAGTAGCGGCGCGTATTTTCACCGATTTCAGCGAGATTCACGGCGACCGGGCCTTTGGCGACGATCCGGTGATCACTTGCGGCTTCGCCCGATTTCATGGCGAAGAGGTTATGGTCATTGGCAACCATAAGGGTCGAACGACTAAGGAAAAGGTGCTGCGCAACTTCGGGATGCCCAATCCCGAAGGCTATCGCAAGGCGCTTCGGGCGATGAAGATCGCGGAGAAATTCGGACGGCCGGTCTTTACTTTCATCGACATTCCTGGCGCGTGGCACGGGATGGGCGCCGAGGAGCGCGGACAGGCCGAGGCGATCGCGAGAAATCTGCGCGAGATGTCGCGGCTGCGAGTGCCGATCATCGCGACAATCACTGGCGAGGGCGGCTCTGGCGGCGCACTGGCAATTGCGGTCGCCGACCGGGTGCTGATGCTTGAAAACGCGATCTATTCGGTGATCTCCCCTGAAGGCTGTGCGTCGATCATGTGGCGGGACGCGGGCAAGAAGGCCGAGGCGGCGGCCGCCTTGAAGATAACCTCTGCGGAAATCAAGGCGCTCGGTTGTATCGACGATGTCGTCGCTGAACCAGCCGGCGGCGCACAAATCGATCACGCGCGAGCCGCTGAGTTGCTCGATGAGGCACTCGCGAGGCATTTTGGGGAGATCCGAGGCGTGCCGATTGCCGATCTGGTGGTTGCGCGGCACGCAAAATTCCGGAGCCTGGGGCAGTTCTACACCGTCTAAATCCTTATGCAAGATCGCGCGAAATCCGCCTTGATTGTCTGCATTCCGCGCCAGATCACCGACGGCGTGATCGCTGGCCAGCCGCCTATTGAGGCATCCTATTGAGCGCACCAAATTTGCCTTTGCGTCCGTTGGTCGAGCCTGTCGCGCCTCGATTTCGGGCGTTCCTCTTCTTCCTGCTTTCGGTCGCCTACGTCCTCATTGCGCAATTGATCGCCAGCAGCGCTACGAACGGTTTGGCTTCCGGCGATTGGAAGGAGCTGATTTTTCGCTCGGTCCTTCTTTTCCTGCTTCTGGTGGGCTTCTGGGCGATGGGGTATGCCTTTCAGAGGCAGCGAACGCCGCTCAAGTCGATGGGGCTGATACGGCGCAAAACCGGGCTGGGGGAGTTCGGACTCGGGGCGGCCTTAGGCTGGGGCGCGATGGTCGTTTGTGTGCTGCCAATCGCGATCTTTGGTGGAATCACATTGACCTTCTGGACGGGCCCGAGGCAGTTCGGTCTTGTGGGAATTGACCTTCTGGCATTGCTCGTCGCCGCGCTGGCAGAAGAAGTGGCCTTCCGAGGTTACCCCTTTCAGCGGCTGATTGAGGCGATGGGGCCGCTTCCGGCAACGCTGGCAATGTCAGCAGTCTTTGCCGTAGTGCATCTAGGAAATCCTGACTCGACGATTGCGAGCACGCTTGTAACCGTGTTGGCCGGCTGGCTCTTCGCGATCGCTTACCTGCGAACTCGGGCATTGTGGTTGCCCTGGGGGCTTCACTTCGCGTGGAACGCCAGTATGGGCATCCTGTTCGGACTGCCGGTTTCGGGCCTTCGAAACTTCTCTCCCATCGTCACGGCGAACGCCCATGGGCCATTCTGGCTGACCGGCGACGGCTACGGCCCGGAAGGCTCGCTGATTACTGTCTTCGTGATGCTTGCGTCTCTGGGTATCCTGACATGGTTGACAAGCGATTATGCTTTCGAATATGCCCAGCCGGTGATTGTCCCGGGAGGTATCCCGGTCGATATCGATGCTGCGGCCAAGCGCCAACATGAGGAAGCTATGGCGTCTCCGGCGGAGAGCGCGCCGACGCTGGTGCAGATTATGCCGGTCGCCACTGCCCCACCCCTGGCCGCCCTCATCACCGTCGAGGTTTCCCCAGTAGCCGCCGAGCCGCCATTCGAGCCCAGCAGCGAAACTGACAGCCCCTCGCGCTCGTGATTCAGGTAAGTGAAAAGCTGCCCCGACTGACGCCGGGGCGCTTGCTATTTTGGATCCGTGCGGTGCAGTTACACCAGAACTTCCGCCCCCACTCCAACCTTGGGGAACCACGAATGCGCCGACTTCAGGGCCTGGTTGACGTTGTTGATGTTTTCGACGCCCTTGGTCAGCAGCCAGTCCTCGAACGCCTTCGCGCCCTGCTTCGCATAGACCGGGATGCCGTCTTTCCAGGTTGCGCGTCCACATAACACACCGTTGAAGCTGGTGCCGCTCTCGGCCGCCAACTCCAGTGTTTCAATAAAGACCGGATTGGAAACTCCGGCGGAAAGATAAATGAACGGCTTGTGGGTCACAGAAGCGGCGTCGCGGAAGTGTTCCAGGGCCTCGACCCGCGTGTAGGCCGCTTCCCCTTTAAATGACTTCGTGCCATGCACGAATTCCATCTGCACCGGCACTTCGACCTTCAGCACGTCGACGTTGTATCTGGCCTTGCCAAACTCGGCCATCGATCCTGAAACGATCTCCGGTTTCTTTTTAGCAAACTCCACGCTCTTCTCGTCACCGCCATGCGCATCGTAGCCGACCAGTTCCAGAAAGAACGGAATGTCATGGGCGAGGCACTCGTCCCCGATCCGCTCGGTCCACGCATGCTTATGGTCATTGACCGCGCTAGCCTCATAGGGCGTGTAGTAGAGCAGGATCTTGATCGCGTCCGCACCGGCTTCCTTCAGGCGTCGTACCGACCAGAGGTCGAGCAGGTCGGGCAAACGTCCGGGAGTCGCCGCGTCATAGCCGGTTTTCTCATAGGCCAGCAGCAGACCCTTACCGTTGCGTTTATGCGATGCAGGCAGACCAAACTCCGGATCGAGCAGAATGGCCGACGCATGCCGGGTCAATACTTCGGTGACCAGTTCCTTAAATTCCACGAGCGCCGAATCCGGCAAGTCGGCTACACCTTTTTCCTTCGCGAGCGACTTCTTGAGCGAGCCGCGCTGATCCATCGCCGCCGCCGCGATCACGCCGCGCGCGTCTGATACTGCCCGCATTCCTGCCAGTTTTCCTGGGGTGATACTCATATGACTTCTCCTCGTTCTGCATTGGTGAAAACTTCATCATCCTAAGAAAAGCTTCGATGTTCTCCTACCGGAGTCCAAAGCTTCGCATGGCGCTCCGCGCCAACCATACAACTTTGCATTCTAAACTGAGGATACAACCG
>Ga0302278_10006712_pt1 | contig 10814 bp, 15 predicted proteins | sample III_Bog_N3_2_FD_194543 | JGI IMG/M metagenome (GOLD analysis project Ga0302278, IMG submission 194543) | Peat permafrost microbial communities from Stordalen Mire near Abisko, Sweden - III_Bog_N3_2 | ecosystem: Environmental > Terrestrial > Soil > Wetlands > Peat | place: Sweden: Abisko... | reverse complement strand
CGAAAAGTGCCATCGCATACACGCCAAGGCCGACTTTGGGGTCGCCCTTCTCTGCGCGGAGGTAAGTATTCTTGGCGACGCCCATGCGCTCGGCGACGGCAAGGATTGTGAGCCCACGTTTCCGCCGCGCGGTTGCCAGGTCGCTGCCGAATTTGGCCAGCGACCGCTTAACGGCGGAGGGCAGAACATCTGAAACATTCGATCTCATTGATAAAGCTCCATACATAAAGCCTTATGGCCTTATACCGTCCAATATATAGGACTATATTTAAAATGTCCAAATCGGATAAATTCAAGGATCATGTCTTTGCGTGTCAATGCAGCGTCACGGGCTCGCAGCTCGGAGACTTGGCGGCAATTGTTCCCAGCCCTGTCGAGCTGGTCTCACGGTTTGTGCCTGTCCCTTGCCGAGGTGCGAGATTGAACGAAATGCTGGAAGTTGTCGGGCTGATCCCACACGATCAGACCGTTGGCCCGCTCGGGTATGGTGTGCAGATCTCGCAGCCTTCCCAAAACGTCAAACCGCGGGGCCGCTTCGGTCTGGAGAATCCCCTCCTCCACAAGCACTCGCGCCGAGGCAAAGTCTCCGTGCTCAAGGTACCGAGTTGCCGATTCCAGGTAGACCCATCCGCTCGATATAGTGAGTTGTTCGGTGTTGCGATTCATTCGTTAATTCCTCGACATGTGCGCTGGGTTTGGACGGGAAAATGAAGAGTCCCTGGGGGGGGAACGGGTTGAGACGTCACCGCTTCAGCCACTTCAATGTCACGAAGCACGCCATCTAATTGCTCCTGAACCGCTAAATAGAACGGCCCTTCGCACAAGCGTTTCCCCTCAACTGCTGCTGCCTTTGCGTTCCGAAAATGCCGCTGACTGAGATACCTCTTTGCAAATTTGAGATAGGCCTCACCGCGCGTCTTCGCCATTTCCTTCACCGCAGCAAGACTCCGCTGCGCATCCTGCCGTGCCGCCAAACAAACAGTTCCCGGTCGCATACCGATTCTCCTTTTGATAAGTTCCGCCCGAGATATCAGACGACAGTCAAAATCTTCCGCCATCACGCCAACACCGCCGCATCAGCGATGCAACTCCTCGCGTACCAATCCTCCTCCGCGCAGCCGAGATAGTCTCACCCATCAGGTTGCCGCAGTGGTGATTCTGCGCGGGTGGATGGAGGCCGGGGAGCAGGCAGCTGCGCTGAAGCAGCGAAATCTGCACAAACAAAATGGTGCGGAGGAATAGGACAGTCCAGCAGCATTCCCCGAAGCAACGGGCCTTCTGTGGGGTACACAGGACAACCAACGCATCTATATATAGCTCCGCTGGTGCTGCGCAGACCCTTTTTCCAGAAGCTCTCCCGCTACGATAGGAGAGAATGCTCGATACCAAGGCCCTATCTCCCGAAGCTCTGCTGCAGATCACAACCTCGCTCAATATCTCCATGCACTCGCTGGTTGCCGTCATCGGTCTGCTCGACGAGGGCGGAACCGTGCCCTTCATCGCACGATATCGGAAGGAGGCCACCGGCAATCTCGACGAGGTGCAGATTCGCGCCATCGAGGAAAAGCTCGCCTACCTCCGCGATCTATAGAGCCGCCGCGCCACAATCCTCGCGTCGATCCAGGAACAGGGCAAACTGACCGATGAGTTGAAGGCCAAGATCGAGGCGACCTTCGACCGCGCCGAGTTGGAAGATCTCTACCTTCCGTACCGCCCCAAGCGCCGGACGAAAGCGACAATCGCTCGCGATAAGGGTCTCGAACCGCTCGCCGACTACCTCTGGAATCAGCAGGCCACCGCCATGCCGCTCCACCAATTCGCAGCCACTTTCGTTAGCGTAGAGAAGGAAGTAGCCACCGTCGAAGGTGCCCTCGAAGGCGCCCGCCACATCGTAGCCGAGCGGATTAGCGAGGACGCCGAGCTACGAAAGTTGACCCGTCACCTGATGTTTGAAGAGGGAATCATCCAGAGCCGCCGCTCGATCGACGGCGTCGACGAGCAGGAAAAGTTCAAGATGTACTACGAATATCGCGAGCCGGTGAAGACGATTCCCTCGCACCGAATGCTCGCCATCCGCCGCGGCGAGACCGAGTCGATCCTCTATTTTCTGATCGAGATTGATCCGCTCCGCGCGATCGGCCTGCTCCGTTCTCGGATACTGCGCGCCGACGGAGACTGGACGCCGCAGCTCGAACTCGCCATTGATGACTGTTGGAAACGCCTCCTGAACCCGTCCATCCAGGGCGAGATTCGCCTCGAACTGAAGAAGCGATCCGACATAGATGCCATCCAGGTCTTCCGCGACAACCTGAAGAATCTGCTGCTCGCCGCACCGGCTGGCCCCATTTCAGTGCTGGGAATCGACCCCGGCCTGCGTACTGGATGCAAGGTCGCGGTGGTCGACGAGACGGGCAAGTTCCTCGCAAACGACGTGCTCTACCTGCACACTTCGAAGAGCGCGGCCAGCGGAGCAGGCGACCGCCTGGTAGCAATGCTTGCGAAGTACAACGTCCGCGCCATCGCAATCGGCAACGGCACTGCCTCGCGAGAGACCAACGCTTTTGTTCGTGACACGCTGCGGGAAAACAACCTGGACAACATTTTTTCGGTCATGGTCAGCGAGTCCGGAGCCAGTATTTACTCCGCCTCCGACGTCGCTCGCCAGGAGTTTCCCGACCTCGACCTGACCGTCCGCGGCGCCATCTCTATCGCGCGCCGCCTGCAAGATCCGCTCTCCGAACTCGTCAAGGTTGCCCCCAAGTCCATCGGCGTTGGCCAGTACCAGCACGACGTGGACCAACGCCAGTTGCAGCAATCGCTGGAGACAACTATCGAGAGTTGCGTCAACCGCGTCGGCGTCGATCTCAATACTTCCTCGTGGACGCTGCTGCGCTACGTCGCCGGAGTTACCGAACGGGTCGCGCTGAATATCGTCTCTTACCGCGACGAGAACGGCCGCTTTCGCTCGCGCAAGCAGCTCAACAAAGTCCCCGGCATCGGGGCCAAAACGTACGAGCAGGCTGCCGGTTTCCTGCGCATCCGCGACGGCGAGAATCCGCTGGATTGCACGGCTGTCCATCCGGAATCGTATCCGGTGGTCGAGCAAATCGCCCGCTCGCTGGGTACACCGGTCGGCGAGTTGATCGCAAACCCACAGCTCCTGACCGCGGTCGATGCCCGCCAAATCGACGCAGGTACGTTCACCGTCAAGGACATTCTGGAGGAGCTGCGCAAGCCGGGACGCGATCCGCGCGAGCAATTTGTGGCTCCAAGTTTCAACGAAAAAGTCCGCGAGTTCGCCGACGTTCAGCCAGAAATGATCCTCGAAGGCGTCGTCACCAACGTCACCAAGTTCGGCGCGTTCGTTGACATTGGCGTGCATCAGGACGGCCTTGTACACATCAGCGAACTCTCGAACCGCTTCATTAAAGATCCCTCCGACGCGGTCAAAGCCGGACAGATTGTGAAGGTTAAGGTGCTCAGTGCCGACGCTAAAACGAAGCGGATCGCGTTATCGATGAAGGCGCTTATGAGTCCCACGCCGAAGAATAGCCGGCCCCATTCAGCGCAACCGGTTCCCAAACCGCAACCGAGTCTGAGCGAAAAGCTCGCCATGCTATCGACCAAATGGAAGACCTCATAAGCGCCGGTGCTCACAGGATTTCAGGCGTGTACACCCGAAGTGGCGCGACACAATTCTTCCAATTTCAAGCCAACAGACTGACGCGGACTGAAATCATGTCCTAAGGCTTTGTGTGTTGTTGATCGCTAATGGGCGGCCTCGGCCAGCCCGACTAACGGCATCACAAGAATTCCGGAATCGCAAATTGGCCTAACTTGGATGAAAAGTCCCATTTTTGGTATTCTGATGAATTCCATCCAAATGACGGATAGCCCTTTCTTCCTAATATGATAGACGCTCATAGTTGGAGGATATTTATCCCTTGAGATTGGCTGAGGTGCCCAGGAGTGAATTCTTCGATTTCGATGACAAATATGCCAGTTATTGCCCCAGTTAACCCCAACCCTGTATCAGATACGGTGTGGTTACCTTCCGCGATTCCATATTGAGCTAAGCCGAATCAAGAGTCCCATTCTTGGTATTCTGACGAATTCCATCCAAATAGCGGTTATCCATTTATTACCAACGATATAGTCGCTTAGACTTGGAGGATATTTATCCCTTGAGATTGCCTGAGCGACCCAGGGGCGAATTCTATCGATTTCGAGTATGAATATGCGCGGTTATGGTCGATCGACCCCGACTAACCACTTTCCCGCGCTAGCCCACACGTTGCTCAGTAAAGAGAAATATAATACACAAATTGGCTACTTCTTGCTTATAATAAATCTTGTTATGGGGAAAACGACTCCAAACCTTATACCGCGCGTTTCCCGCTTGCTTAATGAAGTAGGCATGCACCTTAAACTGGCGCGGCTCAGGCGAAAATACTCATCGGAGACCGTAGCGCAGCGTGCCGGAATAACGCGACGCACGTTGTCCAAAGTGGAGCAGGGAGACCCTGGAGTTGCACTTGGAGTGTACGCGCGTGTCATGCAGGTATTGAGATTAGAGGGTGCCCTTGCACTGTTGGGAGCCGACGATGAGCTCGGGCGAAAACTACAAGACGCAGGAATTACTCCGAAGTTGAGAGCGCCCAAACGCACCGCAGCCGCAACGGTTGATACAGCCCAAGGACATCACTGATGGCAGGCATTGAGACAGTTGAAGTCTATGTTGACGCCGATCAGATGACAGAACCGCACCTCATGGGAACGCTTCATTGCCAACTAAGCGGCAGGGGAGAGTTGTTCTCATTCAGGTATGACAAGACCTGGATCGCTCGTGCTGAAGCCTTCGCTTTTGATCCTGACCTTGCGCTTTCTGAGGGCCACCAATACCCCTCGGCGGACCGATCGGACTTCGGCATATTCACCGATTCGTCTCCCGATCGTTGGGGGCGGGTGCTGATGCAGCGCAAGGAAAATCTGCGCGCGCGTCACGAGGGTGTGCGCCCTCGGATCCTGACGGAGTGGGATTTCCTACTGGGTGTTCATGACGAAACTCGCCTTGGCGCGCTGCGCTTCAAACTTCCTGGCGGTCCTTTTGTCGACAGCGAAACGAAGTTAGCCGCTCCACCTCTGACCTCTCTCCAGGAGTTGCAAGCGGCCAGTCTTCAGTTCGAGCAGCACATAAACGACGAGGATAATCCCGATTACGAGAGGTGGCTCAGACAACTCATTGCCCCCGGAACCTCTCTCGGTGGCGCACGGCCCAAGGCTTCTGTGCGCGATGAAACAGGGGTCCTTTGTATGGCCAAATTCCCGAGCCGCCGGGACACGCGGGACGTTGGAGCCTGGGAATTAGTCGCCAATTCGCTTGCGCGGAAAGCAGGAATCAATGTACCCGAAGCCAGGCCGCTGCATTTTCAGGAGAGCGAGTTCACTACATTTCTGGTGAAGAGGTTCGACAGAACTGCGCCGGGAAGACGCCTTGCATTCGTTTCGGCGATGACCCTCACCCAGCACAAAGATGGAGATGAGGGCGCGAGCTACATTGAACTTGTCGACCTTTTCCAATCCCGAGGCGCTGACACCAACGCCGATTGTGAACAGCTATTTCGCAGGGTCCTGTTCAACATTCGCATCCACAATACGGACGACCACCTGCGCAACCACGGCTTCTTTGTCGGCGGACAAGGCATTCGGCTTTCGCCGGCTTACGACATCAATCCCTCCGTCGATCGCAACGAACTTTCGCTTGCCATCGACGAGACGGAGGCCACCTGCGACGTCTCGGTTGCGATGAACGCATACAAAAGTTATGGCATTTCCGCCGCGCAAGCGGACAACGCTTTGCGGTCTGTCGACACGGCTGTAGTCGACTGGAGGGCAGAAGCAAACAGGTTCGGAATCCCCAAAGCAGAACAAGCTCTCATGGAACCGGCGTTCGACGGTTGACCAGGTTGCCGCCAGATCATGGCGGCCATGATCACGCGAATGGAGGAGGGTTGTCCAGCTCGGTGATCATCGGGGCGATAAAGTTCAGTCTGTCCAAACGCTAATTGGACGCTGATTACAATACGAGTCTGTGGGTGATGTTTCCAAAACCGGACGCATCACCCGCAATATTAGCCAGCGACTTCGCTAGCCAATATCTTTGGGGAGATCTTGGGTGGGCGAAGGTTCGTCACCTCGGCAAGGCTGCGATTCATTGCAGTCGCCGTCGATTTCGGAGTCGTCGTCGTCGAGAATTAGGGTGTCACCGGAATCAAAGAAGTCGTCTTCCGTGACTTCGTCAATCTTAGTTTCCATGGTGGTTTTCCTTTCAGAAGTGGGGCGCGAAAGTGCGCCATAAAACGGTGGACGTGCCGAGGCACGTGTACGGTCCGACATTTGTGCACACGATTAAGCGTGCTCGGAATTCTCAAGATTTTGGAGTTCCCGCGGCTCACGCCACGGCTTTGCGGAGGACCAGAACTTCCCCCTCGTGCTGAACGCGCTCCAAAAGTCTGCTCAATCCTGCATCAGTTTGGTGCCGGCGGCGGGGCTCATTGCGATCCGACGGTGGTTTGTGCTCAGCGTGCAGAAAATCACTCCACGTGAATCGTTGTGTTCCGCGCGCTTTTCAAATTGTTACGGCCCGGACGTTGCGGAGGCAGAGGGCTATGAGCCCGATCCACGACCGCATGCCCGCCATTCTCAATCCGCAGGATTACGACGAGTGGCTCGACCGCAGAGAGGTGGAAAGGGCGCCCATTCACTTGCTCCGTCCCTTTCCTGAAACCACACTGCAGATCCACGCTGCCAATCCAGGGGTCGGCAATGTGCACAACCAGGACGCCGCCTTACTCGACCCGCAGTAAGAAACGGAGACTGTCCACTTGTTCACTCTCAGTCATCAGATATGTTATTCGGACCACAACTTCGCTTGCTTGGCGGCGACTCCGGCACGGTCCAGTTCGACCAGCCGCGACTTCCATTTGTCTACCAGTTTCGCCGCCTGACGAGAGCGCCGCTCGGCACGGGAAAGCATTCGCTCCACATGGATGCGCTGCTGTGTCGGCTTGTCGGCGGAATGATCGGGCACATTGATCCTGACGCACACGAGGAGAGACGTACAACCGGATTTTATACAAGCTGGATTGAGTATGCTATGAGCCCATACGCGACCACATGCCCGCCATTCTCGGTCCGCAGGATTACGATGAGTGGCTCGACCGCGGGGAGGTGGAAAGGGCGCCCATTCACTTACTCCTTCCCTTCCCTGAAACCACGCTGCAGATCACTCAAGCAGCAAAGCAGTAATCGATTTGCAACAGCATCTCTTCGACTATGCGAGAGCCGGCCTCCGTCCGCAGAAGCTCAAGTGGAACGCGTCCCTCAAAACGTGCCTTTGGTTTTCGCAACCAGCGCGCTGCTTTTGCGTCATCACCGAAGACCTCTTCGGCCTGCGAAGTGATACGTGCTATCCGGACAGCGCGGTCGGACTCGTCGTGGGTTAGCAATTCGTGCTGAGTCCTCCGGTGAGCCAAAGTTCGCCTCGGCACAATGAGGCGGTAGATCTCTTCATCGCTCATTCCAGCGGTTGATAGCGAGTCGACTGAACTAAGAGGGAGGCGTTCCTCCACCAATCGGGCCAAATCACGGTCCGATTGCAAAGGGCTAATCCCTAGTTTGGTCTCGATGCGATGATAGAGCATGAATGGTTCTCGCTTCGCACGATGCCGAGCGATTTCAGGCACAATGGCCTCCTGCGCAATATGACCCTAGACTATAGGGCATAGCGCTCAACCTCAAAACATCGTGGGGTACGAAGTGCATGAAATCGGCTTTTGACCAAGTTCGAGGGAGCCTCTCGTTCGAACGTCAATTGGTTGCTCAAGTATGCCATCCTCTACAGCCGCCACTCTCCCCGCTCCTGGATTGCCGCATGCATGGCGTCGGGGGCCAGGTCCAACTCGCCGGGCCAGGACACGGCACCGTAATCGAGTGCGACCTGCGCGAACAGAGACGGGTCACGGAGCGCAGCGAAGACCCCAGCCTCTGGAGAATGCACCAGGGAGGACATGTCAACCACACCGGCAAGGCCATCGGCGAATGCAACCCGCAGACGGAACCCTGAAAGGGCTTCGACTTCGGTCACGCTCCATGGCGACCGGGGGGCGGATTCCGGTGTGGCTAGGGCAGCAGTTGAATCTTCTCGGGGATGTGATTCTGTACGCATAGTTCCCAGTCCTCAATGAGTTTGTGCGGTGTAGCTCAACCCGCTCCCAGCACGAGGGCTGTTGCCCGGCTGGGTAACTTGGCCTCGATGGTAGCAGAGGTGCGAATGTCGAGCACGGCCTCGAATTCCACACTCACTGAAAGTGCGGGGATCAGATCGAACTGCCTGCAATGTTCCTTTTGAGCAAGTTCGCAAAAGCCAGGTCCGACTTCGAGGACTCGATCTGATTGCCAGTCCAGATCGCGCCGATTCAGGTGGCGAGATTGGAGTGTAGTGGGTGGTGGGATAATTGCGCATTGGGTAGGTTCATGCCTGCCTTCAATGAAGGCTGCGATCTCTATCTGGCAAATACTTGAGGCGGACTCATTGGTTGTTTCAACATCAAAACAACAGAAGTTCACGTGCGGTCCCCGGCGACGAATCTGAACGACGTGTCCACTTTATTCCTATTCGGCGGATGGGGTTCCGGATTTTTCTATAAAAATAGTCTTGACTCTATATAGATTAGAGTCTATATTTGTCTACATGGCAACCGAGGTCATCGTCACCGCCGAATTCGGTGCATGGTACGAGGGCCTCAGCTTGGCCGAGCAGAATTCCGTCGGTCGGGTGGTTGGCCTTCTGGAGGAACGTGGTCCGACACTTGAATTTCCCTTCAGTAGTGGAATCAAGGGTTCGAGCTTCTCTGGAATGCGGGAGCTGCGGATACAGCACGCTGGCGACCCGTACCGCGTCCTATATGCTTTCGATCCGATCCGGCAGGCCATTTTGCTGGTCGGTGGCGTCAAAACGGGCAATGGGAAGCGGTGGTATGAGGAAGCAATCCGTTTGGCGGACAAGCTGTTCGCTGAATATCAGCGAGGGGAGTAGATGCCTCTTGCGTGCAATGGTGGCCACTTCGACGTGGCAATAACCTTTGGAGGCGACCGCTTCCGGAAAAGACTGAGTCATGAAAACGCTGGCATGGAAGGATCTGAAGCACAAGGCGTCGCCGGAAGAGCGCGAGCGCATCAAGCGCGAGGCGATCGATGAATTCGACCGGATGGGCTTTGCATCTCTTCGCAAGGCCCGCCAGCAGACGCAGGCGGAGCTCGCTGACAAGCTCGGAATTGACCAGGCGAGCGTATCGGCAATCGAGAACCGTTCGAACCTGCTGCTGAGCACACTAGCTAAGTATGTCCGTGCTCTGGGCGGGGACGTCGAGATCCGCGCCGTCTTCCCGGAAGCGACGTTCAACCTCGAACCGCTCTTGACGGGCGAGATCGTGCCGACGCCAGCGTCCGTCTCCATCTCATCCAAACGTCGCGCTGTAGGCCAGAAGTCGTTGGGCGGACGCCGCAGGGTTGCGGCTGTGGTTAGCTGAGAGCTTCGCGAATGAGAAGCTCCTCCAGTTTGCGGATGAGGGTCTGATGGTTTGGGTGGTAGCGAAGCCGGTCGATGCGGCCCGGTGCCGTAATCAACCTGGCATTCTTCAGATGGTTGCGTCTCGATGATCACCCGCACTTCCGGCGATCCCGCTCCGCGCAGCTTGCGCACGAAACGCTTGACGCTCTGGTAGCCGCCCCCGCAAACCCGTGCCCATCGACCAGACCTGCCAGATAGCCATCGCATTGCGGCCCAGCGACAGCTCCACCGCGATCATCTCGCCGTACGCTTCACAGGCACTCACCGAGCGCTTCCCGTCCGGCTCCGCGGGCATCGCGGGCGGCCCAAAGCCGATGGTCACTTCTATGGCCAGCTTTGAATATATCTCTGGGTTTGAGCCATCCGGCGCGCTTTCGTCGTCTACCTGGCTTGCCACAATCGCCCTGTCCATGAAGTGCTGCTTCCTGCCGTCCGCGACATTAGTCAGGAGTATAAGCGTACCTTTCAGGGAATGACGGCCGTGCCAGTCGAGTTGAGCGAACTGATTGCCACGCGGGAACGTCTCATCCGTGAGATTCAGCAAGGTTTGGATTCGGTTGAGCGCAAGTTTCTGATTTCATTCGTTCGCAACTAGCCGAACTGGAGCCTTCTGTCTGGCGTCAATTATTCTCACCGGTCGTAGGGCTGTGGCGGCTTCTTGGTGTTTCAATCCACGTCCCCCGCGTGGGGGGCGACAATCGCCATCACCGGTAAAGAGGTTTGAGCATGTGTTTCAATCCACGTCCCCCGCGCGGGGGGCGACCATTTATTGGGGCACGGAGGTGGCCGTCTGCGCTCAGGGTGCGGTAAAACCGCGTTTTACCTACATAGTCCATCAACCCTATTTTCTGCCGGAGTCGAGCCCAGTCTCATGATCAAAACCAGACACGCGTGTCACCCAAGTCCTTGCCCTCTCCTCAGCGACCGCATAGCAAGTCTTATTTCCGGGCTGGCCTTCATCGGTTCGGGCACTGAGTCTCACGAGTACATCTTGTATCCCCAAAGTATCCCCTGGACTTTCTGGATCTCACTCTGTTCTCGTAAGTCATTGATTTTATGGTAGCGTTACCGGGGCTCGAACCCGGACTCTCCGCCTTGAGAGGGCGGCGTGTTAACCAGTTACACCATAACGCCATCGTCGTGCATTCCTACATTGCGCCATCTTCGCGCAACCCTACATGGC
>Ga0302278_10006708_pt1 | contig 10820 bp, 12 predicted proteins | sample III_Bog_N3_2_FD_194543 | JGI IMG/M metagenome (GOLD analysis project Ga0302278, IMG submission 194543) | Peat permafrost microbial communities from Stordalen Mire near Abisko, Sweden - III_Bog_N3_2 | ecosystem: Environmental > Terrestrial > Soil > Wetlands > Peat | place: Sweden: Abisko... | reverse complement strand
ACTCTTCCTTACGTCCCGTTAACTCACCAAATCCCAATAGGGCTTCGGCCCGAATCTCTCGGCCAGGAAATCCACGAAGGCGCGGACTTTGGGCGACAGGTGGCGGGCGTGGGGATAGACGGCGTAGATGCCGATTTCCTGGGGGACGAAGTCTTCGAGGACTTGGACCAGGGTTCCGGCCTGAAGGTCGGCTCCGACGATGAAGGTGGGCAACAGGGTCAGGCCCAGGCCGCCTAAGGCGGCAAGGCGCAGGACGTCGCCGTTGTTGACCCTCAGGCGGCCTTTGACCTCGACCGACCAGCGTTTGCCCTCAGGCGAGATGAAGCTCCATTCATCGGCGGCGGAGAGGTTGGAATAGAGCAGGCAGCAATGTTTGTTCAGGTCGTCGGGGGTTTGCGGGATGCCGCGTTCGGCGAAATAGGCGGTGCTGCCGACCATGGCGATGCGGGCGGGGGCCAGCAGCTTGGCGATCAGGCTGGAGTCGTTGAGCTTGCCGACGCGGATGGCCAGATCGTAGCCTTCTTCAACCAGATTGACGAAGCGGTCGTTGAGGGAGAGATCGACCTCGACCTCGGGATAGCGGGCCAGGAAGTCGGGCAGGGCGGCGGCCAGATGCTGGGTGGTGAAGGGCACTGGGGCGCTGACCTTCAGCTTGCCGCGCGGTGCGGCCTGAAGGTTGCTGACGGAAAGATTGGCTTCCTCGATGTCGGCCAGGATGCGCTGGCAGCGTTCCAGGTAGGCGGCGCCCACTTCTGTCAGGGTCAGGCTGCGGGTGGTGCGGTGGAACAGGCGGGCGCCCAGATCGGCCTCGAGCCCCGAGACTTGGCGGCTGATCACCGACTTCGAGAGATTGAGGCGTCGCGCCGCTTCGGAAAAGCTCTTGCTTTCGGCGACGCGGACAAAGGCTTCCATACTGTCCAGGCGATCCATTGCGTTGCTCCAACTGCAACAGTGTTGTTCAAAGATGCTGGATTGTTTCTTGCGCTGTCGCAAGCCATTTTCATAACAACAGGAACCCACCAGACGCCAAGAGGTCCGCCATGCCCCACTATCTTCGCCCCGCCGCCGCCCGAGGTCATGCCAATCATGGCTGGCTGGACACCTGGCATAGCTTTTCCTTCGCCAATTATTATGACCCTCGCTTCATGGGCTATCGGTCCTTGCGGGTGATCAATGAAGACGTGATTGCCGCCGACACCGGCTTTCCCACCCATGGTCATAAGGACATGGAGATCATCACCTACATCATCGAAGGTGAGTTGGAGCATAAGGACAGCACCGGCAGCCATTCGGTGATCCATCGCGGCGAAGTTCAGCGCATGAGCGCCGGCACCGGCATCCGCCACAGCGAAATGAATCCTTCGCCCGACCAGCAGGCGAAGCTTTTGCAAATCTGGCTGATGCCGGAAGAAGACGGCATCACCCCGGGCTATGAGCAGACTCTGTTCGATGAAGCCGCCAAGACCAACCGCCTTTGTCCCATCGCCTCGCCTTCGGGGGCGGACGGGGCTTTGACCATCCGCCAAGACGTCACGGTCTATGCCTCGATCCTGACGAACGGCCAGAGCCTTGAACATCCCCTGGCCACAGGTCGCGGCGTCTGGATCCAGATGGTGGCCGGCGAGTTGTCGGTTAACGGCCAGTCCATCCATGCCGGCGACGGTCTGGTGGTCGAGGCCGAGCCGGTTATCACTTTGCAAGGCGTCAAGGATGCCGAGTTCCTGCTGTTCGACATGGCTTGACTATCGTCAGGGATGACGCAGCCCCCCGCTTGGTCTTACACTTCCGACCCGGCGGGGTTTTGCCTTATCTTTTCTGACGAAGAGGGCCGGACATGAACGAGCAGGTACGGCTGTTTCAGCCTTTAACCATTCGAGACCTGACCTTTTCCAATCGTGTGGCTGTGGCACCCATGTGCCAATATTCCGCCAAAGACGGCGTGGCTCAGGATTGGCATCTTCAGCATTACGGCAGCATGGCGGCCTCGGGGCCGGGGCTGATTGTTATGGAAGCCACGGGAGTTTCCCCCGATGGCCGCATATCGCCCGGCTGCCTGGGGCTTTACAACGATCACTGCGAAGCCGGGCTGGCCCGGCTGGTGGCCTCGGTGAAAAGCTTTGGCCATTCCAAGATCGCCGTCCAACTGGGCCATGCCGGACGCAAGGCCTCGTCCCATCTGCCTTGGGGCGGACGGGGTGCGGTGCCGCCCGAGCAAGGCGGCTGGTCGCTGATAGCCCCCTCGGCCCTGGCCTTCGATGAGACCTTCCCGGTGCCGTCCGAGGTTGGTCCCTATGATATCGATCGCTTGCGCCATGCCTTCGCCGAAGCGGCGGAGCGGGCCAATCGGGCCGGGGTGGATGTGGTGGAAATCCACTCGGCCCATGGCTATTTGCTGCATGAGTTCCTGTCGCCTCTGACCAACCGCCGTAATGACGCTTATGGCGGCAAGCTTGACGGACGCATGCGCTTCCCCATGGAGATCGTCCGCTCGGTGCGCCGGGCTTGGCCACTGGGCAAGCCCTTAGGCATGCGCATCTCTGCCACCGACTGGGTCGAAGGCGGCTTCACCCCTGACGAGGCGGTGGTCTATCTCAACGCCTGTAAGGCCGAGGGGGTGGATTATGTTTGCGTCTCGTCCGGCGGGCTGGTGCCTGACGCCAAGATCCCCGTGGGGCCGGGCTATCAGGTGCATCTGGCCGCCAAGATCAAGGCCGAAACCGGCCTGATCACCCGGGCGGTGGGCATGATCGCCGATCCGCATTTGGCCGAGGATATCCTGGCCAAGGGTCAAGCCGACGTCATCGCCATCGGCCGCGCCTTCCTCGACGATCCCCGCTGGTGCTGGCGGGCTGCCGAGGCTTTGGGGGCCGAACCGCCGATCCCGCCGCAATATCTGCGGGTAGGGCCAAAGCTGTGGCCGGGGGCAGAGCTGAAAAAGCCGTCGTTGGTGACGGCGTAAGGGCGAGCGTTCTTGGGAGGTGCTCGAGACGGCCCTGTCGGGTCTCTTCAGCATGAGGGGATGATTAAGTATACAGCCGCCTCATGCTGAGGAGCGGCGCAAGCCGCGTCTCGAAGCATCTCTCGGGATGTTCAAGATGCCTCGTCTTCCGCCTCGTCCCTCGGACGGTTTTGCCGGTTCTTATCGTCGTTGGCGAAGCGGAAGCGGCCATGCAGGATGCAGCCCCTCATCCCTGGATCGCAGGGCTTGCCGTGCAGTCTGGTGCAGACACCTTTGTCTTCGTGCGGGCAACCCCATCCGCTCATGGTTCGTAAGCTCCCGGTTGGTAGGGGTAAGCGTAACATATTTCTTCGCGCCGGGTTGACGCCCGGCTTCGGCGGTGCCCTCATATAGGCAAAGATAAGCCGGAGGAGCCCATCATGTCCGAAACCGCCGCCGACATCCTGCTGCGTAGCGACGAGAACGGCATCGCCACTTTGACCCTCAATCGGGTCGAGGCGCGCAATGCCTTGTCCATGGGCCTGATGGCCGCCCTGATCAATGAATTGAAGGAGCTGGGCCGCGATCCCTCGGTGAAGGTGGTGGTTCTGGCCGCCAACGGTCCGGCCTTTTGCGCCGGCCATGATCTGCGCGAGTTGCAGTCCGACCCCACGTCGGAAGCCTACGAGGCCGTGTTCCAGCGCTGCGCCACCCTGATGATGACTATCACCCGCTTGCCCAAGCCGGTCATCGCCAAGGTCCACGCCATGGCCACCGCCGCCGGTTGTCAGTTGGTGGCCACCTGCGATCTGGCCATTGCCGCCGATTGCGCCAAGTTCGCCACCCCGGGCGTCAATATCGGCCTGTTCTGTTCGACGCCCATGGTGGCTTTGACCCGCGCCGTCGGGCGTAAGGCGGCCATGGAAATGCTGCTGACCGGTCAGCCCATCCATGCGGTGGAAGCCGAGCGTATCGGTCTGGTCAACCGGGTGGTTAATCCGGTCCAGCTGGACAAGGCGGTGGAGGATCTGGCTTCGATTATCGCTGCCAAGTCTTCCTATACCCTGGCGGTGGGCAAGGAAGCTTTTTACCGTCAGGCCGAGATGGGCCTGGATGAAGCCTATGCCTATGCCTCGGCGGTGATGGTCAAGAATATGCTGGCTGACGATGCCACCGAAGGCATCGATGCCTTCATCAACAAGCGCCACCCGGTCTGGCGGGGCTGTTGATGAGCGATCTTTGGGTCTTTGGGTACGGATCGCTGATGTGGCGGCCGGGGTTTCGCTATCTTGAGGTGGTTCCGGCCCTGCTGGAGGGCTTTCATCGCAGTTTCTGCGTCTATTCCCGCTATTGGCGGGGCACACCCGATAAGCCTGGTCTGGTGCTGGGCCTGACCCCCGGCGGCGATTGCCGGGGCACCGCCTTTCGTGTCGCCGCCACCGATCGGGAAGAGGTGGTGGAATATCTGAACGAGCGCGAGCTGGGCGGCTATGCCTATCTGGCGCATTATCTGCCGGTCTTGATGGAGAATAGCCGGGTGGCCGAGGCCTATTGCTTCGTCGCCGACCGCGATCATCGCCATTATGCTGGCAAGCTGCCGATCATCGAGGCCGCAGAGATCATCATGGACGCCGAGGGCAAGGCCGGGCTGAACCGCGACTATCTGATCAACACCGTGCGCGAGTTGGAAAGCCGAGGCTTCGGCGATTCTGAGCTGCATGAGCTGTTGCGTACCGTCGAGCGCATGACCGGCGAGATCGAAAGCGGCGGCGGTATCTAGAGCCGTTTCCGACCAATCGGAATCGGCTCTAGGCTTTGCATCAAGCTGCCCGTTCCGGGCTCGCTCAAATGCCGCGCAGGCTTATCGCATTTTTCGATTTGATCCAGTCAGATCGAAAAATGCTTTAGACCGCTGTAAGGCAGGCCGCCTTGGCCTGATCCAGCAGGCTTCGCCCGAAGCTGAGGGTCTGGGCATCCGGGTTGGTGGCGGCCTTGATGGCGGCGAACATCAGCTCGATCTGCTCCCAGACATAATCAGGGTCTTTCAGCCGAAGGCTGGGGCGCTGGATCGTCTCGTGGGCATCGTTCAATGACAAAGGGCGACCGCTCAGGGCGGCGACGCGATCTTCGATATCCTGGCGATGAGCCATATCTCCGCTGGTCAGGCGATTAACGTCCACCAGGACATCGGCGGCTTGCAGCGCCGCCATGGTCAGATGCAGATGCAGGGCGGTGAAGGCGACATAGGCATGGTCGCAGTCGGCGGGTGGGATCCAGTCGGCGGTCTTATTGCCGCAATGGTTGACCATATAGAGCATCAGCAATCGCAAGATGGGATCGCAGCCCAGATTGTCGGTGAGACGTTTGGCGGTCAGAGTCCAACAAAGGCTGTGCAGGAAATAGGGATTGCCGATTTCCTGCTGGTGGGCATAGGACAGCCATTGATGGTGCAAATTGCGCCAGAGCAGGACATGCACCCCGCCGAACGTCCGCTTTAAAGCCGCCGCCCGGCCCAGGCTGCGGGTGCAGCTGAGAACCGGCTGCTTGCCCTGTGCTTTGGCCAGACCAATCATGCTGCTCAGATAGGACCGCTCCTCGGGGGTTAGCTCGCCGCCCAGGCCGCCCTCGGGGATCATGGTCTCGAAGGCCATGGAATCATCATATCCGTCAACACCGCCGCCGGGGCGCAGCAGGGGAATGAATTCCAGCAGATAAGGCGGGCCTGGGGGATGGCCGGACTGCCAACTGTCAGGCCCCACGGTCAGGCAGGCCGACAAGGTCAGATCGGACAGACGTTCCTGGAAAACCTCGTAGAAACACATCCGCATGGGGTCGGCGCGGAACTTTCCCCAGAGCCAGGTGCTCGAGGTGCGGAAGCTGGAATGCAGAAAGACGGTGGGGACATCCGGTCCCGGCACGGCACTCGCCACAAGGTTCTCCTCCAGCAGGTCTTGACGGTATTCTGGAGGAGAGATGTTACAGGATGATAGCCGTCCTTGTCACAGACGGTAACAGTCCTAGTTGGAGGTGAACTCGATGCTGTCCTTGAATATGAAGCCAAGGACGATGGTCAGGAAGGGGATGATGAACATCAACATCACCACCACATGCACCAGGGTATGATTGCGCTTAGGCGCCTGGACCGGGGCCAGTTGCTGGGCGCTCAGAGGCTTTTGCAGGCGACCGGCGATGATGGCCAGGACGGCGGTGACCATTAGCCCCAGGATCGACATCACCACGATGGGGGTGCCGTTGTGGATGGCTTGGATGGGATTGTCGCCGATGACGATCAGCCAGATGGGCGAGGTCAGTCCGGCGCCGAATACCAGAATGCCGAAGGCCAGGGCGGCCAGGGTGGTGGAAGGCTTCGCCAATAAGCTCACGACTTGCTCTCCTGTTGGCCGTTGGCCTGTTTGCCGTTGGGCAGTTTCCAGAATTCGGCGATATGGTGCCAGGCTTCCTCGGCGGTCTCGACGAATTGGAAGATATCCCGGTCATGGGGGGCGATCATACCCTCGCTGACCATGGTTTCCAGATTGATTACCCGCTCCCAATATTCCTTGCCGAACAGCAGGAAGGGAATGCGCTCGATCTTGCCGGTTTGCATCAGGGTGGCAGCCTCGAACAGCTCGTCCAGGGTGCCGAAGCCGCCGGGGAAGACCACCAGCGCCTTGGCCCGATGCAGGAAGTGCATCTTGCGCATGGCGAAATAATGGAAGCGGAAGGACAGTTCCGGCGTCACATAGGCGTTGGGGGCCTGCTCCATGGGCAGGACGATGTTCAGGCCGACGGACTTGGCGTCCACGTCGCAAGCGCCTCGATTGGCGGCCTCCATCACGCCCGGTCCGCCGCCGGTCAGGATGACGAAGTCGCATTCGTCGGCGCTGGCGCAGGTGGTCGAGACAATCTGGCCCAGCCGGCGGGCTTCGTCGTAATAACGGGAATTGGCCAGCATGCGTCGGGCGATGCCGACCTTGCGGGCCAGTTCGTGGTCTTCCGGATGGGCGCGGGACGCGGTCTCGGCTTCGGCGAGGTGCTGTTCGGCCTCGGGCTTTTCAGGGATGCGGGCCGAGCCAAAGACAGCGACGGTGGAGCGAATGCCCTGTTCCTTCAGCAGCAGCTCGGGCTTCATCTGCTCTAACTGCAGGCGCACGGCCCGAAGGTCGTCGCGCAACAGGAAGTCCTCGTCCTTGAAGGCCAGACGATAGGCGGGATTCTGCGGGGTGGGCTGTTCCTCGACCCGTTCGGCGTCGTCGCGGGCAGAGGGAAAGGGGCCGTCGGTCTTGGGCGTCATGCAGAGCCTCTTGGGTGGGCTGTCTTCCCCTGAATATGGGGCCGCCTTGCGGCGGCGTCCATATTCAGCCGTATCAAAGGGTTACTTGCCGCAGCACTGCTTGTATTTCTTGCCGCTGCCGCAAGGGCAGGGCTCGTTGCGGCCAACCTTCGGGGTGGCGCGCACGACGGGGGTGTTGTGGGTCTTGCCGTCCACATAGACCCAGGAATTATCTTCACGGCGGAAATTGCCGGTCTCGTGATGGGTCTGATCCATGCCGCCCTGGCGGAACTTGGCCTGGAACTCGACGCTGCCGGTCTCCTGGCCGACGCCACCGCCCTGGGTCGAGAGGATGGTCAGGCCCTGCCATTCGACGGACTTGGCCCAGTTCTCGGCGGCTTCGCGGTCATGCTCGCCACGGGATTCCGGAGCAATGGTCTTCTCCAGATGATCGACGTTGCAGACCACATAGGCCGAATAGCGCGAACGCATCAAGGCTTCGGGAGTGGCTGCCGGGCCGCCGGCGATGATGGGGCCGCAGCAATCTTCCAGCGTCTTGCCGCTGCCGCAGGGGCACTGGGACATGATGTCTCCTGATAATAATAAGGACCGGTGAAAGGGTTGAGGGGCTTGTACCCCCAAACCTCTCACCGGTCCAGTCTGTTGCGCTTACTCCGCCGCGATACCGGAGAAGCCGGGGGAGTCGTCGTAGGCTACGACTTCGTCCTCAGGATAAGCGCCGATGTGGTGGATCGAGAGATCAGCCCCACGGAACTCCTGCTCGGGCTCCAGGCGCAGGCCCAGGGTGACCTTCAGCAGGCCATAGACGCCGAAGCCCGAGGCCAGGGCGAGAACCACGCCAAGCCCGGTACCGACCACTTGCGAGGCCAGCGAGACGCCGCCCATGCCGCCCAGGGCTTCCTGGCCGAAGATGCCGCAGGCGATGCCGCCGAAAGCGCCGCAGAAGCCATGCAGCGGCCAGACGCCCAGGACGTCGTCGATCTTCCAATTGTTCTGACACTTGTTGAAGGCCCAGACGAACAGAGCCCCGGCAATGCCGCCGGTGGTCAAAGCCCCCAGGGGATGCATCAGGTCGGAGCCGGCGCAGACGGCCACCAAACCGGCCAAGGCACCGTTATGGATGAAGCCGGGATCGTTGCGGCTGATCACCAGAGACGAGAGGATGCCGCCGACCATGGCCATCAAGGAATTGATGGCTACCAGACCGGAGATGCCGTCCATCTTCTGGGCGCTCATGACGTTGAAGCCGAACCAGCCCACCGACAAAATCCAGGCGCCCAGGGCCAGGAAGGGAATGTTGGAGGGCGGAATTCCCTGGATTTGGCCGTTCTTGCGATAGCGGCCCTGACGGGCTCCCAGCAGAAACACGGCTCCCAAAGCGGTCCAGCCGCCGAAGGCATGGACGACAACCGAGCCGGCGAAATCGTGGAAGGGTTGGCCGAACAGCGAATCCATCCAGTCCTGGAAGCCGAAGCGGGTGCCCCAGACCATGCCCTCGAAGAAGGGATAACAGAAGGCCACCAACAGGCTGGTGGCGCAAAGCTGCGGCCAGAACTTGGCGCGCTCGGCGATGCCGCCCGAGATAATGGCGGGAATGGCGGCGGCAAAGGTGGCCAGGAAGAAGAACTTCACCAGATCATAGCCCTTGGGCGCGAAGCCGGCGGCGGCATCCAGGCCCGATAAAGCCTTGGCCGGGACAATGAAATGGACGCCATAGGCGATGAAATAGCCGATGAAGAAGTAAGCGCAGGTGGAAACAGCGAAGTCGGTCATGATCTTGACCAGCGCATTGACCTGATTCTTGCGGCGCACCGTGCCGACTTCCAGAAAGGCGAAACCGGCGTGCATGGCCAAAACCATCACAGCGCCCAGCAGGATGAACAGAACGTCCATCGCCGTACCCGTCGTTTCCATCAAGCCCCCTTGATTAATAAACAGACATGCCGAATGTGGCGCTCGCCTCTATCAAAAGGCGTGCCAGGGGGCAGGGGGAGCAAAGATCCTTTTCTGATCAATGTGCTATGGATATGGGGTCAATAACCACAAATAACATAAGGAGATAAAATAGGCAGTTTCCTGGTTTTCTGCCTATTTAAGGCTCAGGTTTGCTTGCGCTAACCTTGTGACTTCATATTGGGCATTTGCCGGACTGATGTCAAGTCTGCATAAAAAATACGCTGATCAACAGGTGGTGCTTCATCCGCATGGCTGCCAGTGCAACAGTGTCTGTACAGGGGGCGGGTAATTTTCGTATAGTCCCCGGCTCCATTGTCGGGACAAGGCGATTTCCCGTGGTCAAGCATTCACTCTCGAAGGACAAGATCAAGATTCTGCTGCTGGAAGGCGTGCACGACAACGCCATCCAGGAATTCAAGGATCTTGGCTATACCAACATCGAAGCTTTGAAGGTCGGTCTGGATGAAGACCAGCTGATCGAAAAGATTCAGGGCGTCCATGTTTTGGGCATCCGGTCTCGCACTCGTGTGACCGAAAAGGTCTTGGCGGCGGCGAACCGTCTGATGTCTATCGGCTGCTTCTGCATCGGCACCAATCAGGTGGCGCTGGAGGCCGCGCACAAGGGCGGCATTCCGGTGTTCAACGCGCCCTATTCCAATACCCGTTCAGTGGCGGAATTGGTTATTGGCGAGATCGTCATGCTGCTGCGCCGCATCCCCGAGAAGTCCTCGGGCTGCCATCAGGGCAAGTGGGACAAGTCGGCCAATAACTCCTTCGAGCTGCGCGGCAAGACGCTGGGCATCATCGGCTATGGCCATATCGGCTCGCAGCTGTCGGTGCTGGCCGAATCCATGGGCATGCAGGTCCGCTACTTCGATATCGAGAAGAAGCTGGCCATCGGCAACGCCCGTCCGGTTTCGACCTTGACCGAGCTGCTGGCGACCTCGGACGTGGTCAGCCTGCATGTTCCCTCGACGCCTCAGACCAAGAACATGATCGGCAAGGCGGAAATTCGCGCCATGCAGAAGGGCTCTTATCTGATCAACGCTTCGCGCGGCAATGTGGTCGAGATCGATCCCTTGGCCGAGGCCTTGAAGGACGGGCATCTGCTGGGGGCCGCCATCGACGTCTTCCCGTCGGAGCCGGCCGCCAACGGCGAGGAATTCCAAAGTCCCTTGCGCAATCTGCCCAACGTCATTCTGACCCCGCATATTGGCGGCTCCACCTTGGAAGCCCAGGCCAACATCGGGCTGGAAGTGGCCGAGAAGCTGATCAAATACTCGGACAATGGCTCCACCGTCGGCGCCGTTAATTTCGTCGAGGTCTCGCTGCCGGTGAAGGCCGGAGGCACCCGCTTCCTGCATATTCACAAGAACGTGCCGGGCATGATGCGCCGCCTGAACGAGATTTTCTCGTCTAAGGATTTGAACATCTCCTCCCAGTACCTGCAGACCGACGCCGATATGGGCTATGTGGTGGTGGATGTTGACGGCCAGGTCGATGAAGTCGAGCTGATGTCCGAGCTGAATGCCCTGGAAGGCACCATCAAGGCACGCTTCCTTTATTGATTTTCTGCCAGTTTCCCCTAATCGCAAGAGATGGACACTTGTCCAACTGTAGCGATTAGGGGTA
>Ga0302278_10006693_pt1 | contig 10845 bp, 9 predicted proteins | sample III_Bog_N3_2_FD_194543 | JGI IMG/M metagenome (GOLD analysis project Ga0302278, IMG submission 194543) | Peat permafrost microbial communities from Stordalen Mire near Abisko, Sweden - III_Bog_N3_2 | ecosystem: Environmental > Terrestrial > Soil > Wetlands > Peat | place: Sweden: Abisko... | reverse complement strand
GACTTTGCGGTGCGGGAGGGATCGTGCCTCAAGGAAATGCGAGTTGATTCAGTCGTTCCCAAAACACCAACCCCCAGCCCCATGAATTGAGGCTTGGGGGTGGTTACTGTTCCCTGTTCCCTGTTCTTACTGCTTCACCCTCACCGTAGGCTCAACCGACAGCCCCGGCCTGAGCAAATGATCCGGGTCTTCGTTCTTCAGGTCGTTAAAGTCGATGCGCACCGGAATCCGTTGCACCACCTTCACGTAATTCCCAGTGGCGTTTTCCGGCGGAAAGAGCGAAAGCACCGACCCCGTCGCGCCGCCGATCTGCGTCACCTTGCCGTGATACTTCCTGCCCGTCGCATCCACCGCAATCTCCACCGGCTCGCCGGCGGACATGTGCCTGAGTTGCGTCTCCTTGAAGTTCGCCGTGATCCAAATGTCGTTGAGTGAAACCAGCGTCAGCAGGTTCTGCCCCACGCTCACGTTCTGGTTGATCTCCACGCTCTTGCGGGTGATAATCCCCGCCTCCGGAGCAATGATCTTCGTATAGCTCAAGTTGAGTTCCGCCTGGTCAAGTTGCGCCTGCGCCTGTTCCACCTGGGCCTCGGCCTGCCTGGCGCGCGCACTCTGCGCCGCCACCTGCTGCGGGCCAGTCTCGGCGTACTTCAGCCCCGCCTGCGCCTGCGATTCCTTCTCCCGTGCAATCTTCACCGCATCGCCCGCAGCCTGTTCCGTCGCGTGTGCATCGGCCACGGCCGCCTTGTCCGCGTCGGCCGCTGCCACCGCGGCGTCAAACTGCTGCTTGCTGATGACGTCTTTCTCTACCAGCGGCTTGTAGCGATCCAGATCGGCCTGCGCCTTCACGTAGTTGGCCTGTGCCTGCACCACTTTTGCGTGCGCGGCCTCCAACTGCCTCTGCGCCTGCGCAACGCCGGCTTGCGTGCCGCTGACATCCGATCCCGCCGAACGCAGGTTGCTGCCTGTGTTGATGGTGGTGATCGGCACGTTCACGTTGGCTGCGGCGGCGTTGGCGCGGGCGCTGGCCAGTACCGCCTCCGCATTTTCTACCGCGACGTCGTAGTCCCTGGGGTCCAGCTCGGCAATCAAATCGCCCGCCTTCACCATCTGGTTCTCTTTCACGTCCACATTCAGCACCGTCCCGTTGATGCGCGAACTGATCTGGATCAGGTGGCCGTTCACCTGCGCATCGTCCGTATCTTCGCTGAATGTCGAGTGCCACCAGATTGCGACCGCGCCCACTACGAGAAGCAGGACCACGATCACGATGATTCCCCTGCGGCTCTTCTTCGGCTGCTCGATCTCTGTCTCTGCCGGCGCCGGCTGGCTTGGTGTTGGTGTTTGGTCCGCCACGTTTACTTTCCTCCCAGATAGTTCTTGTAGCTCTGCCCTGCTCCCAGGGCCCGCGCCAGGCTCAACTTGGCAACATTGTGCCGGTAGAGGCTGGTCACATATTCACTCTCGGCCTGCGCAACGCTCTGCTGCGCCTGGCTCACTGCAAGGTTGTCATCCACTCCGTTGGCGTACCGCTGCTGAGCCTCGCTGAGCGCCTCGTTGGCCAGTTCCACACTGGATGTGGCAACCTCAACCTGTTTCTGCGACGACGCAATATCCAGCAGCGCATCCCGCACATCCGCATCCACCTGCGCATTCTTGTCGCTCAACTGCGCACGCTCGGTATCCAGTTGCGCCTGCGCCACCTCGGCCTCGCCGCGAAATCCGTATTCCTTGAACAGCGGTACGCTCAGGTTGCCCGTCGCGTCCCCGGTTCCGTGCGAGTGCGACAGCGTCGTTCCAATATCGCCGTAGTCGCCATTGAACTTCAGCACCGGCAGCCGGTCCGCGGTAGCCGCCTTGCGCTGCTCCTCGGCCGCCTTCACCTGCTCCACCATCGCCGCCAGATCCTTCCTGTTGGCGTGCGCCTGGCGAATTGTCGCCTCCACATCCAATTGGTCAAACGCTGCGTACGGGGCCTTGTCTGTCAAGTTGAAGCTCTGCGCCAGCGGCAGCCCGATGGTGCGCGCCAGCGCCAGTTTGTCCTTCTCCAGCGCATTCCGCGCCACAATCAACTGCTGCTCCAGCGTCTGGTAATCCACCTTCGCCCGCAGCTCGTCCAGCAGCGGCGCGGTGCCCGCCTGGTGGTTCGAGGTTGCCTGGTCCAGCGAGACCTTCGACGTCGCCACCTGCGCTTCCACGCTGCTTACCTGTGTCTCGTCGGCAATCACCAGCAGGTACGCATTTCCCACCGTCAGCACCACCATGTCGCGCGCGTCGTCTGCCGAGAGTTGCGCGGCGCTAAAGTTGTGCCGCGCCGCAAAGTAGTTTCGCAGCGACTGCACGTCCACCAGCGACCAGCTCAGCGAAGCCCGCACATCCGTGTAGCTGAATGGCCCGATAATCTTCGGAAATCCCGGAAGCCGCAATCCCTCCGCGGGCAAATCCACCTGCTGCACCGATTCCTTGCCGCTTCCATCCACCGACGGCAACAGCGCTTGCAACTGGCTCAGCCTCTGCCCGCGTGCGGCCGCCGTCTGCGTCCCGCTCAAAATCACGCCCAAATTAGTTCTCAGTCCGCGCTGCATCGCATCGTCCAGAGAGAGATCGATGGGCTGCGCCGACACATCGCCCGTGGTCACGCTACCCAGAAAACTGGCTGCCGTCGGCGTAGTCTGATTGGCCGCCTGCGGTGTCTGCGCCATCGCTCCGCCCGCGCACAAAATCGCGAGCCCCAGAGATGGGACGCATGCCCACAGACCGATCGTGCTTTTTCTTGTAGGTTTGAACAGAATCACAGGTTTCCCACTCATTGCGAAGCGCCGGCGCTGGAAAATGGTTGCCCCTAAGAGATGCGAAAGGCCCGCATCAGGGTTCTAAATGTAGTGTATCGGACACCTACCGGCAAGAACGTGCCCCACCGCACAGCCGGAGTCTCCGCCGACCAATCCGCAATGTAGTCGATCAGGGGAGGCAACTACTCCAGCGCATTGCCGAAACGAACAAGCTGAAAGCTGAGAGCTGACGGCTGAGAGCTAGCCCCTATCGGCTCACCGACTGAATCAGTTGCGAAGCCAGCGAGCACAGCCCTTGCCGGAAGAAATCCCGCACCGCTTCAGCATTCCACCCCACCGCCCGCGGGCCACCGCATTCCGCCAGCAACGCCGCGGTCTCCGCCGTCGAGAAACCGGCTACCGCCCGCAGCACGAAAATCGTGCGCAGCACGGTCGGCAGGCTCGCCAGCCAATTCCGCACGCGATCCCGGTCCGGTCCGGCAAGCATCCGCTCCAGCTCTTCTTTTGAAACCCCCGCCGCGTCCAGGTCGTCATCCTCAATGCACGTCGAGGCGGGTTCCAGCCCTAGCGGGGCAGCCAGGCTCTCCGCATCGCGCTCGGCCAGCAGCTTCAGCGCGGCCACACACAGCGCCCGCCGGCTGTTCTTTCTGCCCTCCACTGGATCGTGACAGGCTGAGATTTCCGCGTTGGCAATCGCCGTCTCCACCAGCCGCACGCTGTCTTCACCCTCGCCCACCAGCATCGAGGCCATGCTGTACAGTCCCGCGGCAATCAGATCGAGCATCTCGTCCATGCCCGCCAGCGCCTCGGCGACCGTGGCGTCGTCCTTCGGCTGTCCGTCCAGCAGGCCGTGGACACGCTCGGTGAAATCACGAGCCCCGTCTGGAATCGGCTTGGCTGGAATCAGGCTCTCGTTGGCAGTGACAACTTCTTGCGCCATACACAAAACTCCTCAAATGGGGGATCGAGCAACGTGTAGCACTCTTTATCCTGAACCCGGCGGCTCGGCGAGTCAACGTTACCCCGCACTAGCCGCGCGGATTCCATTTCCCACAATTGAAGACGTATCGCCCCGTTCAATATTGCACGAATTGGTTTCTAAATTGAGTTTTGAATTGCGATTGCCGCGGCGCTCGCCCCGCCTTTATGATGAATCGGAATCTACAAGTTGCATGAGACGGGGTGAAGATGACCGCCAACGTCGGATACCTGACCATCCCGCAGAGCGACGGCGAGCAGGATGTCCCTCTCGAAAACGGCAACGCGTGGAGACTGGGCCGCGCCAGCGACAGCCAGATTAAACTGCCCGGCGAATTGGTATCGCGCCAACACGCGCTGGTGCAGCGTATGGAGAATGGGGAGTATTGCCTGTTCGACCTGGGCAGCCGCAACGGCACATTTCTGAACGGAACCCGCGTCACAATTCCAGTGACGTTAAACGACGGCGACCGCATATCGCTTGGGGATTTTCACGTCAGCTTTCACTGCCCCAAAAGGGTCAATGGCCCAGCGGACTCCGCGTCGGTTTTCGACTCCAAGGCTACGACTGTTCATTTCATACAGAAAATGACGAGCGTTCTGGTGGTGGATGTCCGAGGTTTCACGAAAATCGCACAGGCCATCGATCCGCAACTGCTGAGCCAGGTAATGGGAACGCTCTTTCGCAGTGGCGGCGAAATTATGCGCAGGCATGGCAGTTGGGGGCAGAAATACATTGGCGACGCGCTGATGTCGGTCTGGGTTCACACCCAAAACGGCGAGAAATCCGAGGTTCTGTCGATCTTCCATGCACTTGGGGAATTGACGCGGGTGACCGATGGGCTGCGGGAGCAATTTCAACTACCTTTCCCTATTGAGGTGGGTGCCGGAATCAACACCGGGCCGGCCGCCATCGGAAACGCGGGCAGCGAATACAGCGCCGACTACACCGCCCTGGGAGATACGGTCAATGCGGCGTTCCGATTCGAGTCGGCTACCAGGGACATTGGGTTTGACCTGGTGATCGGCCGGGAGACAATAGAGTACCTGCGGCAATGCGGCGAACACCCGGAGCGGTTCTTTGAAGAGAAGACGGTTCGGCTCAAGGGATACGAGTTTCCTGCCCACGTCTGGGCGGCCACGTTCGCGAATCTCCGAAACTTGCTGACGAGTTTCCCCCTCCGGTGATCGGTATTTCCGCCGCCGCCGAGTGAGGTAAGCTGGAACCGGTCCCGCATCAGGGACCCGTGCCAGCCACCAATACTCACTGGCCCGCACCCCCATTTCGTGCCCCCCCACGCCTTTTCGCTTCGCCTTAACACTGTTTACTCCCTGCATCCTGTATTAGTTGCCTCACAGGCTGCTTTCCCTCGATCCCATCATTCTTGATGCCGCTCCGGGGGGAAACGCTGTAGACTGCCAACACGGCACTGGACGGACGTAGATGGCCCGAACTTCAAACAAACAAAAGCTCTTTAACGGACGCGACCACTCCTGGATGCAGTTCAACCGCCGCGTCCTTGAAGAATCCGAAGACCCTGCCAATCCCCTGCTCGAACGCGTCAAGTTCCTCGCCATCACCGGCAACAACTTGGACGAATATGTCGAAGTCCGCCAGGCCGGCCTCATGCAGCGCATTGAAGACGGCTACCGCGAGCCCGGCTACGACGGCCTGCGCCCCGACGAGTCGCTTTCCGTACTCACCGCCGACATCCATGACTTCCTGGCTGCCCAATACCGCTGCTGGAACGATCACCTCGCCCCCGAACTCCGCAAACAGGGCATCCGTCTGCTGGAGTGGAAAGAACTCGGCGCCGAAGCCCGCGCCTTTGCCCAGGGCTACTTCCAGCGCGAAGTCGATCCGCTGCTGACGCCCATCTCCATCGACCCCGCCCATCCCTTTCCGCGCGTTCTGAACAAAGCTCTGTGCCTCGCCCTGCTGCTTCGCGCCAAGCGCCGCAGCTCCGGCCCCCAGGTCCTCGGTGTCGTTACCGTCCCCCGCGCCTTGCCCCGCTTCGTCCGTCTCCCCGGCGCTGATGGCGCCTTCGATTACCTGCTCCTCCAGGACTTGATCGCCCAGAACCTCGCCGGCATGTACCGCGGCTACGAAGTCCTCGCCCATGCCGCCTTTCGCGTCACTCGCAACTCCAACCTCTATTTCGAGGAAGAAGAAGCGCGTTCCCTGCTTGAGACCATCCGTGTCGAACTCCACAACCGCCGCAAGGGCGACGCCGTCCGCCTCGAAATCGAAACCGGCGCCGACCCCGAAATCGTTGAGCGCCTGCGCGTGAACTTCGAACTCGAAGAGAGCCAGGTCTTTCCCACCGACGGCCCCGTCAACCTCTCGCGCCTCATGTTCTTTTACGGGGACGTGAAGCGCCCCGATCTGAAATTCCCCTCCTTCACACCCCGGCCGCTCCACCTCAGCCGCAAGTCCACAAGCATCTTCGACGAGCTGCGCCATCACGACATCCTGCTCCACCACCCCTTCGACTCCTACGAGCCGATCGTCGACTTCATCCAGCAGGGCGCGCAGGACCCCGCCGTGGTAAGCATGAAGCAGACCCTCTACCGCACCAGCCAGGATTCGCCCATGTTCGCGGCGCTCACTGAGGCCGCGGCCACCAAGGAAGCCACCGTCGTTGTCGAACTCATGGCCCGCTTCGACGAGGCCTCCAATATCCGCTGGGCGCGCGACATGGAAGACGCCGGCGTGCAGGTCTTCCACGGCGTGGTCGGCCTCAAGACTCATTGCAAGCTGGCCATGCTCGTCCGCCGCGACGAAGATGGCGTCACCCGCCGCTATTGCCACCTCGGCACCGGCAACTACAACCCCGTCACCGCGCGCTTCTACACCGACCTGAGCCTGCTCACCTGCGACCCGCAGATCACCGAGCGCGTGCACATGGTCTTTAACTACCTGACAGCCCACGCAGAAATCGACGACTACCGTCCGCTGCTGGTCGCCCCGCTAACCATGGCGGAGAGTTTCCTTGGCCTCATCCGCCGCGAGCAGGAACACGCCCAGGCAGGCAAGCCCGCCCACATTGTCGCCAAGATGAATGCCCTGCTCGAGCCTTCCGTGATTGAAGCTCTCTACCAGGCCTCGCAGGCCGGCGTCGAGGTCGACATGATCGTCCGCGGCCTGTCCATCCTCCGCCCCGGTGTCAAAGGCCTTTCAGAGAACATCCGCGTCCGCTCCATCGTCGGCCGCTTCCTCGAGCACTCACGCATCTTCCACTTCGCCAACGGCGGCAATAGCGAAATCTACCTCGGCTCCGCCGACTGGATGCCACGCAACCTCTTCGAGCGCTGCGAAGTCGTCTTCCCAGTCCGCGATCAGGCCGCCCTCGATCGCATCCACGAAGAAATTCTCCCTGCCTACCTCGCCGACACCGTCAAAGCCCGCATGCAGCAGTCTGACGGCTCCTACATCCGCGCCAGCAAGCTTTATAAGGACGCACCAACTTTCTCCAGCCAGGACTTCCTCATGCAACTGGCTGAAGGCAAGACCGACCTCGACGCCATCCCCAAGCCAGCCATCGCCAAACCCACCGAAAAGCGATCAAAGGAAGAAAAACACTCCCGCGAACAAGTCATCACCGCCGACTGACCCTCTGGCTCGGTACAATTGCACGGGCTCTGAGACAAGAGAGGAGGCTCCGGCTGAAATGAAGTATTTGTTCTTCCTTCCAATGATGGCCCTTGCGACTCAATGCGCCGCAGCGCACAATCAACCTGCAGTGGTGATAGCAAATATTACGATCGTTCATGAGGAGCACGGCTGGCGCGTGCAGGAGAAAAGGCCCGGATCGATTCATTGGAATCTGATGAAGGACGACTTGATCATCCGAATTGAAGGAACAAATGCAGCTGATACCGGACCGATGCAAATGGCCAGTTATTTTAACGAGGGGCACCGGCGCGCTATCAAGGCCTTCATCAAGCGGATGGATTTTGGCCAGGAGATCTTACTGCGCGAAATCGCCTCGCAGGATTACGACCCGGTCGGGGCGAAGCCATTTGCGCATGTGGCGAAAGGATTCAGTGCTCCCGACGTGGAGTTTGAAACCGTCAACAACGGACCGGTGACGCTCGAGCAGTTCAAAGGCAAATGGGTTCTCATCGATTTCGGCGCCTCCTGGTGCCCTCCTTCCGTCGAGAGGCTGCCGGAGATTCTCTCCCTGGCCGAGAAGGAGAAGGACAGAATGGCAGTGCTGGCAGTCGAGATGGATTACAAGCAGAAGGCGATTCAGGACCTCATCGAGCACTTTCAAATCAAGATCCCGGTTGCCGCAATGGGCCATATGTCGCCCTTGCCGATCCAGTTGGGAGTGAGCACGGCTGACTATTTTGCCGAGTTGCCCGCTTTTGTATTGATCGAGCCGGATGGGGACGTCGCGCTGATTATCGTTGGTATGGGAGAGCCCGGAGACCTGGCGAAGGCTGTCGAGAGCAACTTAAATCGTGAGGAATAGTTCGCTAGGAGAAATTCATGTCCGCATGCCCGTCTCAGACTTTCGCAAACGTGACGCCCGAACAATTCGCGAGCATTGAGAAGAAGGCTCAGGAGTCGGGCGTCCCGATCGTCGGCAACAGCGGCGCCGCCTCCAAACTTGGTGGCCATTTCACATGGATCTACGATCCTGCGACCCAGGAGCTGACCATCACAGTCACCGAGCCCCCGTTTCTAATGAACTGCGAAAGCGTAAACGCAAGAATCAGTTCCCTGGTTCAGAGCATCATCGCCTGATCCAGAGGACATGGGAAGCTGACAACTTAAAACTGACAACTTACAATTAGTTCGCCGTCCTCGACACCACCAGCACCTGCTGCGGCGCATTCACTTCCGCGCCGGGAGCGCTCAGTTTCAGCTTCATCGTCTCCACCTCCGGCTTGCCCTTCAGCGGGCTGGTAAACCCCAGTTCATACTGGTTCTTGAGCCTTTTCGTCAATTCCTCAAAGTACGGCTCAAACGAAACTGGATTACCCATCCCCAGCCAGAAGCTCTTTCCGCCTGTCGCCTCGGTCACTAGACTCAGCAGGTTTTGACCGGCATTGTCGGCGCCGGGCGAGCGGTTGGCCATACCCTGATCAGTCCAGTAGATCGCGTACACAACCAGCCTGGCCCTGACTGAATCAGTGATAGCCTCCTGCATGTACGGATCCTCTGGATCAAAGCGCCGGTCGTAATTATCCACGCCGTTGGTCACCATCACCACTTCGCGTCGCGCCCTCGGATCGTTGGAAGGCCACTGCTTGGCAAGGGAGGAAAGGCAGAAGTAGGGACTTGAGTCCACTCCGGTTCCACCTCCCGGCAGGTGAAGAGCGCGAAGCACCTGTTCGTGGTCCGCTGTCAGCGGCTGGGCAAATACAGACCGCCCATTCTCCATGTAGGCAATGGCGGTCTTTACGTTTGGCGGCAGGCTCTTAATGAACTGCCCAATGGCGTCGAATTGGGTTCCAAGGCTGTTGCGAGCCGAGCCGTCGATCAGCAACACCAGTTCCACCTGGTCATTCGGACTCACAAACGGCGCCCACTTTGTCACCTTGGCGTACTTGCCGTTCACCTTCACTGACAGATCCTGATTGGCCACGCTGGGTGGAACCTCGCCCTCATGTTTCGGCAGAACCGTCACCACCGCCTCGCCCTGGCCGCCCTGCGGGCCTTCGACCTGCGCAAACGCAGGCGCCGCCAGCAGCGCCGTCAATACCGTACAAACCACAACTCCGGCATTCTTCATGAAACTCCTTTTCGACTCAGGTGCGCGCCGCTTCGGCGCTTCTAATCGTACCCTGCAACTCAACCGTCTTCTTCATTAGATGTAATTCCCAGGCAATCGGTTAGGGCCATGTGGGACTGCAAACTGAACCCGCCGTTAATATGGAGGAACGCGCCGTAAATCGGACCGCTGATCAACCCGTTCCAACAGGCGTGGACAAAGGGATTCAAACCGCGTTCAATGAAAATGAGGACTTGAAGATGAAACGGCAGCCTTCGGCTGTTCTTCTGGGAAGTGTACTTCTTGCGGGCTGTGCCTGCTCCGCTCAAACGCCAATCAACGTGATGCTCCTTGATGGCCAGAGCGCCGGTCCCTACCATAACTGGAGGCTTACGACTCCGGTGCTCAAGGCGGAGCTCGAAGAAACCGGGTTGTTCACGGTTACGGTGGTGACGGCGCCCCAATCGGACGGGGACTTCAGCAACTTCAAGCCGGAGTTCAATCGGTACCAGGCGATCGTGCTGAATTATGACGGACCTGACTGGCCTGCCGGCCTGCGCAAGGAATTCGAAGACTACGTCAGCGGCGGCGGCGGCCTGGTGGTAGTCCACGCGGCCGACAATGCCTTTCCCAACTGGCCGGAATTCAACCAGATGATCGGCATCGGCGGCTGGCGCGGGCGAAACGAAAACGCAGGTCCGATGTGGTATTTCAAGGACGGAAAACTGGTGCGCGACGATTCACCCGGACCGGCTGGCGCCCATGGTGCGCGGCTGCCGTTTCAGGTGGTGACGCGCGACGCTGAGCATCCCATCATGAAAGGGTTGCCCGCGGCCTGGATGCACGCACCCGACGAGTTGTATGGCACACTGCGCGGGCCGGGGAAGAATATGACGGTGCTGGCGACGGCATACTCCGATCCCGCGAATCATGGCTCGGGACACGACGAGCCGATGCTGATGGTGTTGAATTATGGCAAAGGGCGCATCTTCCACACCACCATGGGGCACGACGTGGCGGCGCTGAGTTGCGTGGGATTTATCACCACGTTTCAACGCGGCACTGAGTGGGCGGCGACGGGCAAAGTGACACAAGCGGTCCCGGCCAGTTTTCCAACCGCGAATACCGTGAGTTATCGCGTGGATATCGCGAGGATGGACGCAGCGTTCAAGTAGTGTGCAGTTCCAGCGGGCGCAAGTTGCAACCCACCGCGTCAAAGCTCCGGATAGAAGTCGAAGAAAGCGTCCAGGCTGCGCTTGAGCTGAGTTTCAATCTCCTCGCGCGAACCTTCAATCGTGTGCATGGTAACGTGGGCCTGGTGGCCGTTGGCCAGCTTGAGCGTGGCGTCCTGG
>Ga0302278_10006690_pt1 | contig 10849 bp, 12 predicted proteins | sample III_Bog_N3_2_FD_194543 | JGI IMG/M metagenome (GOLD analysis project Ga0302278, IMG submission 194543) | Peat permafrost microbial communities from Stordalen Mire near Abisko, Sweden - III_Bog_N3_2 | ecosystem: Environmental > Terrestrial > Soil > Wetlands > Peat | place: Sweden: Abisko... | reverse complement strand
CTCCCCCCCCCGGCATATCTTCGCCAAGCTTTCGCCAATGAGAGCCCGACCCTGCGTTTCCGAGACGCGGGAGATTGAGTCGCCAGGCTCGAAATCCCATCAAATATATTGATAACAAGTCACTCCGATTGCAACTTCGCCGATAATAGAGAGAGAAGCGGAGCAGCGCGGAATCGAGCAGCGAAGACCCTATGCCCACAACCCAGAACAAGGACTACTACGGCGCGCTTGGCGTCAAGAAGACAGCCACCTCGGACGAGATCCGGAAGGCGTTTCGCAAGCTGGCGCGCAAATATCATCCGGACGTGAACCCCAACGACAAACGGGCCGAATAGAAGTTCAAGGAAATCTCCGAGGCCAACGACATTCTGAGCGACGACAAGAAGCGGAAGATCTACGACCAGGTCGGCTTCTATTCGGACCAGATCGATCCGGCGACGGCGGAGGCCTACGCACGGCAGCAGGCCAATCCGCGCCAGAGCCCGCCGGTCGACTTTGGCGGCTTCGACTTCTCCGGCTTCCAGGGCGGGCAGCCGCAGAGCGGGGCCGGCAACCAAAACTGGGGCAGCTTCAAGGATATCTTCAGCGGCATCTTCACGGGCGACCAAGGGACGCAGCGCAGGCCGCGCGGACCGGAGCCGGGGACCGATCTGGAATACCAGGTTCCGGTGGATTTCTGGACCGCGATTCGTGGCGGGAACACACGCATTGAGGTTTATCGCCAAGAGATTTGTCCCACTTGCCATGGTCAGGCTTCCTCGGGCGCGCCGACGCAATGCACCGAGTGCAACGGCACTGGGCAGGTGACGCAGATGGGCGGGCGGATGAAGTTCAACATCCCCTGTCCGCGCTGCGGCGGCACGGGGCGCATGACCAACGCCTGCCCCACCTGCCACGGAGAAGCCACGGTACACCGCACTGAGTCGATGGAGTTCCGGATCAAGCCAGGCACCCGCGACGGGCAGCGAATCCGGCTGCAGGGCAAGGGCACTGCGGGCGTCAATGGCGGCCTGGCGGGCGATCTGTACGTGATCGTGCGCACGGGTACCCACCCGGTGTTTACGCGCACCGGGGACGATATCAGCCTGAGCGTCCCAATCACGATTGCCGAGGCGGCGCTGGGCGCCAAGGTGGACGTGCCCACCATTGAGGGCCGCTCGCAGTTGCGCATCCCCCCCGGAACCCAAAGCGGACAAAAGCTTCGCATGCGTGAGCGCGGCGTGGAGAGCGCGCAGGTGCCGGGACAGCGCGGCGATCAGATTGTGACGGTGGAGGTCGTGGTGCCGCAACTGAATGACGAGCGGAGCCGCGAGATCATGCGCGAATTCGCCAAGCTCAATAACCAGGATCCGCGGGTGACACTGTTTGACAAGATGTAAAATCGCAAGGGAACCGATACGCTTCAGGCAGGAGCCATGACAGCCAAACGCAAATCCAAAGGCGCGTACATGATCTCGTCGGTCGCCGAGATGTACGAAATCCATCCGCAGACGCTGCGTCTTTACGAGCGCGAGGGGCTGTTGAAGCCGTCGCGCACCGAAGGGAATACGCGCCTTTACACGGACGAGGATCTGGAGCGGCTGGAGTTTATTCTGAACCTGGCGCGCGATCTGGGGGTGAACATTGCCGGGATCGCCATCATCCTGCAGATGCGTGAGCGGATGGAGGAGATGAACCGGCAGATGCAGAGCTTTGTGGAGTATGTGCGCACGGAGATGCTCTCGCATATCAATCAGGCTGCTGGTTCCCAGTCAAAGTCCGCGATGGTGCCTCTGCGCAAACCGATGATTGTGCCGCGGGCGGGCGCGACGGTGGCCACGGGTGTCAAAGCCTCATCCCCTAGAACACCGCAAAAGCCCTGATTTGGTCCCGAGCGGGTATTCTTGTCCTTGGGACTCCAGATGATTGTCTTCCTGCTCGCTCTCGGTTGCTTCGGTTTGCTAACATCCACGGTCTTTATGGGCATGGTGCTGGCGGGGGCGCGGCATTACCTGCGCAGGATGAACGGAGCGGGTCCGGTTGCCGCCATTACGCCGCCTTTGAGTTTGCTCAAACCGCTGCATGGCGAAGAGCCGGGACTGGAAGCGAACCTGACTACCTTCTTTGAACAGGATTACCCCTCATTCGAGATTCTTTTTTGCGCCAGAGATGCGGGTGACCCCGGTTTGGCGTTGGCGCGGCGCGTTTCGGCGCGTTTCCCTCGTGTACCCGCAAGCTTCTTTTCGACCAACGAGCTGAGGTATATCAACGCGAAGGCCCAGTCGATGGAACTGATGGCGGGGGCGGCCAGCCATGCGATTCTGGTGATCAGCGACAGCGATGTGCGGGTGACGCCCGATTATCTGCGTGCGGTGGCCGCGCCCTTTCGCGACGAGGCTGTTGGCGGCATGACCTGTCTTTACCGCGGAGTGGCCGCGGGTGGAGGGCTGTGGGCGCGGCTGGAGGCGGTGGGAATGTCGGTTGAAATGACTGCCGGTGTGCTGGTGGCCGACATGCTGGAGGGGATGAAATTTGTGCTTGGCCCCACGATGGCTTTCCGGACCGAGGCGATCCGGCAGATGGGCGGATTTGCGGTTACGGCGGACTATTGCGCGGATGACTTTGTGCTGGGAGCCGAAGCCTACAAGCTCGGCTGGAAGGTCGCGCTGAGCCACCACATCATCGACCACATGGTTCTCAACACAAGCTTCGTGGCCTCCATTCAGCACCAGATCCGGTGGATGAAGTCGACGCGGTTCTCGCGACCCAAGGGGCACTTTGGCACGGCGCTCACCTTTTCGATGCCGTTTGGCATCCTGGCGGCGGCGGCCGCATTGGCGCTTGGAGCGCCCTGGGTGGCGGCCGCGCTGCTGGCCTGGAGTGTGTTGACAAGGATTGCGATTGCCTGGGCCGCCGGACACCTGGTGGCTCGCGAACCCGACTGGCTCAGCCTTATCCTTCTTTATCCTGTCCGCGATTTCATGGGCTTCTGTTTCTGGGCGGCCAGCTATGCTTCCGATCGTGTGCATTGGCGGGGACGTATCTTTCGCCTGTCGGCTGGCGGTAAGATGAGCGCAGTGGAGTAGAGTGCCGCGAGGTTGAGGGCAAGATGACGGAGACGAATCAGCGGTTTGAGATGCTGCCCATCTTTCTGAAGCTTGAGGGCAGGCAGTGCCTGGTGGTTGGAGCCGGAAAGATCGCTGCGCCGAAGATCGCCAGTCTGCTGAGAGCGGGCGGCACGGTCACGGTGGTCGCTCCGGCGGCTCTGCCAGAGGTTGCCGCGCGGGCCAAGGACGGCGAGTTGCAGTGGCGCGCGCGCGAATTTGAAGACGCCGATCTGGATGGAGTGTTTCTGGTTGTGACGGGAACCGACCGGCAGCCGGTCAATCATCGTGTGGCTGAACTTGCAAGGGCCAGAAAAATTCTGGTGAATTCAGTGGACGACCCGCCGGACTGCGATTTCTTCTACCCTTCGGTGGTGCGGCGCGGGGACTTGCAGATCGCCATTTCGACTTCCGGAAAGAGCCCGGCCCTGGCGCAGCGTCTGCGCGCGGAGATTGAGGGGTTGCTGGATGAAGGGACGGGCGCATGGCTCGACCGCCTGGGCGAGACGCGGCTGCGGATACTGGAGGCGTATCCGCTCGCTACGGAACGGAAGGAGGCGTTGCATCAGCTGGCGCGCCGGGAGAGCTGCGACGCGGAGAGTTGCCCCGTCCAGAAGACGTTGGATCGACTGATTGGAGCTGCGCCACCGCGAACTGAGCCAGCGGTTGCCAGGAGATCCAATCGATGACGACTTCAGCCGCACAGGCGGGGCGCGTCTATCTGGTGGGGGCTGGCCCGGGCTCCGCGGAGCTACTCACGCTGCGCGCCCATGCTCTGATCGGTTCCGCGACCTGTCTGCTGCATGACGATCTTGTCTCGGCGGAAGTGCTGAGCCTTGCCTGCGACCAAGCACTGGTGCGCAATGTGGGCAAGCGATGCGGCACAAAGACCATTACTCAGGAAGATATCAACGCCTGGATGATCGAGTATGCGACCGCGGGACACGCCGTGGTCCGGCTCAAGAGCGGCGATCCTTTGCTTTTCGGGCGTGCCGCCGAGGAAATCGACGCGCTGACGGGCGCCGGTGTGCCGTTTGAGGTGACGCCGGGTGTATCCGCCGGCTTTGCGGCGGCGGCGCTGGCCGGGGCGCCACTTACGGGCCGGATTACAAGCTCGCGCCTGTTGTTTGCCACGCGCCACCTGGTCGCCGGCCAAACGAGTGGCCTGGTGGGGATTACTCCCGACGCCAACCTTGTCTTGTATATGCCGGGCCGAGACTATTCGGCGATCCAGAGCGAATTGCGCGGCAACGGATGGCCTTCCGGCACTCTGTGTCTGATTGCTTCCCGCCTGGGCACGGGCGCGGAGCAACTGGTTCGTTGCAAGCTCGACGGTCTGGCCGGAGTCTCGCCGCTGCCGGCTCCGGTACTGATGGTGTTTCTTGCGGTCGATGTAAACGGAACTCAAGACTTTGGAAATCAACTCAAATGAAGAGGTAAGTCATGGCAAAATCTGTATGCGGGCACATCAAGGATCATGTCAAACCAGTCAAGCCTTCCTCCAAAGGCTGCGAAGATTGCCTGAAAACCGGGGACACCTGGGTGCATCTCCGGATGTGTCTGGAGTGCGGCCATGTCGGGTGCTGCGATTCATCCAAGAACCGGCACGCGCGCGCGCACTTCGACGCTACGCGGCACCCGATTATTCAATCCGCTGAGCGCGGTGAAAAGTGGCGCTGGTGCTACCTGGACGAGACCTATCTGGACTGACTCTCCTCGACGCGGGCGGTGGTTTTTCGAATCGTCCGGCGAAAGGACGAGCGACACGGGCTCAACTTAGTTGAGCCGGCCGCCGCTTCGCTTCAGCCGCATGCCCCTGAGATTGTGGTGGCAATCGGTTGTACTCTGTAGAAGCCATCTCACGTATGCGATTGCGGCTTCGATTCACGATCTGAGACCCGCTTTGATTGCGGGTCTCATGCGAGGCGTTTCGAGCGCCCGCTGGTTTGTGAGATGGCTTCCAGGTCTGGGTTTGCGGAAGAAGGTCGGGGATGGCTTGACCGGCGACCGTTTCGTTCATGTATATCGGTTCCGCGGCGCACAACTTATTTCCAACTTGAGAACGTTTCGCGAAAAAGACAAGCGCGTATCTCTGAAAATATCGACTTATTCCCAAGATTGCGCTATTCTTTTGTCTATGGCAATCGAAGGTATCATCGCCCAATTGGATGCGGAGATCGCACGGTTGAAGGAAGTACGCACTCTTCTTTCGGCTACAGGCAAAGTGGAAGCCAAGATCTCTGCCGCAGAAATCAAGACCACCAAGAAGACCAAGGTCACCAAGGCCGCCAAGGTAGCTCCCAAGGCCAAGTCGGTCAAGCGTGTACTTAGTCCGGAGGCCCGCAAGGCCATTGCAGACGCTCAGCGCAAGCGGTGGGCGGCACAAAAGGCGAACGCGTAGGAGCAGGCCAGGCAGAGGAGCGCCGGGTAACTTCGACTCCGTTTGACGACGGACCAACTTTCGAGTGAGGCCGCAGTCCTGGACTGCGGCCTTTGTGCTGCAATGCGCCGGTCTGGTGGCGAACTCCCGGTTTCCCTCGCGGAGATAGTTCCGAAGATGATCCTGTTGCTCGCGGTTGCTCTGGTCCCCATCTTTTTTGGCCTGCTGCTGGGCTATTTCGCCGGTATCTCCGGAACGATCGATAACGTGCATGTGCGCAGCCTGGTTAGCTTTGTCATGAGCTTCTCGCTTCCGTGCGCTCTGTTTCTGGCGATTGTGAAGGCTCCGCGCGACCTGCTTTTGGGGCAGGGCCGAGTGATTGCGGTGTTGGCGACCGTGTATTTGGCGGCGTATGGAGCGGCGTATTTTTTCAGCCAGATGGCGGGTCGCAAGTCTTCCGCAGATGGCGCGGTTCTTGCTCTGTCGCTTGCTTTTCCCAATGTGACCGCGGTAGGTATTCCCCTGCTCGAAACGGTCTATGGGCCGCAAACCGCGATAACCGTGGCTATTGCGATTGCCGTGGGGGCGATGACTATCTCGCCGATTACGCTTTCGATTCTGGAGAACAGCACGGCGGCGGGCCACGCGCTGACTGGATGGACGCGGGCGCGGAGGGCGATCCTCCGCGCAGTTCGCCGCCCGGTGGTGTGGGCGCCCGCGGCCGGAGTGGCCGCCGTGCTGCTGAACGTCTCTTTGCCTATCTACGTTACGCGCAGCTTGATGGTGATGGGCTCGGCGACCGCGGGCTGTGCGCTGTTTCTGACCGGCCTGATCGTTTCGGCGCAGAAATTTACTCTCGACTGGCGCGTTCTGGCTGGTGTTGCGGCGAAGAATATTCTTCAGCCGCTGGTGTGTCTGGGCCTGGCACACGCGGCGTCCCTGCCTATCGATCAAACGCGCAGCGTGGTGCTGATGGCCGCGATTCCATGTGGGTTCTTTGGTCTGGTATTTGGCAAGGGATTCAATGCATCGCCTTTGTTGGCAAGTTCCAGTCTGATCTTGAGCTATGGCCTGGGAATTCTGACGCTGGCTGGCTGGATTGTTCTGCTGGGCCGTCTCCATTGAGAATGCTTTGCCGGCGCGGGAAAAGAGGCGCATACCGCGTCTCTCCGCTGGAGTTTACCAGAACTCGACCGCGAGTACTTTGGGCGGGCCGGAATGGCCGCCAATGACCTGAGTTTCGATGACCGCTTCCATGTTCATGTTGTTCCAATTGGGCGGGGCGTTGTGCAGCAGAGAGGCCAGACCCTCGGGGGTGGAGATCAACTCGCCTGCGGCCTCCGTACCCTCTTCCGCGATTCCGGAAGCGACCACGACCGATTGGCCAGTCATGGCGTCCCGAAAGCGGGCGACAATGGCGTAATCTCGGGCCAGTTTCTCATAGGGCAGGTCCCAGGCGGTCTCCCAGGAGGTCTTGCTGCCGCTCTTTCGATCGACAATGATTGCACGGCCGTCGATGGAGTCGAAGCCGAAGCGCAGGTCGCGGGTGAGGCGCATGGTCCACAGGTTGTCATACGCGCCAATCAACACGACGGGCCCCTCGCGGAGCTGTTCGAAACTGGCTTCGGAAGCGGCCGCGACGCGGAATGTCTTGTGGGCTCTTTCGAGGGGCTCGGCGACGCGGGTTGCGGTAATCACGTCGGCCAAGGCGAATAGTCCGGATTGATGGAGATGAAAATACAAAGGTTCGGGTGGCTTGGTCTTTTGGATTGCCTGCGCCGGATCGGTGTCGTTGCTCGAGTCGCGAGCAGGTTCTCCCAGGCAGACTGTGACTGTGGCGTTTCCAGAGGTAATGGGCTGCCAGAAATCGTCGACCGTATGATCCGCGGGAGCTGGCGCATTGGAGCTGCGGCGCCATGCGCCAGCGGCGAGACCGATGGCGAAGGCAGCCGCAACGAGCACCCCAACCAACACCCATGGCGCCACAGGACGCCGCGCCGGAGCCGCGGTGAGAACCCCTATCCCGGTAAGCACGGCTGGCCGCGCATCGGGGGCGGCCAACTCGCTGGCCGGAGAAGGCTTGGGCTGTGAGACGGATTCCGACTGGGGCGATTGAATGGGAGCCTCAACCATTCGCAGGAAGGTTGGCACATACGACCCAGTGGGGAGCTCGATACGAATTCCGTCGTCATTGGCTGGATCGTAATAATATTGGGCGAGCCTTTTCCGGATTTCTCCCGCCGCGACTCGGACGATGGGATCGGCATTCGCGTCGTACCCCGGAGGACGGCCGAAGACGTCCATGCCGATCGAGCGCTCCTTGACCTGATCGGCATTGCCTGCCAGAGACTGCTCGACGACGAAGCGCAGCAGCGCCGGGTATCGTTTGCTCTGGAAGAAGAGCGGGTGAGCCAGCAGCAGGTCCAGATGGGCAAAGATCGCAGCCTTGTCCGCGTCCGACTCCGGCACCCAAGGCTCAGGCGCGGTGCGCGCGCCGCGAACCGCCGGGTCTCCGGCGTCTTGAGCCGATTTTTGTGGGGGTTGCAAAGGGCTTTTACTCTCCGACACCGTATGATACGTATCCATTGCACCAACTGTCCATTCCTGTGTTTTGGAGTTCCGGGAAAGCGTATTTTCCCCACAGAATTCTATGAAATAAGGGGAAAATGGGCCAAGGTGCCGGATTTACTCTCGATTTCCTTTGCGTTTTGGTGGCGGTTTCACAGGTATGGAACCCCCCACGGTACCCGATGGAACTTGCAGAATACGTTTCCCTGACTAGGATTGGGTGTGTACTTCACTGGAACCTCCGCAGTGAAGGTTAGGCAGAGGTGTGCAATCTGCTTCTTGAGCAGTTCGGTAGGGATATAGGGACTCATATAAAGTGCTGCGGTCTGCATCTGCTAAAGTGAGTTCGCCGGGTTGAAAAGCCGGGCGCGGGGAAGAGGAGCCCTTCGCTGGGTGTCAAGAAGCAATTTGATCGCACCAACAGTCTAAGGACGGCTAGGCCGCCTGTCTCGGGAAATTCAATTCCTTTGAGACAGGCGGCCTTTTTTTTTCGATCGCCAATCACATCTCGAGCGGACGCCGGACCACGGGGGGCGGGTCTGCCGAACTTTCTCCATTGGCGCCTGGGGCAGTGCGGAAGCCCCAGTCATTCTCCAGAACCAATCCTTGAGGAGCGGTGTCTCCGTATGCGGAGACGGTCCTTCCGGCGGCGACGACCACCCCGACGTGCCCATAGACCGGGCCGTGCTGCTGCGCGATGACATCGCCGGGAAGGGCGGCGGCGCGGGGCAGGGGCTGAGTCCAGCCGGGGATGCGCACGTGCGGGTCGGCCCATTCATGGGCGCTTGGATCGCGAGGAATGATGCCGAAATGGCCGGGAACCCGAGGTCTGGGACGCCCGGAGGCGGTAACCCAATCGGCGACCGCCTGGTTGCATTTGTTGCTGCCTGGCCGATACCATCCATTCCAATTGGCGGCTTCATACCGGGTGTCGCCGCGGTGGCTGAGCGCGATCTGGGCGAGACTCCCCGAGCGCGAAGGCCTGTGGCCATGAAAGAGCAAAAGGATCGCACATGCGACCACCAGGAGAATTGCCCACAACCATCGAAACTTGGCCACAGAGTTGACCTCGCGATCGGCAACGGCAGCTAGTTCAAGGTAAAGACCACGTTCACGGTAGTCTCGACCTCGACCGGTTCATTATTGAGCAGGTAAGGCTTGTAGCGCCAGCGCCCTACCGCCTCAAGCGCGGCGCTGCGCAGGACGGCGGGTCCAGAAAGAACGCGCAGATTCTCGATTGTGCCGGCCTTGGAGATGGTTGCCGCCAGCATGACGGTGCCCGCAATTCGCATGGCGCGGGTCCGCTGAGAAGCAGTCCTGCGGCGACGCCTTGAGAGACTGTGACAGAGTGCGCGGCTTGCGCTACGACCTGCGCGGTGCCGTGCGAGCGCAGCACATCGGGAACGGTTGGCGCTCCACCGGGGATGCCGTCCTCCACCGACGTTGAAATCGCTGGGGGTCCATCGTCGGCCTGGCGATTGATGGAGATTGGAATCTGACGCGGGGCGAGATACGGGTTCTGAAGATTGAGTGCTTGCGCCGATGCGCCGCTGGCTGAGAGCCGGCGGGTTTCCACGGGCGCGGCAGCCGGCGGAACCGGCGCATACAAAACCTGTGACAGCATCCGAGCGGAAATGCCGTCCGGATAGATGAGCGGCGTTACCACCAGAGCGGCGAATATCGACAAGTTGACGGCCATGGCGAGGAGCATCCACCTGGGGGTTTGGTCGTGCAGGATGCCGCGTGAATGGAAGGTTGCGTCTTCAAACATGATTGGCCTCCGTTGCGAACACCCGAGTCGCGGGCTCGCATGGTGGGATAGACACCGGGAGACGCAAAGATGTTCCCGCGAACGAAAAGCGGGCGAGAGGCTGGCTAGGGCTTTGCGGGCGCCATCATGGGGTGGTCGTGCATGGGCGCGATCTTCGTTTTTCCGATTTCAAAGCTCTTCCAATGCAGTTCGTCGAACTTTCCTGAGCCCTCACGCAGGTGGAAGTTGTGGTCGACTGGGACGTTCCGTAGACGGTCCACTTTGCCGCTGACCGGCCAGCGAACCGCGACCTGCTCCACGACGGTCGCCTTGCCGACCCCGATGTGCTGGCGGAAGGGATTGCCGCCAAAGCTGGAGACGGAGCCGGCGTCTCGATAAATCCTGCGCCGCTTTCCGTTTTCAACAAAGGTAACTTCGATGGCTGCGCCATAGCCGATGCGATTGGTCTCAACACCCTCAAGGACGAGGGTGATCCAATGGTTTCCATGCCCTGGGTTGCGGTAGAGTGAATCCCAGTAAATATCCCCAGGATAGCCGCCGCCCATTTCCTCGAAGATATCTTCGTTGCCGTTGTTTTCGATATCGGCAAAGGCCACGGAGTGTCCGTGCTGCAGGCTGCCGAAGTCGCCGGAGGTGGTTACGTCTTGAAAGTCGCGGCCATCATTGTTGCGAAACATGCGATTGGGCAGGAGAGACTCGTAGGAGGGCTCGCCGGTGCCGAGGTAGATATCGAGCCAGCCATCGTTGTCCAAGTCGCCGAAACTTGCTCCCATGCTCAGCAGAGCGCGATCGATACGGGTCTCGTGGCTGACGTCGGTGAATGTGCCATCGCCATTGTTGTGAAACAGATGCGGGAGCGATCCGTGATTCGGTTTGCCGAACTGGAATGCCCCGACATCTTCCATCGAGGAAGTGGAATATCCACCCGCGAAGATATCGGGCCAGCCGTCGTTGTCATAATCGAAAAACCAGGTGGGGAAGCTGTTTCGGAAACCGCCCAGACCAGATAGCTCGGTTACGTCTGTGAACTTCCAGTGCAAAGGGTCG
>Ga0302278_10006689_pt1 | contig 10850 bp, 14 predicted proteins | sample III_Bog_N3_2_FD_194543 | JGI IMG/M metagenome (GOLD analysis project Ga0302278, IMG submission 194543) | Peat permafrost microbial communities from Stordalen Mire near Abisko, Sweden - III_Bog_N3_2 | ecosystem: Environmental > Terrestrial > Soil > Wetlands > Peat | place: Sweden: Abisko... | reverse complement strand
CACACCACCAGCGATGGGCCGCCTTAGAGTGAGCGCCTCGCTGCCTGGATGCAAGAATTCCGGGCTTGAAAGCCCTAAGCCACCGCCATTGACCTTCGCTGAAGGGCGAAAATCAGGTCTTTTGCGTGAAGCTTGAGCTTTTTAAGCCGCACTTCCTCGAGCTGTTCATCTTCGGAGAGATACGGTTTCTGAAGCAACTCTTCAAGCCGCTGAGCGTAGCGATGGTGTTCAGAATGCAGGCGGTCTATCTCTTCGCTCAGCAGAGAATCTTGTCCTTCGTCCATCAAGCACCTCCGTATATTGCAGAACATTCACATATAAACCTATTGACACGCAACCCGCAAGACCCTAACGCGCGAAATCGACTGAAAGTCATTTGAGGTTGTGGAATTCTGAATGAAATCGAGGCAGACTTGCGGTGGTCTGGGCTGTCAAATGCGCCTTAGGCCTCGAGGAACGGCAGGCCAGTGTCAGGCCAGTTTTAGCCTCAGCAGAAGCGCATCTTCAACCGGATCAACGTAGTAGCGAGTTCGTCTCCCGGTCGGCTCAAATCCGAGCGCGCCGTAAAAGGCCAGGGCCGGGCGGTTGGATGAGCGAACCTCAAGCATGACCTCGGTTACCTGGGCGGACTTCAATTCCAGGGCCAGTGCCGCAAACAGACGGCCACCCACGCCGCGCCGCTCAGCCCCGGCTGCTACCGCAATGGTTTCCAATTCACTTTGCGGGGGCAGCGCGCTGGCGATTGCGAAACCCACGGCCTCGTCGCTTGAAGGGTCCCAGGCGACCAGGGCAATTCGCAGCGGGGAACTCTGTGGATCGATCGCGGCCTGGTATGCCGCCAGCGGCCAATTCGGCGCATCTTTCTGGCTCCGCGCAATTTCGATCACGCATCCCAGGTCGGTGGGCGTCATGCGCCGAATCCGCGTTGCAGCCGATGAGTGGTTCATGCGCCCTGCAGCCTCACTGCAGCGGCATCCCCAAAAATCTCGGCATCCGAGCGGCGTAGATAGTGCCCATCCAGCAGCGCGAGATCGACATGCGCTCCGGCCAGAAGGCGCGCCTCGCCCAGACGAAGCGCATCGGCAGCGGTGGGGGCCGTGCTGGTGACCAGGAGTGTGGCCGGCCACACGGCCGCCAACAACACCGCCGCAGCCTCGTCGCAAACGGCAATTCGCACTGGCGCGGGATGGATGGCCGCAAGCTCTTGAGGGCCGGCGAGCAGCTCTTGAGCAGCCTTCCCGGCGGTTTTCAGGCGCAGGAAAACTTCTTTTCGATGAGCGTCAAGTGCCGACGACGGTGTACCGGAGATGCGCGAAAGAACCAGAAGACGCGAAAGGGCGACCACCGGAATTTGCGCTGCTTCGGCCAGCCCTTTGACGGCGCTGAGGCCAACCCGGACCCCGGTAAAACTGCCTGGCCCATTCACGGCTACGATTCCGCCAAGATCCTTTAGTTGAACGCCCGCGTGCGCAAGCAAATCGGCCAAGGCAGCCACCAGGGTTGCCGAATAGCTGCGGCCCTCGAGCTCGGTCTGGCCCAGGATTTCGAGGTCTCTTCCGGCGAGACGACCGAGAGCTATGGAACCTGACGGGCCGCAGGTATCGATGGCCAGCAGCAGATTGCCGAAGCTTGGGGGTATTGCGGGGGATGAATCGTTGCTTTCCATGATCTTTCAGCATGACACAGGCGCAAGTGCCGCTGCCAGACTAGAAATTGTCGTGCTCAAGAATGCGAGCGATGGTGCGTCTGCGGTTGCAGTTTTTCCGTTGTGATCTTTGCGTGGAACTGATCTTCGAGGTGCGCGAGGCGGAAGAGGGCGGCTATGTAACCCGAGCGCTGGGACAGTCGATCTTTACAGAAGCTGAGACTTGGGCTGAGTTGCGCGACAACGTCCTGGAAGTTACAAGCCTCCACTTTGACGATGCTCAGACGAAGCCCAAGCTCATCCAATTTCATTTTGTGAAGGATGAACTGATTGTGGTGGACGCTGCATGAAACTTCCGCGCGGCGTCTCGGGGGACCAGCCCTCGTCGCGTTTCAGGCTAGAAGGCGGGCTCGCTTGCCCTGCGATTTCAGCAAGGAGACAGCCTGCTTGTCGAAGCTGACAAACTCTTCCGCGCCCAACCACTCGCCTTCGTAGGCGATGGCCCCGTCGGCAAAATCGCCGCCACCTTCGAGTACTTCCAGGCCCGCTTCGATAGCAGGACGGTTCAGTTCGACGTTGTCACCGCTCATCAGAAGGCGAATAGATAGGGCAATCTCCGCGGCAGATCTTTTATAGAGGCGCCGCATCACCCAAACGAATTCGCAAAGCGCCGGCGTGGGCACGACAACGAGTTCGGCGCTCAGTAGAGTTCTTGAGGCTAACGGAGTTTGGCGCGGGTCGTCTTGTAACGCGTCACGGAGCAGCACGTTTGTATCGACCGCGATTCTCACCGTATCCCCGCCCATCCGTCGGCGATTGCTTCATTGATCTGTTCGATCGTAAACCGGGGCGTTCCTTTTTTCGCAAGCGATCCGCTGAAAGCCGTGATCGAGCCCTTCCGCATGACGGGCCGTACCAGAAGCCGTCCGTCCGGCAGCTTGTCCACGTCAACTTTCTGGCCAGGAGTGACGTTCATGTGCCGGAGCAGTTCCTGCTTCAATGTGATCTGACCCTTTGCGGTAACGGTAAGCGTCGCCATAGGAAACCCTCAGAGCCTTATTGTAAGGCAGAACTTCCTTACCGTGCAATGACCGCGGCAACTCCGGGGTCTACGCCTTCCCTTCGAGCCAAGTCTCCAGCTTCTCTACCAGCAGCAGCGCACCGAGGCGGGCAGGAGTGCCCGTGTCCTCTGGCAGTGCAAACAGGCCCTCGTTTCATACTGGATGCCCCGGTCCCGGAGCGAGAGTGCGTTCCAGGACCGGCTGATCCTAGGCCGCCTTAACATCCGCCACCGAGCGCACGCGAAACCGCTTCATCGAGATCGAAAGCGTCTTCTCGATCTTGCGCAGGTCGCCCCGCTCCGACGGCCCGGCAAACGTGGAGGCTACACCATGCGCCGATGCCCGGCCCGTGCGGCCTACGCGGTGGACGAAGTCCTCCGCAACCTTGGGCATGTCGAAGTTGATGACATGCGCCACATTGGCCACATCGATGCCGCGCGCGGCAACGTCGGTGGCAACCAGCACCCGGTGATGCCCCTCAGAGAAACTGCGCAGCGCCTGGTTGCGTTGCGCCTGCGAGCGGTCGCCGTGAATCTGCGTGGCCGAGTGGCCGGAGCGAACCAGCCGCCGCGCCACGCGATCCGCGCCATGCTTGGTGCGCACAAACACCAGAAAGCTGCCCTGCTCCGAGCCCAGCAGATGTTCCAGAAGCTCCTGCTTCTTGTCCGGCTCGACTTCAAAGGTGCGCAGCTCGACGTTTTCGGCGGGCTTCAGAACCGATCCAATCTCGATGCGCGCGGGGTTGTTGAGATACTTGCGCGCTACTTCTTTTACAGCACCTTCCAATGTGGCGGAGTAGCACAGCGTTTGCCGCGCCGCCGGCAGCATGGTGGCGATGCGCGCAATGGCCGGCTGAAAGCCCATATCGAGCATGCGGTCAACCTCGTCCAGGACCAGGATCTTCACCCCGTCCAGCTTAACCAGGCGGCGCTTGAGGAAGTCTTCCAGGCGGCCGGGCGTGGCGACGATGAGGCGAGCGCCGCGCCGGATCGCATCTAGCTGCGAGCCTTCTGCCAGGCCGCCCACCACCAGCGCCACGGTTTGCGAGGAACTGGTGCGAATGGCCCGGAATGCCTTTTCAACCTGCATGGCAAGCTCGCGCGTCGGCAGCAGAATCAGCGCCTGGGCGCCGCGCACTTCGGCCTTCTGCATCTGCTCCACAATCGGGATCAGGAAGCCGAGCGTCTTGCCGGTACCGGTCTGAGCGGTGGCCAGCACGTCGCGGCCTTCCAGCGCCGGGGGAATGCAGCCGGCCTGAACCGGGGTGGGAGTTTCAAAATTGTTAGCGTCAAGCCGCACCATAAGAGCGGCCGAAAGAGAAAACTGCGAAAACTGAGTGGTCAAAATATTCTTTCTGTTTGAAGTTCCGCGAGCGGCGGATTCATCCGCAGCCTGCAATCGGAACCGGTCATGGGCGCGCACACTTACACACTTCAGGCGCGAGCCTGCTCGAATCATCTATGCGTAAGGGAGAACCGAAATCGTCACTTGGACTCACCCGTTTGGCATTCAACTGAGGAACGCCCTGGGGTGCGGAGCTGCCACACGCTACCAGTACGCCAGGCGGCGCATCGCCGTCCCGGCAACCCTGCTCGTTTTCGTTCCCCGGATTCATTCGAGCCAGTGCGCCCAGACCATTCAAGGCGGGCAGCGGTGCTCGAACCCTCGCTTCAGGCTGCGTCTGGCAGGCAGATGCGAAATCTCCGGGTGGGAGACTTACGGGTTTACGCGTAGGGGCTTGGGGGAAAAATCTGTGCCAGGCAAACTTGCCGGTATGAAGGGCAAACCGCCGCTCACGGCCAAATCACTGAGCGCAAACACAGTGTAGCACACTTTCGCTTTTCTTTTCCATCAGGACTCCACGTCTGTTCAAGGCGCAAACCCATTCGCGCGAAACCATTCAATCGCCGCGCGCATGGCCGGATACACCGGCAAAATCCGGAACCCCAGTTCCTGCTGGGCGTGGGCGCTGGAAGCGTACATCTTCTTGCGGCCCATCCGCACCTCTTCGAGCGTTGCCCGTGGCTCCTTGCCCCGGATTCGGCCGGTGATCCATTCCTCGAAAAACGCATAGGTGGCGGCGACGGCGAAGGGAATTTTGACGGTGGGCGACGGAATGCCGGTAATGGCCGACATCTTGTCGAGAATCTGCTTGAGGGTCAGGTTCTCCCCACCCAGAATGTAGCGTCTGCCCGGCGTTCCCACCTTCAGCGCCGTCACATGCGTTCGCGCCACCTCGGCCACGTCCACCAGGTTAAGCCCGGTATCCATATAAGCGGGAAACTTGCCGTTGAGAAAGTCCACAAAGATGCGGCCTGTAGGCGTGGGCTTGGCGTCGTTGGGGCCAATGGGCGTGGTGGGATTGAGGATGATCACCTGCTGGCCGGACTGGGCAGCCTTGATGGCCTCTTGTTCGGCGAGGAACTTCGACCGCTTGTAGTGGCCCACCATGTCTTTGAGCGACACCGGCGTGTCCTCGTTGATGACCAGCCCATCGGTGCGAAAGTGCATGGTGGCAACGGACGACGTGTAGACGACGCGCGGAACCTTGGCATCACGGGCCATGCGGAGGAGTTCGCGGGTGCCGTCGACGTTGGCCTTGTACATGGCTTTGGGGTCGCGAATCCAGAGGCGGTAGTCGGCGGCCACATGAACTACGGAATCGCAGCCGGAGAGAGCGGGGCGAATCGACTCAGGCTCGCTCAGGTCGCCCAGGTGCATGTCTCCGCGGATGCCTTCGAGGTTGGCGAGATTGCTGGTCTTGCGGACGAGGAGACGCAGATCGGCGCCTTCGGCGGCCAGCGCTTGAGCTACATGGTGGCCGACAAATCCTGTGGCGCCGGTTAGAAAAATCTTCATGGCCTGAACTCTAGTTTCATATTACTCGGATGGTTTGGCGGGACAGTAACTGCAAATCATGCTGTAATCAGCAGTTGGACTACAATCGAAACAGGCACGCTGCGCAGGAGAATCGACTATGGCTACCTTAACCGTCACGCCAGAAGGCACCTTGACCATTCCAAGGGAATTCGTCCATGACATTGGGATGAAGCCGGGAGAGCAGGTGCTGCTTGAACGCCTCTCCAACGGCTCGGTAATCCTCAAGCCCTCCGAGGTCGATGCGCTCCCTAGGAAAACCGGGAGAATCGAGGATTTATTCGGCTGTCTGGCTGGAAAATCGAATGTGCGGCTGACGATTGAGGAGATGAATGAGGCGATTGGCAAGGCGGCAGCAGAGGCGGGCATGGCCGGCCTGGAGCAATGAAGATCATAGCCGACACCAACGTCCTGGTCCGCGCATTCGTTGACGACAATCCGGCGCAGAGCCGCGCTGCCAGGGCTTCGTTGCTGGGAGCCGAGGCTGTGGTTGTGGGCAAGCACGCGCTGTGTGAGCTTGCCTGGGTTCTTGCCAGCTCCTTCGGATTCCCAAAGCTCCAGATCGCAAATGTCATTCGTGAATTGAGAGATAAGTCAAACGTCATCACGGATCGAGCCGCTATCGATGCTGGATTGGCGGTAATGGATGCAGGTGGGGACTTTGCAGATGGAGTGATTGACTACGAGGGGCGCTGGCTGGGCGGGAGACGTTTGTTTCGTTCGATAGGAAAGCGGTCGCGGCGATTGCCAAGCAGGGGATGAAGTCAGAGTTGCTTAGGTGATCGCGCCCGGATGGACGAAGGACGGGCTGCGCCAGCTTGTCTTACCGGTTTGCGAAGGAATTCTCCAGCAAGTAATTAGCAAAGCGCTCTTCTGCTTCTGACACTGACAAACCTGATATATCCAACCGGTGCGAAGGCATTGAATATAGCTGTTCGCGCGAGGCGTATTCGGTTCTCAGGTACTCCACGGGATTGCGGTGCGGCCCAAGCGGATTGCGTTTGATCACTTCAGCAGGCGAGGCCCAGATGAGTATCGCCTGGTCCCTTCTTATTCTGAGAAAATCTGAGAGTTCGCGATTGCAATCGTGTTGCGTCCCAGCCCCCACATCAATGATATTGAGGTGCTCGTGCCGCTCATCGCTGGCCTCGATCCTGAGCATTACCCCTTTGCAGAAGTGCCAATCACTTGTGCGACCACGGCAAAGGTCGTCGAGCTTGTGCAACTCTGCATTGAACGCGGCGACTGCCGCAAGGGCGCATGTGGTCTTACCAACCCCGGAGGGACCGATGAGGTAAATCAACTGAGATGGGCGCATCAGCTGCGCTACTCCAGCTTGTCAGGATGGAGCGCGATGTTCTTTTCGCCGGCGGCTTTCTTCTCGTTGTACTTCTGCACCCAGGCTTCCCAGTGCTTGCCTGCCGCGCGATCCTTGCCGGTAAATTCTACGCGGGCTATGTCGGCATAGCTCACCTTGCGCTTCTCCGGCGCGTTGGGTGCGAAGTATTGAATGAAGGATTCGGCCAGCGTGGGGCCATCCTGGCTGTTGAAGATATAGGCCTCAATGCGCTCGCCGGACTTGAGAGTCAGCGTAACGTCCCCGCGATAGTCCAAGGCCTTTCCCAGCGCCTGGCGCAAATCCTCATCGCTGGCCAGCGCGGGCACCCAGCCCTCAAGCTGCTCGTGCTCGAACCCCGGAGCAAGCTCCAGCGCTTCAACCTGCGCCATGGTGTATTTGGCAACTTCCGCGGTCATGCGTTGGTCTCCTCAAGGCTATGAGCGGGCTTCTTGATCTGCACCAGTTTTGCCGGCCCATGCGGCATTGCCTCATTCAGCAGATTCAACGCGTGCTTGTCCTTGTACAGGCTGAAGTTCCCCTTCACCATGCCCCAGAATCCCTTCAGCGTGCCGAATCCATCGATCACCGCCGTCGGTTCATAGCCGCAACTTACCATGCAGTTAGCGCACTTGGGGTTACCGCTGGCCACACCGTACTCTTCCCACTTAGTCGTCGCGAGTAACTCCTTGTAAGTCTCGGTGTAACCTTCCTGAAGCAGATAGCAAGGGCGCTGCCAGCCGAAGATATTAAATGCCGGAGAACCCCAGGGTGTGCATTCGTACTTGCGGTCACCCATCAGGAATTCAAGAAACAGCGGAGACATGTTGAACTTCCAGGTCGGCTTGCGATTCGACAGGATGGCGCGGAACAGCCGCCGCACGCGGGCGCGGCCCAGGAATTTGGTCTGATCCGGCGCCTTGTCGTAACTGTAGCCGGGCGAGAGCACAATTCCCTCCACGCCCATATCCATAACTTCATCGAAGAATCCACGCACGCTGTTGGGGTCGGTGCCATCGAAGAAGGTAGCATTGGTGGTAACTCGGAAGCCGCGCTTCACGGCCTCCTTGATGCCCTCGACAGCAATATCGTAGCCGCCCTCGCGGCACACTGAGAAGTCGTGGTGGTCGCGCTCGCCATCCAGATGAACCGAGAAGGTGAGATACTTCGACGGCGTAAACTCCGGCAACCGCCGCTTCAGCTCCAGCGCGTTGGTGCAAAGATAAATGTACTTTTTGCGCGCCACCAGGCCGTTGACGATTTCGACGATTTGGGGGTGCAAAAGAGGCTCGCCGCCGGGAATGGAAACCATGGGCGCACCGCACTCATCCACCGCGGCAAAACACTCCGCGGGGGTGAGCTGCTTCTTGAGAATGTGCGGCGGATACTGCACCTTGCCGCATCCGGCGCAAGCCAGGTTGCAGCGGAAGAGCGGCTCAAGCATCAGCACCAGCGGATACCGCTTTTCGCCGGTCAGCCTCTTCTTCAGCACATAAGTGGCAACCGTCCACATTTGAGAGACAGGAATAGCCATATTTGAGTTACCCTCCAGCTTCTAGCTACTAGCTTCTAGCTGCTAGCTCGTACCTTGCTGCTTATTGCATTCATCTTCTTCTTCTTGCCACTCGCATCTCGCCCAGTGGGAATTCCGTTGCGAATGCTTGACCAGGCAACGAAAAGCTAGCAGCTAGAAGCTAAAGGCTAGAAGCTGCATTCCGTTCCATAGCCCGCTTATAACTGGTCAAAGCCAGCAGCGGGAAGTAGTGGCGATACATCTCGTACGCCAGGTAAAAGACTCGTGGGAAGCCAGTTCCAGTGTACAGGGCCTGGCGGGTAAGTCCGGCTCCTACGCGCTCGTCCCAACTGCCTTCCGGCTGCTGATGCGTTAGCAGCCAGCGCACGCCTTTGGCGACAGAGTCGGAGCGGTCGTCGCCCGCGGCCAAGAGGCCAAGCATAGCCCAGGCGGTCTGCGAGGGCGTGCTCGGCCCCACTCCGCGCGTATCCGGGTCGTCGTAGCTGCCGCAGGTTTCGCCCCAACCTCCGTCGGAATTCTGCACCATGCGAATCCACTCCGCAGCCTGCTGAATCTGCGGCTCGTGGTTGTCGATGCCGATTGCGTCCAATCCGCGCAGCACCAGAAAAGTGCCATAGATATAGTTCACGCCCCAGCGCCCAAACCAGCTTCCATCCGGCTCCTGCTGGCTGAGGATGAACTTGATCGCCTTCTCCACGCGCTTGTCCTTGCGCGTATAGCCATAGTTGGCCAGCATCTCCAGAATTCTTCCCGTAATGTCCACCGTCGGCGGATCGAGCATCGCGTTGTGATCGGCGAACGGGATGTACTGGAAGATCATCTTGGTGTTGTCTTTGTCGAAGCTGCCCCAGCCGCCGTTCCTGCACTGCATGGCAAATTCCCACTCGATGGCGCGCTCGGCCACTGTGTGCTGGTAGCGCTCGCGAGGATTGTCCACCTTGTTCAGCGCGAGCAGAACCTGCGCGGTATCGTCGGTGTCGGGGTAGAACTCGTTGTTGTATTCGAAGTACCACCCGCCTGGCTCGGTGTTTGGAACCTTCACAGCCCAATCGCCCTTGTGGCGGACTTCCTTTGAAAGCATCCAATCCGCGGCCTTGATCATGCGCGGATCGCTGCGCGGCACACCAGCTTCGCCCAGCGCATAGACGGCCTGCGCCGTATCCCACACCGGAGACACGGCCGGCTGCATGCGGAATGTCGGCTCATCCACGCCCTCGCTGGGAGGCTGCTCAATTCCCAATTTTTCAAACTCATCGCGCGCGCGAATCACCTGCGGATCGTCCTCGGAATAACCCAGGCAGCGCAATGCAATGATGGCGTTGAGCATGGCTGGATAGATGGCGCCGAGGCCGTCGGTCATCTCCAGACGTTCCAGCAGCCATTTTTCAGCCTTGCGCAGCGCCACTGTGCGCACCGGGCGAAGGTGGACCGCTTCAGCCCAGTGCATCAGCCTGTCGAGCACGATAAAGAAGTTTCGCCAGGAGAGGATCGAGCTGCGGTCCCTGCGTAGCCGCAGGATCGAGTTGGCGCGCCCTCCAACAAACAACTCATCGATGCCCTGCTCGGGCGGGATTTTCTTGTACGGCTTCTTGGCGTAGATGATGGCCAGCGGGACGAGAATCGACCGCGACCAGGACGAAATCTCATAGATATTGAAGTAGAACCAATTGGGAAACAGAACAATCTCCGGCGGAATGGCTGGCACCGCGTCGTAGTCGTACTGGCCCAGGCCGCAGAGATACATCTTGGTAAAGGTGTTGCAGGCAACCACGCCGCCGTGAGCCAGCACCCACTCGCGGCATTTGGCCAGGCGCGGGTCTTCAGCGGTAATGCCCATCAGCTTAGCTGAAAAATAGCACTTCACCGACAGGGAGATATTGCCCCGCCCGCCGGGATAGAGGCTCCAACTGCCGTCCTCGTTCTGGTAGCGCATCATCTCGGTGAGCGCGCGCTTGAGCCGGCCCGGATCTCCGCTTTCAAGTTGTGTATGAAGATAGATATAGTCGGCTTCCAGCATCGAGTCGCCCTCGAGCTCGCCACACCAATATCCATCGGGATGCTGCCGGGACAAGAGATAGTCCCGCGATTTGCCGATCGCAGACTCCACATCCGCCAGATCCGCGTCGAGCCGGCCGAATCGCGGCGCCGCGGATTTGTGAGCAGCCGATGTGAGAATCGCGGATTGCGTTTTCCCCTGCTTTGCACTCATGCGGTTTGAATTGCCTCAGTTCCTCTTCGAAAAAACCAAATGTCCAGTTTTCTAATCCCTAATCCCTTAGTCCCTAGTCCCTTAGTCCCTAGTCCCTTAGTCCCTTAGTCCCTTAGTCCCTTAGTCCCTGTCATCATCCCCGCACCGGCACTGCCTCTGCCCCGCCCGCGCCGCCGATCGCCTGAATA
>Ga0302278_10006688_pt1 | contig 10850 bp, 9 predicted proteins | sample III_Bog_N3_2_FD_194543 | JGI IMG/M metagenome (GOLD analysis project Ga0302278, IMG submission 194543) | Peat permafrost microbial communities from Stordalen Mire near Abisko, Sweden - III_Bog_N3_2 | ecosystem: Environmental > Terrestrial > Soil > Wetlands > Peat | place: Sweden: Abisko... | reverse complement strand
TGGAGAGATGAAACGCAACCCCTCCTTGAGAACAAAATCTGACACCGGGCTCAAAATGCACATTTTCAGCCGCCCAGACCATCAATATGCCTGCGCTCAGACAGATTCACGAATGATGCAGGCTAGCGAGTTGGCCGCATCTCATCTTCGCTGTAACTCGTCGTGGAGAGTCGAGCTGCTCCTGATGAACAGACCGGTTGAGTGCTGAGGTTTCCCAGGTCTCAAAAGCGAATCCTCACCCCAGCGACGAAGACCTGTCGCTGGGGACCCCGAGACCTGGGGCACCCATCGCAAGTGCGGGTTCCTGCACGGCGTTCATTTCGGACGTAATTCGCCGTGGCGGGTCGATATGTTCAGGTTGTTTTTTGATGCGAAGTTCAGACTCTGAACACTGGAAGCTGTCCACATTCATCAGGCGGGTGGGTTGCATCGACAAGCCCGGAGACCGCCGGCCGAAGAATCGATTATTTTTCCGGTTCTCCCGGTACAATCGTTGGTGTGACTACCAGTCTTTTCGACCTATACAAAATCGGTGTCGGTCCATCGAGTTCGCATACGATGGGGCCCATGCGCGCGGCTTGCCGCTTTGCGCGGGAGTTGGGCGAACGCGGGCTGCTTGAGGGAGTTCGGCGGGTGCAGGCGGAGCTTTACGGCTCGCTGGCGTTGACCGGGCTGGGCCACTCCACCGACCGCGCGGTGCTGCTGGGCCTGGCCGGCAACGAGCCGGCGGCGATCGATCCGGCGGCCATCGACTCCACGGTTGCGGCGATACGCAGCGAGCGGAAGATCCGATTGGCCGGAACGCATTCTATCGACTTCATTGAAACCCGCGACCTTCTTTGGCGGCGCGACAGGATGTTTCCTCCGGATGCGCGGACACAGCATCCCAACGGGTTGCGGCTGAAGGCCTTCAACCAAGCGGGCGCGATGGTGGACGAGCGCACCTTCTTTTCGATCGGCGGCGGATTCATTACCGAAGATAGCGCGGAGGGCTCCATGCGGGAACCGTTGACCAAGGAAAAACAGCAGGCTGCAATTCCCTTTCCGTTTCACAATGCGGCGGAGTTGCTGGCCACGGCCGAGGCCAACGAACTTACCATCAGCCAGTTGATGCTGGAGAACGAGTGCGCGCTGGCTGTCCGCAGTGCGGAGCAGTCTCCCGTCGAAACGGTGCGGCAGGGCATTGACCGCATCTGGCGGACGATGCAGGATTGCGTGGCGCGCGGCGTGGCGGCTGAAGGAATTCTGCCCGGCGGCCTGAATGTGCGGCGACGCGCGCACCGGCTGGCCGCGCGGCTGCACGAGAAAGAGGCCGACGGCTTCCGCGGCGATCCCCTGGCGCCGCTGGACTGGGTTACGGTTTGGGCGATGGCGGTGAACGAAGAGAATGCCGCGGGCGGCCGCGTGGTGACCGCGCCCACGAACGGAGCGGCCGGCGTGGTTCCCGCCGTGGCGCATTACTATGAGCGTTTAACGCCCGAAGCGGACCACGAAGGCATTCTGCGCTACTTTCTTACCTCGGCCGCCATCGGCATCCTGTATAAGGAAAACGCCTCCATCAGCGGCGCGGAGGTCGGCTGCCAGGGCGAAGTGGGCGTTGCCTGCTCAATGGCTGCGGGTGGATTGACCGCCGCTCTGGGGGGAACCAACGGACAGGTGGAACACGCCGCCGAGATTGCCATGGAGCACAACCTGGGCATGACCTGCGACCCCATCGGCGGGCTGGTGCAGATTCCCTGCATCGAGCGCAACGCGATGGGCGCGGCCAAGGCCATTCATGCCTCGCGCATCGCGCTCAACGAATGCGAAGAGCACAAGGTTTCGCTCGACCAGGTGATTCGCACCATGTATCTGACCGGTCTGGACATGCAATCGCGCTACAAGGAAACCAGCCTGGCCGGGCTTGCATTGAATATCATCGAGTGCTGAGAGAAAGGGCCGATCCGGTTTTGTGCCAAGTGCTCCCAACTTGCTCTCCTGTCGAAGAGGATTGTCTTGCCGATCCCTGAGAACGATCCACTTGAGTTATTTCCCGCAGTTCCGCCGCCAGCGGCTATTCCCGCGCGGCTCACGGTGGCGCCTGCCTGGCACACGGTGGTGCTGGTCGCGGCCATTGTCGCAATTTCCGTGCATGGTGCAGCGAAGATCTCCGCGCTGCACGGGTCACTGAACCGGCTGGCGACTTATGGCTTTACCGCGGCGATGGAAGCGGTCCTGCTGCTGTGGGTTCTGTTCGGGCTGCGCCTCAGAAAAACTTCGTTCCGTTCCCTGCTCGGCAATTTTCAATTCGATCTGCGCTCCATCGCGATGGACGTTGGCTTCGCGCTGATCTTCTGGTTCGCCTCGCTGGTGGTGCTGGGCGCGCTGGGCATTGCATGGACGGGGGTGGAAGCCGCGCTGACGCACCGGCCGGCGGCGACCCATGTTGCCGGACAGGCAGGACAAGCCTTCACTCCGGATCCTTCGCAGCAGAAGGCGCTGTATGCGCTGGCGCAACTGGCGCCTGCAAACGCCGGCGAGGTGGCCGCATGGACGCTGCTCTGCCTCTTCGTCGGCTTTGCCGAGGAGTTTATCTTTCGCGGTTACCTGCAACGCCAGTTCATAGGCTGGGCGCGCGGCGGCGTCATTGCGGGCGTGGTGTTTTCCGGCGTCGTCTTTGGCGCAGCTCATGCCTACCAGGGCGGGCGCAACATGTTTCTGCTCGCGGTGTTCGGGGTGCTTTTCAGCGTGCTGGCGATCTTCCGCCGCAGCCTGCGCGCCGGAATGCTTGCGCATAGCTGGCACGATCTGATTGCCGGACTGGTGCTGGCGCTGTTGAAGTCTCGCCACTTTATTTGACCCTGATGCGGGACAACCGATTCCGCGCGGAAAAATTGTTGTTCTTTTTTCTACCATCACTACGTTTTTCTCTTGACACTGATCGAACATAAATCTATACATTCCTCAACTGCACTAAGTGTTGCAGCGTCGATGCAAAATCATCGAAAGGGAGAATAGGCAAATGGCAACCAAAAAGGCAGCCAAAAAGGCTCCCGAGAAGAAGGCAGCCAAGAAGGCCGCGAAGAAGAAGTAACTGAACCATCCAACCAAAAGGCAACACCTCAGGGGGACGCATTCAGCGTTCCCCTGAAGTGTTTTTGGGGAATGAATTAGACTGGGAACCGCAGCAACCGCAAGGGGGAAATTTGTGACACGCCGCCGTTGGATCGCCGAACGTTGGGACGAAGTCACCGCAACCATCGTGGGCGCGCAGGCCGAGCACATGGCGCGCGTGCTCCGCGCCCAGCCGGGGATGCAGGCCGATGTAGTGGCGGGCGGACACGTCTTTCACGCCGAGGTTGCAGCCGTGACCTCCAACGAAGTTCGCTTCAACCTGGCGTCGGAACTCGAGGCCGATCCTGCATTGCCGGTCACGCTGGTGATGGCGGTGTACAAATTTGACCACATGGAGTGGGCGATCGAGAAAGCCACGGAGTTGGGAGTGGCCGCGGTGGCGCCGATGATTGCGCGGCGGACCGAGAAGCACCTGGCGGATGCCGCCCAGAAGCGCACGGAGCGATGGCGGCGCATTGCCTTCGAGGCGGCGCAGCAGTCGCGGCGTTCGGATGTGCCGGAGATCTACGATCCGGCACCCCTGGCTTCGCGGGTACGCGCGGCTTCGGAATCCACGCGCATTGTTCTGGCCGAGCAGGAGCGCACTACCACGCTGCGCAACGCGCTCGAGGAAGCCATTGCCGCCGCGGAGACCGATATGCCGGCTCTGGAGATCGCTATCGGTCCGGAGGGCGGATGGGCTCCCACCGAAGAAGCTCTCTTCGACGCCAATGGCTGGAGGGCCGCTTCACTGGGTCCGCGCATTCTGCGTGCGGAGACGGCGGCGATTGCTGCGCTGGCCGTGGTCTCTTCCTATCTGGAGTAGAGAAACGAATTTCCGCAACGGTTCGATATATGGGCGCCCCACATCTGGTACCCAGAGCATTTTTCCTGATGGTGTAGAGGAAGAAGAATTCCCTCAGGGGCAAAAGCCCCGCTGATTTTGTGGCTCTTGCGGCACGGCTGAATCCGTGCCCTTTCAAAACCACTCTTCACCAACTTCGAATTTGCTCTGAGTTTGTAACCGGAACTCATGGGGTGGTATACCTTACGTTCGAAGCGCACACCAGCCCGCTCGGTCGCCAATCGGCGGGGGCTGGAGCTTCGCAAGGAGAAGCCTCACCATGGCTCGTTTCATTCCGGTTCATCTAATTCCCCGAACATTTTTCCTGCGCACCCTGGGAGCAGCGGTTGGCATTGCGTCTCTTTCCGTCACGCTTTACGGCCAGACAGCGACGTCCGTCACGATCAATTGGGACAAGACCACCGTCATTTCGCGCTCCACGCCCACGCTGCAGGTGGTGGTCAATCCGCCTTTGCGGCCGGGCGATCCGTTGAGCGCGGCATCCTACAAAGCCGTGAAGGAACTGGGCGCCGACTATGTGCGCTACGTGCCGTGGCTGCCTTATCCCAGGCTGGGCGTGGCCGAACTGGAAGCGCCCACCGCGCAGAAGACGAGTTGGGATTTCAGCCTGATCGATCCCGTGACCAAGGGCTTTCTGGACGCCACCGAAGGCCATTCGCCGGTGATGAACTTCAGCACCATGCCGGCGTGGCTGTTCAAGACGGAGAAGCCGGTGACTTATCCCGCCGATCCCAACCAGGTGGAGTGGAACTATACGCAGGGCACCGAATTGCGCGACCCCAGCGGCAAGCAGTTGGGCGACTACTACGCTCGCCTGGTGAGCTGGTATGTGAACGGCGGCTTCACGGATGAGAACGGCGTGCGCCACAACTCCGGCTATCACTACAAGTTCCCGGTGTGGGAGGTTCTGAACGAAGTGGAATCCGAGCACACCGCCACACCGGAACAGTACACCGCGCGTTACGACGCCATTGTCAGCGCCATTCATCAGGTTTCGCCGGAGACGAAGTTCATGGGCCTGGCGCTGGCCGCTCCCGGTACAGGGGCCAGGTACTTCGAGTATTTCCTTGACCACAAGAATCACCGGCCGGGGATTCCACTGGACTTTATTTCCTATCACTTTTATGCATCGCCGGATGGCGCGCAGAACATAGATAACTGGCAATACACTTTCTTCGATCAGGCCAGCGGATTTCTGAACACGGTCCGGTATGTGGAAGCCATCCGCAAGCGGCTCTCGCCGGAGACGAAGACGGATCTGGATGAGCTGGGCGTGATTCTGCCTACCGACAACACCGCCGCCGACAAGACGCCACCGCCGCCAGCCTACTGGAACCTGGCCGGTGCGCTCTACGCGCATCTCTACATCGAGCTGGCGCGGCTGGAGATCGACGTCATCGGCGAATCGCAGTTGGTCGGCTATCCTACGCAGTATCCCAGCGTGAGCATGATGAACTGGCTGACCAACAAACCCAACGCGCGCTTTTGGGTGCTGAAGCTGCTGAAAGATTCCTTCCACCCGGGCGATTCTCTGGTTGAAACCTCGATCGGCTCCGGCGATCTGGACGCGCAGGCATTTGTAACACCCGGCGGCCACAAACTGCTGCTGGTGAACAAGCGCAATCGCAGCATGGATGTGACGCTGCCCGATGCGGGAAAAGCCAGCGCGCTCACTGTGGATGGCCAAACCGGCGACGACCCGGCGCGACCCGTGAAGCCCGCGGACGGCAAGATCAAGATGGAGCCCTTCGCCGTCACGGTGGTGAGTTGGTAGGCGCTGGGTTCAAGAAGATGCGGAAAACTCATCTCCGACTCGCAGGGTGCGGCACGACTGAAGACGCGCCGCACACAGAATGAAATGAGCGCGTGTCCGGGCCTGAAGGCCCACAGGTTTTGCCGATTTTTCAGGGGGTTAAAACCCCCTGCTCCCTCCGGTATCGCCGACCCGCAACTGTAGTAGTCAATCTACAGCTGTGCCGACCCCGGTTTTTTCCTACGAACTTCAGATGTGCGCGTAGTGCAGAAGCAGGCCGGCGAGAGCACCGCCCGCGAGGTCGCCGATGATGGGGATGGGCGCGTAACTCCAGTTCGAGCCGCCCTTGCCGGGAATCGGGAGTAGAGCGTGGACCAACCGCGGACCCAGATCGCGCGCGGGGTTGATGGCGTAACCAGTGGTCCCGCCCAGGCCCAAGCCGATGCCCCACACCAGGCTGGCCACCAGCCACGGTCCCACGCCCGCCGCCGGGCCGGTTGCGGAAACTCCGCGCGATCCAATGGCGCCTGCCACCACCACGAGCACCGCCGTTCCCAGGGCTTCGCTGAAAATATTGAAGAGCGGATTGCGCACCGCTGCGTTGGTGCAGAAGATGCCCAGCTTGGCAGCCGGGTCGGGGGTCAGCGCCCAGTGCGGCCCGTAGTGCAGAACCACCAGCGAAGCGCCGCCCATGGCGCCCAGAAGCTGCGCGGACCACTGGCTCAGCACCGGCTGAAAGTTGCCGGTGTTCACAGCCACGGCCAACGTGATGGCCGGGTTCAAGCTGGCGCCGGGGCTGCCGAAGGCCTGCGCCACCAGCACGCCGCACAGCACGCCCAGCGCCCATCCTGTGGTGATTGCCATCCAGCCCGCGTTGGCCGCATAGGACTTGCGCAGCGTTACGCCGGCGCAAACTCCGTTGCCCAACAGCACCAGAACGAGAGTGCCCATAAATTCGCCTAACCAAACAGAGTGCATCCGGTCTTCCTTATGCTTGCGCGGAAACCGGCAGCGGCAAGAAACAGCCAGCGCGCAATCGAGTACGGGATTTTGAGGACTCAAGCATTCTGCGCTCTCCGGCCTCTTTTCGCCAAGGGCGCACGCTGCGCGACGCTTCAGCAGGGACGCGCGGAGCAACTGTTTCCGTCATGTGAGGCTGCACAGGACCGGTCGGCTGCGTTAGCATTAATGGCAAATGCCATTTCCCATGAAAATTTGCGCCATTTGTTCCCAGGAATTCGAACTCAGACCGGATAAACCCGGCTTCGCCAACCGCTGTCCGGAGTGCAGTGCCCCCGAATCCACGGAGGCCACCGATGAACACCCCCTGGACGCGGACGAACGGAAGGCCGCCAGTGAAGTGAACGAGGCGCGGCGGCATGCCATGCGCGACCTTCTTTACCGCAAGGACTCCTGATCGCCCTCCGCAGATGCAGAGATCGGAGCGAAGCGAAGGCTGAAGGCGGGACTGCTACGGCTTGGGCTGCGCCGCCTGGTTCGCACCCGGCACCGTCTTTGCGTACTTCGGCCAGTGAGTGAGCAGTTCGTTCACCACCACGCGGCCGACCAAGTATGCATTCTCAATCGATTGTGAAAAGGCGCCGGTGGTGCCCGCACGCTGCTTGTCCAGGCTCTCGGCCGCGCTCATGCCGCGTGGTTGGCGGTCGTAGTTGCTCACCGTCCGGAGCACCAGGATGCGTTGGGCGTCCACCCGGCCGGCGTGCGCCAGGAACTGCAATGATTGCAGCGTGCCGGTGTCTTCCATGGCGGTCGTGGCAAACTCTCCCTTGCCGCCGGTGAAGTAGCTGACCCATTGCGCGGCCCAGGCGTCAAAAAGTTTCCCGTGCCAGTAGGTCGAGGAAGAAAGCTCATCGCCCATGGTGACGAACGGCGGGCGGTTGGCGGCTGTGCCGTCGAATTGGGCACGGATTTTCTGAAGTACTTCGGAGTCGGCCAGCGGCGTGGTGCGGGTCAGGTTGAAAGCCCAGTGGGTCAGATCCTGATTGAGCGCAAAGACCTGGCCGTCGAGCGGCGCAGCGGGTTCCTCGAAGGGGCGCGTCTTGCGCAGGGGCACATAGCCGGTGGGCCAGTCCGGCGGAATCTCGCGGCCGTCGATCTCGTAGCCCAGGTCGCCATCCACCACCCAGCGCGCCCAGACGGCCGAGCCCAGGGAAGCGCGGTCCGGAGTGGCCCCGGCGATTCCGGCGACGATCCAGTAGGCGTGGCTCAGGTCGAAGCGCGGGTCTAGGCCCAAGGCCATCAGCGTGGCGGCAGCGTGCGCCGCGCCCTGGCCGGTGAGCACGGCCATCTCGCCCTCGCTGTTCATGCGCACCGCGTGGTAGCCGGCGGGAAGCGGATAGATGCTGTCCAGGTGATCGCGTTCGACCCAATCCTGCAACTCGCCGGGCGCGTCGCCCGTGTCGGCGCCCACCTCGAACATGGCCACGACCACCACTTTCACCACGATCGGGCGCGGCCTTGAGGTGGCAGAGGCGGCAACAGCGGAAAGAATCAGGAAGATAAGAGACAGCCCGACGCGCATGGTCATTGATTGCGATGGTAACGCAGTGACGGGAGAGTCTCCCAGGTCTTTGACCGCGTGAGGATGTGGCTTGAGTTCGTGCTTTCCCAGGTCCCAGAATCGGGACCTGGGGCACCCGGCATTGGTTCAATTGCAAGAGGTCAGAGACCAAGATGCCTGAGGGGGAATGAGAACGATCTGCAAACGCAGTTTCCAGTTGATAGAGAACCCCTGAGCAGGTGGTTGTCACGGTCCAGCATTCCCTCAGGGGCTAAAGCCCGCCTTCATTTTTAGCTACTTACGGCACGACTAAAGTCGTGCCCTTTCAAAACATCAACTTGTTCAGAGCTTCCCTAAAGCCCACATTGATTTTGCTGCCTGTGCGGCACGACTGAAGTCGTGCCCTGTTACAAAGCAAACTTAAGCAGAGTTTCCCTAGGTTTTATGCTCCATGCCCGTATCCAGCGAGGTCTCATCCGGCGATTTGGGCCGGTCAGAGTAAACGGGAATCCCGCTGATAAGGCCCTGATAGTTTGTGAGGCGTTTGCCCAAGATCACCACGCCCTTATCCGTGATCTCATACTCGCGAATATCCTTGGCGTGATTGCCGCCCCTCATCTTGATGACCACCAAGATCTTGCGCAGCTGGCCATCGATGGATACGTAGCGCAGGCGGATGATGTCATCGGTGAGGAAAGAAATGGAGTAGGTACTGAACGGGAATTCCGTGAACGACTCATCCACCTCAACCGTGCTGAGAATGGTTACCCCAATACCCGTCAAGGCGAAGATCATGCGGTAGAGCGACTCGCGAAAATCGGCACGGAAGCCGGGCGACAGCGCCATTTCAAAGCCGGCCAGGGAATCGATGACCAGGCGCTTGGCGCCGATGTTTTGCACGGCCGAGAGAATGGAGTGCATGGTTTCATCCACCGAGAGATCGAGGGGGCGGAGATAGAGAATCTCAAGTTTCCCTTCTTTCTGCGGCGTCTCCAGATCCAGACCCAAGCTGGTGGCCCGCTCCGCATAGGCTTGCGGGCGTTCCTCAAAAACCGCCACGATGCCGGGCTCTCCCTGGCGTATGCCTTCCGCAATGAACTGGGTTGCCAAGACCGATTTCCCGGTTCCCGAAGACCCAGCCACGAGGACGCTATCGCCTTCGCGAACGCCACCACCGAGCATCTTATCCAACTCCGGGACGCCGAAGGAAAGGCGCCGATCACTGGGTGGATTTCTTTTGTGCGCGGATAACCCAAAGGTGCGCGAGAAGGCCTGCACGCCGGCATCGGTGATACGGAAGGTGTGCAGACCCGGCACGGAGTCCTGACCGCGCAGTTTAATGATTTGCAGCTTCCGGACAATTGAATTTCGCTCCGCAGTCTGGCGCAGCCAGAACAGCCCATCGGCAACGGTAAAGATGGGATTGTCGCGTAGCTCATCCTCCGCATATTCACCGATGAGGAAGGTTGTCGCTTGCCAACTAGCCAGAAACAGGGCCAAACGCTGAATGAAGGACTGCAGGTCCATGTCACTTTGCGGTTTCCGCACCATGGTACGGAAGGAGTCGACAACCACAACGGCGGGGTTGGATTTCTCAACTTCCTTAGTGATCTGGTCCAAAACCGCGCCCAGATCCTTTTCCAGGACAACCTGGCTCAGGTTGATAAAGCGAATGGAGCCGGGCAGCATGGACGGGTCGAAGAAGGTGTATTGCTGCTGGTAGCGCAGCATTTTGATGGCAGATTCGCCGAGGACCGTGAAATAGAGCGCAGGACGCTCCGGGGTAGCATTGGCAAACACGAACTGGTGAGCCAGCGTCGTCTTCCCGCTTCCGGGCGCACCCGCGATGATGTTGAATGAAAATTCAGGGAGACCGCCACCCACAATCTCGTCAAGGCCCGGAACTCCTGTGGGTAGTTTGTTGATCATCACTTTGTCTTGAGTACTCACGATTTTCTCCCGTATGCCGAATTGCGATCGTCAAAGGCTTCGCCTGGCCAAGCATTACGCAGCAGGCTGAGTGTTAAAGCTTCACCAAGGAAGATAAGAAGCAGGCCGAGCAGGCGGGCGATGAGAATGATTCCTTCTTCGCCAGCCCGGTCCTTGTCCATGCCGGTTTGAGTATCAATCTCGCCCAAGCCCTGTAAAGATCCATCCGCTGCGACCTGCACCGCCCAAAGAGCGGAAGTTTCGGACTTGGCTTGCGTCAAAGCGCGGAAAGCGAGGGACTCGAAAGCCGCTTCACCCGCAAACGTAACAAGATTCTGGCGCAGCTTCTCATAGACGCGAAGGGCCGGGGACTCCATGGGTTCGGAGGTCTTGCCCACACCGGCTTCATAAGCAAGAAGGCGGTGGGCTAAATCTCGCATTTGTGGGAAAGCCGTCATTTTCCTGCCCTGCGTGGTTTCAGCAGCTTCGATTGTCGTTCAACGCTCCCCAAAAAAGATCAGGGGTGGCGATTCCATCTTCTGGCAGAAGCCCCGCGGCTGAGGCGTTCGACAAACAAAGCCACGCCGGTATTCGCGCTGCCGGGACTCAATTCATGTAGAGATTCGTTTGGAGGGCAGGCGCCTCGTCCTGCGGGCCACCCGCCTTGCTTCGGATGAGGGTGAAAACGT
>Ga0302278_10006686_pt1 | contig 10855 bp, 9 predicted proteins | sample III_Bog_N3_2_FD_194543 | JGI IMG/M metagenome (GOLD analysis project Ga0302278, IMG submission 194543) | Peat permafrost microbial communities from Stordalen Mire near Abisko, Sweden - III_Bog_N3_2 | ecosystem: Environmental > Terrestrial > Soil > Wetlands > Peat | place: Sweden: Abisko... | reverse complement strand
CTATCTGTTGGGGCTATGGGGCTTTGCCGACCCGGTGCTGGAGGCCTTGCTGCTGCAATCCCATCCCTCAAGCTGTCCCGGCAGCGCCAAGACGCCCCTGACCTATGTCCATCTGGCCCGCGCCCTGGGGCCGCCCATCCCGCTGGTGGGACCGGCGCCCCAAGACGAACGCCTGGCCCTGGACAAAGACTACGCCCGCCGCCTGGCCCTTACCGGCCTGATCGAAGCCGCCCCCGCCCTGTTCAGCGAGAAACGCCCATGAGCAGCTCAATCCTCATCATCGACGACGACGTCAACCTGCTGTCGGCCATGAAGCGCCAGCTACGCGGTAAATTCCTCATCATCACCGCCCAAGGCGGCGAGGAAGCCGTCACCCTGCTGTCCGAAACCAAGGACCTGCCGGCAGTCATCCTTTGCGACATGCGCATGGGCGGCATGAACGGGGTCGAGACCCTGCGCCGGGCCAAGGATCTGTCGCCGGAATCCGTGCGCATGATGCTGACCGGCAATGCCGACATGCAGACCGCCATAGACGCCATCAACAACGGCAACATCTTCCGCTTCCTGACCAAACCCTGCGCCCCCGAGGTGCTGGAGGCCGGGCTGGAAGCGGCCTTGGAGCAACACCGCCTGATCGTCGCCGAGCGGGAATTGCTGGAGACCACCCTGGTCGGCAGCATCAAAGTAATGATGGACGTACTTGCCCTGGCCTATCCCCAAGGCTACAGCCGAGCCACGCGCATCCGTCAATGGGTGCGAAAGCTCAACACCTCGGCCAACATGCCGCACCGCTGGCAGCTGGACATCGCCGCCATGCTCGCACCTCTAGGCATGCTCTCGGTCCCCGACGAAGTCCTGATGAAGGTGCACCTCCACACGCCTTTGACCGATACCGAGCAATGGCTGGTTAACCGCGCCCCGGAAATGGCCCGCGACATCATCACCAATGTCCCCCGCCTGAATGGGGTGGCACAGATCGTCTATTTGCAGAACAAAGGCTTCGACGGCAGCGGCTCTCCCGAAAACGGTCCGGTGGGCGGCGACATACCCATCGACGCCAGGCTGCTGAAAATTCTCAACGACCTCGGCGAGACCTGTAAGAACATGGCTCCCGGCGTCGCTGACTTCGCCGTACTGGAGGCCAATCCCGAACGCTATGACTTGACCTTGCTGCGCAAGGTCAAAGCCACCCTGATCGTACCGGAAGAGACCGCTAAGGCGGCCAAGCGCAGGCTGACCACCGCCCTGCTGCTGCCCGGCATGGATCTGGCCGACGACGTGATCAACCGCGAGGGCCGCCTGATCCTGGCAGGCCTGACCCCGCTTTCGGAACAGCATATCGACCGCCTGCGCAATCTGGCCAAGCTGCGTCTGATCGATGACACCATCGTCGTCTTCGCCGATAGCAGCACGGAATTGAAGATGTAGGGAAATGCGTTACCCTAGGGATTAGGAATTCCTAGGGATTGAGACGGTAATGGATCTTCAGTCGATGCTGTTCGAGCAGGCCCGAGAGCTGGAGCGGGAGGGCAATCTTGCCCAGGCCGCCGAGTTCTATCGGCGCATCCTGGCCGACCAGCCCGGACAGATAGAGACCATCACCGCCCTTGGCCGCCTGCTCTGCCGCCAACAGGCTTGGGGCGAGGTCCTTCCGCTTTATTCCCAGGCCACCAGCCGTTATCCCGATAACCCTGGCCTATGGCTGGATTTCGGGTTGGTTCTCCTTCAGGCCGGTCATGTAGATTTGGGCAAACGCGCCCTGCTCTCAGCCGCAAGCCTGTGGCCCGACGATCCCGCCCTGCTGTCGAACCTTGCCGACGCCTTGCGGGAACAGCGGCTTTTCGAAGATGCCATGCGGCAATATCAGCGTCTGGCCGGGCTGATGCCCGATCTGGCCGCCGCCCACAATAACTTGGGCATCTGCCTTTTGGAGATGGGCCGCCGGTCCGAGGCCTTTGAGCCCTTCCAACGAGCCGTTGAGGCCAACCCCGACATGCCCGAGGCCTTGAGCAATCTGGCCATGCTATCGGTGGAGCGCGGCCTCAATAGCCAAGCGATCAAACTTTACGGCAAATTCAGAACCTTACGCCCCGATCTGGTGCAAGGCCCCCTGAACCAGGGCGTGGCCTATTACCGCGAAAGCCGGCTGGAAGAAGCCGCCGCCGCCTTGCGCGATGCCCTGGCCCTGGAGCCGGACAATGCCCAGGTCCATTACAATCTGGCCCAGGTGCTGTTGCTGAAGGGCGATCTGACCAATGGCTTTGCCGAATATGAGTGGCGCTGGGCCAGCTCCGAATTCCCCTCGCCGCGCCTGATGTTCTTGCAGCCCCGCTGGCAGGGCGAGCCGCTGGCGGGCCGCACTTTACTGGTCCATGCCGAGCAGGGCTTCGGCGATGTGCTGCAATTCTGCCGCCTGCTGCCCCTGGCGGCACGGGGCGGAAAGGTCGTTTTCTTGGGTCCAGGCTCGCTGATGGAGTTGATGGAAGGGCTGGAGGGTGTAACCCTGGTGGCCGAGGGTAACGAACTGCCCAAGTTCGATCTCTATTGCCCGCTGCTCAGCCTGCCCCATCTGCTGGGGCCGGGCTTCGAGGTCAGGCCGCCGTACCTCAAGGCCCCGCAACAGACAATGTTCGACAAGGGGCCGGGCCTGCATGTGGGGCTGGTCTGGGCCGGCAATCCTCTGAACGGCCGCAACCATGTGCGCTCGGTGCCGCTGGAGGCCTTGGCGGGACTACCCGACTTGCCCGGCCTGCAGTACCATAGCCTGCAATATCAACCCACCGGGGGATGGCAACAGCAGCTGCCCTTTTCTGTGCATGATATTTCCAGCAATATCAAAAACTTCCAAGATCTTGCTGCGGCAATGGATCAACTCGATCTGATCATCAGCATGTGCAGCGCCCCGGTCCATCTGGCCGGAGCCTTGGGCCGGCCTTGCTGGGTGATGCTGCATCAGCTGCCCGACTGGCGCTGGGGTATGGAGGGGAGTGAATGCCCCTGGTATCCCGATACCATGCGGCTTTACCGCCAAAGCATCCCCGGCGACTGGAGCTCTGTTATCCATCGAATTTCCACCGATCTGATTTATCTAAAAAAGGGCGCAACCTTATGAAACTTCGTCACTCTTTGGCCTTGCTACTGGTGTTGGCTCCTGGCTTGGCTTGGGCCGATAGTCCCTCCATTCTGGATTTCAACACCATCGCCCGCGAAGAAGGCTACAGCACCGATTGCGCCATCACCTTCGACGACGGCCCAGGCCCCCATACCGGAGCGCTGCTGGACCTACTGGCGTCCAGGCAGATCAAGGCCACCTTCTTCGTGCTGGGCGAGCATGTGAAGAAATATCCCGACATCATCCGCCGCATGGTGGCCGAGGGGCACGAGGTGGAGAACCATTCCTGGGACCATCCCGACATGCGCAAGCTGGACGAAGCCGCCCGCCAGAAAGAAATGGAGGATACGGTCGAATTGCTGAAAACCCTTGGCGTGACGCCCCATTATTTCCGCCCGCCCTATGGCTCCTATGATCCGGCACTGATGGATCAGGCGCATAAGGACGGTCTGGAACTGGTGCTATGGACCCATGACAGCATCGATTGGCGCTATCACACCGTCGCCCAGCTGGAAGGCGACATCCTGCCCAAGGGCGAAGGGCCTCATGGCGTCTTCCTGTTCCACGACATCCATGATTCCACCATCGCCGCCATGCCCGCCGTGCTGGACGAGTTGAAGACCAAGGGCTGCCACTTCTCCACCGTCGCCCAATGGGTGGCCGACACCAACATCAAGCAGGCCGCCTTGCCTCCGTCGGCCCAAGTTGCCCAGAAGCAGGCGGCGGCTCCGGAGAAGGCCGAAAAAACCGGCTGGATCAAGAGGTTCTGGCAGTAACCTCACCCGTCCAATAGGCGGTAAGGGCAGCCTCATCGCCGGCAAAGACGTTGCGGTCGCAGCGCTCCACCCCCGGCAGGGATCGCGACAGGGGACCGAAAGGCCCCTGTCCGCCCATAGGGCCATCACCCGCATATTGCCAAAAGCGCCAGTTGCGCCCGGCCCAGGCGCTGGGTAGCTCCGGCTCGATGCGGTAATCCGCCAGCCACAGATCGCAGGCGGCCAAGACCGAGCCCTCGGCGATGGCTCCGTTCAAAGACTGGCCATAGCGTGCGACAACCTCGCCGTCGGCCCAGGAGGGCTGGACATAAAGCAGCGGCAACCGTCCGGTGGCGGCATAGACCGTGCGCACGAAATCCTCGGCCTGATCCAGGGTCATGGAATTGCCCGGAACCCGCTCGTTCAGCTCCAGATCAAGGGCCAGCAGAGTGCCCGGCGAAGCTTGCGTCACCTGCAGAAAAAAGCGGGCCTGCTCGGCCCCCGAATGCTGGCGGGTGCCGAAGTGATAGCCGCCCCACAGCAAACCGGCCTGAGCCGCCATATCACGGCGCACGGCATAAAGGGGATCGAACCAGTCGTTGCCCTCGCTGGCCTTATGGATCACACCGCGCAATCCTCCGTAAAGCTGAGCCACGGATAAATCCTGAATGGCATTATGATGGTTCAGATCGATGACGGCGTTCAGGCCCAGATCCGCCGGATTCATCACCGGCCCCGGCGTCGCCTTGGGCCTTTGGCGGGCCATACGAGCCCCCGAGGTGGACGACGAAGCCGAGGCACAGCCGCTTAAGGCCAAAGCCCCCAGGCCGGCCAGAAAATGACGACGGGACAGGCTCATAACGGCCAGGTCTCCAGGGCCTCGACGACCTGATCGAAGCCTTGAACCGCGAGGACTCCGGGAATGCGCCGGGGCAATCTTGCCGTTCCCATGCCGCCGGCCCAGATGGGCACGGCCGGATCCAGGCCTGCCCGCAAGTCCCCCAGGAAGCGGGCGACGTTCCGCACTGGCTGGGCGATGCTGAAGGACAACCCCACCACATCGATCTGCATGGCCTGGCTGGCCTTGATGATCTCGGGGATCGGGGTCTGGGCTCCCAAAAGAAGGCAGTTGGCGCCATGCAGGGTCAGCACCAGTTTGGCCAGTTGCAGGCCCAGCACATGGATTTCCCCGGGCATGGTGGTCAGCAATATTTTCGGGCCAACCCCAACGGTGGGAAGCACGGCTTGGAGAAAATCGCTGATGGCCTGAGCATAAAGATGCTCCTCGAAAATATGCAAATCCCCCTTCAGCCAAGCCTCTCCCACCAAGATGTTCAGCTGGGGAATGGTCTGGCGGGCAAAATGCTCCAAACCCTGGGCTTGCGTCTCGACATGCAGGAGACGTGAAATCCGAACGGGATCATGACCCTTCAGGGCGGCAAACAGCTCTTGCTGGAACGGAGTCAAATCAACGGGACCAGCCAGCGACGCCCCGGCCACCAGGGTCTCCAGAGCCGACTTGTCCAACTCCACCACCTTCGAGGGACGCATGCCGGAATCGAGAAGACGGCGGACCAGACGCAGGCGCTCCACCTGATCTTTTGGATAGACGCGCTCGCCATTGCCGTCGCGCAAAGGCTGGGGAAATCCGTAGCGGAGTTCCCATTTGCGGATCACTTCCTTCGAAAGACCGGTCGCCCCTTCGATCTCTGTCACCGGCACGAATTGCATTGCGCCTTATTCCCCCTTTGCAGAGAACGCCCTATCACGGGTCGGAGTTTACGACCTGGACAAAGTCGCCGCCAGAGGAATAGGGAGAAAAAACCTTCAAGCAGCCCCGGACGGATGATAAGGTCCGAAGATCGTCTGGAGGATGTTTTGGCATTTAGGCCCTTCAAGTCGCTGACCGTTGGCCTGCGCTGCTTTTTAGCGGCGTTGGTGATGGCCGCCCTTGCCGCCACGCCCATTGCCGCGCCCGAGGCGCAAAACCTTTCCGCCGAGAGCGTCTTTGCCCAGTTGAACGGCGACGAGCCGGTCATTTGCAGCCAGCACAGCCATGGCCAAGATCATCAGCAGGGCGGACAACATCCCTGCTCCGGCTGCCTGCTCTGCGCTGTGTCGGACGGGGCGGCCATTCCCCAGCAAGACGTCGCCCTGCCGACGGCAAGCCGCATCGAAGACATCCACTATGTCGCCGCCGGCCAGCTTGTGGCGGTCAAACCTGTTCCCACAAACCGCCATGCCCGAGGTCCGCCCCTCTTCGTCTGAGCCCATCCATAACGCCCATCCGTTATTCTCAGACTTGGACCTGTCGCCATGAAGTTACGTCATACTCTTCCGTTTATCCTTGTGATGACCTTGGCTCCGGCTGCCGCCATGGCCTGCGCCGCCTGCGGCTGCACCCTCGACACCGACGAGGCCGCCACACTCGATTCCAACAACCCCTCCAGCGGCTTCAAGCTGGATGAGCGCTTCGACTATGTGAACCAGAACCAGCTGATGGACGGCGGCAAGACCAATCCATCCGCCGATCCGACCTCGCAGGAAGTGCAGAAGAAGACCACCACCGTCTTCTATACCACGACCCTTGACTACACCTCTCAGGATCCCTGGGGTGTCAGCCTTGCCATTCCCTTCCAGTACCGCTTCCACTCCAGCAACAACGACATGAGCAATCCCAGCGACAACTGGATGTCCAAGACCCGTTGGACCGACCAGTTGGGCGACATCCGTCTCCTGGGCCGCTACACCGGCATCACAGCCGACCGCGAGTTCCCGGTGATGTTCGGCCTGAAGCTGCCCACCGGCGCGACGAACGAACGCTTCTCCAGCGGTAACTCCACGGGCGCCAACGGCGGCAACGTGGTTACCAACACCCAGCTCGACCGTGGTCTGCAGCCCGGCACCGGCACCACCGACCTGCTGCTGGGCCTGGGCCAGGGCGGCACCCTGTCCGACAAGCTGACCTGGTTCTCCCAGGAAATGTGGCAGCGTCCGCTGGACAATGTGGGCGGCTTCCGTCCCGGCCAGATTATCAGTGCCAGCACCGGCCTCCGTTACGCCATCAACGAGACCTTCGTGCCCGTGCTTCAGGTCAACGCCCAGAACCGTTGGCGCGACACAGGCACCAGCCCGGCCACCGACCGCGTCAACAGCGGTGGCGAACTGATCAACCTCAGCCCCGGCCTATTCGTTAACGTCAACGAGAAGCTGTCGGTCTACACCTTCGTTCAGGTGCCGGTTTATCAGCGCGTTGGCGGTCTGGAACTGGTTCCCGACTACACCGCTTCGGTCGGCGTGAAATACAAGTTCTAATAACCAGGCCCCCGCATCAGCGGGGGCCTGACTGCCTTTATCCCTAATTGGGGCGATAGGCGTCGATGGTAGCTTCGGCGTTGGCGCCCAGGCCTCCCGGCAGATAGAGCATACCCCCGGCCAAAGCCAGCCCCAGCAGCTTGAACAACCGCCTCTTTTCGTTCTGACCGACGTTCAGAGTCAATCCTCCCACGCTCTCGAGCCCCCTCGAACACGCCGCCCATACGCATTGCATAAGCTATCAATGGCAACAGACTGTCGTCGCCACTGGATCACCCGCCTGAGATAAACAGGCTAGCCTTAGAGATCCCTAGGACAGGAACGGTATGCTCCTTCAAAAAAGGCAACATTTTATGTTATAAATAAATAATTGACATATAATACTAAGCAACAATAGCAACTAACATCGAAATTTAAATATAGCGTGGAAAATACTGCTTACATAGCGGCCAGATAAATCAATAATTCCCATTGATTTTCCTCGAAAATTTCAACTCGTACGTATTTTCCGGGGCTCCACGCGAGCAATTTTATTTGCAACAATAGATTCCGTAGCACGCCATTTCCATCCCTCAGAGAGAATCGGAGACCACCATGGCTAAAGGCCAGCAAAAGGGAAACCGCGAGATCAAAAAAGCCAAAAAAGAGAAAATCAAAATCTCGACCGTTGACCCGACGAAATCCCCAATCGAATCAATTATCAACAAGAACAAGAAGTCCTGATCCGCAGCACCAAGCATCAACAGAGATTAATGTAATTTTATATACCAAATAATAGGCAATATGGGCGAAGACAAAAGACAATAGCTCTTTTTTCTTCGCCCAATAGCCAATCGCCATCAGGGGGACATCCCCCTGGCGAAAGAAACAAGGTTGCCAGCTCCCGGCGGCTTTGACGGGAAAGGCGCTTATGACCCTATCACTTCTGCATATCCTCGGACATGGTGCCCCCTCGCTGCTGTGGAACGACACCCGGCCTGTGCGCCAAGAGCTTTTCGGCGTCGAACGCCTTGAGCAGCACGCCGAAAGCCTGGCCACCGCCCAATCAGTCACCTTGCGGCCGCCGCCGATTTTGTCTTTGCATAAACGATTGAAGGACAATGCCTCTGCTTTGCTGCGGGCTTATCAAGCCAGCGCCGCCGAGATGGAAGGCGATCGCGGCGTTGTTCCCGCCGCCGAATGGCTTTTGGACAATTACCATCTGGTCGAAGAACATATCCGCGAAATCCATGACGATCTGCCCCCCGGCTTTTATCGTCAGCTGCCCAAATTGGCCGAAGGTCCCTTTGCCGGCTATCCGCGGATTTTCGGCATCGCCTGGGCCTATGTCGCCCATACCGACAGCCATTTCGACCCCGAGATTCTGCGGCGTTTCGTCGCCGCCTATCAGCGGGTGCAGCCCCTGACCATCGGCGAGCTGTGGGCCTTGGCCATCAGCCTGCGCATCGTCCTGATCGAGAATTTGCGCCGCCTTGCCGATCAGATCACCGCCGGACGTTCGACCCGCGCCACCGCCGACGAACTGGCCAATCGCCTGCTGATCTCCGGCCGGGCCAATTCCGCCCTGGAAGCCGATATCGCCACCCGCTCCACCGGGCCGCTGTCCGAGCTTTTCGCCGCCCAGCTGGCCAAACGGCTGCGGGATCAAGATCCCCGGACCATGCCGGCCCTGGGATGGCTGGAGGAACGCCTGAGGCTTCAGGGCACCACCATCGAGGAAGCCGTCCAGCAGGCCCAGCAAAGGCAGGGTGCTTCCAACGTCACCGTGCGCAATGTCATCACCAGCATGCGGCTGATTTCCGATGTGGATTGGCCGGATCTGTTTGAAAGCATGAGTCTGGTCGAGGCGCGGCTGCGCGAAGCTCCCGGCTATGCCGCCATGGATTTCCCCACGCGCAATCTCTACCGCAGCGCCATTGAGCAACTGGCTCGGGGAACCTCCTTCTCGGAACTGGAGATCGCTGACAAGGCCGTGATCGCAGCCCACACTGCCGCCGAGACCACCACCGACCCCAGCGAGACCGAGCGGATCAGCGATCCCGGCTATCACCTGATCGACGGAGGCCGCCTGGAACTGGAGCGAACCATCGGCTTCCGCCCGCCGCCGCAGCTCCGGATCAGCCGCTTCAACATTGGCCTAGGCATCAGCGGCTATGTGGGCGCGATCCTGCTCCTCACCCTTCTGCTGATGGGGGCTGCCTTCTGGCAATTGCCCCTCTCTCGCATCAATCCCGGCTTGCTGGCGCTTCTGGCCCTGGCCGCCTTCATCCCCGTCAGCGACGTTGCCAGCACCGTGATCAACCGGGCCATTGCCTGGAGCTTCAACGCCACGCCCTTGCCCGCGCTGGAGATGACGGGGGGCGTGCCGTCCCATCTGCGCACCCTGATCGCCATGCCGACCTTGCTGACCAGCGAAGCTGACTTGCTGGAACAGATCGAACGACTTGAGGTGCATCACCTTGCTGGAGCCGGCGGCGAGATGACCTTTGCCCTGCTCTCCGACGGGCTTGATGCCGATCAAGAAGTCATGGAGGGCGACGCTCGCCTGCTTTCAGTCGCCACCGACGCCATCCTGGAGCTGAACCGCCGCCATGGCCCCGGCCCCTGCGGCGACCGTTTCCTCTTGCTGCACCGCCGCCGACTGTTCAACGCCGGGGAAGACAAATGGATGGGTTGGGAACGCAAAAGAGGCAAGCTCCACGAGTTGAACCAATTGCTGCGCGGCGCCACCAATACCAGCTTCTTGGGAACTCCCTGGGTCCCGGCTGACGTACGTTATGTCATTACCCTGGATGCCGACACCAGATTGCCGCGCGATACGGCTCTGAAGCTGATCGGCAAGATGGCCCATCCCCTGAACCGCCCAAAATTCTGCCCCATCGCCCAGCGGGTGACCAGGGGTTATGGCATCTTACAGCCCCGCGTCACCCCGGCCTTGCCGGTGGGAACCGAGGGTTCGCTCTATCAGCGGGTCTTCTCCAGCCCCGGAGGGATGGACCCCTATGCCTCGGCCAGTTCGGATGTTTACCAGGACATGTTCGGCGAAGGCTCCTATACGGGCAAAGGCATCTATGACATCGACGCCTTCGAATCCGCCCTATCGGCCCGCGTCCCCGACAATGCCCTGCTGAGCCACGATCTGTTCGAAGGAACCTTTGCCCGCGCCGGTCTGGCTTCGGACGTCGAGGTCGTCGATGAATTCCCCGCCCGCTATGACGTCGCCGCCAAACGCCAGCATCGCTGGAGCCGGGGCGACTGGCAGCTGGCCCCCTGGATTTTTGGCCAATGGTCGGGGCTAAAGGCCGTTCCCCCCGTCGGCCGCTGGAAGATGCTGGACAATCTGCGCCGCTCCTTGCTGGCCCCGCTGACCCTGGCGGCTCTAGCCCTAAGCTGGTTTTTGCCGGGACGCGACGCCTATTGGGGCAGCCTGCTGATCTTCGCCACCATCGCCATCCCGACGATCCTACCGATGCTTTTTACCGTCTTGCCCCATAACGCCAATGTCCGCTTGCGCAATCATCTGTCCACCCTGGGCAATGACTTTCGCATGGCGGTGCTGCAGCCCCTGCTGTTGCTGGCATTCCTGCCCGATCATGCCTGGCGCATGGGCGACGCCATCGTCAGAACCCTGCTCCGACTGTTCGTGACCCATCACCATCTTTTGGAATGGACC
>Ga0302278_10006682_pt1 | contig 10856 bp, 12 predicted proteins | sample III_Bog_N3_2_FD_194543 | JGI IMG/M metagenome (GOLD analysis project Ga0302278, IMG submission 194543) | Peat permafrost microbial communities from Stordalen Mire near Abisko, Sweden - III_Bog_N3_2 | ecosystem: Environmental > Terrestrial > Soil > Wetlands > Peat | place: Sweden: Abisko... | reverse complement strand
GAACGCGGACCACGGCCTGAGTGACTTCAGGGCCAATGCCGTCGCCGGGGGTCCGGGTGACCCGGTGTGTCGTATGCTCTGCCATTTTCTCTCCTTGAACGATTGGCTCTCAAAAGATCACAGTTTCGTCCAGCCAAACTTGTTGTCACGAATCCGTCCCAGCTCTGCAAAGCCCTTTTGTACTGCAATGCTGTTTGCTCTCGTGTCCTTGCGGTAAATTGCTCTAAACAGGCCCTCAAGCTCCCGTATCTCTTCGTCAGTGATGTTAGGCCAGACAGCGTATACGGAGAAGTGCGTCCATAGCCCGCTCTTTCGGACCACATGGTCCCGAAGCCTGCCGCGTATACCAGTTCGGGACATGCCGATGTAAACCACATCGAACTTGGTGCCTCTTGTAGGCTCCTTTCTTCTCCCCTCTATTTTAAGCAGGGCGTATATTCCACGAGTCCCTCTGGGAACCTTCTCGACCTCGACCAAAGGGCGAAATTCGGCACATTGCTGAAGCAGTCTTAGTTTGCTGAACATAGTGGCAGACCTCCAAAATGCAGAACGAATGATGACCCCAAGTTATCTATCAAGAACGAAAAGCTCTTAGCTCATCCAACTCCCGCGCCGGCCTCCTTCCCGCAGTCGATTCTGTCGGGCGTTTTCCACGGCGCTCGGCCGGCCCAAATGCAGCCAAGAACTAGCAGCTAGTGGCTATTTTTTCCCTTTCACTATACGCCCGCCGCCCAGCAATCCTTCCAACTCTTCCTTGAACTCGCGCACGTCTTTGAAGTCGCGGTAAACCGACGCAAACCGAATGTACGCCACGGTGTCGATCCCCTTCAGGTGCTGCATAATCAGCTCGCCTATTTCGGCTGTGGTCCGCTCGCGCTCGGGCGCATCCACCAGGAACGTCTCCGCAGCGTCCACTATGGCCTCCAGGTTGCTGGCCGGCACGGGCCGTTTCTGGCAGGCGTGAAGCAGGCCAGTGAGCACTTTTTGGCGGTCGAAGCGCTCGCGCCGGCCATCCTTCTTCACCACCATGTAAGGAATTTCGTCGATGCGCTCGTAGGTAGTGAAGCGGCGATTGCAGCTCTCGCACTCGCGCCGGCGGCGGATTGCGTCGGCCTCCTTGCTCTCGCGCGAGTCAACCACCCGGTCCTGCCCGAAACCGCAATAGGGACATTTCATGCTTAGGTCGATTCTAAGCCATCGATGAAGCACCGGCGCGCCGATCCGCGTCATGCTTCGGAAGCCGGGTCAGGGAACAGGGACGAGGAGGGTCTTGCTGGCGAGTGCGGTCAGCCCGTCAAATGTGTCGAGGAAGGCTGAGGCGATGAGCGGCGCATCAGTGAGATGCCACAGGAGTTCGGCGTTTGTCCATGCAGCTTCGCGTGCGGCGGCAACGCTCCAGGCCGCCAGCGTGTTGTCGAGCGAGGAAACGGGCGGCAAGGCATCGCCAAGCAGGCGGACGCGCAGCGTGATCTTGGCGGCCTCTATGAGGCTGTCGAGGGTGGTGTTGAGCGCGGTGTAGTCGCTGTATTGCGTGGTGCCGTGCTGCGGCGGGATGGACGTGGCCCGGCAAGTGGCGGCGACAGCCTGCGGCAAATCGTGGTTGATGTGCGCGTTCATGCCGGCCAGCGCGAACTGAATGCGTGCGATGGAGGGCTGGTTGCGCACGGCAAAGAGCGCCTGCCAGCAACCGGGTGTGGATGCACTGCTCAGCGAGGATTGGATGGCCGCAAAGTAGTAGCTCGCAAAGGTGACGTCGAGCGCGGCAATCCATCCCGGGTCCGCGAATCGGTCCGGGTTTGCAGGATCGGCCAGGTTGATTCGCCCTTCAACGGCTTGCGTCACCTGAAGATAGAGCCAATTGAACCACTTGAGTCCGTCGCCATCATCGCAAATCGCCTCGATATTCTGGAGCACCTGAACGACGTCGGGGATAGTCTGCGGAGTTGTGTCAACGGCAGCGAGAAGCGCGGGGTCATAACGAAACATCGTGCGTCATCATAGCCCGGCGAGTTGGGATTTGGAAAGGTCATCGCCTATCCACCTCGTCCCATTCGCAGATTGGAGCCGTGGCCATGCTGAAAGCACATTAAGCGGCGATGGACTATCGAGCGGAAAAGCCGGACGCAATCGAAGCGTGCCGGGTGCTCTACTCCCAATTGCTCGGCGTTGGCGGCAATGGACCAAGAATATCGATTCCAAATTGGGTCGCGGTTTCAACGAGCTTTTGCATGTCGGGCGGGGAGGGCGGAGCTGAAGCGGGCTGCCTTAATGCCAGCACAAAATTCTCAAAGCCCGACGGCGAGTTCAAAATCAGAATCCGCGCCGGGCCGTTGCCGATGACCTTGAACCCATGTGGAATCTCACGCGGCCCAAACACAAACGCCCCCGCTGCGCCCTTCACCCACTTCCCAGCGCAGACGAAAGCCAGTTCGCCTTCTATCACGTAAAAGGCCTCGTCCTCGCGGTGATGCGTGTGATACGGAGTTGCCCATCCCGGGGGCATATCCCAATGCTCGGTCAAGCCAAACGCGCCATTGTTGGTTTCACCGGTTGAACGCATCAGTGTCGGCAGTCCGAGGAACTGGAAGGCTTCGTCTTTTCGCGTATTCAGATAGGGTTCTAGCATGGTGGCGCTCATGGACTCTCCTTTTGGGTTGCGACCAAATGGTCTTTGGGGGAAGCGGTTCGCTGGTGTTCTTCGGAATTGTAACGGCCCTCATCGGCGTTGCCCAGAGAAAATGTGGATGAATCGCAAGCGAATTCTGGAGAGGTCAGCGGGTGCGCCGCAATCGCTCACTCGCGCGCAAAGGCGTAGTCGCGCTCTATCCGGTAAATGCGCACCTTGACTCCTCATACCCGGTGTCGCGTCCGTACTGCTGCGCCACCCGATGCCTGGCGTTCGCTCTGTGTGTTGAGCAGCTACACTTTCAGGGACGATTCATGAGGGGGAACTTCGATGCTCAATCGCCGAACATTCCTGAAGACTGGTTTCACAACCGGCGCAGCCGCAATCCCACTGGCTGGCGCTCTGGACGCGCTAACTCTCTCGGCCGAACAGGCATCAGTCGAGGTCACCACCGCAAATCCTCCCGGCCTCGTCTCTCTGCCCCAACGTCTAACTCCCATTGATCCATCCACAGATCCGTGGCAGCAACGGGTTCGCCGCGTGGGCCAAAGCAACATGACCGAGCACGACCCTGCCGTAATGAATATCGAGGAGTGGGCGGACTACTGGCACTCCTGCTCGACCGATGTCGTCTACGTGAGCGTGACCGGCATCCTCGCCTTTTATCCCTCGAAAGTGAAGTTCCATCGCCATGGAAAATTCCTCAATGGCCGCGACTTCTTTGGCGAGTGTGTGGCCGCTGCGAAGAAGCGGGGCATGCGCGTGGTGGCACGTATGAGCCCGGACCTGAATTGGGGCGATGCCCTCGATGCGCACCCGGAGTGGGCAATGCGCTTGAAAGACGGCTCCGTCCAGTTCAGTGGCGAAGAACCCGGCCTGTTCAAGACCTGCATGTTTTCGAGCTATATGGACGACTACGTCCCAGCCATCATGCGCGAGGTGAATTCGCTCTACGACGTGGACTGTTTCTATACCAACGGATGGCCTCCGCTAGGCAGCCTGCCCGATTGCCATTGCGGAATCTGCAGCAAGCTGCCGCCTCCAAACACAGTGGCCTACTGGCGCGTATTCAACGACCGAGTGTTCGAACTCTGGAATAAATACGACGCCATTGCCAAGGAGAAAAAGCCGGACAGCTTTTTCTTCGCGAATCTCGGCGGCAATGTACACGCGGGGCCAAATCTGCATCGGCTGGGCAGCATCGCTGCCTGGTTCCAGGGAGACAACCAGGGGCGCACCAACGAAGATCCTCCCGTTTGGGGATGCACCCTGCAAGGCCGCGTCAGCAACGCCGTAATGGACGGCAAATTTGCGGCCAACATTACCGCCGCGTACTCCACCGGCATCGTGCCCTGGCGCAATGCATCCAAGAACGCCGCCGAAGCCAGAATGTGGCTAAGCGAAACGCTCGCCAGCGGATTGATTCCCTACTACCACTTCATTGGATCGGAGGCTGGATTTGGCGAAGACCGCCGCTGGCAAAAACCAGGTGCCGATTTCTTCCGCTGGACGGCGAAACACGACGCGCATTTCAAGGTTCGCCGCTCCATAGCCAATATTGGCGTGGTCATGGGCCAGAGCACGCAACTCCTCTACCCAGGGCCAGCAACGGCGCGCTCGCACACTTACATGCGCGAGACCACACAAGGCATCTACGAGACTCTGCTGACTGGCCGTTTCGCATTCGACTTCGTCCACGAAGACCGCCTGGAGCCGGAGCGCCTAAACAAATACACGGCGCTGCTGCTGCCCAATATCGCCATGCTCAGCGACCGTCAGAGCGAGCAGATTCGAGAATATGCGCGTCGAGGCGGCTCCATCATGGCCAGCTTTGAAACCGGCCTGTACGACGAGAACCTCAAGGCGCGTCCCGACTTTGCCCTTGCCGACCTGCTCGGCATCAGCAAAGCAGGCGACGCAATCGGAACCAATGGCAACGCTTATTACGGCCGCATTGAGCGCCCGCACCCCATCGTTGAAGGCTTCAAGGACACAAACTGGTTGCCGGGAGCGCAGAACCGCGTCCCGCTGAAGCCGGTGCAGGACGCTGTGCTCACCGTTGTGCCTGGGTTTGTGCGGTATCCGCCGGAGTTGGCGTATCCTCCTGCCCCGCGCACCAGTGAGCCGGCGGTAGTGCTCGGCGAGAACGGCCCAAGCCGCGTGGCCTATTTTCCCGGAGACATCGAACGTACCTACTGGCTAACCGGCCACGGCGACTTGCTCAGGCTCATGCACAACACCATCCGCTGGATCACACGGGAAGAGCGCGTTGTGAGCGTGGAAGGCGAAGGGCTTATCGAGATGTTCGCATGGGAAACCGTGCCAGGCTACGCAGTGCACTTGCTGAACTACACCAATCCCAACGCTCATCATGGCTGGATGCAGTCGATCTATCCGCTCGGGCCTCAAACCGTAAGCCTGAAGCTTCCGCCAGGCATAAGAGTCAAGACCGTCGAGCTTCTCAGCGCCGAGCAGAGCGTGCCGTTCCGGATGGAGAACCAGGTGCTCCGCTTCACCATTCCGCGTGTAGGTGACTATGAGGTAGCAGCGGTAAGCGTGGGCTAACTTTAAAGACTCTTGAGTGGTTCCTGCAAATACTTAAGTTTTCACTTGACAATCAAGTCGAACAAATAAATACTTAAGTAGAAACTTAACTAATTCCCTTTGCGAGGAAGGAATGAACACCATGGAACAACAAGCCGTAGTACACAACACATTCGTCGTTGAGCGCGCCTATCCCGTGCCGCCGGAGCGCGTATTTGCCGCATTTGCCGATCCTGCCCAAAAGCAGCGTTGGTATGCGGGAGGCGAGCGTCACCACGTCGAAAGCTATGACATGGACTTTCGAGTTGGAGGCAGGGAGCATTACACTTCTCGCTTCAATGAAGGCGTCCCGATGGTGGGAGGTCTCACGCTCAAAAGCGAAAACATGTATCGGGACATCGTCCCCAATCGCCGCATCATCTTCACCTCCACCATGGCCATTGAAGAGAAGTGCTTCTCGATTTCTCTCGGCACGTTTGAGCTGTTGCCCGCCGAGAAGGGCACCGACCTCATCCTCACATTTCAAAGCGCATTCCTCGAGGGCGCCGATGGGCCCGCGATGAGGGAAGCCGGATGGCGCGGGCTGCTCGACAAACTGGCAGCGGAGCTCGACGGATAATTAGCGAAGGGGCGGGAAGGGGCCAGTCTATGCGCAAAGAGAAACCCGACATCGGCCGTGTCTTCCACGCCCTGGGCGATCCCACGCGCAGGGCGATCATGGAGAGGCTCAGCCCGGGACCCATGTCGGTCTCGCGACTGGCCGAGCCCCTCGCGATGACTCTGGCCGCCGTCGTGCAGCACTTGCAGGTGCTGGAGGAATGCGGTCTGGTGCAGACTGAAAAGCTGGGAAGGGTACGCACCTGCCGCATCGAACCTTCCGGGCTCGATGTTGTGGAGCAATGGGTTCGCGACCGCCGCTCGGTGTGGGAACACAGGCTCGATCGGCTGGGCGATTTTCTTGCTGAGCCTTGACACTGAGTAGAGCTACTGCAACACTCTCAGGTATGGACGTGCAATTCACTCCCGAGCAAGAGTACAGGTTGGCGCAGATTGCCTATCTCGAAGGCATAGAGCCAGCCCAACTTGTTCAGGACGCCGCGCTGAGACTGATTGAAGAGGATGCGAGATTGGTCGAGGTGAGGGAACCGAGCACCGAAAAGAAGGTGTGTCCCGAGTGCGGGCACCGATTCCGGGGGAACGGGTGGGACGGGATCGACGCGCATTGGCGATCGCAGCACGAAGATGTTCTGCCCTACTCTAAGGCATGGCCTCTGATTCAATCCGAAAAGTACGATAGCCCGGAGCGCGAAGACATCGAAGATATCTTCATTGCTGAGAGGCGCCTTGAAGACCTGAGGGCGGGCCGCAGCCAGACGCATTCCCTGGAAGAAGTGGAGCGCGCTCTTGGCCTGGTTGATTGAGATAGACGACGCGGCGAAGAAGGATCTGGCCAAGCTCGACAAGCAGATTGCCCGGCGTATTACCGGTTTTCTGCGCGAGCGCGTGTCGATGCTGGACGATCCGCGAAGCTTGGGTCATGTCCTGAAAGGCTCCGAGTTGGGAGACTTCTGGCGTTACCGCGTTGGAGATTATCGGATCGTCTGCGAAATTCAGGACCGCGCTTTGCGAATATTGGTCATCCAGATCGGCAACCGGCGCGAGATTTACCGCTGACTAGCTCAGAAATTCAGCAATCGCAGCCACCACAGTCTCCTGCTCATCTTCCCGCAATTCGGGGAAGATGGGCAGCGCCAGCACTTCGCGAGCGGCGCGTTCCGCCTCCGGGAAGCTGCCTTCGCTATATCCAAGACTCTTCAAAGCTTCCTGCATGTGCAGCGGGACGGGGTAGTAGATCTCCGAGCCGATTTTGCGCGAGGTGAGGAACTCGCGCAGCGCATCGCGGCGGGCAGTGCGGATCACGTACTGGTGCCAGATGTGGCGGCTGCCGGAAACTTCGTGGGGCAACACAACACCGTGAACCGGATAAGGACCGAATTCGGCCAGTCCTGTCGCACTGAACAGCGTGTGATAGCGCTCCGCAACCGATCGTCGCGCATCGTTCCAGCCGGAAATGTACTTCAGCTTGACGCCGAGGATGGCGGCCTGCATGCCATCGAGACGCGCGTTCCATCCTATCTCGTCGTGGTAGTAGCGGCGTCGCATTCCGTGCTGGCGCAGCATCCTGGCGCGCTCGGCCAACTCATCCGAATTGGTCGTCACCATCCCGGCGTCTCCAGCAGCGCTCAGGTTCTTGGTGGGATAAAAGCTGAAGGCGGCGATATCGCCAAACCCGCCGGCTTTCACGCCGTTCCACTCAGCGCCGTAAGCCTGGGCCGCGTCCTCGATGAGCCTCAGCCCATATTCCGTTCCGAGCCGCGCGAATGAAGTCCAGTCGGCGCACTGGCCGTAGAGATCCACCGGCAGAATGGCGCGAATCGCCACGCCCGGGGGTCGGTCAACAACCGTTTCCACCTGTGCGGGATCGAGATTGAATGTCCCGGGCTCGATATCAGCCAGCACAGGAGTCGCTCCAGCACGCAGAATCGCGCTCACCGAGGCAAAGAAGCTGAACGGGGTGGTCACAACGCCGTCGCCGGGTCCGATACCGGCGGCAGCCAGAGCCAACCACAAAGCATCTGTGCCCGAGGCGCAGCCAATCGCATGCGCCACGCCAAGTTGCGCGGCTGCTGCCCGCTCAAAGGCAGCCACCGGCTCACCCAGGATGAACTGCTGCGATTTGAGCACCTCCCCGACCGCATCCAGCAACTCCCCATGCAAAGGGCCGTACTGCCGCTTGAGGTCCAGCATGGGAACTGGCTGCGATTTCACGACCGTACTCCGCGAATGGGTAAGAGACACTTGCACGGGATTATTTTACCGCTGAGGGCTCAATTGCACGCTGCGCTGGGAAGTATTGCCCAATCAGAAGCCTTCCTCTCAGGAAAGAGCCGGCGATCGTTGAATCACGAAAAGGAGTAGGCGCGCCGATTCCGGTAACTTATACAGTGTCCGTGAGCTTGGTGAAAGCGCTTGCCTTACGCTCAATCGATCTGACGGCACGAACGGCGATAAGGAGTGCCCCAGCGCGGCTTTATATCGGATGGTTTCGAAATAAAGTTGTCTTGAAATCCTTCCGGGGTTGAAATGGTTGGCAAATCGCTGTAATGTTGTCACATTGCGGGATTAGGCGGCTCCGGGACTTCTGGCGCCGTGCCCGCTGAATTGTTTTTCACGCATTTCACTTTGGTTGCATCCAAACGCTCAAGAAGAAAGCAGGAGATCGGCACATGGAAAACAAGCCGGCACAAAACATTCAGGACACGTTTCTGAACACGGTGCGCAAAGACAAAACACCCATCACAATTTACCTTGTCAGCGGCGTCAAGCTAACCGGAAAAATCCGGTCTTTTGACAAGTATTCCGTGCTTCTGGAAAACAACAGCCAGGAGCAGCTGATATTCAAACACGCCATTTCGACGGTGGTGAGCAACCGGAGCGTGATGCATCTGGAGCATAGGCCGGTGGCTGTGGGGGGAGGAATCGGCCCCTCTGCTGTAACCATACCGGGCTCATCTCCGGCGACTGCGGAGACGCGATAGAACGCGGGAAGCAGTCTCGATTGGCAAGGATGGACAGTAGCACTGGCGGCTCCCCTCGAACTCCAGGGGCAACGGCGGCAGATTATGGTCGTCCGCGAATCGCGCCGGAGCGGGCTGTCCTGGTGAGCGTGGACTTCAGTTCCCGCTCGCGAACGAAGCGCGCGGGAGCCACTGGCGCGCGTCCGGTTGCCGTGTGCGACGACCCCGACGGTTCCACCCCGTTGCGTGACGAAGCTCCGGAAGCCGCAGCATATTCTCTTTCTTCGGGCGCAAGCGGCCTCGCGGATTCCCTGCAAGCAGCACCGGAATTAAACCGGCCGGGCACAGAAATTGACAGTCTGGACGCCAGTGAATCCCTGGCGGAATTTCGCGAACTGGTCGTTAGTGCCGGGGGCGTGGTGGTTGCCGAATTAGAGCAGCACCGGGCGCGGCCCGATCCGGCGACGCTGATCGGCTCCGGCAAAGTCGAGGAGATCGCAGGTGTTGCCGCCTCTTCGAATGCCGATCTGGTGCTGTTCGACCACGATCTTTCGCCTACACAACTGCGCAATCTTGATGCTGCGCTTCCCTGCCGGGTGCTTGATCGAACGCAGCTGATTCTTGACATCTTTGCACGTCACGCCCGCACCAGCGAAGGCCAGCTTCAAGTGGAGTTGGCGCAGCTTGAATACATGCTGCCGCGGCTCACCGGCAAGGGCAAATCCATGTCCCAGTTGGGCGGCGGCATTGGCACACGGGGCCCCGGCGAAACCAGACTTGAGACCGATCGGCGTCGGATTCAGAACCGCATCGACCACTTGAAGGGCGAGCTGGACGGGGTGCGCCGGGTCCGCAAACAGCAGCGGCAGCGGCGCGAAGCGGTTCCCGTGCCCACGGTGGCGCTGGTGGGCTATACCAACGCCGGCAAGAGCACGCTCTTCAACCGCCTCACCGGTGCGCAGGTGCTGCAATCGCCGCGCATGTTCGCTACGCTCGATCCCAAGCTGCGGGCCATCGAACTCCCCAGCCGACGCAAGATTCTGCTCTCTGACACTGTGGGTTTTATCCGCAACCTGCCCCATACTCTTGTCACCAGCTTCCGGGCGACGCTTGAAGAGGTTGCGCAAGCCGAAGTGCTGTTGCACATCCGCGACTCCGCTTCAACCTATGGCGAGGAGCAAAAGGCTCAAGTCGAAAAGGTTCTCGGCGAGTTGGGCGCGCTGAACAAACCGCGCATCGAAGTATGGAACAAGATCGACCTGCTCGACGAGCACCAGCGCGACAGTCTCATTGACCGCAGCCGGACCACAGGGGAGGCAGCCGTTTCCGCCCGCACCGGTGAGGGAATGGAAGCACTGCTCAGGGCTGTTGACAAGGCTTTGCATTCCGATCCGTCCATCGAGGCCGAACTCAGCGTTCCGCAGCACGATGGGGCGGTGTTAGCGGCCATTGAGGCGGGCATGGTAGTGCATCGGCGTGAGTACGAGGGGAACCTGGTGCGGCTCGCCGTTACTGGTCCCGCGTCGTTGCTGGGCCGGTTGCGCAAGTACCGCAGGCGGGAAGAGTGAGCCTTTCACCTTCCAATCGCCTTGCTTAATTCACCGACTTGGAAATAAACCCCGCCAAATCGTCCTTCAACTGGTGGAGGGCGTCTACGTTCAGATAGATCATGTGCCCCGAGGGGTAATAGCCGAACTGCACATTGCCCCGCAGCGCAGGGTCCAGATCCATGTGCGACAGATCGTACTCTGTGATGAAGAAGGGCGTGGCCAGGTCGAAATAGCCGTTGGCCGAAAAGACCTTCAGGTGCGGGTTTTTGCGGATGGCGCTTCCCAGGTCGGCGGCAACATAGGGTTGGGCCTGTTCGCTGCCCGGTCCCGCTCCCGGCGCTCCGCTTGTTGGCTTGTGCTTCCAGTCCCACTGGCTAATGGTTTCGGCGCTGGGCCGGTAGGCGTCGGTGCTATCGTACTTCAGCTCACGCCCCAGGTAGTCGTGCAGTGTGGCAATAAATGCGCCGGCGATGCCTGTGTCGGAGGCGTCGTAGCTGGGATTCTCGCCTGCGGAGTCAACATCCACACCCTCAAAGCGCATGTCGTAGCGGCCCAGGG
>Ga0302278_10006667_pt1 | contig 10877 bp, 7 predicted proteins | sample III_Bog_N3_2_FD_194543 | JGI IMG/M metagenome (GOLD analysis project Ga0302278, IMG submission 194543) | Peat permafrost microbial communities from Stordalen Mire near Abisko, Sweden - III_Bog_N3_2 | ecosystem: Environmental > Terrestrial > Soil > Wetlands > Peat | place: Sweden: Abisko... | reverse complement strand
AACGATATACTGGCACTTGCACCGTTGACGCGGTTCTCACAAAGGAAGCCAAGAGTGTTCGATTCGGAATTTGAGCGCAGCCTCTTCGACCTGCGCAAGGCAAAACTCGAAGAGATCGTCAAGCTGGGCCAGGCGGCCTACCCCAACCAGTTCCCTGCCTCGCATACCATCCCCCAGGTGCGTGAAAAGTGGGGCGAAGCGCAAGCCGAGGCTCTCGAAGCCCCACGCGTAACGGTGGCCGTCGCCGGGCGCATCATGGCCATCCGCGCGCAGGGCAAGGCCGGCTTCGCGACCCTCCAGCAGGGCGGCCAACGGCTTCAAATCTACGTCCGCCTGGACGCCGTCGGCGAGCAGGGCTTTGCGCTCTATAAGCTCCTCGACATGGGCGACCACATCGGCGCGTCCGGCTATCTCTTCCGTACGCGGACCGGCGAGCTGACCATCCACGTCGAGACGCTTACCTTCCTAGCCAAGGCCATGCTGGCGCTGCCGGAGAAGTTTCACGGCCTGGCCGACGTGGAGTTGCGTTACCGCCAGCGCTATGTGGACTTGTTCACGAATTTGGAAGCCCGCGAGGTCTTCGTCAAGCGCGCAAAAACCCTCAAAGCCCTGCGCCAGTTCTTCGACAGTCGCGGCTATCTGGAAGTGGAGACGCCGATGATGCAGCAGATCGCCGGCGGCGCGGCTGCCCGGCCCTTCACCACGCACCACAACGCGCTCGATCTGGACCTGTTTCTGCGCATCGCGCCGGAGCTTTACCTGAAGCGGCTGGTCGTCGGCGGCTTCGACCGCGTCTACGAGATCAACCGCAACTTCCGCAACGAGGGCGTCAGCACGCAGCACAATCCCGAGTTCACCATGCTGGAGTTCTATCAGGCCTACGCCAACTATCACGACCTGATGGACCTGACCGAGGAGCTGATTGCGTTTGTCGCGAAAGAGGTGAACGGAACCACGATTACAAACTTCCCCATCCCCAAAGGACCTCGCGCCGGAGAAGTTGTGGAGATTGATCTCGGCAAGTGGACGCGGCTGACAATGCGCGAGGCGATCGTCAAATGGTGGGAGCCTGAATGCACACCGAAGCCGACTTTGGCTGATCTTGATCAGCTAAATACTTTTATGCCTTTCCTCAAACAGCTATTAAAGTTTGATCTAGAGAAATTTGTAGATTCTGATCGTGGCTGTAAAGATGAGCTTGATCGCCTTAAGAAACAGTATCAAAACGAAAATATTTCGCTCGACACGATTTCTTCTTTGTGTAAACCCGAAGAGATTGAGCTATTCAAAAGCTTCAGGCGTCAACATATTCGCTGTTCCAATAGGTCGCTGAGTACTACTGAAGCACACGATTGCGCCGCAGATAATAACGGGAAAGCTTATTCAATCATGTTTGAAACTTTGGCCGAGGAACACCTTATCCAGCCAACCATCATCTACGAATTTCCAACCGCTGTGTCACCACTGTCTAAACAGAATCCGGACAATCCGGACTGGGTTGAACGCTTTGAATTCTTCTGCGGCGGCTTCGAGCTGGGTAACGCCTTCAGCGAGCTGAACGACCCCATCGAGCAGCACAAGCGCTTTTCGCAGCAGCTAGCCGAGCGCGATCGCGGCGACGACGAGGCCCATCAAATGGACGAGGACTACGTACGCGCGCTGGCCTACGGACTGCCTCCCACCGGCGGTGAGGGCATAGGCATAGACCGCCTGGTGATGCTGCTGACCGGCTCCAAGTCCATCCGCGATGTGATTCTGTTTCCGCTGATGAGAAACAGGGATCAGAGATCAGAGAACAGAGATCAAGGAACGGAAAGCGCGGAGTAGCGATCCAATTGGGTGCCCCATCCTTGCGACGTATTTGTTTTTGTCGCAAGGGTGGGATACCTCGAACCTTTGCGCATTTGCATGGCGGACAACGAACACCTTGAATCGGCGAGGCTTTTCCTGATCTCTGATCTCTGACCCCTGATCTCTGGAGCACCATGAACATACTATTCATCGGCGACATCTTCGGCAGCGCGGGACGCAGGATCGTGCGCGAACACATCGGCCACATCCGCGAGGCGCATGATGTCGAGCTGGTCATCATCAATGCTGAAAACGCCGCTGGCGGCTTTGGCCTGACCCCGCAGATCGCTGAAGATCTCTTCGATCTCGGCGCGGACGTGCTGACCACCGGCAACCACGTCTGGGACAAGCGCGAGCTGATCGACTACTTCAATTCAGTCCCCGTCGATAGCCGGGAACGCCCGCGCCGCGTGCTGCGGCCGGCCAACCTTCAGCCTGGTCTGCCCGGCCACGGCGTATTTGAGGGAACCACCGGGAGCGGCGTGGACTACGCGGTGATTGACTTGCAGGGCTGCGTCTTCATGAGCACGACGAACGACCCCTTCTACACTGTGAATGCCCTGCTGGCCGGCATCGAAGCCAAAGTCATCGTGGTGGACTTTCACGCCGAGGCCACCAGCGAAAAGGTCGCGATGGGCTGGCACCTCGATGGCCGCGTCACTGCGGTACTGGGAACGCACACCCACATTCCCACCGCCGACGAGCGCGTGCTGCCCGGCGGGACCGCCTACCAGACCGACGTAGGCATGAGCGGCCCCTACGACAGCGTCATCGGGGTCGAAAAAGAGCTGGTGCTGCGCAAGTTCCTCACCGGAATGCCGAGCAAATTTGAGGCCGCCAAGGGAAACCCCAAGATGTGCGCCGCGCTGGTGGCGTGCGATCCCCAGACCGGCCGCGCCCAGCGCATCCAGCGCATCATGCTGGGCGAGTAGCAGTGGTCAGTTTTCTGTGGTCAGTGGTCAGTCGAAAGTGATCGCAGATTCGCCTCTCCGTCAAGTGCTTTCGAGGTATGTCGACACTTTTCTCGAAGACAGGCTTGTTTGGCTGCTAAGAACCAAAACTGATCACTGACCACTGAAGACTGACCACTGTTTCCTCACTTGACCAGAATCGCCTTCGCAGTCGGATCAGTCGCCTTCACGGGTTTCCCCTTGGCCTCGGCCGGCTTCCGCTCAACGACTCTCTCCCTCGACCTCGGTGCAGTCGAATGCGTGGCCTTCAGCAGCTTTCCCTTGCCGTTGAAGGTCACCGTCCACTGCATAGGCCTTGGAATCGCCGACACGTCTGTAAATGAGATGACGGCCCCTCCGTGCATGGGAATGTCCAGCCTTCCAGGCGGGGCGGCGGGGAGCTTCTTGACCTCAGTCACCTCCGCTGATCCAATCTCGGGATGCGCACCCGCAAGGGCGCCGTAGCAGAGGCCTGTTTCGAGCCAAGCGGGAGGTAGGTCAGAGTGCTCTTCAGCCCGGATGTGGTTGAAGGCCGAGATGGTCAGCGCGTTGATCGGCGCGGGCGAAAAGAGCGAGTAGCCGCGGCGCACGATGGGAACGACGCGCACCTTTCCATCGCCGCCTCGCGGAATCGAGGCCGAAAACACGCTCACGTCGCCTGTGCCGTTGTTGCGCGTGAACTGCAAGAGGAGATGATTGGGCAGCGCCCGGCAGACAATCTGCTGGTAACTCCACTTGCCCTGATTGAATTCGAGGCCCGCAAACCCAGCGCGCTCACCGATCGAGGACTCGGCGTCCGCCACCAGATCGCGATCCTGCTGGCTCATTTGTTCATAAGACCGGAATTCGAGTGCGGCGGCAGGCCCAGTCGTCTCGATGTCAGGAGTAAACGGCATGGGGCGCTGAGCGGCCTTTCGCACGTGGTGGGGCTGAGGAGCCGAGACATCCTGGTCAGTCTGAGCTTCCAGAGCGGCGCAGACGGCTCCAATGGCGGCAATCGCCAGTACGGCGGCGAGGATTCTCGATCGTTCCATTCTCCCCTTAGCCTACCACTGCGTGGAGCAGCCTTTTGGTCGGATTTTGTGAAGACACCATCGCGCGGAACGATCTCTTGTTGAGTGCTGAGGCACAAAAAAGGGCAGCCCGATACAGGCTGCCCTTGATGACCCAGGAGGAGGGGTGCAGTGCGCCGTAGCCTTTTCGGTTCCGGCGCAGTCAACAATTCGATTCGTACGACTGGCTAATTCCCCGCCGGCTTGTGTGCAGCAGACGGCTTGGCCGTCGTGTGGTGCACCGGGGCGGCCTTCTTCTTTTCCGGCACGATCGTCGCATTGGTCAGCACAATCTGCGCGGTTTGCGCTGTCGCGTCAGTGGCTGCAACCTGTGTGTAGGAGTCGTACGTGCCGTCCAGCTCTGCCGCGGGCTGAATCCCATAGGCGGAGCCTGCTGCCGGAATATCCTTGTCGGCCAGCGGCGTCTTCAGATTGACGATGAAGTCGGCATACTTGGGCGTGGCTTCCTTGGCATCTGGAGATACCGCGAGCTGAATCACCGAAGCGGTCGCTGAGATCACCTCTCCCGGAACCGGCGTTGCCTTGCCCTTCATGAGCGCCCAGAGCTTGTCGGCATCATCCTGATTACCGTTTGCCAGGATATACTCCTTGTCGCTCAGAGCAAGAGTATTGAGGTCGGTTGTCGCCACCATCAGCTTGTGGACGATCTCAGCCGGCGTAGCAGCGGCGGAGGTCTTCACGGCATCCAGGCCCTCTACATTGCCGTGATATTTCGTGAAGTAAAACTTCATCTTGGCTTCGATCGGAGTCTTGAGGCTTGCGGGGGCGAAGTTCCAGGCGCGGGCATAGAACCAGACCGCCTGCACCAGGTCGTTTCCATCCGCATCCTTGGCATCCTTGGCAGCTTTCACGGCTGCGGCCTTGGCATCGGCATCGGCTGCAGCCTTTACCGCGGCTGCGGCCTTAAGTGCCGCTTTGCCGTCGATGGCTTCCTGTTTGATATAGGCCTCTGCCAGTTGCAGCGTATCCCACAGTCCCGGCCCCTTCGTCGTTTGATCGGCCGGATAGAGCATCAACTCGGTGCGATACTCCGAGATCCCGGCATTGAAGTCCTTCTTTGACAAAATGTCGTCCAAAGCAATGGCTGAGTGAAAGGCAGTGTAGGTTCCACCGGTCATCGTCTTCCAAACATCATCCTTGACATCGGCAGGCTTGGTAGCCGCAAGGCCCTTCTGCGCAAGCACCGCGGCGTCGTCGCAGGTCTGCGCATCGCTGGTCTTGGCGCACTGGCCCTTTTTGATGAAGACCGAGATGAAGATGGACTTCATGTTGTTCGGATCCACCTGCAGCAGGCGGCTGGCCGCGCTGAGCGTATGGTCGGCATCGTTCAAACTCTGATAGGTGTCGATCAGAGCGTCGAGAACCGCATTCTTGACGACACTCTGCGGGTACTTCGTCAGAAAGTCTTCCAGTTGCCCTGCTTTGGTCTTGGGATCGGATTGCGTGTTGGCCAATTGATAGGCGTTGAATTCTTGCGGATCCTTGATGGTAATCGAATCCTGGGCTCGCAGCATGGGCGAGGAAACGAGGCTGATGCTCGCCAATGCCATCACAGACGCGAAGACTAACTTCTTCATTTAGTGCTCCTGGGAAATGCCAAAATGGAGATCAATGTTCAACACCCGCTCGCGGTATGCGCAACCGTTCTTTTGGGCGGCTGAGCGCCGGGGTGACGGATCAACGATACCACGGCTTCCAATGCGGTGTTGGATGGATTATAGAAAGCCTTGCCCCTTGTGACAAGAGAAGTTGTGCGGGAAAGACAAAAATACAGGGATCAGGGAACAGGGAACAGGGAACAGAAGGCTGTTTCTCGCCCAAGACCGGCTCCAATCAGGCAATTGAAAGGTCCCTGTTCCGGCTTTATTGCAGCAGCCGCACCAGCTCAGCCTGTTCGGCCAGGAAGGCGTCGTGGCCATGGGCGCTGGTCATCTCGCGGTAGTCGGCAGTGACCCCGGCCGAGCGAATTGTATACGCGAAATCGCGCACGTTTTGCGGTGGAAAAAGCCAGTCGGAGCTGATGCCGACGAAGCTCAGTCGCGCGCGAATCCTGCCGAAGGCCTCCTCTGGCGAGGAAGATCCGCGCTGCGGGTCCCAGGTGTCCATGGTGCGCAGGATGGCCAGGTAAGAATTGGCGTCAAAGCGTTCGACGAAGCGCTCCCCCTGGTAGTCGAGGTAGCCGGCGATATCGAATCGTCCGCCCACCAGCCCCCCCCCCAGATTGTCCAGGCCCCAGGGGTCCTCGCCGTTGCGGTTCGGCTTGCGCCCATAGCGCTCGTCAAACAACTCCGTAGACTTGTAGCTCATCATGCCCACTTGCCGCGCCAGCGACAGCCCCCGGCGCGGAGGCCGCTGCGGCAGATAGTGGCCGCCCATCCATTCCGGGTCGTGAAGAATCGCCTGTCGCTGCAGGTGGTTGAGCGCCAGGCCCATCGCCGAAAGCGGGGCAACGCCGATCACCAGCGCCCGCTGCACGCGCTTGGGGTCGTGGATTGCCCAATCCAGCGCCTGCATTCCGCCGATCGAACCTCCCAAGACCAGCCTCAGCCGCCGGACTCCAAGAGAATCAAGCAGCTTGGCCTGCGCACGGACGTTGTCGCGAATCGAAACCAGCGGAAAATCCGGCCCGTAGCTCTTGCCGGTCTCCGGGTCCACCGAACCGGGGCCCGTCGAGCCGTAACAGGAGCCCAGCATGTTGATGCAGATGACGAAATCGTGTTCCAGAGAGAGAACCGCGCCGGGGGCGAAGATCTCCGGCCACCACGAACCCACCAGCGCGGAGCCGGTCAGCGCATGGCAGACCAGCACGGCGTTGTCGCGGGCCGCGTTCAGCCGGCCATACACCGCGTAATGCAGCGTAACGCCGGCCAGCGCGCGGCCGCACTCCAGCTCCAGGTGCTCGTCGAGCACAAAGTCGCCCTCGTAGGTCGGGGTGAGGGTTGCTCCCCCAGTCCCCCGCGGAACCGGCCAGGCGTCGGCCCCGGTGCTCGATTCGGTCATAACCTTCATTGTGCAACAAGACCCGCGCTTTCGGCTTTACATTCAAACTTGTGGCCGTTGGCCGCTTCAATCGCCTGGTCCAGATCGGCAATGATATCGCGAATGTCTTCGATGCCCACCGACAGCCTCACCAGCTCGGGAGTCACACCCGTGTCGGCCTGCTCCGCCGGCGAAAGCTGCGCATGAGTCGTCGAGGCCGGGTGGATGACCAGCGACTTGGCGTCCCCGATATTGGCCACCAGCGAGAAGAGCTCCAGCGTATCGATCAGCTTCTTTCCCGCCTCATAGCCTCCCTTGACGCCGAAGGTGAGCAGAGCGCCCTGCCCTGTGGGCAGATACTTCTTGGCACGCTCGTAATACTGGCTGGACTCCAGGCCGGGATAGTTGACCCACTCGACACCCGGATGCTGCTCCAGATGCTTGGCGACGGCCAGGGCGTTCTGCGAGTGGCGCTCGAGCCGCAGATGCAGCGTCTCGATGCCCTGAAGCAGCAGGAAGGCGCTGAAGGGCGACAGAGCCGCTCCCGTATCGCGCAACCCCTGCACCCGAGCCTTGAGGATGAACGCCAGCGGCCCGAAGGCCTCCGTGTAGACGAGGCCATGATAAGACGGGTCCGGTTCGGTAAAGTCCTTGAAGCGCCCTGAAGCAGCCCAGTCGAACTTGCCCGCGTCCACGATCACGCCGCCGATGGTTGTGCCATGACCGCCCAGAAACTTGGTGGCAGAATTGACAACGATGTCCGCGCCCCACTCGATCGGCCGCACCAGCGCCGGCGAAGCCGAGGTATTGTCGATCACCAGCGGCAGCTTGTGCTCATGAGCGATGGCGGCGAGCTTCTCGATGTCCACCACGTCGAGCTTCGGGTTGCCCAGCGTCTCGGTGTAAATCGCGCGGGTCTTGTCGTTGATCGCCGCCCGCAGCCCGTCAAAGTCGTCCGCATCCACAAACTTGACCGTAATGCCCAGCCTCGGCAGCGTGTAATGGAAGAGGTTGTAGGTGCCGCCATAGAGCGAAGTCGTCGAAACGATCTCGTCCCCAGCCCCGGCCAGCGTCGTGGCAACCAGCGTCTCCGCCGCCTGGCCTGAAGCCGTCGCCAGCCCCGCCGCGCCGCCCTCCAGAGCCGCGACACGTTTTTCGAAGACGTCGGTCGTTGGGTTCATGATGCGGGTATAGATGTTGCCAAACTCCTTCAGAGCAAAGAGCCGTCCGGCGTGGTCGGCGTCTTGAAAGAGGTAGGACGTGGTCTGGTAGATCGGTACGGCCCGCGAACCGGTCGTCGGATCGGGGGATTGGCCGGCGTGAACGGCAAGGGTGGCAAGGTGCTGCTGCTTCGCTTCGGACATGGTCGACTCCTTGAGGTTTGTGACTTCTTGGGAATGTGTTGCACTTCAACCTGTTTCTTCAGTGCTTCGGAAAATTCGGGACTTCAATAAACATTGTCATCCTGAGCGGAGCGCAGCGTAGTCGAAGGACCTGCTTTTCCGGTTATCTCGCTCCCTCAAATCAAAACGGCCCGAATCCTTTCGGACCCGGGCCGCCTGTCTTCAAGATCGGTTGCGCCTGGCGCATTTACCTCTCAAGAGCCACACGGATGGGTCCGCACGACCTGCACATACACATGGCCATGACCGCAATTCCGTGATTCCTTGAGTTCCGCATAGAAAGCAGTATCGACGGAATGCAGGGCGGATGTCAAATCAATTCGCCGACTCGCCATCTCGATCCAAACACCAAATGCACAAATCGATTCGAGAGAATCTCCCAATGTGCGTGCCCTTCCTGTTCCCTGTTCCCTGTTCCCTGTTCCCTATTCCCTGTCTTTTTCCGCCTTCCAAACGAAAGCGCCCGGCTGCGGAAGCCCAATATGCGCCAGCACGCGGTAGACAAACTGCCGCGCCATCTCCGTCGAGTCGAGGGGCTTGTTATAGAACGCCGGAATGCAGGGAAAGATCACCGCACCGGCCTCAGCCGCCAGGGACATATTTTGCAGATGAATGCGGTTAAAAGGCGTCTCCCGAACGCAGAGAATCAGCGGCCGCCGCTCCTTGAGCGTGACGTCGGCTGCACGGGCGATCAGCGAGTTAGCCAGCCCATGCGCGATAGCCGCCAGCGTACCCATCGAGCAGGGCAGAATGATCATTCCAGAGGAGGGGTAGCTCCCGCTGGCAATCGCCGCACCGATATCGGCGTCCGAGTGCTGCACCGTCTTCACAGGCGCTGCGCCAAGCAGTTTTTCGAGCAGATCATTGCGGCCGCTAACTCCCAACTCCTCGGCCATCACCCGCAGCGAATTCTCCGAAGCCACAAAGTGGACCCGCCCCACGCGCTCATCCGCCTCCAGCGTACGCAGCATCTCCTGGCCAAAGACCGCGCCCGATGCCCCGGTGATTGCTACGGTCAGATTTGCGGCTTCCACGTGGCCCTCCACTTACTGGACTTCGTTGCTGATTTCCTTCCACTCCGCCAGCATCTTCGAGTATTCCTCCGACTTTCCGACGGCCAGAAAGCGCTTCATCTCCTCGAAGGCAAGATCGCGTTCACCCGCAGCCAGGAGCACACGAAACAGCAGCAGCGAAACCCGCTCCGAAGCCGGCGAGAGTTGTATACCCACCTGGCCATGCGCGATTGCCTCGCGGTATCGGCCGCTGCGAGACAAGATCCAGCCGAGGTAGCCGTGGCCAATCGCGAGCCCCGGAAACTCCTCTACCACAGCCGTCATGATTTGCGTGGCAAAGGCCGTGTCACCCTGTTCGTCCGCCTCAACCGCATGGCGGATGACCTCCATGACCCGCGCGTAATCCTCATCTTCCAGCTGGCTCATATCTTCTACTCGCCCAGCACGCGCCGGAAGATCGCATCCACGTTGCCTAACTGCCGGTTGTAGTCAAAGGCCTGCGCCAGCTTTTCAGGGGTGAGCAGCTTTGTAATCGCCTCGTCTTTTGCCACCTCATCGCGGAAGACCAGATCCTCCTTCCAGGCCCGCATGGCGTGCAACTGGACCAACCGATACGCATCCTCGCGCTGCATCCCGGCCTCGGCCAGATCAAGCAATAATTGCCCGCTGAAGATCAGCCCGCCCGTGCTTTCGAGGTTCTTCTTCATCCGCTCGGGATAGACCAGCAGACGGTGGATCAGATCGGTCGTCTTGGCCAGCAGATAGTCCACCAGAATGGTCGAATCGGGAAAGATCACCCGCTCGACGGAAGAATGAGAGATGTCCCGCTCATGCCACAGGGCGATATCCTCAAAGGCCGCCTGTGCATTGCCGCGCAGCACACGCGCCAGTCCGCATATTTGTTCGCTGGTGATCGGATTCTTCTTGTGCGGCATCGCCGACGAGCCCTTCTGCTTCTCGCTGAAGTACTCCTGCGCCTCGCGCACTTCGGTGCGTTGCAGATGGCGGACTTCGAGAGCGATTTTGTCCAGCGTGCTGGCAATAATCGCCAGCGTCGAGATGTAGGCCGCGTGCCGGTCGCGCTGAATCACCTGCGTGGCCACCGGCGCCGGCTTCAATCCCAGCCGCGCGCAGATCTTGTCCTCATGCTCCGGCTTTAAATGACCAAAGGTCCCCACCGCCCCGGAGAGCTTGCCGACGCGCATGTCCTCGGCTGCCGCGTCGAAGCGGGCCAGATTGCGCTCCATCTCCGCATACCAGTTGAGCAGCTTGAGGCCGAAGGTGGTCGGCTCGGCATGAATCCCATGTGTGCGCCCGATCGTCGGCGTGTGCTTGAACTCGACGGCCCGCCGCTTGAGCACGTCAAGAAACTCGACGATTCCATACCGGATCATCTCCGATGCCGCTTTCACCTGAAGAGCTTGAGCGGTATCGACAATATCGTTTGAGGTCAGCCCATAGTGCAGCCAGCGCGACTGCTCACCGAGGTGTTGCGCATTCAGGCTCTCGGCCACTGCGGTGGTAAAGGCGATCACGTCGTGCTTCACCTCCGCCTCGATCTCCTGAATGCGGACTACGGAAAAACTGGCCTTCTCGGCAATCGCCTGC
>Ga0302278_10006655_pt1 | contig 10887 bp, 4 predicted proteins | sample III_Bog_N3_2_FD_194543 | JGI IMG/M metagenome (GOLD analysis project Ga0302278, IMG submission 194543) | Peat permafrost microbial communities from Stordalen Mire near Abisko, Sweden - III_Bog_N3_2 | ecosystem: Environmental > Terrestrial > Soil > Wetlands > Peat | place: Sweden: Abisko... | reverse complement strand
CATGAACCTGCGGGTTCAGTGAGAACCAGACACCCGCGGCGGAAGACATCGATGGCCGATTGCGATTGAGTTCGGCAAAGTTGCCGGCCGCTCCTAGCACGACCGGAGCGATGGCTTCAAGTTCTTTTAGCTCTGTGAGGCGGGCCGGAAGTTGCATTCGCACATGGGCAAGCCATGAGCATATCTCGACTTTCCTATTGACGATCTCATTCAGAACCCTATTCAACGCTGGGGGCTCACTGTCCGCGGCCAGCGCAACTTCGAGCGGGAGGTTCAAACGCCTCGCCTCTTCGGCCGCATTCCAAAACTCCTCTTCGCTTGCAACCACTCCGGGGCAGAGTTCAGCGCTCAGATGATCGCAACAGAGTTCCTTGAAACGATTCACACCTGTTTCTGACAGGAGATGACTTGAACCAGCAAATTTGAAGCCCATCCGTGGGAGTTTGGTTCGCGCCCGCGGGTGCAGCGTAATAGTCACTTCTCCATCCCGGATTGGCTGCGGTGCGAAGGCTGGCAAAGTCCCGTGCAGGTTCAGCGTGAGAGTCTGGCTAACCGTCGTTCCTTCCTCGATCTTCACCGGATAAGGAAGCGAGAGCGGAGTTGAATAAGTTTTGAACGAGGCGTCCGTCCAGTTCCTTTGATCCTCAGTTTCAAAGACATCGCCGGCGAAGGAGAGGTCGGCAACCAAATCTGAGTTCACACGAAAAGACATGGCTGCCAGATCCAGAAAAGGCTGATGCGGGGCAACCATAACTGGAAAGCAGCTTTGCTCTATGGTTCCATCTGTATGCGTGATCTCACATGGTTTGCCGACAGATTCGGCCAATGGATGGAGAACGCAAACACCAATTCTGTTTTTCTTGAAGGACGTAAATGCCCTGCCCTCCATCCTCCATACGATGGTGCCGACGGTATTTCCGGTGACCTCGGCTTTCCAACGAAAATCGATGTCTCGCTCCAGGTGCGCGCAGTCATAGGTGATCTTGAAGCTGTCGGGAGTGTTGCGAATATCGAGGTTAGATATAACCCCCGGAATTGTGCGCCAGTCCTCATCGCGAACGGCAAAGTATACGGCGCGAATGATTTCCTGTCCCTGCAGTTTTATGTAGCGGAACACGCCTTCGCGAAAGGTGAGGTGTAGCGGCCCTGCCCGAAGATTGTGGTTCGAGGCCGACGTATTATCGGCGTCAGAAAGCAGGACGTTTTGGGGTAGCGATAAACTCACTTGAAGAGAACCGCCTGTCCGGAGTGTGCGGACTCATACGAAGCATCCACCAGCCGCAGCGTTTTCAGGTTGTCCTCGGCAATGGTTTCAGCTGTTTCAGTGCCCACCAAGGCGTGCAGAAGGTTGGCCTGGCATGGCACGATGCTGGAATGAACTACATCGTAGGCGGGATCGGCCCAGGAATAATGTGCCGGCGACGCAACCATTTCATTGGTTCCATCCTGCGTGGTGACGTGGATTCTGTAGCCGGATTTCAGTTCCAGAGATCCGTGCTGCGCCTCGACAAAGATGCGTGTCTGCGGAAAGCATTCGTCTTCCAGATAGTTTTCCGCATAGGCCATAGAAGCCACTACGGTGACTCCGTTGTTTGTTTCAAGAACAACGGTCGCGACATCTTCACCGGCGATGTCATCGTGCACTTTGGTGGTCTTGCAATACACACTGCGGACTTCTCCAAACAAAAAGCGGCAGACATCCAGAATGTGCGTTCCAAGGTCGGTAAGGATGAACCTCGACAGGTCTCTTAGAAACGGCTGATTTCTGAACACTGGGAAGCCAGAGATCATATCCACGCGAGCTCGGAACGGCTGCCCGATCGGCGCATTGTCAAGTTGATTCTTGACCTCGCGGATCGGTGCCTGCCAACGCCAATTCTCGTTAACCAGCAAGGGGACGCCTTCGTTTTCAAAGGCCTCGGTCATTCTGGCTGCGGCCGCAAAGCTCGGAGCGAGGGGTTTTTGGCAAATGACGGGAAGGTGATGCCGCAGGGCCAATAGTGCGAACCGCTCGTGTGTCTCCGGCCCCGTGACGATGTCGACAAAGTCGAGTTTTTCGTTGCGGAGCAACGCCTCTGCATCGTCGTAGACCGCGGGAATCTGGAACTCGCGGGCATAGTCCTGCGCCTTTTCCAGAGTCCGATTGTAGATTGCAACGCACCTGGCTCCGGGAATCTCTCGCCAGCCATTCAACTGAAATCTTGTCCAGAAGCCTGCTCCGAAAGCAGCAAAGCGAAGATCGCTCATCACGTCCCTCAATTGCATCGCCACTCCCTAAGCCGCGCTGGGCCGCGGGGTGAACCTGGAACTGCAATGCGATTAGATTCGCACAGTTTCATGCGGAAATCGCTCTTCGCCCCGACGGCATATGAAGTCTCACTCTACTGGATACAGTCCCGAATTCTCTGTGAGAATCTAGGCAGTTGTTCTAACGATTGCATCGCGCGCCATCGCGACCGCGCGGGGCGCCTGTTCGCGGCTATTTCTGCACCCCGAATTCCAACTCGTTCGCCCAATGAGTCTCCCAGTCGTCGTGGAAGCTCATTGAGTTGTACTTTGAGGCGCTCCTGCCAGTTGCAAGTTCCCGTGCTGGAGCATGGTTGTCATTGATCCGGCATGTGAACTTGACTGTCTTTCCTGCCCGAATTCTCTGCCAGACGGCGGGCATTTCGGTCCACGGAATCGACACCTCAACAAAGCGCATGTCAGTGGTGCGGTGAATCACCAACGCGGCGCCGGACACCGCGCCGCCGTCGACAGGAGATTTCGGCTCGCGGGGAAAGAAATGCTTTCGAGGTATTCCTGGAGATTGCAGCCGCCAAACTTCCGTTCCCCCGCCATACTCGTCAGCAACTGGGTTCAGTGCATACTCGTAGTCCGTGTCCCAATAGGTGATGAAATGGGGCATGACCCCTGGTGGATGCGTGAGCCATGGTTTCTGCTCCAGGACGTTGAACGCTATTTGCACGTTATCGTGCTCGCCTGTTCCGGATGGGATATCGAAGTTCTTGCGATAGGAATAGTGCCGAACCCCCGCTGGCCAATTCAGTTGCTTGCCATCTCTGGTGGTCACATTGTCTGGATAAAAGTAGCTGTCATCGTCCCGGGTTGCGAAGCGTACCATCCCCGGGTCGGGCGTAGAGTCAGGGATCTGGGCCGCAAAATAGAAGTTCTTGTCGTCATAGGCCGTATACACAATTGGCACGCCGTTCGTCCCCGTTTGTTGGCTTCGATCCTTGAAGGGGAGCCATGCCTTTTCTGTTAAGCTGGCGTCTACGCCGGTGGCCGGAAGCGGTTGGGGTAATATCCCTTTCCAATCGTTCAAATCGCCATCGACGGTGATTGTCCTGCGGGCAATGTAATTTACGTGCAGTGTCTCAGAGTGTTCGACTTGTCCATCCGCGCCCCCATCGAAGGTCACGAGCAGTGGGTAAAGATTCGTGTCCGCGGCACCTCCGGACTGAACCGTCATGTCGATTTCGCGGGTCTCATGGGGCGCAAGCGTCACCCGGTCCACCTGCGGTGCAATCACGAGATTCCCAAGCGACGTACGCACCTGTCCTGAGACGGCGCGGTTGAGCACATTGGTCAGAGACAAGCGTACAGTGGGATGTTGCTCGATAGGCCGGGTAAGGTCGCGTGCCACTATCTCAACGGGATCGTAACCGGTAATCCGAGCTTCGCGCAGAGCCTGCAGAAGCCGGTCAAATGATCCGGGTGTACCATCGCTCCGTAGGAAAAAACCGCGCCCATCCAGCGGGACTTTGATGACTCCCTTCTCTCCTTTCTCGGGATTCCCGTAAAAATCGTAGAGAGTAATCGCGCCGTGGGGATTGGCTATGTTCATGGTTGCATCAGCTTTAACTGCAACCGAGCGAAACAAGGTTCGCGCCGGCTCGTATATCTTGGCCAGATCTCCCAGCACAACAACCGTTCCGTCCTCTGGGTTCGGCTTGCTGTTTTGGCTCGCCGGTAGTCCATCGAACACAAAAACCCAAGGCAGGCCATGCTGAAAAAGCAGCCGGCGAAATTCCCGTTGGCCAATGAACTTTTGTGTTGCGGCAACCGCCGCCGCTGGAGACCACGCCTGCACGATTGGATAAACGCGGTCACCAATCTTCACATTCTTACTGTCATACACATTGCCGTCGAAGATGCCCGCTGTCCTGCTTTGCCCTTGGGCTCGCATCGAAGCGATAACACCAGCAACCCGATCTTCGGAGTTGGCGATCCAGCTTTCTGTATCCCAGACCCGTACGGGACCGTATGGGCTCTTTCGATGCATCCACTCCGGCACTTCGGAAGGATCGGCCGCAAGGGCCTGGTAATGAATGCTGATGAAGTCCAGCCACTTCAGAAAGTGGTCCGATCCGTCGGAGAAGAGTTTGTCGCGTGCGTTGGAACCGGAGCATGTGCCACCGATGAGCACTTTCACGCCTGCCGCTTTACGGGCAGCCTCAACTCCTTCAGCCATGTGGGTGAACATCTCCTGGTATCGGGGAATATCCGCGCCCCACCCGGAGATTGATATGCTTTCCCAGGGTTCATTCCACAATTCAACCGCGTTGAGATTCCCCGCCGGCCATCCGTATTTGGTGGTAATCTGCTGAACCCACTTTTGAAAATCATCGTCGTAGGATGGTAACCATGCACGATCGTCTTTGGTATCGAGCATCTTATTATCCTGTGACAGCCATGGACGCGGCTGCTTGAGCGGCTGATCTGTCCAATCGTCGCCGTCCCCAAGCGTGAGCATGACGGTAACATCGTGCTTGCTCGCCCATTTCATGTACTCATCAAGCCGGTTCATGCTCTTCAGGTAGCCAGGTTCGGTCTCAGGTTCATACGCGCCTCCCATGCGCATACCCTTGATGCCCAGCTTTTGAAACAGCGAGAACACACCCTCGTTCATGAATTCATCCCAGGTCGTGTCGAGCGCGTAGGTTGGAAACTGAACCCGCCCCGTGTCGGGTTTGACCGTGCGAACCAGCGTCGCCGCAAAGGCGGAGCCGTGTCCTTCCAGCCTTACTACCAATGCGTAACCACCGAAGAGCGCGCCGATCTGCGGGTGCACAACAACGTCCTGGCTCCCGTTGGGCGATATGTCGACCTGAATTTCAGATTGACTCTCCTCGGCGATCTTAAAGACATGCGGAACCCACACGTCGCCCACGGGCACGCTGGTCCCATATCGAATGACTTGCACGACTCCCGAAGCGCGCAGGGGCTGGTCACGTTTGTTGATGAAGTGGAGTGTCACCGCGGCTGTCTCTCCGGGCAACAGAACGTTCACCATGGACGATCCGGTAGCGCCCCGGAGGCTGGTTTGAATCGCAATCTCCTGCACGCTGAAGTCCGATGCCTGGTTGTCTTTTCCAAGGCCAAAGGCTTCGGCAAAACCAGGCATGTCGGCCCCGGTGGTCATTTGGGCAAATGACCCGGGCGCCCTCAGAAGAAAAAAGCAAAAGACAATAGCACTGAATGATCGACTTGACATGATCTTGACTGGGACCTCATCAGCTTTTAGCATCACATCGCTCCAGCTCGGCGCTGACGACTGGAGGAGTACAGGCGCTATTCTCAATCCGGCGAAAAAGAGGGCGGAGCTTCCCCTGGTTGACGATCTATCTGGTCACTCAAAGTGAATTCCAATGTATTGGCATGCTTCAATCTCTCCCAGTCGATCCACCAATTTCGCACTGGATGGCCGTCGAGGCTGAGTGCCCGAACATAGAGCTTGCCAGGAGCGCCCTCTGCGCGAATATGCAATGGATGGTCTCCCAGCAGGAGTGTCGCATCGGCGAACGTCGGGCTATTGAACGTCAGGCCTCCCACTCCTGGAATCTCCGGAAAAATCCCGAGCTGCGCAAAAACCACCCATGCGGAAGTTGCGCCGAGATCGTCATTTCCCGGTAGTCCACCGGGTGTGGCACTGAACAAGTCATTGAGAGTCTTGCGAACCACTTCCTGCGCCCGCCAGGGTTCACCGGTCCAGTTGTAAATCCAGGGATTGCCAAAGCTGGGTTCGTTGCCAATGAAGAAGTGGGGGGTGTACCCCATTCCAGTCGCTCTTCCCTGCTCGTTCCACCTGCCGTACTCGCTGAAGTAATCATCCAGCCGGGCATTTGCAGTAGCCGCGCCGCCCACGGCATCGATTACTCCTCTCAAGTCGTAAGGGACCATCCACGTGTATTGCGCGGAGTTGCCTTCAACGAATCCATTGGAACTGGCTGATGAGAATCCGGGATGGAAGTTGCCGTCCGGATCGCGCGGTCGTATGTATTTCAATTCAGAATCGAAGAGATTGCGCCAGTTTGCGGAACGCCTCAGAAAGACTTCAGATACTTTCTTGTCGCCTAGTGCGGCGGCGAATTGCGAGATGGAAAAATCCGCGCTCGTATTTTCCAACGTCACCGCTGCCGCTCCATCCAGATCTTCATCGCCCGCGATCCTCGGAATGTAGCCCCGGTGAAGATACTCCTTCAGCCCCGGTCTTTCGCTACATAAGCGACTGTGCGCCAGTGGGTCATTTGCGCCACGCAACATCGCAGCAAGAGCAGCGTGGGTATCGAAACTCGTGCCTCCGAACGCATAAATACTGGAGATGATCGGCGAGGATGGATCACCGACCATCACGCAACTATCGTCATTGGCCACGCCCCAGATCGGCAATCCCCCACCCTGCTCGGCATCCGCAACCAGCGACTGAGCAATGTCGCTCCCGATCTTTGGAAAGAGCATGGTGATCAGTTGCACCTGGGATCGATAGATATCCCAACCGGAGTAGTTGGCGTATTGCACTCGCCCTTGAGCGTGGTGAAGCAAATTGTCGAATCCGACGTAGTCTCCGTTTAGATCACTGAAGACGGAGGGATGGAGCAGTGAATGGTAGAGCGCCGTGTAGAAGACCTTCCGCTGAGAATCAGTGCCACCTGCGATCTGGATGTGGCCCAACGCCTCATTCCAGGCGGTTCGGGCCTCCGCTCGAACCCGATCGAAATCCCAGCCAGGAATCTCTTGTTTGAGATTCATTTCAGCGTTCGCGACGCTCACAAAGGAAAGACCAACTTTCAGATGTGCCGTCTGAGTCCCAGGCGGAAAGCTCCAGTAGGCGCCTGATCGCTGCCCATGTTTAGAACCCGCGAGTCGCCCCACTTTGAATTCGTCGAAAGTGCCCTCAACGCCTGGAGTCTCTTCGATCTCCAGCACGAAATACACGCTGTAGTGGTTCTCCTTCCCGCAAAACTCATCGCTTTCAACTGAGCCGGTAATTTTGTTGGCTGCGACGTGAATCTCAGCGTCGTTGACCCTCGTCAGGTTTCGGCTCAGATCGACAAGAATCGAGTGCGACTCCCCATCGGCCGGAAACCGCAGGCGGGCGATTCCCGAATGCACAGCCGCAGCGAGTTCTACGCCAATGCCGGAATCGAGTTGCACGCCATAGTAGCCTGCCTCGGCTTTCTGACTATCAGGATGGTAGGTGGCACTATACGGAACTGGATGCCACGATTGAGGCAATTTGGGAATGCCGGCGATCGGCAGAATGGGCACGTCTCCGTAAACGCTGCATCCGGGCCCACTCAAATGCGTCAGGCTGAATCCGCGGGTGGTCGTGTCTTCCCAACGGTAGAATGTGCCGCGGACATTATCCGGGCTCCAGTACAACATTCCGAAGGGACGCACGGCCCCAGGCACCGTGTTCCCAAAGTCCTGAATAACATTGATCGACGTGCCAATAAAGGGATCGACTTCATAGACGGGCTCCTGCGCCTTACAGGACAAATCTGCCAAAAACATTGAAAGAATCACGAGACAGCATATTGCGACGTTTCTCAAGTACCTTCTCCATCAGCGCAGCCCGTCAGCATTGGGCGTGATTACCGAACTTTCAATGCAATGTCGATCTTCGCATCCGGCGGCAGGCCTTCTGCGGAGCGTCGAATGTTCAAATCCATTCGACGCTCGACTGCATTCAAGATTCCCTGGGAGGAACTGCGCTCTGGCTGGTGCCCCAGGCTTTGTTCGGTTCAGATCCCATCTGCAATACCAGCGTGCCTCCCCTAACCAAAGTTGAGTGGTCAAACCACGGTTTGTTAAGTGGCTCACCATCGAGTGTTGCGGACTGAATGTACTTGTTAATCGATGAGACCCCATTCGCGACGATGCGAAACGTCTTTCCACTCTCAACATCGATCTCGCATTCCTCAAAGAGCGGGCTGCCGAGCACGTAGTATGGCCGGCCGGGGCAAACAGGGTAAAACCCCATGGCGCTGAAGACATACCAGGCGCTCGTTGCGCCATTGTCGTCGTCGCCGGGCAGACCGAGAGGCTGGTCTGAATACCATGTGCGCATGATTTGGCGCACATACTTTTGTGCTTTCCACGGGGCGCCTGCATAACAATAGAGGTATGGGATGTGGAAAGCCGGCTCATTCCCTTGTGGATACTGCCCAATCAGTCCCGTCGAGTCGGGAAACTGAGAAAGAAAGACGAATTTGAGTTCTCCGTCATATCCCTCGGCAAAAAGAGCGTCGAGCTTCCCTATAAACTTCTCGCGGCCGCCAATCAGTTCAATCAATCCACCAACGTCATGCTGGACCAGGAAGGTATTGACCCAGCCGTTGCACTCCGTATAGTAGTCCCGGCCCGCCTGTCCCCCGGCCCACTTCGGATTGATCCCCTCAATGAACTCGCCGGACGCATTCCGAGGAACCATAAACCCGCTGCGAGGATCAAAGAGCTTTCGATAATTCTTCCCGCGTTTGGCAAAATACTCCGCATCCTCTGACTTACCCAGCGCTTTGGCAAGTTCCGAAAGACACCAGTCGTCGTAGGCTGCCTCAAGAGTAACGGACACCGACTGGCGTCTCATGACGGGATTGACTCCCTTGACGGTCTCGGCCTCGCCCTTTTGCAAGCCTGGGTAAAAACCGTGCTCATAGTAAAAGCGATCAAGGTCGGTGGCGGGTCCGCGCGTGTCAGGGAGCACTGTCTCAGAAGTCGCCACCTTGCGCAACCCCTCGTAGGCCTTGGCCAAATCAAAGCTGCGCTGACCCTTGACATACGCATCTAGAAACATCGAAGCGGCATGATTGCCGTTCATATAAAGCAAATCGCCGCGCATGTATGGAAACTGCGGCATCTTGCCCGACTCTTCGTACATACGCACATAGGACGCCAGCATATCTTGATGACGGTCGGGCTCGAGGATGACCGAAAGCGGGTGACGCGTTCTATAGGTGTCCCACAGGTTGTCTTCAATGTAGAAATCATGACCGTTTGCGGCATGAATAGAACGATCAAATGGGCCAAGGTAGCGGCCATCTTCAGTGATGTTCTTCAAGTACTGGCATGACCGGTAAAGGCATGTATAGAATATGCGACGCTCTTTCTCCGAACCACCCTTCAGACGCACCTTGCTGTACAGTGCATTGCATTCGCTTCTCGCCCGGGATTTCGCAACCTCAAACGTCGCCGCGCCCAACTCCCTTTCCAGGTTGCGTTTTGCCTGATCCACACTGATAAACGAGATTCCCGCACGAATTTCGACAACTCCTGCCGGGGCATTGAACTCGAGGACCAGCGCGGAAGCGGCATCTTCGCTATTTTCGTTTTCATTGCTGTTTTCAACCGGCGGGATTGGAATCATCCGTGCCGGGCGGGACGACTTCGCGAATATGTATCCTGGGACACCCTTTAGTTCTTCGTTGCCGGTAAATGTGGCGTCACCAACAGCCTGGTATTTGCCCTTCTCGAGCGGGCGGATGGCGACCACTCCAGTTGAGTCCGGCGGAAATGTGAAACGAAAGAAAGTGGCGTGGCTAGATATCGTGTACTCTACTTGAATTCCTGAACTCTCGAGACAATAGGAACCGTAGTATGGGTGGACTACATCGTGGTCATGATCCCAATCGGAGACGATGGGAAGGGACAAGGAGCCAGCTGCGCCAGTAGCAGCCATAATGGCAGATGAGCCCACAGAAAAACCCTGCATGGTCGTGGCCAGATAGATGTCGGTGACATCGCTTTTGACGACCGGTGAAATAACAGCTGCACCGTGTGGAATCTGCACATCCGGAGCAACCGAGGTGAGCAGATGTCCGATACCACCAATATTGGGATCGACCCAGTCGACCGGATCAAGAGGGGAACCTTTTTCACTGCCGGAAGGCTTGCCGTGCTGAGTTTCAACTTCCGGCAGAGCCTTTGAAGCCGGGCTCGCGGCAACCGCTCCCGCTGAAAGCAGAAACTTGAGGATGCTTCTCCTTGCTGGTACCGGCTGGAGCGTTCTTTTGTTCGCGATGTGGCGCAGCCAACGATCCAGCAAGTTCATCCTGTGTACTCCATGGCCTCGAGATGAAGCCAGCCTAGAGCACCAGGCCATTCGGCAGATGTGAGGATGGGTAGGATTTCTCTTACAAAATCATCAATCCATGCCAGTGGGTAGCCTCAGCTGGCCTGCACCTGCTTGCGATAATCGCGCGGCGTGACTTGAAGGAGACGCCGGAAGACCAACCCGAAATAGCTCTGATCGGCAAAACCGACGTCCTGTCCAACCCGGGTGATTGACAAGTCTGTGGAGGCCAGCAGCGCCTGCGCCTTGGTGATTCGGAAGCGATTGAGGTAAGTGTCGAAGGACTGACCGGTCGCTTTTTTAAAGCACCTCATGAAGTGGGGCTTGCTCATGCCCACGATGCTGGTAGCGCAGGAGAGAGCAATGGGCTCAGGATAATGAACATCGATATAGTCAAAGAGAGGACGCAATCGCTCCAACGTGCGCTGCCTGCGATCAAAGGCTCCTGCTGTTGCGAACTGGCCCTTGTAGTGATTGATCAGCATGACCAGAATCATTTCGAGATAAGTGCGTGCGACGAGTCGCGACCGATC